>Ga0315905_10007359_pt1 | contig 11165 bp, 10 predicted proteins | sample LakEriMetagenome_5_FD_203522 | JGI IMG/M metagenome (GOLD analysis project Ga0315905, IMG submission 203522) | Freshwater fungal communities from buoy surface, Lake Erie, Ohio, United States - Buoy 4 MA121 | ecosystem: Environmental > Aquatic > Freshwater > Lake | place: USA: Lake Erie, Ohio... | reverse complement strand
GCGAAATGGTGAAGTTGGAATATCTCTCACCCGAACGCGTCGAATTGCATTACCTCGTGCCGTTGGCGGAAGTTGTTGTTGACTTCTTCGACCAGATGAAGAGCCGCACGCAGGGTTATGCCAGCCTTGATTATGAACTTGAGGGCTATCGCCCAAGTGCGTTGGTGTTGGTGGACATTCTTCTCAATGCTCAACCTGCAGATGCGTTCAGCACCATCGTTCATCGCGACAAAGCATTTGATTACGGACGTCGCATGTGCGAAAAACTTCGCGAACTGATTCCGCGACAGATGTTCGACGTGCCTATCCAGGCTGCCATTGGTGGAAAAGTCATTGCTCGAGAAACAGTGAAGGCAAAGCGCAAAGACGTTTTGGCGAAGTGCTACGGCGGTGACATCACCCGTAAGCGCAAACTGCTTGAGAAGCAGAAGGAAGGCAAGAAGAAGATGAAAGCAATCGGTCGTGTCGAAGTACCGGGCGACGTTTTCATCAGTGCCTTGAAGTTGGACGACTGATGGCCGAGTCGGCGGTGAGCGAGAAAGGAAATCCTTTTCGCTCCCTTCGTCATCGCAATGTCCGGGTCTATTTCATCGGACTCTTGCTGTCCAATGTCGGCACATGGATGCAGTTCACTGCAACCTCACTGCTGATCTATCGCATCAACAACAAAGCAACCGATGCGGGACTGAACACTCTCTTTCAGTTCCTGCCGATGTTGCTGCTGGGTGCATGGGCAGGCGGCTTTGCGGATCGGTTCGATCGACGCACCATCACCCTTTGGACTCAGTGTGCATTACTGCTCCAAGCGGTCATGCTTGCGATTGCAGATTTCAGTGGCTGGGCAACCTTGCCCGTGGTGTACTCGCTCTCACTTGTTTTGGGTATCGCGAACGCAATCGATAACCCATCTCGTCGTGGTCTCGTCACAGAACTAGTTGACCCCAAAGATATTCCTAATGCGATGTCTCTGAACACAACTGTGATGACGGGGTCGCGCATCTTCGGTCCGGCCATTGCGGCAGTACTTATTGGCCCGTTGGGCACCGCGTGGTTGTTTTCGTTTAATGCTTTGTCCTATGTTGCAGTGATTGCTTCATTGTTGATGTTGCGCCGTGAAGACATGGTGCCAGTCACTGCTGCACCGCGGACAGGGAAGCCAGTTCGTGAAGCATTGAAGTTTGTGTGGGCAGATGTCTCGCTTCGCTACACATTTATCGTGTTCACAGTTGTGAGTACATTCGCGTTCAACTACAGCGTGGTTTTGCCCAAGTTGAGCGACGTGAAGTGGAATGAGCCGAATGGATACGCAATCCTTCTCACGCTGACAAGTGTCGGCAGCATCGTGGGGGCGCTTGCAACAGCTCGTTATCAAGTCATCACAATGCGCTGGTATGCGACGTTGATCGCTATCTGTGGTGTGTCGTGTATCGGTATGGGCTTTGCTCCGAATTTCCCCATCGCGTGTCTTATGGCGTTGCCATTGGGCCTCGGTGGAACAGGGCTTGTTGCTTCGATGACGGGGTTGTCGCAACAGAAGGCGCCGGCAGAAATGCGTGGCCGCATGATGGCTTTACAGTCAGTGGCATTCCTTGGCTCGACTCCTATCGGTGGACCCATCACTGGATGGATCGGTGACCACATCAGCATTCAATGGTCGTTGGCATACGGTGGTTTCGCTGCATTACTGATTCTCCCTCTATTGAAGAAGGCACAATGACAACCGCTGAAGGCGCACAGAACACAGCAATTTGGTGGATTCGCCGCGACATTCGCCTTGCGGACAATAAGGCACTTCAATCTGCAGCAGCTGTGGGGAAGGTTGTTCCGCTCTTCGTGTACGACGACACATTGCTCGCGACTGCTGGCGAAGGCCGTCAACAGTTCATGTTTCGTGCGTTAAATGCGCTTGACAACTCCATGGATCGTGCTCTCATCTATCGCGATGGTCCAACTGCTGAAGCTGTTGTTGAGTTCTGTCGTCTCGTGGGCGCGGAAACCGTGCACATCACTGAAGACTTCGCTCCATACGGTCGTCGACGTGATGCTGAAGTTGAAAAGGCGTTAGCGGCAGATGGTCGTCGACTCGTTCGGGCAGATACTCCGTATGTCATTGCACCCGGAACAGTGCGTAAAGACGATGGAACGCCGGTCAAGGTATTCACTCCGTTTTATAAGCGTTGGCTAACTCATCAATGGTCGTCGTCTCCTGAGAACACAGTGGAGTTCGCCGACTTCCGTGATTTGTGTATCGGTTCACGCATGAAAGAGGGTTGGACTATGCATACGCCCAACCCCAGCGAAGATGCTGTGTGGGAGCGATTTGATGAGTGGGCGCCTCGTGCGATGGGCGATTACAAGGATGCTCGCAACAACCCTGCAGTGGATGGCACTTCAATGTTGTCGCCGTATTTGAAGTTCGGCATTGTGCATCCGCGACAGTTATTGCAACGTCTCGATGGATCTGCTGGGTCAGATGTGTTCCGGTCCGAAATTGCATGGCGTGAGTTCTATGCCGATGTGCTCTTTCATCAGCCAGAGACCACGTGGAAGAACTTGCAGCCCAAAATGGATGCACTGCCGATTGATTCTGGCCCGCAAGCTGAAGCGCGTTTTGCAACCTTCTGTGAAGGGAAGACAGGTTTCCCCATCGTCGATGCCGGGGTTCGTCAATTGCTTGGTTCGGGTTGGATGCACAATCGTGTGCGCATGATTGTGGCCAGCTTCCTCGTGAAGGACTTGCACTTGCCATGGCAATGGGGAGCCAAGTTCTTTATGGAGCATCTTTTGGATGGTGACGTTGCATCCAACACACACGGCTGGCAGTGGACTGCAGGCACAGGCACTGATGCGTCGCCCTTCTTTCGAGTCTTTAATCCGATGGGCCAGAGCGAAAAGTTTGATCCCGAAGGGGAGTACCTGCGTCGATGGATTCCTGAGATCGCACATTTGGACAACAAGAGCATTCATGCGCCGTGGACCTTGGGCTTGTTAGCCCCTGCGGAATACCCCGAGCCCATGGTCGATCATGCAGTGGAACGTGAAGAGGCATTATCTCGCTATAAAGCGGTCAGCGGAAAGTAAAATTGCCACACCATGTTGGATGACCGTAAGACAGCGATTCTTCGTGCCGTAGTGCAGGAGTATGTAGCCACGGGGCAGCCCGTTGGTTCCAGCCACATCGCCAATCTTCCTGCTGTCAAAGTCTCAAGTGCCACTATTCGTAACGAGATGGCCGCCCTCGAACAAGAGGGATATCTTGCTCAGCCACACACGTCGGCTGGTCGTATCCCCACCGATAAGGGCTATCGGCATTTTGTTGACTCCATCACGCCAGAAGGGGTGTTGGCCAAAGAGGAAGCAACGCAAGTGGGTGACTTCTTTCAGGGAGCACACGGTCGACTTGAAGACTTATTGCGCCACACCACCACACTGCTGGCGAACATCACTCATCACACCGCCGTCGTTGTTGGTCCCGAAGTTGAAGCCACCACTGTTCGTGCTGTGCACATCAGTCGTGTCACGCCGCGAACCGCCACAGTTGTTGTTGTGATGTCAAACCACAGCGTCGAGAACGAAACAATTCAAGTGTCGGAAGACATCACCGACGAGCACTTCATCAGTGCTGTATCTCATCTTTCGCGGATTCTCGTCGATAGATCGCTTGTTGATTTTCAAACAATTCCTTCGACGAATGACGCCCATGTCGATGCAGTGTGTTTCGCAACGGTGAATGCATTGTCGCGTCATCGCAAAGACAAGCCAGTTTTCGTCGGCGGCGCTGCCTCTCTGGCAAACGCATTTGATGCTGTCGACATCGTTCGCGATGTTCTCACCACCATTGAGCAGCAGTTTGTTGTCGTCTCATTGCTGCAAGATCTTCTCGACCGAGGTCTTTCGGTATCTATCGGTGCAGAACATGGCATTGATCAGTTGTCTGCGTGTTCAGTTATCGTCGCACCCGTGATTGCAGACGGTGAAGCGATTGGATCAGTTGGTGTTTTGGGGCCAACGCGCATGAACTATCCACAAGCTCTCAATACTGTGGAAGTTGTCAGTGAACAATTGGGTCGACATATTGCGGAAGGTGCATCATGAGTTCTGATTTTTATGAACTTCTTGGCGTTTCTCGACAAGCCTCGGCAGATGAACTGAAGAAGGCGTATCGCAAAAAGGCTCGTGAGCTGCACCCTGATGCGAACCCCGATAACCCTGAAGCTGAGAACCTCTTTAAAGAAGTCAGCCGTGCATACGAAACTTTGTCTGATGCCGATGCGCGTGCGCGCTATGACCGTTTTGGTGAGCAAGGTCTTGGCGGTGGCGGCGGGGGAGACCCGTTCGGCGGCGGCGGTCTCGGCGACATCTTCGATGCATTCTTTGGCGGTGGCGGTCAGCGACAGCAGGCAGGGCCACCGCGCGGACAGGACCTAGAAGTCACGGCACGCATTGATCTGGAAGCAGTGATGTTCGGAACGAAGATCACTGTTGATGTCCCGACAGCGATTCGTTGTGAAGACTGCAACGGCACCGGTGCCGGTGCGGGCACTCAGCCCGTGCAGTGCGTTGATTGCAATGGCTCTGGGCAAGTTCGACGGATGCGTAACAGCATCTTGGGTCAGATGGTGACAACTGGTCCGTGCGGTCGTTGCGGTGGAATGGGCCAAGTCGTGATGACTCCATGTTCTCCGTGCAATGGTGACGGTCGAAAGCGTTCGAAAGAGTCGTATGCGGTTGATGTGCCCGCTGGTATCTCTTCGGGACAAACTCTGCGCTTGTCGGGTCGCGGTGCTGTTGGACCACGTGGAGGTCCTCCGGGAGACCTGTACGTGCATGTGGCTGTTGCTCAGCACGCGCAGTTTTCTCGCGACGACGATGATCTCGTCTATGACTTGCCGTTGACATACGCACAGGCCGCTCTTGGTTTTCATACGGTGCTCGAGGCACTTGATGGCGAACTTGATCTTGTTGTCCCTGCGGGTACACAGCATGGTCGCGAGTTTGTGGCACGTGGGCGCGGAATTCCTCATCTCAATGGTCGCGGGAAGGGCAATCTCCGAGTCCGTGTCTCGGTGATGGTTCCTACCGAGCTTTCTGACGAGCAAGAGCAATTGTTGCGTCAACTCGCAGAAGTCTCAGGTCACGAAGTGGCATCGCCGGACAAGGGAATCTTCTCTCGCATTAAGTCGGCGTTTACATGATTGATGCGTTGCGCAATTCGTCTGCGCACGTCTTCGTCGAATCCGTGCAAGTTCCTGTCTTGCAAGACGAGGATGCACACCACCTCTCCCGCGTGCTTCGTCTTCGAGACGGTGAGTCAGTGACGTGTAGTGATGGTGAGGGCTCGTGGGTGTCGTGTACCTGGAACTCTGGCGCGGTTGAGGTCAGTGGCGACGTCGTTGTTGTCGAACCTTCGAATCCACCGCTCACCATTGCGATTGCTCCTGTCAAAGGAGACCGAACAGATCTTGTGATTGAAAAGGTTGTCGAGATCGGAATCGACCACATCATTGTGTTGTCTCCGGTGGAGCGCAGTGTGGTGCGATGGGCTGCGAACAAGGCGCCTCAGGTGATGGATCGGTACACGCGTATTGCTCGTGCTGCTGCAATGCAAAGTCGTCGAGTCTTTCTCCCCACTGTCTCGGGCCCTGTCTCTCTGGCCAATGTGACAGGCCAGGGCGTTGCCTTTGCAGAGCCTGGGGGCACCACTGCACCCGATGCGGTCACCACTTTGGTCATCGGTCCCGAAGGGGGGTTTACGCCTGCTGAAGTTGCAAGCGCTCCGTCCCTTTTCGACTTGGGGCCATCGATATTGAGGGCTGAAACAGCAGCGATCGTTGGTGCCGCCCGCATGGTCGCACACTGGCGGCGTTGAATGCACCACACTGGGTGTTGTTATGCCTCCGTTATCTGACGACGAACTCCTCCAAGATTCTCCATTTACACGTTTGGTCGGGGAGCGTTTGCGACGCATCCGACAACAGAAGCAGTGGTCTCTGTCCGATGTTGAAGCTCAAAGTGAGAGCGAATTCAAAGCCTCAGTCCTCGGTGCATACGAACGTGGTGAGCGTGCAATCTCTGTCCCACGACTCGAGCGCCTGGCCCGCTTCTATGGAGTCACCGTTGACCAGTTGTTGCCTCGCGATACACAACGGACCGATAACACTGCGTCTGGTGATGCTGCGCCAAAGAAGCTTCGTATCGATGTGGCCAAGTTGTCGACAATGTCGGGTCAAGAGTTCGAGATGCTTGAGCGGTTCTTGCGCATGATTCAAGTGCAGCGCCAAGACTTCAATGGCAAAGTCATCACTGTGCGAGCACATGACACGCGTGCCATTGCCGTGATGCTTGATGTTCCGGTTGACAATGTGGGTGACAAATTGTCGGAACTTGGTTTGTTGTTTATCCCGCCGGCAGCCCAGTAGTCGTCATGTCTGAGTTCGGGGTGTACGTCCACATTCCGTTTTGTCGTCATCGATGCGACTACTGCGCGTTTGCTACTTGGACAGATCGCGATTATCTCATGGTCGAATATGTCGACGCTGTGGTGCTGGACATTCAACGCTCTGTTGCTGCGGGAATGCCTGTTGCGGACACGGTGTTCTTTGGTGGAGGTACTCCAACACGACTTGCGCCAGAGTTAATTACAAAGATCATCGCTGCCATCCCGCTCTCTGCAGATGCGGAAGTCACCGTTGAGTGCAATCCAGATGATGTGACGCCGGAACTCATGCAGGTGTATGCCACAGGTGGCGTGAATCGGGTCAGTATTGGTGTTCAGGCAATGGTGACACATGTGCTCGCATCGCTGGGTCGTACCCATGATCCATCGAATGTTGAAAAAGCAGTGCATGCTGCACGCGAGGCTGGAATCACATCTATCAACCTCGACCTCATCTACGGAGTGCACGGCGAGTCTCTCGATGACTGGCAAACAACGCTGGCCGCTGCTAGCGCATTAGCGCCCACGCATGTTTCTGCCTACGGGCTCACTGTTGAGGCGGGAACGCCACTTGCCGATGATCCTGCGCGACATCCGGATGACGATGACCAAGCAGACAAATACATAATGACCGATGACATGTTGACCGCAGCTGGCATGCACAACTACGAGATCTCAAACTGGGCACTCGACGGTCATGAGTGTCGCCATAACAAGGTGTACTGGTCGCAAGGCAACTACAAAGGGTTTGGTTGCGCGTCACACTCTCATCAAGATGGTCGGCGCTATTGGAATGTGCGAACCCCTGACAGGTATATCGCGTGTGTGAACGAGAACATCAGCGTGGAGGCAGCCGATGAGGTGCTCGATGATGAAACTAAAGCGCGAGAGGCCCTCGAACTCTCGTTGCGGACGACTGATGGTGTCCCTCTCGGAACCTTGGACGTCGAAACCCTTGAAGGTTTGGTCTCCGTACAGGGAAATCGCATCGTTTTGACTCGTCAGGGCAAGCTGTTGGCCAACGAAGTGAGTCTGCGCCTGAAGCCCCGATAACATGGCACTCGTCCCTTTTAGGGCGCGTAGCTCAGTTGGTTAGAGCGCTACCTTGACATGGTAGAGGTCCCGGGTTCGAGTCCCGTCGTGCCCACCACTTCTCTCTTTTTGTGCCCCGTGTACGATGAGCAAATGCCAAAGACGGGTCTTCGACTTCCCAAAAGCGAGGTCACCCGACTCAAACTTCTGTCGTGTGCTGTTGATGAAATCATCGAAGTTGGCCCTGACCGACTGGGCTTTACCTCTATTGCTCGGCGGGCTGGACTTTCCACTGGTGCTTTGTATGCACGATACGAGAATGTCGATGAACTGATTCTCGAAGTTTGGATGGCAGAGGGCCTTCCTGCACTGCGGCGTCTGCTTGTTGATCTTGAGGAGTCCTTGCCTCGAGAGTCCGGAGTTGCTGCTCGTTTACGCATTTCTGAACAATTGTCAGGTACGGATCGCGGCTTGTTGATTCTGGTGAATCTCCTGGTTGCTTCCCGGCGAATCGAAGCAGTATTCGAAGAAATCGCACCGTCGGTTGTTGAGGAGGTTGCAAAATTCTCTTCACGTGTACCTGCGATTGAGTTCTATCTCGGTACGACTGTGGGAATTGCGATGGGAGTCGCGGGTACGGGGCTACATGGTCTTGATTGGCAGGGACCTGTGGCAATGATTGCGAATGCAGTGCGACGAACCACTGAGCCTCAAGAGATTCAACCTGAAGTTGCCAATTCGCCCGAGACGGTGCATTTTCCCGATGATGCTGAAGAGATTGACGCACGATTGTTTGATGCGGTTGCATATGTCATCGCTCGCGTAGGTGCGTCGCAGGCAACGATCTCTCGTATTGCGCGTCGAGCAAAAGTGAATCCGGCAAGTATCTACATGCGCTATGAGGACAAGGATGCACTGTTTGCCGCGTGTATGGCGCATGTGATGCGAATGGGAGATTCGCGTAACGCGAAGATCTTGGACCAGTACCAGGAAAGTATTCAGAACCCCAAGGTGATATCACCTGCTGATGAAGCAATAGTGATGTTCCGAGGAAATCAATCCCCAGAACATACAAGTATTCGTCGACTTCGCTCGGAGACAATGTTTGCAGCAATGCATGACGAGAATCTTCGTCGTATGAATCAGGAAATCTACCTAGCAACGATTTCGAGAAATGAAGAGCAGTTGGGTATGTCGCCATCATCGCTCACAAATCGCACAGTGCTTCCATTTTCTATCTTTAGTCGTTTTGCTTTCTTCGGCTACGCAGTTCTTGCTGAGTACAGTCTCTGCGACATGAATCATCGTTACTTACTTTCCTACGTGTCGCAGCTCTCGCATACTTTGCAAAAAATTGCTCAAGGCTCAGACCTTGATCAATCAAACAAGAAGTAAAACATGGACATCATCTTGGCTTTGATGGCCGCAAGTGTGTATGGCGTTGCTGACTATTGCGGTGGCCGTGCGACACGTTCTATCTCTGCGATGACCGTGACTTTTGTGGGTCAATCAGCTGGATTGATTGTGCTACTTGTGCTGGTGTTTTTATCTGGTGTCCCGGTTCCTCCAGCCAGTGATTTCATCTGGGGCGGGATTGCAGGCGTTGCGGGCTCCACAGGACTTCTCGCGTTCTATAAGGCCATGGGTAGTGGTTTCATGACCGTGGTTGCACCGGTGTCTGCAGTGACAGCGACGGCTGTGCCGGTCGTGATTGGCCTTATCAATGGAGAACGCCCAGGAGTTCTAGCTCTATGTGGCATTCCAGTTGCGTTGGTTGCCATTGCACTCGTGAGTGATGTGTTGGGCCCGAATCATCGCAAGGCCCCTCGATCAATCATCGTGATGGCGTTCGTTGCTGGCGCAACATTCGGATCTTTATTTGTCATCCTCGGGCACACCAATGATGCAGGTGGCCTCTGGCCTGTTGTTGCAATGCGCTTCACATCGGTGCCGTACATGGCGGTGGTCATGTATTTCATGAAGCGAAAGCCATCGGAAGCTAAGGCAAACCTGCCGATTGTTATGGCCTCGGGAATTCTCGACAGCCTTGCCAATGCTTTGTATTTGCTCGCCGTGCGCGAAGGTCTGATGTCAATCGTCGCAACGATTAACTCGTTCTACCCTGCAAGTACATTGCTGCTGGCAACACGATTGGACAAGGAGCGCATCCACCGATCACAGGCGGTCGGACTCGGCCTTGCCGTTGTTGCTTTGCTTTTCATCACGCTGTCGTAGCGCAATATTTCTTATTGACCGAGTGCAGCCTTGATGATTGCTTCGGATTCGCGCGAGGCACCTTTGAAAATGCCCTTAGCCATCAAGGACGATTCAGACTTGCGACGTGTCTCATAGATCTCAGCGCGGTCACGATGAATATTTGGTTCGTCGGGCGCAGCCCAACCTGCAAAGTCAGCAAGATGGCAAGCAAGACGAAGGTCCCCTGATGCTGCGAGTTCCTTCGCACGAGCGATGAGAACTTCAGCTCCTCCTGCAAGAGTTGCAAGTTCCGCGCCGAGTGATTCATCAGTTGCTGGCTTCAATCGAGATGGTGCTCCATCCCACCATCCACCAAACTGACGCCAGATATTGCGGACAACAAATTCTGGTTCGTCATACAGAGGACGAAGGTATGGCTTGCCCAACGTTGCATCGGGAATCTTGACCGAGTGAATGATGGTGTTGAGGGTTTCTCCCGCATTCATCATCTCCACGGTGCTCTTCACGAGATACTCAAGAGCCGATGCAATTTCATCGAGTACGCGAGCAATTCGTTCTTTGCCAGCAATCGGCAGGCCGTGGGCCGGCAACATGAGCTCTGGTTCTTTGGCGATGATCGCGCGTAATGCTTCTGCCCACTCAATAGGGAAGCGCTGAACTTTTTGAGGATTGCCCGCATTGGGGAAATTCCAAATCACAAAGTCACCGGTTGCAACCCACTTTTGCTTGGGGAACCATGACCAAAGGTGATCATCGGTTTCACCCTTGCCGTGATGAAACTCAACCTCGCTGTCACCGAATGTCATCGATGCAAATTTGTCGACGACGTCGGTGGTGTCGAGTGTGTTGCGCGGAATGAAATCACTCAGACGCGGCGCGCCGTCAGCAGGGCGAAGGTCATTCATAATGCTGTTGAGGTCGCCACGGATTCCACCGAACTGGCGTGCGTTGATGGCAACATTCCAGTCGTTGGTGTAGCGGTAGCGATCAAACCTGCGTTGCACATTCTTATGGCCGATGACGCGTGGTGCTTTGTGGCCAAGTGCAACTGCATTTGCACCAAAGGCAACACTGCCGCCGACATGGTCTGCATGGCCGTGTGTATAGACCAATGCATTGAAAGGATCGCTCGTCCAATTGCGGATGGAATCAACGACTTGTTGTCCGGTGTTGACGTGGCTTGTGTCGAAACACACAAGACCATCGCCCGAGTTCCACGTGACGACATGGCTGAAGGATTCCACCATGGCCAAGCCATCGGCTATCTCTGACAATTCACCCGTCGTGCGATTGACGGACTCCTCGGCATGGCCTGAGTCGACCACCTTCGTACTTAAAGCAATGAGATCAGCCATACATGCCCCCTGTGAAATCTGTGTTGATGAACTTAGCCCTTAGCGAGGCCGAGGACTCTCTCGCCCAAGATGTTGCGCATCACGTTGGAAGTGCCGCCCATGATGGTGTAGCCAGGTCCATAGAT
>Ga0315905_10007358_pt1 | contig 11167 bp, 5 predicted proteins | sample LakEriMetagenome_5_FD_203522 | JGI IMG/M metagenome (GOLD analysis project Ga0315905, IMG submission 203522) | Freshwater fungal communities from buoy surface, Lake Erie, Ohio, United States - Buoy 4 MA121 | ecosystem: Environmental > Aquatic > Freshwater > Lake | place: USA: Lake Erie, Ohio... | reverse complement strand
ACACCGTCAACCTGACTTTAACTACCAGCCAGGACACGGGAGAAGGTACAGACGTATTGAGCGGTATCGAAAACCTAGTGGGCGGCGACGGTGACGACTCCCTCATCGGGAATACTGCCGATAACCAACTCGATGGCGGTACGGGCAACGATACCCTAGAAGGTGGTGCGGGCAACGATACACTAAATGGTGGTGCGGGTACCGACACAGCGATCTACACCGGTAACTTTGCCGACTATACGACCAGTGGATCAGCCAACAACTTCACGATCGTGGACAATCGTAGCGGCTCGCCCGACGGCACGGATACAGTTGAGAACGTCGAATTCTTGGAATTCGCGGACGTGACGGTTCCAGTCGCTGGCATCTTTAGTACAGTCCAGTTGTTCGACAACAACAACGTTTTGGTGGGCGGTTTCACGACCATCCAGGCGGCGATCAATGCAGCTAACGCAAACTACAAGATACTAGTCGCTCCAGGTACTTACAACGAGAACCTCACCATCAATAAGGAGGTACAAGTAATAGGCGCCAAAGCAGGGGTGCTAGTTGACGCAGATGGTCGGGGTACAGACGAGTCAATCATCGGCGGAAAGGTAACAATCTCAGCGGCCGCGACACTTGATGGGTTCACACTGACCAAGCCGACAACTTCGACCAGTACCAATGGTATAAACTACAGTGGCTGGAGCGGCATCAACCTGGACATCGGTAACGGGGGAACGGTCACCCATAGCATTGTCGAAGCCTACGGAGCTGCGGGCGGGTTCGCCGGATCGGGTTTCGTGCGGATTGTCGACGGTGGTGGCACTTTTCAATTCAGTAAGGTCGAAGCTGGAACTGGCTACGACGCCCCCAACGATGCCCGAGGTGTGGGAGCAGTTGCTGTGGGGGGGGTCAACGGCACCTATACCGTCACTGAAAATACCCTATTGGTATCGACAGACAATGCCGACGCGGTGAACATTTACGGCGGTACGAACAACACTGTGGTGGTGACAAACAACACAATCTCCGGCACTGATGGGGGTATTGTTGAATTCAGCTTTAGTGCCACCACCGGAGCTGATAATCTGACCATCACAGGGAACACCATCAGCAACTACAACGACAACGGAATACGCGTTTTCAATCACAATAAGCCTGCGATAGTTACCATCAAAGACAACAGCGTTACTGGACCCAATCCCCTTCTGGTGGACACCAATAGCACCACTACCTATGTGATCGGCAGCTCAGCGGCGGCAGCACTCACCAGCACAAGCCAACTTTCCAGCATCTTGGCGGATAATGCAGGTATTGAAACGCTCGAGGCTGGGAGCTACGCCAGTTTTGTCCCGCAGAACTTTACGATAGATGGACTTACCGTCATTGCTGCTTATATCGGCAACAATGCTCCAAACACCCTCATCGGCAACAACGGCGCAAACCTACTACAGGGCAACGGCGGCGGTGATACACTCGATGGTGGTGCGGGCAATGATGCTCTTAAAGGTGGTGCGGGCAATGACAGCCTTGAAGGTGGCGCGGGTACCGACACAGCGATCTACACCGGTAACCTTGCCGACTATACGACCACCGGCTCAGCCAACAACTTCACGATCGTGGACAATCGTAGCGGCTCACCCGACGGCACGGATACAGTTCAGAACGTCGAATTTTTGCAATTCGCGGACGTGACGGTTCCAGTCGCTGGTATCCTTAGTCCGGTCCAGTTGTTCGACAACAACAACGTTTTGATTGGCGGTTTCACGACCATCCAGGCGGCGATCAATGCGGCGGTCAACGGCTATCGCATCGTTGTCGGAGCCGGGTCTTACACCGAGAACCTCACCGTCAACAAGTCGCTGACGATTCGTGGTGCGAATACAGGCATTGCGGCGAGCGATACCCGTGGCGCTGAATCGGTTCTGACTGGCGGCATTCATATTCTGGACGAGGGCGTGTTGATCGACGGTATGAAGATCGCAGAAGGCACGACGATCTCCGGAGAGTTGGCGGGGGTCTATGTCCAAGCGAATAACGCAACTGTCGAGAACACGGTCTTCCACCGGAGCGGAACGGTTGATAGCGACGGCTCGCGCGGCGTTATCACTGCGGCTGGTTCCATCACGGGACTGGGGGTTTCTGGAAACAGTTTTAGCGGCTTCGCAACCGGCGTTTATCTGAACCCGGGAGCTGCTGGCTCAGTCAGTGGGAATAGCTTCACAGACAACTTCGTTGGCTTGTCCTTCGACACAAACAATCCGGCCGATGTTGCGGTTACTGGAAACTCGTTCACCAACAATCTCTTTGAACAAGTCGGACTTGGAATTTTATCGAGCACTGCTGATCTGTCGAGCTTTGGCAGCGGAAGCACATTTACGGGTGCGTCGCCGCAAGTGAGCATCTACGGGCTTCGGGGAGATGGTCAGTTGATCATTGGCACCGGGTTCGATGACAAATACAGCGGCGGTGCGGGCAACGATACGATCTCTGGCGGTGCGGGCAACGACACCCTCATCGGTGGTGCGGGTACCGACACGCTTACGGGTGGAGCCGGCACGAACTCGCTCGACGGCGACGCAGGGATAGACACGGCGACCTTCGCTGGCAACTACGCCGACTACACGCTGGCCTTCAGCGGGTCGAACGTGGTGGTGACGCAAGTGGTCGGCGGCTCGATTGTCGACACGGTGACCGACATCGAGAAGCTGCAGTTCGCCGACAAGGCGGTGATCGTAGTCGGCAGCGCAGTGGGCAGCGAGTACACGACGATCGCCCAAGGCATCGCGGCGGCGAACGCCAACGAGGTGGTACTCGTCGCCGCGGGGACGTACAGCGAGGATCTCATGATCCGGAAGTCGCTGACGCTGCGTGGTGCCCAGGCTGGCGTGAAGGCAACCGGTTTGACGCGTTCTGGCGGCGAGACAATCATCAACGGCACGGGCAATAGTTCCAGCTTCGTCGTCACGATCGAGGCGAACGACGTGACGATCGACGGGTTCTCGATCAACCCGCGGAATCCGGCCCGCGACGGGATCAACACGCGGACGAACGCCACCTCGACTAAGCCTGGCGACCCGTCGGTGGCCTATCGTGCGAACGTGGCGATCCGCAACAACTGGATCTACTCCAGCTACTCCACCACAGCCCAGTTGAACGGCATCGTGTTCGGCGAATCGACCGACAACGCCACGAAGTCGGTGAACGCGGAGATAGCGAACGTGAGCATCGCCGACAACTACATCAACCTGGTGACGTCGGCGGCGTCGAGCGGCCCGCGGGGGATGGTATTCACGAATATGTTCCGAGACGGTTCGGCATCGCTGCTCTACTCGAATCTCTTGATCAGCGGGAACACGGTGTTCGCAACCAACGTGCCGCTCGTGCAGCCGCAGCTCCGCACGCGGCTGGATGGGGCGACGATCACGGGCAACACGTTCGGAAACAGTCGTGGCACGGGTGTCAGCATCGCCTCGACGATGACCAACAGCACGTTTAGCAACAACACGATCCAAGACGTTTCGGCTGGCAGCGGCGCGTGGCTGAGCCTTGTGAACTCCACGGCCAGCAACAACACGTTCCAACGGATCGGCGGTGCAGCGTTCGTGCTTTCTGGCGGCAAGTCGAGCGACCCGACGTACTACGCGCCGTCGGCCAACTCGACGATCTCGAACAACACGATCAACTACAACGATGTCGCCCTGCCAGTCGGCTCGACGCAGGCCACGGGTCTGAACATCCAGCCGAATCTCGACAGCGCCGCGGTGTCGATTCCAGGCACGACCGGCGTCGATGCCAACACGATCACGCTCTCGGGCAACACCTTCATCAACGGCAACGTGAACTCGTCGGTGGCAGTGGCGGCGATCGCGCAGCGGAGCGTTGGAAAGACTCTCAACGCGGTGAACGCGACGCCGAACGTGTTCAACGGTGTGTCGCTGACGGGCAGCACCACGACAGACCAGCTGTTCGCAATTGCGGATCAGTTGGCCGACGTGGTAGACGCTACGAACCTAGGCGCGGTCACCATCAGTAGTGGCAACGTCTACGTGACGCCGTCGAGTTTCTGGTCGCCGTCGACGACGACCACGGCCGACGTCCAGCGGGCTGTGAGCGCCGCGGGTGCTGGCCAGACCGTGTGGGTGAAGACCGGCGCGTACACGCCGGGCACCGCGACCACCGCTTTCGAGAACCTCACGGTGAACGCCGAGGCGGGAGTGACCGGCTTCACTGGCCTAGTCCTGGACACTGGCGTGGCCAACGGCACGCTGGCTGGGACGGGGAGCATCAACCTCACGGGCAACGCTGGCGACAACGTCCTCACCGGCAACGACGGCGCAAACCTCCTACAGGGCAACGGCGGCAATGATGCCCTTGCTGGTGGTACGGGCAATGATGCCCTAGAAGGTGGCGCAGGCAATGACAACCTTGAAGGTGGCGCGGGTACCGATACAGCGATCTACACCGGTAACCTTGCCGACTACACGACCACTGGCTCGGTCAGCAACTTCACGATCGTGGACAATCGTAGCGGCTCGCCCGACGGCACCGATACAGTTCAGAACGTCGAATTCTTGCAATTCGCGGACGTGACGGTTCCAGTCGCCAACATCCTTACCACAGTCCGGTTGTTCGACAACAACGACGTTTTGATTGGCGGTTTCACGACCATCCAAGAGGCGATCGATGCGGCGGCCGACGGCTATCGGATCCTTGTCGGAGCCGGGTCTTACACCGAGAACCTCACCGTCAACAAGTCGCTGACGATTCGTGGTGCGAATACAGGCATTGCGGCGAGCGATCCCCGTGGCACTGAATCGGTTCTGACTGGCAGCATTCATATTCTGGACGAGGGCGTGTTGATCGATGGCATGAAGATCGCAGAAGGCACGACGATCTCCGGAGAGTTGGCGGGGGTCTATGTCCAAGCGAATAACGCAACTGTCGAGAACACGGTCTTCCACCGGAGCGGAACGGTTGATAGCGATGGCTCGCGCGGCGTTATCACTGCGGCTGGTTCCATCACGGGACTGGGGGTTTCTGGAAACAGTTTTAGCGGCTTCGCAACCGGCGTTTATCTGAAACCGGGAGCTGCTGGCTCAGTCAGTGGGAATAGCTTCGAAGACAACTTCGTTGGCTTGTCCTTCGACACAAACAATCCAGCTGATGTTGCGGTTACTGGAAACTCGTTCACCAACAATCTCTTTGAACAAGTCGGACTTGGGATTTTGTCGAGTACTGCTAATCTGTTGACCTTTGGCAGCGGAAGCACATTTACGGGTGCGTCGCCGCAAGTGAGCATCTACGGGCTTCGTGGAGATGGTCAGTTGATCATTGGCACCGGGTTCGATGACAAATACAGCGGCGGTGCGGGCAATGATACGATCTCCGGCGGTGCGGGCAACGACACCCTCATCGGTGGTGCGGGTACCGACACGGCAGTATTTGGCGCAGGCAACAACACCGTCAACCTGACTTTAACTACTGGCCAGAACACGGGCGAAGGTATAGATGTACTGAGCGGTATCGAAAACCTGGTGGGCGGCGACGGTGACGACTCCCTTATCGGGAATACTGGCAATAACCAACTCGATGGCGGTACGGGCAACGACAACCTAAGTGGTGGTGCGGGCAACGACACCCTTCTGGGTGGCGCGGGTACCGACACAGCAACATTTGGTGCAGGCAACAACACCGTCAACCTGACTTTAACTACCGGCCAGAACACGGGCGAAGGTACAGACGTACTAAGCAGTATCGAAAACCTGGTGGGCGGCGACGGTGACGACTCCCTTACTGGGGATACTGCCAATAACCAACTCGATGGCGGCACAGGCAACGACACCCTTCTAGGTGATGCGGGCAACGATACCCTCATCGGTGGTGCGGGCAATGACAGCTTAGTAGGTGGTGCGGGTACCGACACAGCAACATTTGGTTCAGGCAACAACACCGTCAACCTGACTTTAACTACTGGCCAGAACACGGGAGAAGGTACAGACGTATTGAGCGGTATCGAAAACCTAGTGGGCGGCGACGGCAACGACTCCCTTATCGGGGATGGTGGCAATAACCAACTCGATGGCGGTACGGGCAACGATACCCTAAATGGTGCCATTGGAATCGATACCCTCATCGGTGGTGCGGGTATCGATATACTAGTCGGTCAACAGGGAAACGATTTCCTAGACGGTGGAACTGGAGACGATAGCCTAAATGGTGGCTCTGGAAACGATACTCTCATCGGTGGCGCTGGAAACGATACTCTCATCGGTGGCACTACTACTGACCGTTTTGTTTTCAACAATCCCACCGAAGGCCTTGACACCATCACGGATTTTAACGTCAGTGAAGGTGATGCTATCGTAGTTTCTTCCGCTGGTTTTGGTGGACTGACTACCATTGGCGGTACTTTGACTGCTAGCCTATTCGCGACAGCTGAAAATGGCACTGCCAAATTTATCTACAGTGGTGGTATTTTATCGTTTGACTCAAACCTTGCTAATCCTGGTGGTCTGGTTCAACTCGCAACTCTTACTAATTTGCCAGTCATCGCTGCAACCAATATTCAGGTTGTCGCCTAATCTATCGCTGTCCCTCCACTGCGGTGGGTTATAGAATTGTTGATTTTTAGGGAAAAATTAAGCCCCCAGAAATCATCGGTAAGGGTGTCTTAGCTAGAGCTAAGACACCCTTATTACTGCTGAGAGGGGGACAAGCGAGCTAGCCTGCATTATTCCTGGACAGCAATTCTAAATTTGCCCTGTAGCAAGGCTTTTGGGAGTTAGTTCGCATAATACGGGGTAAAATTCAATAGGATAGCGAATTTCATTTCACGAGTCTTTGGGCTTTTGACGTGATAGTACACCCAAAGTTGCCCCAAAAATCCCCCTTTAAAATGTTCTTTAAATCCCTAAAAGGCTTGCTGTGTCTAAAAGTGAGAATTGCTGCTTAACAAGAGAACAGTCGAACTAGAAGCCGTGTGAGGTGAAAGTCTCATGCACGGTTCTGAATGGGAGGGGAGGTCGGTGACGACCTTCTCGACTCCTAATCAGCGATTACGACCTGTTACTATTAGATGTCATGTTGCCGCAATTAGATGGCATTAGTTTTTGTTAACAATTGCGATCTCGTGGTTATCAGATGCCGATCTTAATGGTGACAGCCCGGGATACAGTTAGCGATAAATTTTCCGGTTTAGATGGGGGAGCCGACGACTATATCGTTAAACCGGTCGATTTAGGGGAATTATTCGCCAGGGTGCGGGCTTTACTCCGTCGCAATGTAGCCTCGCTGCCGCCGATTTTAGAATGGGGTCATTTACGCCTAGATCCCGGGGCCTACGAAGTTAGTTATGCCGGCGTTGCCATCCATCTCACCCCCAAAGAATACTGTATTTTAGAACTGCTGCTGCGCCACGGTTATCGCTTAATCGGTCGCCGCACCATCATCCAGCACGTTTGGCCGATGGAGGAATCCGTGGAAGAAGATACGGTTAAGGTTCACCTGCGCGCACTACGACAAAAGCTAAAAGCGGCAGGAGCGCCCGAAAATTTTATCGAAACTGTCCACGGTGTCGGCTATCGTCTCTGTAAAATCGATTAACCCCGATCCTCACAAACAAAGTCCACTACTCGATCGATTTCCCGGGATGAGCGGATGCGACGACTACCGCTGCCGAGTTCGCCACCACGACAATTGGCCCACCAACGCTCGCGACTCCCATTGACGATCGCATCAAATTCTCTAATTCTGCCACTATCATAATAACTGCGGCGATCAACGACAAAACGACCGATATTGGGGAGGCGAAATTCTTCATAAACATTACCGTCCCAACCGCCACCAGAATTACCGTGATGGTCGTCGGTGCGTACCTCAAACTCGCCTCGACAACCATTTCTCACCACAATATTGCCGTTTTGGAAATCCCAATTACCCTCACAGGGAGCAGCGGAGCGAGTGCGGATTAATCTGACTTGGGCCCATCTAGCGTTCACAGGACAGCGAGTAGTGCGACCGCTTTGACTTTCACAATTAACTCTCATGGTTCTGGCCGCTGCTGGCTCGCTCCCTAGGGGATAAATTAGCAACAAACTGAGACTAGATAATAAAATTTGGCGAAACATTGTCTTAATCTCCAAGAAATTCTCTAGTTTATCTTACAGGGGTATCCAGAAAATGAGTAGTAGTTGCTTGAGGTGCTTTAATCAACAAAAAAGAAGGGTGATTTAACTTCACCCTTCCCCCTATTCGGTAAATTTTCCTGCCATCCTTAGAGAGCGTTACCGCGAGGTAATACTTCTTCAGGGAAGATAAAGTTTTCGTGGGGTTGGTCTTGGGGAGCCATCCAAGCTCTCAGACCTTCGTTAAGCAGAATATTTTTAGTGTAGAAGGTTTCAAATTCCGGGTCTTCCGCCGCTCTCAATTCCTGAGAAACGAAGTCATAGGCCCGGAGGTTAAGGGCTAATCCCACTACACCCACAGCACTCATCCATAAACCAGTCACGGGGACAAAGAGCATGAAGAAGTGTAACCAACGTTTGTTGGAGAAAGCGATGCCGAAGATTTGCGACCAGAAACGGTTCGCTGTCACCATGGAGTAGGTTTCTTCCGCTTGGGTGGGTTCAAAAGCTCGGAAAGTGTTGGAACCTTCACCGTCTTCAAACAGGGTATTTTCTACGGTCGCTCCGTGAATAGCACAGAGAAGCGCACCACCGAGGATACCGGCTACACCCATCATGTGGAAGGGGTTCAGGGTCCAGTTGTGGAAGCCTTGGAAGAAGAGAATAAAACGGAAGATACCAGCCACGCCGAAGCTAGGGGCAAAGAACCAGCTAGACTGACCGAGGGGGTACATCAGAAAGACACTGACGAACACCGCAATCGGACCGGAGAAGGCGAGGGCGTTGTAGGGACGAATGCCGACTAAACGGGCGATTTCAAACTGACGTAGCATGAAGCCAATCAAGCCGAAAGCACCGTGGAGGGCGACAAAGGGCCATAAACCGCCGATTTGACACCAACGGGTGAAGTTACCTTGGGCTTCCGGTCCCCAGAGAAAGAGGATGGAGTGACCGAAGGCATCGGCGGGGGTGGAGACGGCTACAGTCAGGAAGTTGCCGCCTTCCAGGTAGGAACTGGCTAACCCGTGGGTGTACCAGGAGGTGACGAAGGTGGTGCCGGTTAACCATCCACCTAGGGCCATGAAGGCGCAGGGGAAGAGTAGTAAACCAGACCAACCGATGAAGACGAAACGGTCTCTTTTGAGCCAGTCATCGAGAGCATCAAACAGCCCTCTTTCTGGGGCGCGTCCGACAGCAATGGTCATGGGGATTTTCTCCGAAAAATGTATATTATTGCTAAGATTCCGCGCTCTCTTCTCCATCTATCCGAGCAGGCGAGCAGATGTGTGGAAGAATTGTGAGAAATCTTTACTTTTCTTAACTTACACTATATTGGAAAAAATGACCAATATTTTTTAGGTCGATCTTAAGAAAATCTAAAATTTTTCGGGAGACTACTTGCTGGGCGACGTTCGGCGAAGCTCAGTCGAGCCGTTGCGGGGGGAGATGGGGGTTTGGGGAGATGGGGAGATATGCCGCCTCAATTGCTTGGTATTGTCGTCTTCACGTCTTTAGTGGAATGCTGGACACCTCTGTGGGGTAATTCTCCCCAAATTGAGGTGATTAAAGCGCACGGTGCGCTATTTAGGTTTTATTTAGGGGGTTTTAGACCGATGGAAGTGGGATACTAGGATAGAGGGGGTTGCTAGACCGCAGGGAGCAGTATAATTGATGGTTATACAGCCTAAGCTTTGTTTCCAGAATAAAGATTCACCGTAATAGTATGTGGCGACAATTTCTAAAGTCTCTTAATACGCCGAGAGGTAAAGCTCAACTTTTCTTTCTAGTAATTGGATTTTTCGGTCTACTTTATTTACTGGTCTTCTGTCCAAAGGACTGGGTTAAAGCAAATGATCGCCAAGAGTCTATATTGCGTGGTATAGCCAGTTCTCTCCTACTAGTAGGTGGATTAGACTTGTTAAGTGCATTTTTTCAGGCTGCTTCAGATAAACCTGATCGGGATCGGTTTGAACGCTTTTTTGGAACTGGAATCAGTAATAGTGTAGTTGCTATATTCCCGTCAGCAAAACCAACTGAAGATCCTAGTAATCCGTCTTTCAATTCAATGAGCTTTCCATATGCTCCAGAAGATGCTAAGGATAAGAAAGCAAAGGGAGCAGAATATTTAGTTGTATCTCAGGATTTGGATGCTGCGCTAGAACTCGCAAACACCTTTCGCAGTTTTGGTGAAGAGTTCAAGACTGAATTAGATTATGGCCACTTAAATAAAGACCTCGATAAATCTAAAGAATGCATTATTGCTCTTGGGCTAGGTTTCAACCATGTTACTGGAAAAATTCGAGATTACCATATAGATAAAAAATTATTTGAGATAATCTTCCCCGATAATACCGATGATTTTCGTATCGGTGAAAAAGATCACCCTCCTATCATTCTGGGTGGTAAAGATTATGCTCTTTTAGTGCGTGGTGTAAAGAATTCAGGAAAAGAAAATCTACCTCATTTTGTATGCGCTGGTCGCACAGCACGCGGAACCAAGGCCGCAGGAATTTTCCTAGCAACCCAATGGGAACAGCTTCTTTCTTTGTATGAAAAAAATGGGCGTGATCTTAAAACAGATAGTGTGGCTGTTTTTCTTGAGTTTGATAAGGGTGCAGAAAATCAAGCTAAAATCCATGGTCAGTGTTACTTTGTAGAGCCTAGTTCACCACCAGAATGGAGAAATTCATAGGGTGTGGGGTGTGGGGTGTAGGGAAAGAAACCTCTTTCATCTGTGGGGGTGAAAATTTTTTCATCAGGACTGACTCCTGACTTCTAAAATACACCTCGACCTAATATTATCTCAAGACCAAAAGTCTTTCTAGTCAAGGAATATACCCGAATAAAAATTATTTTAATTGCCTCATATTTTTTCAGTAAAATTGAATTAGCAACGACAGATATACATTTCAGCTATCGAACTGCTTAATTAGGGTCTGCTGAATAAATCTAAAAACCTTGTTGGGTAAGACTTTTAGACTTTTTGTCAATCAAAAAGTACCAGGCATGGGAGTGATCAGGGGGAAAATTGAGGTACTTTTTCCCTGAAAATTAGG
>Ga0315905_10007357_pt1 | contig 11167 bp, 11 predicted proteins | sample LakEriMetagenome_5_FD_203522 | JGI IMG/M metagenome (GOLD analysis project Ga0315905, IMG submission 203522) | Freshwater fungal communities from buoy surface, Lake Erie, Ohio, United States - Buoy 4 MA121 | ecosystem: Environmental > Aquatic > Freshwater > Lake | place: USA: Lake Erie, Ohio... | reverse complement strand
CCTTTTGAAATGGCATATACGCTAGAAATTAATGAGTTTAATGGTAAAACAAATGTTCAATTAAACATTAAAGATTTACGCGCTATGTGTTAGCATATTCATTACTTTTGAAGTTATGTTTACAGGAATAATCGAAGGAATTGGTGAGGTTGTCAGGGTACAACATGAAGTGAGCAACGTTCATTTTGAAATATTCAGCCCTTTTACTCATGAATTGAAAATTGACCAAAGTGTTTCTCATAATGGTTGTTGTTTGACAGTTGTTAAATTATCAGATACTTCCTACACAGTAACGGCAATTAAAGAAACATTGGATAAAACAAATTTACGCTATTGGAAACCGGGAACTCAAGTGAACCTAGAACGGTGCATGCAGCTGAATGGAAGACTAGATGGTCATATTGTACAAGGACATGTGGATACTGTTGCAGAATGCGCCGAAATCATCGACCAAAATGGTAGTTGGAAATATAAATTTACCTATTCCGGGGATTTCATTACTGTCGAGAAAGGTTCAATTACAGTAAATGGTACGAGTCTCACCGTAGTAGATTCAGAAAAAAACTCGTTTTCGGTTTGTATAATTCCTTACACGTTCGAAAATACAAATTTCAAACAGCTTAACATCGGAGATAAAGTGAATATTGAATTCGATGTGATTGGAAAATATGTTCAAAAACTACTCGAACTAAATCAATAAAAATTCAACGTTATATTTTGAGTCACAGTGCTTGAATTTGGAATATTGAATTTTGATTGTGTCCAATTCGGTGGCCCAAAACTGCCCATGGCATTATTCGAAAACGCAAAGCCTTCAGTTGGAATATTCAACCAATTTTGATCAATTTGTTGATTGTCATTTTCGTCATGGAAAATGGCAAATGCATAATCTCCAGGAACAATGCTATCCAAGGTAATGGTCATATTTGGCCCCGTACAAACTAGGAAAAGCTCAGCCAAGGCTTGATTAGGATCATTAAAACTACTCGAGCTATTGTAAAGTGCAAAATTTACCTTTCCATTTGTATTTTGCATACCACTCAAATTTATTACTAAAGTTGATAACGTATCTAATGTCGTAATTCCTCCGCCTGTGGTATCCTGAGGATTTGGTATGGGGTCAGGTTGAGGTTCAATATTCTTTTTCTTACAAGATAAAATGCTTATCAGCACGACTAAAGAAAATAGAAAAAGGCTTGTTTTTTTTCGCATGAGTATAAATATACGAATAAAACAAGCCTTAAAATAAATTGTTCGTTAATTTTAATGCAAAAAAATTATTTTGCCTCGTTGAATTTCTTTTCTACCACATTCCAATCAATAACTTCAAAAAAAGCTTGAATGTAATCAGGTCTTCTGTTTTGATAGTTTAAGTAATAGGCATGTTCCCATACATCTAATCCTAAAATTGGTGTCCCTTGACATCCTTCACCCATTAACGGATTATCTTGATTCGCTGTAGAACAAACTTCAAGCGTACCGTTACTCACACACAACCAAGCCCAACCTGATCCGAAACGTGTGGTAGCAGCAGCAGCAAACTTTTCTTTAAACGATTCGAATGAACCAAAGGTAGTGTCAATCGCTACAGCTAAGTTTCCAGTTGGAGTACCTCCACCATTTGGGCTCATAATTTCCCAAAACAAATTATGGTTCCAAAAACCACCACCGTTGTTACGAACAGCAGGCTTGTCTTTACAATTTTGAAGAATGTGTAAAATCGATTGCCCTTCTAATTCAGTTCCAGCAATTGCGTTGTTCAAATTAGTCGTGTAAGCTTGATGATGCTTAGAATAGTGTATTTCCATGGTGCGCGCATCGATGTGCGGTTCAAGCGCATCATAGGCGTAAGTTAATTTTGGTAATTCGAAAGCCATAATAATAAAATTTAAAGTGTAAAGTTAATCATACACAACAAACAAAAGGATAAAGCTTTATGTTTTTTATCCAACACATTTTCTAAGTACCTTTACCATATGAATAACGAAAGACCACTTTCTGATTGGATTCCAATGTCTCTCAAAGAAGCAGAAAAAAGAGGTTGGGAAGAGTTTGACGTTATTCTCATTTCTGGAGATGCCTATGTCGATCATCCGGCGTTCGGAACTGCTGTAGTGGCAAGGATTATTGAAGACGAAGGATTGAAAATTGGCATTGTTGCTCAGCCAAACTGGAAAGACGATTTAAGAGACTTTAAAAAGCTTGGTAAGCCAAAACTATTTTTTGGAGTAACTGCGGGATGCATGGATTCCATGGTAAATCACTACACCGCGAATAAAAGATTAAGGTCAACTGATGCATACACTCCTGGCGGTCAAGCTGGGTTTAGACCTGATTACGCTACTACTGTCTATTCGAATATTTTAAAAGAACTTTATCCAGATGTACCTGTACTTTTGGGAGGAATAGAAGCTTCTTTAAGAAGGGTAACACATTACGATTATTGGAAGGATGCCTTGATGCCTTCAATTTTGGTTGATTCAAAAGCGGATGCACTCGTTTATGGAATGGGTGAGCAACCCCTTAGAGCCTTTTTACAGATGTTGAAAAAAGGTATTCCTTTTCATCATGCAAAAACGCTAAATCAAATTGCTTTTATCCAAGACGAGAGTATACCTTTACCAAAAAATAAGCAATGGGAAACAGTTGAATTGTCCTCACATGAGAAATGTCTTTCCGATAAAATTGCCTATGCGGCGAATTTTAAAATTGTTGAAGTTGAATCTAATAAGTGGGAAGCAAATCGAATCATTCAGAAGGTAGGTGACAAGGTATTGGTGATAAATCCACCTTACAAGACGATGACGGAAAATGAAATTGATAAATCATTTGATTTACCTTATACGCGTCTGCCGCATCCAAAATATAAAAAACGTGGCTCTATTCCAGCCTATGAAATGATTAAATTCTCCATCAATATGCACCGTGGCTGTTTTGGTGGATGTAGTTTTTGTACGATTTCAGCGCATCAGGGAAAATTTATTGCCTCAAGAAGCGAAAAATCTATTCTTAAAGAGGTCGAAGCCGTGATTGAACACCCTGAGTTTAAAGGTTACATTTCTGATTTAGGCGGACCTTCAGCCAACATGTACAAGATGAAAGGTAAAGATGAAGCCATTTGTGCACGCTGTACCTCGCCAAGCTGTATTCATCCCGTCATTTGTAATAATTTAGACACATCTCACAAACCTTTAACAGAGCTTTACAGAAAAGTAGATGCACATCCAAAGGTGAAAAAAGCCTTCGTTGGTTCCGGAATTAGGTACGATTTACTAGTTGACGACTTCAATAAAAATAACGAGGATGGAAATCACGACGAATACATCGAGCAAGTCGTTACACGGCATGTCAGTGGTAGATTGAAAGTCGCGCCTGAACACACTGCTGATGCTACGTTGCGAATAATGCGAAAACCTTCTTTTAAGTATTTTCATAAGTTTAAGGAGAAATACGATAAAATTTCAGAGAAGCATCATTTGAAACAACAATTGATTCCTTACTTTATTTCTTCGCATCCCGGGTGTGAAGAGACAGATATGGCAGAATTAGCGGCAGAAACGAAAGATATGGGCTTTCAATTAGAACAAGTGCAAGATTTCACACCAACCCCTATGACAGTTGCGGAGGTTATCTATTATTCTGGAGTTCATCCGTATACATTGAAGCCAGTAAAAACACCAAAAACAAAAGAAGAAAAACTAAATCAAAATAGATTTTTCTTTTGGTATAAACGCGAAAATCAGCAATGGATAAAACAACGATTGGAAAAAGCAAAAAGACCTGATTTATCTACAAAATTGCTGGGTGAAAACACCGATAAAAAGCCGATACCAACTTGGCTTGAAAAAAGAAGGGGTAAATAAAAAAAAGCGGGTTTCCCCGCTTTGTTAAAGATTTGCAAATACAATTTCTTATTGAAGTTCGCAATCAACAGTTACTCCCAATGCACTTTCGTCACCATTGTCACAGTCAACTTTAGCATCCGATTTAGTCATGTCTGAAATCGTTCTAGATTCAGATCCACCAATCGAAGAAGTACATGTACATGTCCAGTCTTTTTTACATGAAGCCAAGGCTAACAGACCAACACATAAAATCATTAATTTTTTCATAATCGTTTTTTTTCAAAAATAATCATTTATTTCAAAAGTTGTTTAGCTATTTGCACCGCATTTGTAGCTGCACCTTTTCTAAGGTTATCTGCTACAATCCAAAGGTTTAATGTATTCGGTTGACTTTCGTCTCTTCTGATTCTTCCAACAAAAACATCATCTTTCCCTTCGGCGTATCTTGGCATCGGGTATGTATATGTATCCAAATTATCCTGAATCGTAATACCTAATGTATTGTTAAGAATAGAACGTACTTCCGAAAGATCAAAATCACTTTCAAGCTCGATGTTTACTGCTTCAGAATGACCTCCAACAACAGGAACGCGAACCGCTGTGGCCGTGACATTTATTTTCGGATCAAGAATTTTCTTCGTCTCGTTAGTTAATTTCATTTCCTCCTTCGTATAGCCATTTTCGGTAAAAACATCACATTGCGGAATACAATTTTTATCGATTGGATATTTATAAGCCATTTCGCCAGAAATTTCATGTCGCTCATTGTCCATTTGCTGAACAGCTTTAACACCAGTACCTGTGATGGATTGATAGGTGGAAACAACCACGCGTTTTACTCCGTACTTTTTGTGCAGCGGCGCAAGAACCATTACCAATTGAATCGTGCTACAATTTGGATTTGCAATTATTTTGTCTTCTTTCGTTAAAAGATTCCCGTTAATTTCAGGAACAATTAATTTCTTTGTTGGATCCATTCGCCACGCAGACGAATTGTCGATAACAGTGGTGCCAACCTCCGCAAATTTTGGAGCCCATTGAAGAGAAGTTTCCCCTCCAGCTGAAAAAATTGCAATATCTGGGCGCATTTCCACCGCTGTTTGCAATCCAACTACTTTGAAGTTCAAACCGCCAAATTCAATATCCTTTCCAACTGATTTTTCCGATGCAACAGGAATTAATTCTGTTACTGGGAAATTTTGCTCTTTTAAAACTTGCAACATAACGTTTCCAACCATTCCTGTTGCTCCAACCACTGCCACTTTCATATTTAATAGTATGATAAAGTTATAAATGTAAAATATCGATTGTAAAATTAATATATTTGGTCTTGCATGAAATTCGGCGCAACTTTTTTATTGATCTTTTGGTTTTTGGTTTCGTTTACTGCTTACGGACAGGTTACAGATGATTTCTCTGATGGTGACTTTACAACTAATCCAACGTGGAGTGGAACTGAAAGTGAATTTATTATTAATTCAAACCAGCAATTACAATTAAATAGTTCAATATTAATTAGTTCTTCTTTATCCGTACAACATAATTTAACGTCTATAGATAATAAAGAGTGGCGTATTTGGGTTAAACAATCGTTTGCTGGTTCATCTGCAAATTATGGAAGAATTTATCTAACATCAGATAACCAGTCTGTTGCGCTTTGTCAAAATGGCTATTATTTACAAATGGGTGAAGCTAATTCTACAGATGCAATAAGATTATTTCGACTTTTCAATGGCACATCAACAGAGATATGTTCTGGTCCAATAGGACAAATTACAAGTGGAATAAATGCTTCATTAAGAGTAAAAAGAAATTCATTTGGTGACTGGTTTTTATATGCTGATTTTTCTGGAGGAGCCAATTATATACTGCTAGGTTCGGGGAATGATGCAACTAATCTTATTGGAGTCACTTTTGGAATAAACTGTGTTTACACCTCAAGCAACGCCAACAAATTCTTTTACGACGACATTTACATTGGAAATGAAATTATTGATAACCAACCGCCCGTATTAACTTCGGCAACTGCAGTTTCTTCTACTCAAGTGGATGTCTTATTTAACGAATCGCTTGACCCAACGAGTGCCCAAAATGTGTTGAATTATTCGTTAAATCCACCTGTTTCTATTGCATCGGCTGTGATTGATCCATTGAATACAGCTTTGGTGCATGTATCTACTTCAACTGCATTCACAAACGGCACAACTTACACATTAACTACAACTAACATTTCAGACATCTCATCAAATGTTTCCGGAAATCAATCGACTACTTTTCAATATTTAGTGGCTGATTCTGTTGTTGATGGTGACGTAATTATCAACGAGTTTTTTCCTGACCCAACGCCTGTAATTGGTCTTCCTGAAGTTGAGTTCGTTGAAATATATAATAAGAGTAACAAGATTTTTAATTTGACCGGATGGAAAATTGGTGATGCATCTTCAGATGGAACGATTGCAAATGCATGGTTATTTCCCGGAGAGTACAAAGTTTTGACGGCAACTGCGAATATTCCTTTATTTACATCAACTTCCGCGGTTGGGGTAACGAGTTTTCCAAGCTTAAATAACGCGGGTGACGATGTGGTATTGAAGGATAATTACGGTCAAATCATTGATAAATTGTCCTATACTGATACTTGGTACAAAGATGAAATCAAGAAAAGTGGAGGATACTCCCTTGAGCTAATAAACCCAAACGATCCTTGTTCAGACGATGACAATTGGATTGCTTCAACTTGGATTTTAGGTGGAACACCGGGAAGTGTGAATTCTGTTTACAGCGTTATTCCTGATACAATCGCACCGTCGATTTCCATGGCTTTGGCTTTGGCTCCAAATTTCTTAGAATTGCAATTCGATGAAGGAATGGATTCCACTTCTCTAGCGAACGCCCTGCTTTCGTTTAATCCCAATCTAACCATTCAAAATAAGTTTATTCAAGGAAGTCATCCAAAAGTTATGACATTGCAATTCAACGAAAATCTTGTTGGATCACAGCTGTACTCCTTTACCTTAGGTCCTATTTCAGATTGTTGGATGAATTCAACGGAGCGCAATGGAACATTCATTTTAACCGAAACAGCCCAAAAAGGAGATGTGATCATCAACGAAATTCTTCAAAACCCATTAAACGGAGGTCAAGATTGGATTGAATTATATAATAATTCCGACAAAGTAATAAACATAAAGGATTGGCAATTTGCTAATTTTGACAATGACACTATAGCTAATTTCAAAACGATTGCAGGGGATTATTTGCTTCAACCGAATGATTATGTGGTACTAGGAAAAGACTCAAGTTTTGTAAAACAAAATTACCCTTTTGCGGTGCCAGGAAAATTTTTATTCAGCGAATTACCAAGTTACAACAACGATTCTGGAACGGTTTATTTGATCTATAATGCTGAAATTATTGACAAAGTTTCCTACCTCGATGAATGGCATTTCGATTTATTGGACAATACAGATGGGGTTTCACTTGAGCGAATTGATCCAAATGGTTTGTCAGATAGCGAATTCAATTGGCATTCCGCTGCGGAAGATTATGGATTTGGAACGCCTGGTAGAAAGAACTCTCAATTTTTACCTGCTGTTTCAAATGGAAATTTGACCTTGACCAATGAAGTATTTTCACCCGATAACGATGGCTTCGAGGATATTTTGCAAATCTCATATACGCTTTCGGAACCGGGAATGCTTGCAAAGGCACAGATGTTCGACGAACGGGGGCGCTTAGTAAAAACAATTTTTTCGAACGAATACCTCGGAACCGAAGGTGTGTTTTATTGGGATGGAACTACAGAGAATCAAGCAAAAGCAAGTATTGGAATTTATATCTTGCGTTTCGAAGTGTTTTCAACATCGGGAGGTGTATTTTTCGTAGCAAAAAAAGCCGTTACCTTGGCAGGTAAACTTTAATTTTGTTAAAATTCTGATTTATGAAAAAGTTATCCCTAATAACATTAATGTTTTTGGCTGTTTCAACGTGTTCTTGGTCACAGCAATACAAAACAGCCGTAGGAATAAAAGGTGGTTACCCCTCTCTCGGTGGCCTAGACATTAAACACTTTTTGAGACCAGGTTTTGCGGTTGAAGGAACTATTGGAGGCTTTTCAAATACATTGTTAATTTCTGCCTTAGCTGAAGTTCAAAAATCATTGCCTGAACCTACTGGGTTAGATTGGTATGCGGGAGTTGGTCCAACTTTAGGAGTAACTTCCGGAACCTATATTTTATCTGTAAATGGAGTTGTTGGAGTGGATTATACGTTTCAAGATTTTCCGTTAAATTTATCCTTAGATACTGGGCCGGTTCTTTCACTAAGTCCAATTGGTTTCGGATGGGGCGGAGGCTTAGCTATCCGATATGCCTTCAAATAAAGAAAAAATATCACCGGGTTCAAGAAATTGGATAGCCAAATATTTTGAGCTAGAAGAGAACGGAATCATTACGCTTTTACTAGATGAATCTAATGATGAGTTGGAGGAATTAGTAGAATTAATTTCGTCTAAAACCGGTTTGGTTTTCGGAGTTGCTAATTCTTTTATTTTCTCAAATGAACTTGAAAGGGACCATTACACGCAAGACGAAGCATTAAAATTACTTTTATTTGAGGCCTTAATGCTCGCCTATCTTCAGAAAAGTGGAAAGAACTTTAGTAAAGAAGCATTCATTCAAACGCTCTGTCAGTTTTATAAAATTTGGAAAGAAGAAAGATGGGTGGATAAATGGTTGAAAGGAGACCAAATTCATGAATTGGAAAAAACACTTGCAAATCGCGTAAAAGTAAATACCTCTATTTTTGGCTCGAATTATTGGATCAATCATTTATCGAACGCATTAACTTTTATTGATGTTCTGTTGTTTATTGAATTCCTAGATGAAAGCACTATTTCCTTTGATGAAAAGCGCAATAATTATGCTTTTTCGGTTCTCAAGGGCGCAGTAGCGGCAGCATTGGCGGATGAACTAATTGAACCGAAAGAACAACGAATAATTGATCACCTTTTAGCCTCGGCTGATTTGCCACGTCACTTTCAACTTGAACTCGAAAACTACATGAATAAAACTCATGAGTTATCTGCAATTTCATTTGAAAATAAGCAGTTGGCAAAAATCACCTATAAATTGGCATTATTTATAACGGAGGGTACGCATGCTACAACTGAACAAGAAGAATTCAGGTTGCAAAAATTGGGAGAACAGTTTGGGCTAAATACAATTGAGATTGAGGAATGTAGATTAATTTGCGATGCCTTTATTTTTGATCAAAGCGTTCAACTCAATCAAATAAAAGAAGACAATCAGGTAAAGGTAGTTTACAAGGGATTCTCCAAACGTTGGATTAGAATTTTAGGAAGAAATAAAGATAAATTCATAAATGAACTAAAGGAGAGTAAAGAACTTATAGCGTTGATTAAAAAATCCACGCAACAAGATCTTTCCAAGGAAGAGAAAGAAAAGGTAAAAACACAATTTATGGATGTTCTAAAGTCAGTTCCCTCGATAGGAATATTTTTATTGCCAGGAGGAGCAATTTTACTTCCCTTAATACTCAAAATAGTCCCAGATTTATTGCCATCCGCTTTTAAAGAAAACGAAATAAAGAAAAAATGAAATGTACCATACACGTTTACTTGCTTAATGAATTATTTTCTCAGAAAATTGCCGACGAGAGCAATCAAGGTGAAGAAAGCGCTGACAACAAAAAGTATATTTGGGAAGATGAATTAGTCATAAACAATTCGGTATCGAAAATGGAGGAAATTCAAAACTCTGTATACGAGCTAAGAGGAATCTTGCCAAATGGAAATGAATTTTCCGAAAGCGTTGAGGCAATGCGGATTGTTACGTTAAAATCTGAAGATGCTCCGGATTGTCAAGTTGGTGTATCTGAGTCCATTTTAGATCGATTGGAGATTAAGACCAACAGAAACGATACAAGGCTCTGTTTTTATATCAAAGACAATGAACCCTTAGCTAATCCTATTCCGGGAATTTATATTGCTAGTAAAGAATTTCCAAAAAGTTTGATACAATAATGTTGCGCATTAAAAATATCCATTTGACTTATGACAGGCCTATTTTGCGAAATGTCAATTTAAGTGTAAAGCGTGGAGAGCTTTTAGGATTGGTCGGAAAAAGTGGTGCGGGAAAATCATCTTTATTAAAAATAATGGCAGGAATTCTTGCTCCAAATGAAGGTTCCTTGACATGGAATGGAGAGGAAATGCCAATATCGAGCGAATTATTGATACCAGGTTATAAGAACATCTCGATTGTCAACCAAGATTTTAAATTAGATAACTACCACTCTACTGAAGAAAATATCAGAGAATCCATTCTCGGTTATCCTTTTGACAAACGTGAAAAGAGAATTAAAGAATTAATAAAATTACTTCAATTACAACACGTGGCTCAAACAAAAGCGTCATTATTGTCAGGAGGAGAAAAACAACGTCTTGCGATTGCTCGAGCTATTGCACATGCTCCCGATGTACTTCTTCTCGACGAACCATTTGGCCATTTAGATACGGTTTTAAAACAAAGACTCGCGGAGGTAATAATGAAATTGAAATTTCGAGAAAACTTGGCAATTATTTTAGTCTCTCACGATCCGCAGGACATTCTTGGCCTTTGCGACAATGTAACTTTCTTAAGAAAGGGTAAATTATCAAAAAACAGAAAACCACATGAGATTTATTATCAGTTGAAAAATAAGGAAATTGCCAAATTATTTGGACCTGTGAATGAAATTATCTTTGAAGATAACACTCATTTTTTCCGTCCAGATGAATTTGAAACTGCCGAAAAACACGGAATACCGGTGAACTTTCAATATGCAATGTTTAGCGGGGGATTTTACCAATCCTATATGCTGTGCGAACAAAAAATGATTGTCCTTTATGCAAATTATCCATTGAATGAAGTTCGATTTATTCGAATAAGAAGAAAATTTGCCATATGAGTAAATTAAAAAAATACACAGCTACAATAACCGGTTATTTCAAACATCAAAACAATCACGCAGCGGCTTTGGCCTATTACAGTTTGTTTGCATTGATTCCTATCGCCTTTGTTAGCTTTTCGCTTTTTGGTAGAATTTTCGGACAGGAGACTATTGAACAGATAATAATAAGGTTTTTAACCAATCAAGTAGGTCTAAAAGATACCACTTCGATAGTAGAATTTTTCACGAACACTCAATTTACCAAACCGAATATTTGGATGGAAATACTGAGTATTTTAGCAATTATAGTAACTACTTCTGCTATGACTTCTTCGGTTAAAAGGGGAGTGAACGATATCTTGGATGTACCA
>Ga0315905_10007356_pt1 | contig 11168 bp, 10 predicted proteins | sample LakEriMetagenome_5_FD_203522 | JGI IMG/M metagenome (GOLD analysis project Ga0315905, IMG submission 203522) | Freshwater fungal communities from buoy surface, Lake Erie, Ohio, United States - Buoy 4 MA121 | ecosystem: Environmental > Aquatic > Freshwater > Lake | place: USA: Lake Erie, Ohio... | reverse complement strand
ATCGGCATTGATCGGCCAGAGATACAATTGCCGCAGTCCGTAATTTTGACAAAGATACGAGAACGCACCCTCGCTGCTCGCCAGCCAGCGTTGCCCGGCGGGTATGCTTTCCAACCGGGCCCGGATCGGTTCGTCGAGCGCCGCGATTTTGGCGGCATAGGCGGCGGCATTGGCGTTGTAAACCGCCTCGTTGGCGGGGTCGATGCCAACCAGCGCCTTGCGGATGTTCTCCACGTAAATCCGTGCGTTTTTCGGCGACATCCAGGCATGCGGGTTCGGTTTGCCGGTGTAGGGCCCCTCGCTGATGCCCATCGGTTCGATCCCTTCCGAAATCACCACGCCGGGCACATCGCCGACGTTTTGAAAAAACTTGCCGAACCACAGTTCCAGGTTCATGCCGTTCCACAGCACCAGGTCCGCCTGCTGGGATTTGACGATGTCCCTGGGTGTCGGCTCGTAGCCGTGGATCTCCGCTCCCGGTTTGGTGAGCGACTCCACATCCGCGGCATCTCCCGCGACATTGCGCGCCATGTCGGCGATGATCGTGAAGGTGGTGAGGACTTTTTTCCTGCCGGAATTTTGTGCTGGTTTCTGCGGCCCGCAGGTGCAAAGCGAAAACAACAAAACTGCAATGCTCGACAGCCGGAAAAGGCAAGGAATCAGGAATCGCAAAGAATGCTTCATGTTTGTCTTGACGAAAAAACTTAGGTTGAACTAAGTTTGTATGCAAGGGTTATTTTTTACTTTTTCCCGCTTGCCAGCGACAGCGGTTTCGCCGACACTGGGACGTGCCGAAGATACCGCCAGCCTCCGTCGCCTCGCAGGATTATCTGGAGCAGATCTTCCATTTGATCGAGCGGAAGGGATACGCGCGGGCCGTTGACATTTCGGCCAATTTGGGAGTTTCCCAAGCCAGTGTCTCGGGCATGCTCAAACGCCTGGGCGCGGAAGGTCTGGTCGTGTATGAAAAGTACCGCGGTGTCGTGCTCACCGCCGACGGGATCAACATGGCCCGCTACGTAATCAAGCGCCACGATGTGCTGACCCGCCTACTGCGGCACTTCGGATTGGACGAGGCCACCATCTATGCGGATGTCGAAGGGATGGAGCATCACATTTCGCCGCAAACCTTGCTGGCCTTCACGCTGCTGGCCGATGAGTTGGATGACAACGCCCGTCTCAGCAAGGACTTGAAAAAGAAATTGCGCTCTGGCAAGGCGTGACCCCCTCCGCCGTGCGTCTATCGCTTCCTGGCGATTTCGGCCTCCAGTTTCAGGTTCGGTTGCGCGCCGTTGTCGAGGGCCTGTTGGTAAAAAGTGCGGGCCTCCGCATCGCGGTTGGCACGATGGCAAAGCAAGGCCAAATTGTGAAGTGCTTCTGCCGATGCAGGATCGATGGCGATCGCTTTTTTGTATGCGTCCTCCGCTTCCTGCGTTCTCTTCATGCGCAGCAGGGTGTTGCCGAGGATGGCAAATCCGGCAGAGTCGTGCGGGTCGATCTCGGTGGCGCGTCGCAATTCCTTCTCGGCATTGGCAAGATCGCCGGTTTTGTAAAGTGCCAATCCGAGCAGCCGATGCGACAGCGGCTGCGTTTCGTCGTTTTCAACCGCCAGCCGCAGCACCTGGGTGGCGGCAACGGGATCGTCGAGGCGCATTTCCACGATGCCCAGTTTGGTCATCGTCGGGATGTGACCCGGGTGGATATCGAGAATCATCTCCAGCACTTCGCGCGAAGCGCTGAGGCGTTGGGAACTGAAGGCCCGCACCGCGGCCCTCGTGTAGTTGTCGATCTGCTCGTGCAGTGCTGAGGTGGCGACTCCGACACGCTCCCTGCTGCCGGCATAGGGCGAGTAGATTTCGCCATCAACATGGCGGGTGTCGAGAATCTTCTGTTCCTCTGCGGTCAGGGTGACTTCACCGTCGGTGAGCATCGCCACCGCCTCGTCGTACCCGGAGTCTCCCGACGCCGTTTGTTTTTTTGCGGCCGCCAGCAGCAGTGTGGCGGCTTTTTTGCGGCGCTCCTGCACGCGCAACTGGCGTTTGATGATGTCGCGCAAGGTCTGCGCCTCCTCATCGTTGGTGGTTGCCTTGCCGGAGGCGATCGACTTTTCATTGCTGTTCAATTGCAACTCCAATTCGCTCATCCGCTGGTCCTGGGCGCGCTTCTCGGTTTGCAAGGCGATGATTTTCGACTTGGTGATCGCAAGGTCGCGCAGGGCCTCGGTGAGTTCGTCCTTGGTTTCGTCGTTGTCCTTGTTGATGCGTTCCACGCGTTCCTTGGCCTCGCGCAGTTCCTTGGCAAGCCCCATGTTTTGTTCGATCAATTGCTGGATCCGGCCGCTTTCGCTGAGTTTCAGCAAGGCCGCCATGTGATCGCGATCACGCAACAACTCGTCGCGCTCCGTTCGCAACTCCTGAAATGCGTCCTTGCTTTCCTGCAGTTCCTTTTGCAGCGAAGTGACGCGGTTGTTTGCGGCGGTGATGTCGGCGTCTTTTTGCTTCAACGTGGCCTCCAGACGTTGCAATTGCTGCAATTGCGCGCTGGTGACCTCGTTCGATTGCCTGCGTTCGATCTTGAGATTGTTCTCCAGATCGGCCGCCTGTTGCCGCATCGCCTTGTAATCGGCGGTCAGGGTGTTGATCTTCGCCAGGGATTTGAGCTGTTCCTCGCGGCTTTGCGTCAGTGCCATGCCCATCGCTTCGCGCTCCTGTTCGAGCGAACGCAGGCGCGAGTTCATACGGTCCATCTCCGATTGCACCGGTGCGGCGGCAAGCCGGGCGCGCAAGGATTCCAATTCGATGCTCGCCTGCTTGAGGCGGGCGTTCAGGTCGTCGCGCTGCTTTTGCAAATCACCGGCGCGAGCGACGTCGCGCGAACCGGAGCCGGTGGGCGACGCGAGCGCCTCGCGCAGGCGTTTCACCTCGTTTTCAAGCGACTTCACCCGCGCGTCCTCGATTTGTGCATTGGTCGCCTGATTGGGATCGACCAACGGGTTGACACGGAGCGGAAGGCCACCCTCGATTTCGGCAATGGCCACATTTTCCTTCTTCTGTTGTGCCTGCGCGAGTGGCAGCACCTTGGTGATCTGCGTTTGGGTGATCGCGAGCCGGTCGGTTACCATTTGTTTTTTCCATTCGGGAAAAAACTTGCCAACGGTTTCAAAAAACTTCTCGGCGCTGCGCAGTTTCGCCAGTGCCTCGGCATGTTTGCCCTGCTTGCCCAGTGCCTCGGCCTCGCGGGTGAACAACCATGCCTGGTAGTAGACATCCGACGGATCAAAGCCCGGCTGCGTCGGTGGCGCGGGTTGCTGGGCAGAACTCCACGGCGCCCCCACCAGCGCTGAAAAAGCGATGGTACTAGTCGTCCACGCCAAAGCCCGGAACATCCGCATGGGCGGACAATAATCAAGAATCGAAAAGTTGAAAGCAAAGAATTTGCCAGTGAAAAAGTTGATGGCCAACAACTTGTCGTCCTCAACCCTTGGCACAGAAGACCACGTCGTCGTTCGCAGTGATCATGACTTGACCTCACGAAACGATGCACGTTCCTGATCCTGTCGGACATGTGTGGCATAGAGGGTGATCAAGTACAAAAAAATTCATAATCGAACTTTCCGCGAACGTTGGCACGTGATCCGCTTATGTAAACCTGTAGCTTCTGGTTTTTGGGTTTTCCTTTAGTTACACCAAGGGGCGGCGAACCGATTAGGCATCAAAGGGTTCGTCGCCCTCTTTCTTTTCCGAGTTTCTCATTCTCGAATTCGACCGACGCATCAATGGTGCGAATTCGCGTCGCAGCGGTTGCACGCAAAAAACCACGCCCGGAGAGGAGCGTGGTTTTTTAGAAAAAATTGCCGGATGAAATCGTGGCGAGGATCAACCCCAGTCGCCACCGCCGCCGCCGCCTTTGTAGCCGCCGCCGCCGCCGCGACGATCACCACCGCCACCGCCGCCGCCTTTGTAGCCGCCGCCACCGCCGCCGCCGCCTTTGTAGCCGCCGCCACCGCCGCCGCCTTTGTAGCCGCCGCCACCGCCGCCGCCTTTGTAGCCGCCGCCACCGCCGCCGCCGCTGGTGCGGGGTTCACGGGCTTCCGCAGCATTGATGCGCAGCGCACGACCTTGATAATCCTGGTCGTTGAGAGCCGCAATCGCTGCATTGGCACCGGCGACTTCAGCCATGGTGACGAATGCGAAGCCACGCGGGCGTCCAGTTTCACGGTCCATCACGATCTTAACGCGTTCAACAGTTCCGTAAGGGCTGAAGAGTTCGGTAATCTCATCTTCAGTAGCGGTGAAGGGCAGGTTGCCCACATAGATATCCATAATAATAACTTTAATAAAAAAACGCTGTTTGGATTGACATCCTTCGGGCCAACAGCGAGGAGACCCGGACGACGGCCACAACATAGCTGCCGTGGGTGATCATTGCCATATGTTGTTTTCACCCGGCTTGCAAGAAAAATAATCAATCCGGGGTAAAAAAGACGCATTCACGGGAGACCTCTGCAGCCCGATGGACGGAAAATTTGGCACCCCCGAAGCCGCGATTCCCTTAGAAATCCTTGATTTTCCAACAAATCAAGGGGCCGCAACGCGCTTGCTGACATTTCATCGGCGGGAATCAAACTTTTTAAAAAAATATCGTCGGGACAGCTTGACAACGAGGAGCGAATCACTAGAATCCGGCCCCCGCACGGTTGGAACCGCGCGAGGTCAGTTTTTATGAAAAAGAATATTCATCCCAAGTACAATCCCGTTGTTTTCATTGATATGACCACGGGCGCCCGCATCGTGACCAGTTCCACCAAAACTTCCGACCGCAAGGAAGTGATTGACGGCGTTGAGCACTATCTGATCACTGTCGGCATTACTTCCGATTCGCATCCGTTTTTCACGGGACAGAAGCAGTTTGTGGATACCGAAGGCCGGATCGACAAGTTCCAAAAACGCTTCGGCACCCAAGCGCGTCGCAGTGCCAAGCCAAAACTGTGACCCGACCTTCTGCCTGCCCGGCATTCCGCTTTCCGTGTTGTTTTAGCTTTGTGTTTCTTCTTTGTTGTTTCACCACCTGTCTCTTTCGCGAGAGGCAGGTGGTTTTTTCTAGCCAACATTGATTCTGGAGATCGCGGAAGGCTGATTCAGACCGACTCCGATTGCGGATCGGCATCCGCTGCCTTGGGAAGTTTGTCCACTTCCTCCAGCAGATTCACCATGCTGACACCGTGTTCCGCCGAGTCATCGTGTCGGAAGCTGAGTATCGGGGTGGATTTGAGCACGACGCGCTTCATCACCTTGCTCTGAATCCGGCCGTGATCGCGATTGAGTTTGTCGAGCACGGTTTGCGGCGAACCGCCGAGGATGCTCATCCACACCCGGGCTTCCTTGAAGTCCTGGGTGATATCGACTTCGTTCACGGTGACAAGCATTCCCCGCCATTCGTAATCCTTGGCCAGCACCGCGCTGATCTCCCTGCGCAGCAGTTCGTTGACTCGATCTTGGCGTTGTGACATGGGTGTGGGGATGATTTCGTCTCCTGGATAATCGGAGCAATGCGCCGAACCGGCTTATAGTTCCTGAGGGACTTTTTCGAGGGTGTAACATTCGATCACATCGCCCTCGACATACTCATTGAATTCGCCAAGGCGGATGCCGCATTCCTGGCCGACCTTGACTTCGTCGACCTCGTCCTGGAAACGACGCAGGGTGGACATCTTGCCGTCGAAAACCGGCACGCCGTTGCGTACCACCCGGGCATGCGCTTTTCGCAGGATCCTGCCCTGTTTGACATACGATCCCGCAGCAACACCTTTGGTGAGTTTGAAAACCTTTTTGACATCGGCCAGCCCCACCTGCACCTCGCGGGAAAGGGGTTGCAGCAGGCCCTGCATCGCTTCGCGCACCTGATCGATCAATTCGTAAACCACCGAATAGAGTTTGACCTGGACGTTTTCATTCTTGATCGACCGGACCGCCTTGGCTTCGACCTTGACGTTGAAACCGATCACGATGGCATTGGCCGAACTGGCCATGAGAATGTCGGATTCGGTGATCGGCCCCACACCGGCGACCAGCATCTGCGCTTCGACCTTTTTCGATTCGATCGCTTCCAGAGCGTTTTTGATGGCCTCCACCGAGCCTTGCACGTCGCACTTGAGGACCACCTTGAGTTTTTGCCGGCCCGCGTCGTCGTTGACCATGGAGAAAATGTCCTCCATTCTCATTTTGAGCGGATTGACGAGTCGGGTGGCGCGGCGTTCGGCTTGACGTTCCTCCGCAAGGCGTTTGGCGGCGCGCTCGCTTTCCATCTCCACGAGTTCGTCGCCGACGTGCGGCATGTCCTCGAAACCGATGATTTCCACCGGTGTTCCGGGGCCGGCTTCCTTCAAGCTCTTGCCGAGGTCGTTGGCCAGCGTGCGGACTTTTCCGGCAAAGGGACCACAGATGAAAGGGGTGCCGACTTTCAGCGTGCCGCTGTCGACGATGGCGGTGGCGGTGGCGCCGCGACCGGCAACCACGCGGGCTTCGATGATGCTGGCCCGGGCGTGACCCTTCGGATTGGCCTTCAATTCCATCACTTCAGCCTGCAAAAGAAGCAGGTCGAGCAGGTGATCCATGCCCGCACCGGTGACTGCGGAAACTTCCGCGAATTCCGTGTCTCCCCCGAAATCCGTGGTTTGCAGCCCCAGTTCCGCGAGCTGGGTTTTGGCGCGCATGACATTCGCTGCGGGAAGATCGCATTTCGTGAAAGCAATCACAATCGTGCGACCGGCTTTTTTCGCGTGCTCGATCGCTTCCTTCGTTTGCGGCATCACACCATCGTTGGCGGCGACAACCAGGACGACGATGTCGGTCACATCCGCTCCGCGGGCCCGCATGTTGGTGAAAATCGCATGACCCGGGGTGTCGAGAAACGTGATCGGCATGCCACCGTGAAACACCTGATAGGCACCGACGTGCTGGGTGATGCCACCGGCTTCCGACTTCGCGACGCGGCTTTTGCGAATGGTGTCCAGCAGGGTGGTTTTTCCGTGGTCCACGTGACCCATGATCGTAATGATCGGGGCGCGGGGTTTGAGTAGCTCCTCCGGTTCCACAACCGGGGCTTCGGGCTCAACAATGACTTCCTCGAGCTTGTGGACACCGCCGCCCTTTTCGCGCTTTTCCCGTTCGAAGGTAAATCCATGGATTTCGCAGACCTTCGCGGCGATCTCGGGTTCGATCGCCTGGGTTGGTGCGACGAAAACGTTGAGCTTGATCAAATCCGCCATCAACTGGAACGACTTGAGCCCCATCTTTGCGGCCAGATCCCCGACAATGATCGGCGGTTTGATGCTGATCATCTTGTCGTGGCCCTCATCGGCGCTTTCCGCATCACCAGCGGCAACGGGTGCCGCGACCGGCGAGACCGGGGTCTTGATGCCGGGTAAAATCTGGTCCAGCGGAGGCAAGGCAATCGGCGGTGCGGCAAGGTCGGCATCCTCCTTGTCAAGAACCTTGGAAATCGTAGGAACCACAGCCTTGCCGGATTTTTCGGTCTTGCGCACGCCCGTGTTCTTTTTCTTCGTGCCACTCTCTTCAAAGATATCGAGAGCCGCTTTTTTCACCGGAAGAGGCGGCACCACGGGAGCCGCCGGTTGCTTCACGGCCGCCTGCTCACGCTGGCGCTCGCGACGCGAAGGCTTGGGCTGGTCCTCGATGAGGTCCAGCACTTTTTTCTTGGGTGGCTTGCTTTCGCTATTGGGTGGCATCAGTGGATTCTACGCGTTTCGGAAAAAATTTCGGGATTCGGCAACAGGTGAACTCGAGGTCAGGCACTGGTCAATTGCTGGGCCTTGGCAAGGATCTCGTTGGCTTCCGGTTCGGGAATTTCCAAGGAGGCGGCGATGTAGTCCGCTGGCATTTCCAGCACCAGCTCCAAGGTGATGCCACCGGCGCGGAATAGCTTGGCGGCAAGCTCGTCGCTCAGGCCGAGTTGCTCGCCCAATCCGTGGGCGGCACTGTTGATGCGGTCATTGAAACGCTGCTGCTGCGATTCGTCCCGACGCACCTGCACGTCCCAGTCGATCAGGCGCGATGTGAGACGCGCGTTCTGGCCGCGCCGACCGATCGCCTTGCTGAGGTCCTCTTCCGAAACCGTCACGTGGACGATCTTTTTTTCATGATCCAGCGTGATCGAACGAATGGTCGCCGGCTTGAGCGCCTCTTCGACCAGCGCTTTCGGATCATCGCTCCAGCGAATGATGTCCACTTTCTCGTTGTTCAGTTCGCGAACGATGTTTTTCACGCGGGCACCGCGCAGCCCCACACAGGCGCCGACGGGATCGACTTTGTCATCCTTGCTCCACACGGCGATCTTGGTCCGATGTCCGGCTTCGCGGGCAATGGCGCGGATCTCCACCGTGTGATCGGCGATTTCACTGACCTCCGATTCAAAAAGCCGGCGCACGAAATGCGGATGACTGCGCGAAAGGATCACTTCCGGGCCGCGACCCTCGTTTTCGACGGCCACAACATAGGCGCGAATCCGGTCGTTGATGTTGTATTCCTCGGTTTGAACCCGCTCACGCGAAGGCATGACCGCTTCAAACTTGCCCAGATCAATGTAAACGTCGGAGCGCTCAAAGCGATGCACCACGCCCGAGACAATCTCGCCCGCACGATCCTTGAACTCCTCGAATAGCATTTCCTTCTCCGCCATGCGCAGCCGTTGCTGCATGGTCTGCTTCGCCGTCTGCACCGCAATCCGGCCAAAATCCTTGGGAGTGACGTTGAAATCGATCGTGTCACCGACAACCGCATCCTCTTTCTTTTTCAAGGCCACCTTGAGCGGCACCTCATTGAATTTGTCCTGATAATCGTCATCGGCCACCACCGTGAGCGTCGCGTAGATCTTCGTCTCGCCTTTCTTGATATTGATTTCGGCGCGCAGGGTTTCAATGTGCTCGGCACCGGGAACCATTTTCCGGTAGGCGGCACAAAACGCATACTCCAGCGACGCGATCACACGATTGCGGTCAATGGATTTCTCCCTTTCGTAGTAATCGATCAAGGCTACGATGTCATTTGTCATGGTGGTCGGTTCGCTTCACTGTTCAAAAATGTGCACGAAGCACCCCGAGACACAAAAGAGTGGGTATGGTACCCACTCCTTTCTTTCGTCGGAAGCTTCTTCAGCGGCAAGTTATGCCCGGGAATACGGAAAAGGCAAGCAAAAATTAGGGTGCTCGGTTTCACATCCCGCAACAACATGGAAAAAAGGCGTTGACCCGGCAAAAAGTCTGCCTAGACTATCGCTCGACCACGAGAACCATTTATGAAAAAAATCATTCTTCTTCTTACCACTGCGGCCATTGCTTTTCTTGCCAACTCCTGCGGCACCGTTCAAGGTCTCGGTCAGGACGTGCAAAAAGCCGGCGGAGCCATCTCCACCACTGCCACCCGCGCTGCCAATTGACCGGTTGGTCAAGCCGGGACGTCCAACGCCTGGCACCCCTAACACCCAGAATGATTCGTGCTCACATCGGCTGGGAACGTTTGTGCTGATTCGGCCCGATCGTCTCCATCCGTTTCTTGGATTGAGGAACATGCTTTATCACCAACTCGCGTAGTGCGTTGGGTCGATTACGTGGTTCGCCATGTCATCCAAGATAAGCTCTACAGCGGGCTTTCAGTATCGCAATCAGTTCCGAATCCATGTATTCGTAATCGTCAGGAATGTTCAAAACAACCACCTGCTTGCCGGACAGATGCGCTTTGTATTTTCTGTTCAGCCTGTTCTTGTGGGAGTTCTCCATCACCAGAATGATGTCTGCCCAATGGAGTTGCTCAGGTGAATTGCGAACGATAGCGTGGGGTGAAGGTAGGCGACCGAAGGTCAAAGGCAGGGAAGTTTCTTCACGGGGAGCGCCTGCGTCCCGCAGGCTGTGGCCGGCATCCTGCCGGGCGCGGGTTTTTACGAATGAACATGCAACAGCACCGCGAATATTGCCGTTTGGGAAGGATACACAACTCTCGAAGGTTCTTCATGGCTCACCCGCTTTGTTTGCGAACGATAGCGTGTGGTGAAGGTAGGCGACCGAAGGTCAAAGGCAGGGAAGTTTCTTCACGGGGAGCGCCTGCGTCCCGCAGGCTGCGTTCGGCATCCTGCCGGGCGCGGGTTTTCGCGAAAGAACATGCCATAGCACCGCGATCGTTGCCTTTTGAGCAGGGTTGACGACTATCGATGATCCTTCCTGACTCACCGGCTTTGTTTGCGAACGATAGCTTGGGGTGAAGGTAGTTCACGACAGGGCGAGAAGCGTCAGCCCCCCACCGGAACGCTCGGAGAGCCTTCCCTGCCTTGGAAATCCCTTCGAACGATAGCGTGGGGTGAAGGGTGGTTGCGTTAGGGTGAAATGTGGCCGCCCCCCACCGGAACGCTCGGAGAGCCTTCCCTGCCTTTTGATTGCGCCATTACCTGTCCATCATTTCCCACACTTTATCGCGACGTGCGAACAGATCACTCCTCCGCCGATGACCGACGCTGGGTTTTCTTCTGCGACTGCATGCGTTTGTCGGCGACCATGCGTTGCTTCTGGCGGCGGGACTTCTGGCGTTTCTGGCGGCGGATTTTTTCCATCGCCTGCTGGCGTTTGGATTCGACACCGTTCTTGATTTCATCGATGCGATCGCACAACTCCTTGCGGGCGAGGTAGCGGTTCAACTCGCGCGAGCGTTCGCGCTGGCATTTGATTTCGATGCCGGTGGGCTCGTGTTTCAGATAGACGCACGAAGCGGTCTTGTTGATCTTCTGGCCGCCCGAACCGGAGCCGTGGATGAATTTCTCAACGATCTCGTCCTCGCGGATGCCAAGCGCTTCCATGCGTTTTTCCTGCGCCGCGACTTTTTCGGAAGAGATCATGGGAAGAAACAAGACGGTCAGACAGAAGACTTACGACTTGAATGAGGGGAAATCAAGCGGGCTATTAATTTCTGTGAACGATTGAAACAATTATGGACGAGTCACGCGGGGGTGTCAGAACTGGCATGGTATCTGCTTACAATTTTTGTTATTTGGGACAATTTTGGACAGAATTTCAGAATCGTGTTGAGCCAATGAAAAATGACACCGGAGGGGTTAAGTCGTTGCGCCATCATTCATGACACCCGGCGCTTGGTTGTTTTATGGTT
>Ga0315905_10007353_pt1 | contig 11169 bp, 15 predicted proteins | sample LakEriMetagenome_5_FD_203522 | JGI IMG/M metagenome (GOLD analysis project Ga0315905, IMG submission 203522) | Freshwater fungal communities from buoy surface, Lake Erie, Ohio, United States - Buoy 4 MA121 | ecosystem: Environmental > Aquatic > Freshwater > Lake | place: USA: Lake Erie, Ohio... | reverse complement strand
TCTTGCACCTGAGCGCGAATCACATGAGGAAGTCATGTGGTCAGGCATTTGCTTGCGAATGAAGAGAACAGTCCTCTCACCTGCATAGCGTCTCTTCAATGGTCTCTTGGGTAGAGAAGTAGGTGAAATTGGCATTGACGGTCTTGACCATGAGGGCCACGTGCTGGCACTCGAGCGTGAGCAACTGCTCGTCAAACGAAGAAAACGACGCGCCCCACTTCTTGTTCAGCATCATGCACACCCCAAGCATCGAGCCATCGTGATTCTTGACCGGCACTCCAAGAGCATTTATCGGGATAAAATCGGCTCGTGGATCGCCCTCCACATGGGCTGGGTCGGAAAAGGCTGCATCTATTTTCACATCGAATCTCGCGTCGTTGTCGAGGTTATTAACGTTGACCGCAGTCTGGTTCCTGGCAATCCATCCTGCGAGACCCTGACCCATTTCAGCATAGCGCCGGGGGCGACGACCATCTGGACAACCAGTCCACAGCTTCTTCTCGCCAGTGATGATGTTGTTGGACTGTACGTAGAACACGCAATGCTGCGCCGTGAGTACTTCGCGCACGTTCATGAGGTAAACTTGTGCCAACTCAAAGAGGTCGGAAGCAGAACAGGGGAAGTGCCACGTCAGTCCCGTACCATGCATTATATTCTCTGCGGCACTCATAACATTCTCGAAATTCCTGCACTTGTAGATAATCTGTGCCATGTGATCACCGAGCAAGTGCATGATACGCTCGTCGACCCGCGAAAAGTTCTTGTGTGCTGCTTCCGTTTGATGCAGGCGCTCAGCCTCTTCTGGGTTGAGCTGCTTGTTGTAGCACTGCACCACCGCAACGATTTCGTCGTGTTTCCGCAGCGGCTCACACAGAATTGTCAGAGCATTCTCCCCGGGCAGCCTGTCGATTTGGATGCTGAAAGATTCAGACTGCACTGCAGGAAAGGGCACATTAATGGTGGCCCCTGTGCGCGCAACATCGGCGGCTATACCCGCCTTTTGCACGTGCTTGCGCTTTGTGGGATTTTTCAAGTCGAAAGATTCAGTCTCAGGAGACAGGTAGCTGCGCTTGCGCGGATGTCGCTCGTTTCCTGCCCACTCCCAGATCTGAGCGTTCCCTGGATCCACCATCCATAGGCGAACGTGCTGGGCATTCAAAAGGATCTTGATCTCCCTCATAAACGCCTCGCAGCAGCTTTCCAAGTCAAAACCGCACGCCGAAATCCTCAACATGGATTCTAACGTGCGCGCCATGACGCCAAGCGCAGAAAATTCGCTCGCAACCTCTTCCAGCATGTCTGAGCGCGTCTTCTGATCAAGAGCGTCGACCGCGTCGTGAAAAGCGTGCTCTACTGAGTGATTCGCTAAGAGTTTCTCAATACAGCTATGCACGATGGAACGCCGTTTGTGATTTTCATTGTGTGCCACCTTGGCCATGCCGTCCCCGATGGCCCGGTCGTGCAAGTAGCACGCGAGCAGGATCTGCACGGTCACCCTACGTAAGCAGCTGGAAACACTGAACGATGCTAGCGCTGCACAAACACAACAGGATGGTTTGATGCACAGCGTGCCAGCCAAAAGAGTGTTTTCCTGACCTGAAAGGTATCAATCCATGCATTGATGCCAGAATCAACGGCGTCCTTGAGCTCAACGTTGTCCGCTGCCACATTATCCTCAGATTCTGCAGTGTGATTCAGCTGTACTAATTGCTGGGTTGTCCCGTTTGACTGACTGACAATGCTGGCATTGACAGACACCTCCTGTGCCGTTCCGTCGTGCGTTGTTTGCTTTGCGCCCTGCGCCTTGGATACAGAACGTACCGAGGCGGTTCCCGCACTATTGAGGAGGCCAGTAGCAACGAGCGACTGCTTAGGTTTTAGCGTGTGCGAGGACTTTGACTTCAACGAGGTGGTGTATTGTGCTGTCATGATGGTGTCTTGAAAGGTGAGAGGCCCTTTGGCTACCTTCTCCGCCATCTGGTTCGCACGTTGAAGCCGGTGAGATTGCACTGCAACACCAGATGGCGGGCCGGCAACCATCAGCGGCAGCGTCTTGTCGCCGTGCCTGAGTAGTTCTTCGATGTGCACGGGGTCATCAAACGCGCGGATCGAGGCGTCGTCATTAATGACGACCAGGTGCTCGCCGTGGAACCCCAGCTGCCGCAGACGGCCGATGTGCCGCGAAGAAACCAGTGTTCTCATGATGTTGATGCAGCATTTTGCATCACCTACATCGTCGTCCTTGAGAATCACGACCGTGCGCCCAGCGCGTTTTTTCACCTCCGCGAGCGCCTTTCGCGCATACTGCCTGTCGCCATGCTGGTGCAAGTAGTAGATGTCACTGTAGCTCTGCACAAAGAGTACCCACAATCTGATCGGCGTATATGCTGTGGGCGGCCTCAGCAGCGGGTCTGGGCAAGGGGGGACTATCCTCGTGAACTCGCGCCCCGCGATGTCGCCGGCAGCCTGCGACATGACGGCCATGGATTTATGCAGGAGCAGCGTGCGTGGCTCCGGGCCATTTTCTGAGTTGCTCACTGCTTTCTCGTTGACGGCAGCAACTTCGGTGGGCTCCATCTGCTCCGTCGTGACAACCTGGCGGAGAAACGCATTGATTTTCTCCTGTTTGCGCACTTTTGTCTCCACCGCCCATGTCTGCTTGGCCTTCTTCGCCATCTCCTTCCTGTGGCGGAGCCGATTTGCCTCCATTTTGGCACGCAGGGCCTTGATTTCCTCTAGCATATCTGCAATCATAATGTCCCCTGAAACAAGCTGCGCCGGCGCCTCGTCCACGCCCGCCGCAGACGCTGCTGCCGACGGCAGCCTGTGCGTGCTACGCGCCTCCCCCGTGAAGTCAATGTGCTCGTCGTGCCACGCTGTGTCCGCCGTGGACCTGCGCACGACGCGGTACATGTCGTGCACGGCATCCCAGATGTCCTCCCGCATCGCGACCAAGTCTCCCGCGGGGCGTGCTCCCTTCTGTCTCCTGTTGGGATTGCGCGGCCGAGCGCCGGGCGGGGGCACGCAGGGCGCAGTGCGGCGAGACTGCTGTCAGCATCGCGCAGGGTCGGGCAGCAGCTGGCCGCACGCCACGCTCGTCACTCACCCCTCGGGCGGCACCGCGCGCTTGCCCCGGAGCCCCTGTTTGCACACACGCACGCAGAGCCAGGTCAGCGGCCAGCGGGGCGGTCTGTGCGGCACGGGAGGGGGGGGGGCGCCGCACCCGAGCAAGGAATATGGAGCGCCCGACGCCGCTCTCTCCGTCCGGCCGCAGGGCGTCGCGAGAAACGGCCAGGTCGGCCGCGCCCCAGGAGGCCCGGGCGGGCGGCGCACAGCGCAGCGCCTCGTCCCAGGCCAGCAGGCCGGCACCGTCGCCGTCGCGCCCCGCCGGCTGGGCCGACGCCGGGCGCGCGCGCGTGCGCGCCTCCATCGTCGATGTGTACTGTCGGTCAAGCGCTAAGGCTCCAGGGGATCGCGCTCAGGCACCAGGCGGACATTGATAAAGATGCCCAGAAACACCCTTTCTTTAGCACTAGAACAAAATCAAGGCAAATAGCAGTCGAGAATAGATTGTGTGTGGAGTGACATGGACCACCGGGGGGTCGTTGTGGTTCGACGGGGGGGCGCATGCGCGCTGGGGGGGAACAGTCTCCCGTGCGCGGGCCCGCTGCTGCTGGGCCTGGCCGCGGCGGCGTGCGCCTTGCTGCTCCTGGGCGCCTCGGCGCCGCCGCCAGCCGACGACGACGGCGCGAGGCGAATGGAGCTGTTGCGCACCGAGCTGATGCTGCGGAGCGCCAACCTGGTCATCAAAGACCTAGCCGACGAGTGGGACGAGGTCAACTTTAACAAGGAGCCGTTTGACTTTTGCGGCAAGGCGCACATGACGATGCGTCAGGTCCGGGTCTGCGCTGACTACTTTCTGGGGTCGCTGCGCGACACCAAGGGCGACAACACAAAGGCGACCAGCGTGCTGACCGGGATCCCGAAACTCGAGCCCTTCGACAAGTGCATGCTGGGGTCCACGGAGCACGCTGTAAAGGCCTGCATCCGCGAGGTGACGCGGGCGCTGACGCCTGCGGAGATGGTGCACCTCTCGCGCGTGGGTACGACTGGCGATGATAAGGAGCTAGACGCCGTTGGTGTGCATGCGCTTGAGACTGCCAAGCCGGATGCCTCGCTGGAGGGCCTTAACGGGGGCATGGACGGCAAGGTGCGTGGCGGGTCTTGCTCTGCTATCCCCCGCGCCCCACCGCCAGTGTAGTGCTTCGCGACCTTGAGTCTGACGCCCGGACTGATGCGCGCGCGCAGCTTGCCGAAATGTCGTCCAAAAAATTCTTGGAAAGATTGCCAGCGAATGGAGACGCTTCCAAGGCGATTGTGGCGGCGGTTCCCGATGAGGATGGCTGGGTTCCTGACCATAACTGTGTGGACCTGGGGATGGGCGGTTGCGATTCACCAACAAGAAAGGGCGGCTTCAAGCCCGCCCTGTTGAAGCGGGCGCTCGACTCTCTGGTATGTAGTGCACAAACACGCACCCACGGGCAGGGCTGGCGTTGATCGCACGCATGCTCGTGTGCGCGCACACACGGGAGAACTAACGGCAACTGGCAAGCCACATCCTGAAGACACATTTGTTTCTTTCAGTGCGCGCGAGCGCGCGCGCACACGCAAATAAAAAGAAGTACACACGCGCACACACAAACACACACACACACACACACACACACACACACACACACACACACAACGCGTGCGCGTGCATACGCACACAGCATCGCTTACATAACCGCACGCACGCTTACATAACCGCACGCACGCTGTGCAGTCAATCCTCAACAATCGAGGGGTCCTTGAACAAGCGCAGGATCCGAGATGGGGCCAGAATTTGCCTTTAACTCTGCACAAAGCGGCGCTGAAGCTGAAAGGCTCGAGTAAGAGCCGCGCGAGATTAGGCGACACGGCGCGGCTTAGTGGCGGTGGAGCTTGATAATTGTGGCAGACGGCGGCGATAGGGCGGGAGGGCTTGTTTCGCGTGGCGGGATGACGGGGCGCTCGTGGGTTCCTGCCGACAACGGCTGGAGGAGCAACGCTGCACCGGAGCCGTGAAGACATTACTGGACAAATCTACACAGATTTCGAAGCCGTCTCCGATCTATTGGAACGTGCATGCAGTGTGTGTCTGCCACTGCCGCGATCTATTGGAACGTGCAGCAGTGTGTGTCTGCCTCTGCCGGCAGAACGTGTGCGTTCCAAATTACCTCTCCCTGTGCGGAGAGACGTGCGCAGTGCCCGCAGGCCAGCTGCGGAGCGAACTAGCGCCAGGCATCCCGATGCCGGAAACGCGGATATCTTGTTTGTTTGTGATTCCGTTTGTATCCGTGAACTCGGAAACAAAAAATACCAGGTAACTGCATTTTCGAAATGTATGGACATTTCCGTCGCCTAGACAACTTATTCTTTTTTAATATAAGCCCTCGGCGACTTCGAGGGCGTCAATGCACATACTGGCGACGGATGCTCAATGCCGCTTAGTCATCCAGGATCACCACCTCCTCCCCGTCGTTATTGAGCTCGATTTTGCTGTCACCTGTATCAGGCTTCTTTCGCCTTTCGGCATCCACAATTACCGTCGGGAGTCGCCCATTACTGTACTTTGCCAAGCTCTGCACAAACACACCTCATGAGATCAGGGCAAGAAGCACAGCCACTAGTGCAACGGTTGTTGCAGCCCAAGGATGCAGGCAGTACACTTTGAGGTACTGTCTGAGGTGGGGCATTGGTTAGACCTGATTGATGCCGTCAACTTCGTTGCGCACGGCGGCAGCACCAGCTGAGATCCTCGCAAAACAGACCATGCGACAAGGGATCAGACTCAGACCTCATGCGCCCAGCACAACCAACCTGAGAAAGCTCGCACATGCCCAAAACATGTGCGAGCTCTCTCAGGTTGTTTTTTTGGCTGCCATCGGTGGCACCGACAGACACGATCCCCCGCGGATTGGCCAAAGGCTTCCCATTGTTCCTGATGTGCACCCTACCATGCAATTCTATCGCTGTTCTGGGCTAGAGCTTAGAACAGCAATACAGTAGCCCAGGGTAGCCATAGAACACCATACTAGTGTTCGTACGTAACGCGCCCGTGGGTGCACGGGGTGTTTTGTTTTGTTTTGACACCCTCGGGGGGTAGGCCGTTGCCACAGCGCCGGTTTTGGCTTTTAGGTTTCTTATACGGTGTCGCAGCTGGCCTCTTATACGGTGTCGCAGCAGCTGGCCAGCTGCGACACTGAAAACGAAACTTAAAGGCCAGGACTGCAGAGGAGGATTCAAGTCCTCGGCCCTACCGTCTGCATCTTGCAACCTGTGCCCTCCTCAACACTCATTCAACACGCACGCACTCGTACCTGTAAGAAAGGAGTCAGCGACACCGTCTGGCAGGCGAAGTGCAGCATTCCCACTACTCCTCGATGCCATTGCAGGGGAAGGCGATGCCGAGGCCGTTGACGCACTAGCAGCTGTGCCCAGCACACACGGGTAAGGAAGCGGGAATGCAAATGATAAAGATTTGCGCAATGATATTGGGGGTGGGGAAGAGGAGGAGAAGGGGATGGCGGGGCGGCACGAACTGCCCCATCCTGATCGCACGTTGCCATTTCAGAGGTGAAAAAGCAGGAGCTGTTAAAAGTCTGCAGTCTTGCAACGCTGCAACCACTCTCCGTCATCACTAGTTTCCCATCCTCCCCTCCCTAAAACAATCTGACGTTTTCTAACGTGAAAGCGTGCACGCTTTCCACTCGATGGGCGTCGGTTCCTGCCAAAATCTCGCTCTCCCCGGTCTCCATCTCCCTCTCAAGGCGCACCAGAAGCGGTGTCAAAGGCGACACCAAGACGCTGCGCCACCTCCTCCAACAAGGCCTCGCACTGTTTCGGATACCACTTGACAAGCCTCTTCTCCAGCTCCAGCAGATCCGCCACACACGATTTGTAGTTGACGATGTTGGTAACCACACTTGCCGTGGCACCTCCCTTCCCACGACCCCGTTGCGCCTTGCCCGGCGAGACATTGTGCGCGGCAATGTGCGCCGCAGCCTCATCTATTGTCACTTTGATGCCAGCAGCAGCTTGGAAACTCCTGTTGCCCTTAAGATGGGACAAGAGAATCGACACATCCAGCTCATCCTCCTTGATCACCTCGGCGCTGTGTTCCAACACCCACCCAATAACACCACCCAAGAACACAGGTCAGCATTACGCGAGGCATGGCGTCGGTGCGTGTCTGTATGCAGCTCTCGCGAAGTACTTGACACCGGTGCTTTTTAGCACAGAGGAAAAGAGCATTGGCAACACAAGACGCTCATAGAAAAAGAAGAAAAAGAAAAGGAAAAAGGAAAAGAAGCATTGGCAACGCGAGACGGCCAGCGGCGCGCGAATAACACATAAGAGTTGACTCATTTCGAACCATTTGCCTACCTCAGCACATTTCCACAGACCCAGCGGCTCCTCTGTTCGCGCGCGCGCCTCTCCTTGTCTTCTTTCGCTGCAGCACAGGACCATGGATGGGACATGGGGAGTTGTGCTCGTTAGAAACAGTGCGAGACCGCAAACTGCGTTGTTGCGGCATCCTAGTGTGAGCATTTGCGCTTATGTATGCGTGCGTTGGGCGGTGTGTGCGCAGTCTGGGTGTCTCTTTTTAAGGTCTGGGTGTCTCTTTTTAAGGAACACGCGCACGTACCAGTGATGAGCGCCTGCTCACGTACTGCGTCGATCTGCCTGGCCTCCTGCACCGAATCTTCATCGCTGCTCGCCGCTTCGGCTGCAACAGCAGCGCCTGAGGGACCCGGCGCAGCGTTGTCGTGTGCTCCTGCTGACACTGCGAGTTTGGAGCAAGCGTCAATGGGCAAGGGCGCTGGGGTTGTTGAGGCTGGATATGACACGTGGACAAGGGTGCGTGTGGATTAGGGTGTGTGTGGATTGGTGCAATGCTGCAGTCTCGCCTAGTGTAATAGCCTCGACGACCAGGTTCTCACAAGCCTCATCCTCTGCCACCTCCGGCCTGAGCAGGATGGCACACCGTTTTTCCACGGACCTGAGAATCTACACACGAGCATTTAGCCAGTCAGCGTCTCTGTGCAGGCGGTTTAGCGTGCCGTGTGTGTGTATAGATCTCTCTCTCTCTCTCTCTCTCTCTCTGTCTCTCTCTCTGAGCGTGGAGTCACAATCACCAGAAGCAAGCCTGGGAGCACCAACCTGATCTATGTGCTGTGGATGAAGCCCCATTGGTAGCAAATTTTGACGGACATACTGCAGCCGCCGCCTGGCAACCTCCTGCCCTGCTTGCCGTCCAGTCGCGGGTGTGCACTGTGAGGAAACAGGCAAACGCGGTGAATGCAGCAGAGCACGGCGCGGGAGAGCCAGGTCGCTTGCATGGAGCTGCAACAAGGGGGGGAACCTGGGGGCAGCCCACCCGCTACAGCCTGCGAGGCATGTTGCACCATGGCATTATATATCGCCATTTGCGCTGCGTGCGCGGCTGCATGCGGTGCGCCAAACGGGTGCTGGAATTCGTTAGCCACCATTTGGGGGGGCAAGCCCGCAACCACGGCGTCCTGCGCCGCGCCCATGCTCATTCGCGCAGGGCCTCCAGTCTGCTGCAGGGCGCGCACAGGTCAGAGCTCACACAGCGCCGGCGCGGAGGCCACGCCGACGCCTCCACGGGGTGCTGCTGCGGGTGCAGAAACGCGGACGAGCAGCGTACCGCGAGCGCCTCCGAGCGCCGCTGCGCCGCCAGAGCCGCCATCGATCCGGGCGCATGCTGCAAGGGCGAAACATGCGGCAGGGTGAACCTCTCACACGGTGCAGCGCGTCAGGGCGCGCCCCCTGCGCCATCACGCCCTGCGCCATCACGCTCTTGCGCGCATTTTCGGGCACAGACAGAGGCACCCCCGGGAGCCGCGGGGCGAGACAGCGCCGCACGCGCGCGCTAGCGCCGGCCGGTACAGCGCAGGCAACCTCGCAGTCGCCGCCGTCGGGCAGCGCGCGCTTCTTGCCCCCCATGTTCTTCTTCAGACCATGTTGCGAGATGCAAAGTTGGCGCGATCCACTTCCCTGATACTTGCTTAGCGAACGGGCTGGACCCCCAGTTCCGAACGGCAAACGGCTGTTTTGACCGTAGAAAAGAATTTTTGCTAACGTTTCCCTCGTGTTGGTTTCCATCAAACGCTCCACGTTCACCGTTGGCCAACATTCGAAACATGTGTGACCTGGAGTGTCTTCCGAACACGACTCATCTATGCTGCGGACGCTGTCGCTCCGCGCGGCGCAGGTGCGCGCGACAGTGTAGGGTCTCGGGGTTCGGGGCAGCGCCTGTCGCTCGTTGCGGGAGCGATGCACCCTCCCGCGCGAGGGGCGATCCGCGGCCCGCCCGACTGCTCTGGCTTGCGCGCGACCACCGTGAGCGTGTCCACGCGTGAGAGGAGCTGGCATCTGAGTCTCGGCATCTGAACAACACCGCGAGGGCATGATCGCTGCCGAGTGGGCGCCTTGTGCAAGGCGCATTTTGTCCTCTGGTGCGGCTCTTGGCGCCCTGCGCCCGGGCGGCGCCCCTGAGGCCTGACGCGCAGAAAAAACCGTGACTTGGTCGCAGATTGCGCGGCGCACGGGGCAGATGAGACGGGGGGCTGGAGTGGTGGCGGGTACAGCAGCGGCTGGTGCATCATGCAGGTGTCATTGCAGCGCGCTTTACGCGCGTGCGTGCGTGCATGCATGCACATGCACGCTCGCGCACATGCGCCTGCGCACGGTGTCACCTAGTGCCAGGCCCGCACTGCGTGAATGGCCCGAGTGCATGCGCGCGCGCGCAACCCACCTGACTCTCTCGGCCCCTGCTCACTACCGACCCCTCGTCCCCTTTTCACTCCTCTGGCTCGATCTTCCTCTCTTCTGCATCGGCAGCACGCGCTGGAGGCTGCCGGCGACGGCGCCAGTCCGCTTTTTTCAGTGCGGGCAACAAATTCTCATAAGTCCTCAATACAGTGACTTGATATAATAAATTATACTACGGCACTGACTTTTGAGACTTCGTGTCAGGAGGCCGGCCCTCTCCCAGGAGACAATCGACGTGACTCATATACATGACGCGGTTCGAGACGCGCTAGAGCGCGAGGCCGTGAGAGCGGGGTCTCATCAAGAGGCCACCGTCCCTCTCCCCAGCGGCTGGGCGCGCATTGACGTGGCGGACATGATGGACGGGCAGGCGGAGGCGAACGGTATCGTAATGCTGGAAAAGACGTTGCCCTCTGGCGAGGTAATAACTGTCGTGTCCTCGCGCGAAGTCGTCAATCGTGACGACGAGCTTGAGGAGGAGGAAGAGGAAGAGCATGAAAATGGCTTTGCACATGCCGAGGAAAGTATTCTTTTTCTGGTGGCCGTAGACAAGCCGAAAAACCCGCTCCCGCTCTTTTTTGAGTGTGTCGGCGACCGTTTCGGTTTCGAGATTCTCCGCGTGCACCTCGGCCTTGGCATGGCCGGCTTCATGAGCGACCATACGGGACACCCTTCCTTGCTGTACCATGCCTGCATGAGCCAGAGGGACGCGCGACTCGGCCGCAAAGACAACGCAGTGCCTGGGGACGTCGGCCATGATGAGGACGTGCCAGAGGCGGCGTGCTCTCCTGAGTTCGACGCGCTGGACGCGCGGCTGCAAGACACGTTCGTGGACTTCCTTGCTGAGAAGCATGTGGATGCTGTTGTTGTGGAGGCTCTGTTTGACTCTGTGATGGCCAAGGGCCACGACAAGTACATGCACTTCCTGCACCAGCTTTCTGCCTGGCTCAAGTAGAGAACGAGAGAGGGAGGGAGGGAGAGAGAGAGAGAGAGAGAGGTAGGGCTGCCAGTATAGCTCTTCTCCTCTCTCGTGCGTGCGCGCGCGCATTCTCTCTCGCGTGGAGCGAGGGGCAAAAGGGCTTGCGGGTGAGGGGTGAGAGATGATGGGAAGGGGGAGGGGCGAGGGGGCGAGGGAGCGAAGGGGGAAGGGGAGGGGGTGGAGAGGAAAGCGCGCGCGCAAAAGTGAGAGAGTTCAGTGAGAGTGAGCCTCGGAGACAGACATGCAGTGATATTTTGGCAGAATTATATGACTAATAATGAAGCTGCCGCCGCGGAGGCGAGATGTGTGCG
>Ga0315905_10007351_pt1 | contig 11171 bp, 10 predicted proteins | sample LakEriMetagenome_5_FD_203522 | JGI IMG/M metagenome (GOLD analysis project Ga0315905, IMG submission 203522) | Freshwater fungal communities from buoy surface, Lake Erie, Ohio, United States - Buoy 4 MA121 | ecosystem: Environmental > Aquatic > Freshwater > Lake | place: USA: Lake Erie, Ohio... | reverse complement strand
TGCCTTTATGCCATGGAATGAGCGGCTATGTGTGATCAACAATCTTTCTATGGTAGATGAGGTCTACACGTTCAATGACGAAGACGGCTCTGCCAAGCATTTCATTGAACAAGTTCGAGCTCATTATCCTGATAGTAAGATTATATTCGCCAATGGCGGGGATAGAACTGAAAAAAATATTCCAGAGATGGATGTCAATGATACAAACATTGAATTTGTATTTGGAGTCGGCGGTATAGACAAAAAGAATTCAAGCTCTTGGATTTTAGAAGAATGGAAGGCTCCTAAAACTGAAAGAACTTGGGGATATTATAGAATTTTACATGATGTTCCCGGAACTAAAGTTAAAGAACTTACTGTGATGCCAGGACAGTCATTAAGTTTACAACGTCACCGGCATCGACAAGAGCTATGGCATGTTACTTCTGGTCGTTGTTTAGTAGATCAACGGATGCCAGGTGGATACGCATTGCCTACTCTTGAGTTAACCCCACTCAAACAGCTAGTTATTCCAAAAAATGACTGGCATCGTATATACAATCCATTTGAGGAACCTTGCAAAATTGTAGAAATACAATATGGTGAAAAATGTGAAGAAGAAGATATTGAAAGATCATGATAGTTCACCTTGATACTGTCCTTAAAAAAGTTGCCACAGAGGTAAAAGCAAATAATTTGCAATTTCCTCACAAAGATAAACGAATTTTATTGAGTATAAGCAATCAAATTGACCAAGGTCAGTTTTTAACTGAAAATCAGGCCAAGCTAACATTAAAAATCTTTAAAGAAAACATACCCGAAATTAAAAAAATTGAATCAACCATTGAGTCTATTATTGAGACAAACAGTTGGTCAAAGATTTTTCGACTAATACAAAAAGTTCGTAAAATTTACCTGTCTACCGAAGGCGAAAATACCGTATGTATTGAATTTACCTACGACAAACGCCTTAAAGAAAAATTAATTTCTCTGAGTCATCAAGTGCAGGGACAAATTTCTGCCATCGGCGCTCGAGTATATGGTGTTAGTTACACGGAAAAAAATATACATACCCTTGTAGGTCATTTTTTAAGGGAAGATTTTGAAATAGATGACAAAATTTTGAATTTTTACTATGAGATTGACAAACTGTTAACTAGTAAGAATAATAATTTTGATATTTTTAAAACAGAAAACGAAAATTTTAAAAAAATTATTGAATCAAAAGTTGGACCAATATCATCAGCAAATGCTATCAAACTCAATGACCAAAAAATTCGGTATCAGTACCAAATTTTTGAAGAAATTGCGGCCACTACACTTACAGAAAAAATTGCAGTAAGAAAAAATACAAAAATTTTTATTGACGAATCTAAAGTTTTGTTAGAGGATGTGCTACAATCTTTAAAAGAACTTGACCGACTGCCTATCCTTTGTATACTCGAAGGACATACACCAAAGGTCAACAAAAAAACACTGGATTTTTTGCATAACGCACTAAAATTCCATAATCTCACTGACAACGTTGGAATCTATTTTCGATTTGATAAAACTGAAGATAATGTGAATTTTAATTCGTCTGTAGCTGACTATCAATTTAATAAAGATTTAAACGACCAAACAATAGTAGCTGGTATAGCTAACAATAAATTGCCAAAATTCTTCTTAAAATCTCCATGGAAGCCAAAAACTGTAATTAGTTTCACAAATAATTTTAAAAATAACAAAAGTGCTGTATACTGTACAGATGTTGATCTTGTTATCTATTATACAGATAAAGTACTGTTAACTGGAGATGTTGATGTCATCGTGTAAGCTCGTTATAAGAGACGAAGTAAACATTAAAATAGAAGGGCTCCCGGTGGAAATTCGTAGAAAGCTGAGTAATGCCTTTAAGTACGAAATTCCATACGCTAGATACCACCCTGCATATAAACTAGGCAGGTGGGATGGTAGTGTTACGCTGTTTGGTATGGGTGGAAATGGTTACATTAACCAGTTGCCCCGCATATTGGAAATACTGGAAAAAAGCGGTGTCGAAGTTGAAGAAATTGAAGATTTAAGAAATAGCGTAGCACTAAAATTTCCAGAAGTTACAGAAGAATTCTGGGGAGATCAATGCTGGCCAGCCGGACATAGATTTGCTGGACAGCCCATTCGTCTGCGAGACGATCAGGTTGAAGTGGTTAATAATTTTCTTAAAAATCCACAGGCATTACAAGAAGTTGCTACTGGTGCAGGCAAAACAATTATGACTGCTACTTTGGCAAAATTATGTGAACCTTTTGGTCGAACAATCACTATTGTTCCTAATAAAAGTCTAGTAGAACAAACAGAAGAAGACTTTATCAACGTAGGGCTTGATGTTGGTGTGTACTATGGTGATCGTAAAGATCTCAATAAAACACACACAATTTGTACATGGCAAAGTCTTAATATTCTTGACAAGAAATCAAAGAATATGGAGCATGACATTGTATCACTGGCAGAATTTTTAGAAGGTGTACAAACTGTTGTTGTAGACGAAGTTCATCAGGCCAAAGCAGAAGTTTTAAAGAATTTATTAACACAGAATATGTGTAATGCACCCATTCGTTGGGGATTAACAGGTACTGTACCCAAAGAAGCCTTTGAATTTGAAAGTATTTTTGCCAGCATTGGTCCAGTAGTAGGCCGTGTCAGTGCTAAAGAACTTCAGGACAAAGGAGTACTTGCTCAATGTCATGTAAATGTGTTACAATTAGTAGATATTCCAGAGTTTAGAAGTTATGCAGAAGAAAACAAATATCTTGTCACTGATGAAGACAGAATGATTTACATCAGTAACTTGATCAAGGATGTTGCTAAAACTGGCAATACACTTGTACTAGTAAATCGTATTGAATCAGGCAAGTTTTTAACTAATGAGATTCCAGATAGTGTGTTCATATCTGGTGCAGTAAAAACAACAGATAGAAAAGAAGAATATGACGAAGTTAAAACAAGTGACAACAAGATTATTGTGGCGACTTATGGTGTGGCCGCTGTGGGTATTAATATCCCTAGGATTTTTAATCTGGTTCTTCTGGAGTCCGGAAAGAGCTTTACAAGAGTTATACAAAGCATTGGGCGAGGTATTAGAAAAGCTGAAGATAAAGACTTTGTCCAAATCTGGGACATCACGTCAACCTGCAAATACGCGAAACGACATTTAACTGAAAGAAAGAAATTTTATAAGGAAGCAAAATACCCATTTACATTAGAAAAAGTAAAATGGGATTGACAATCTGAATAGATTGTTGTATTATAACAACATGATGATACTTACATTAGACAATATACCCTTTGATTTAAATAATCTTCCAGAGGAAGTTGACGACAATATGCGATTTGCTGTGTTAGATAACAGTAGTCCGCAAGAGCCTGATTTCTTTTTTCAACCCTTGATATTTTTAGAAAGCTTTAACAGTCCTGCAATGGTCTTAAAAATAGGCGACGACGAAGTTACTATGCCTATTGATTGGAGTATAGCTGTAGGAGATAGTCAAAGTAGTTGTGATATAGAAATATTATCTTTAACTAGTTTAAACGATCGTGGATTTGAAGCATTATGTTTTAATCCGTTGAGTAGTTTTAGAGTAGAATTTAAACCTATTGAAATAGTAAATTTCTACAACGATGTTAAATGGTATTTTCCTAAAATGAAAAATAGTCAGCTATTAGCTGTGCCATTAAACAATAAACCTAAAGCACTTTGTACTTATTTTGTTAAAGAAATTTCTCGTCAAAACGAATTAATAGATTTATCAAAATTGCTGTAAAAATGGGAACACTCAAACCAGGTGCGACATATATCTACGAGCGCAACGGTGAAGAAATATACGCTCGAGAGATAGGATCAACGGAACGTAAATTGATTGGATATCAATACGAAAAAGAAATTGATCCCCGCACTCCGGATGGTCGTCCATTATACGAACACTTAAGAGAAGATAAACTATGGGGCGAAATTCGTCGAGCTGCTCCCTCCAATCCTGCTTTACAAAAGGCCCTTGATCGTGCTATACTAATATATAAAATGACAAAAGACTATGAGCGAAAAAATTGAACTAAAAGACAAACTAGCCGCTGTTGATCTTGGGGCTAAAAATCTGTGGGATGACATTACCGACGATCAAAGAAAGTCATTGAAAAGTGAACTGTTTATCCTTAACAGATATATTAGTAATGTCAAAGGCCAATCAAGAGAACTACAAGAGCATTTTGTATTGACCGTTAATGAATTTTTTAACAAACATTGGAACACCTTACAAAAGCATCCTAAATTACAATGGCAATTACTGTGTATGTGTAGTCATGAAAGCAGGAAGATCTTTTTCCATGAATGGATAGGTTTTAAAAGAAAAAAAGCAGATACTAAAAGATTGAAATTTTTATTAGAACTCTATCCAAGTAAAAAACAAGATGAACTAGAATTGTTATCCGAACTAATGACTTTAAAAGAAATAAAAGATCTAGCTCGACAACATGGTTATGAAGACAAAGAAATTGAAAAACTGTTTTGAGTTAAAAGTGAACAAAGAAAAACCATTTACTTGTCAATACTGCGGGCATGGTTATACTAAAGAAAGCACACTTATAACGCATGTCTGTGAACAGAAACGAAGACATCTAGCGGCCACAGAAAAGCATGTGTTGATTGGTTTTAGAACTTTTATCAGATTCTTTCAACTAACACAAAATGCCAAACAAGATAAGACCTACAGCGAATTTGCAAAAAGTCCTTATTATAATGCATTTGTAAAATTTGGTAGTTTTGTCAGTAATGTAAATCCTTTATATCCAGATCATTTTATTGACTGGATTGTAAAAAGCGGAGTTAAATTAGATCATTGGTGCCGCGATGCACTCTATGAAAAATATGTGTTAGAACTTATCCACGCAGAACATGCAGAAGTGGCACTAGAACGCAGTATAAAAACTATGGACACTTGGGCTGAAAACAATAACAGCGTGTGGAATCATTATTTTAAATACGTAAGCCCTAACAGGGCAACATTTGATATTAAAGACGGTAAGATAAGCCCGTGGTTGATACTTAATTGTCAAACAGGCAAAGATCTATTAGCATCTATGTCTGATGAACAGCTAGCATCGATAAGTAGTATTATAGACCCCCAGGTATGGGTAAAAAGATTTAAAAACGAAAAGTATAATCTTGGTCTAGTCAAGGATGTAGTCAGGGAGGCTAGCTTATGAGTCCTAACGTTGAAAATGATAACGAACAAAATCTTAATTTAGAAGTTATTGTAAGCGAAGATGACAAAACTGTTTATGTAAAACTAACAGGGTTTGATGACATAGAATCTGCTGACGAATACGCTATGTATCTAGTAGATAAGCTACCACTAATGTTGTTTGAATCACAGGTAATGCACTAATGCCAGATATTGATATAGATTTTGCAGACAGACAAAAGGTGCTAGATGTAGTTAAACACATCAAAGCATCTCGTTTAGAAAACAATAAACTTGTTCCGCATAATACTGGAGTTTACGCACAGGAAATACCAGTAAATCCTATATCAAATTACTCAACTTTAGATTATAAAGAAGCTGAGTATCGTAGATATTTTAAAGTAGATTTGCTCAACGTAAGCTTGTATAAAGATATAAGCAGTGAAGAGCATCTTAAAAATTTAATGGAGACTGAACCATTATGGGATCTTTTACAACAAGAGGAATTTACAAATCTATTATTTCATTTGAATGGCCATGGTGCAATTCTGAAGAAAACTTGCCCTACTTCAGTGGAAGAATTAGCTGCCGTCCTGGCAATGATACGCCCAGCAAAGAGACATTTGATTGGGGAGAGCTGGACTACGATAATGAAGGAAGTCTGGATCCCTCCAGAGACTGGTGAGTACTACTTTAAAAAAGCACACGCTGTGGCCTACGCAATGGCTGTGATTGTGCAGATGAACTTAATCTGTGAGCAGATCAGCTACGGGTTTAGTTAACGACTAGTTGGTTTTCGCACCAACTGTACGCTCTTTCTTTTAATACGTTTAAGGGACAGGTTCATAAGATTTACCACTGGCCCTAGTATAATTCTCACATCTTTACTGTTAAACGTTTTTATAATATACCTAAACGGTTCTATTTCTTTTCTTAAGAAGATATTAATAGGAACTTGACGGTTACTTTCCCACCACCAAATTTCTCCCAGCTCAAGAAGCAGGGTTTTTTCATCAGTTGTACGTACTGCTTCCAGGTCGTAAAAGCTTGTAACGTGCTGATCTTGGTTGATTATTATTCCCACGTACTCATTCTCTCCGTAATTAAGTACACTGATAAAGGGCAGTTGTTGTTCGATGTTATCTCTTAATTTAACCATATAAATACGTATAGGGACTTCCAAATGCAAAAAATTTCATGTTATTTATATCCAAACAAAATCAATCTAGTTGCAGATGTGGCTTTATATCCTGTGAGGTGGAAAATCGTGTATCAAAATAAAATTAAAATTTACAAAGGTGTTGACAATATACTTACCTTGGATGTTAAGAATTCAGATCAAAAGCGTATAAGCCTATCTGGAATGACACTAAAAATGACTGTCACAGATGTAAAAGGTGCGTTATTACTCACAACAGATGTGGTAAATTCTTTAACAACTCAAGGGTTAGCAACAGTTAATCTAACTGCCGACGCCTTAAAAGGAGTTAATCCCCAATTCTTAAAATTTACCATATATCGAGTAAATCCAGACACTACTAGAACTGTACTGTACGCTGACACTCAATTTGGGGCAGAAGGGCTTATGGAATTAGTCGGTGCTGCATTCCCCCAAGCAGGGTCAACAATACCAGAAAAAATACCTTCAAGATACATAACAAGATTCTATGGAATTACCAATACTGACATGGGTAATGTCTTATTAGGAACCACAGTTTATTACAGCGATGCTGTAGAAATAACTAGACCCAATTTCTTAAAAGCAGAAGTAGAAGAATACCTTACTATGGAATTTTCTTTTAAAGATCTAGTAGGATCTGTTATCGTAGAGTGGACCAAAGATGCAGTTGTAAGTGCTGGAACTACTTGGGAAACCATTGAGACTTTTAATGTAACAACAATGAATGATGTGGTTACAAAGACATACGAATTTCCTACATATCGAAGAGATTATAACTGGGCAAGGGTTAAATATCAAAAGAGCGGAACAAATACTGGTAGTATCAATGCTGTAATAGTAACATTTGATGATATTTCCGGCGAGCTTGTTTTAGATGGCGGCGGAGCATAATAATGACTGTAAGAATACTATTAAGAAGAGATATAGCATCGGTTTGGGCTAGCGTTAACCCTGTATTGCGAGAGGGCGAAGCAGCTTACGAAATTGATACTAATCGAATAAAAATTGGAGACGGAGAAACTCCGTGGAACAATTTACCCTATGCGCTTTCTGGTGCTTCGGGATCAATTGGTTCGACAGGGCCTGCAGGCCCGCAAGGACCACAGGGAGTTGCAGGACCAACAGGACCAACAGGCCCCAAAGGAGATACTGGACTTACTGGACCTTCAGGACCAATAGGAAGTCAGGGACCACAGGGACTTAAAGGGGATAAAGGAGAAACTGGAGCCACTGGAGCACAGGGACTACCTGGACTACCTGGACAGCAAGGACCACAAGGAGATCCTGGACTGCAAGGTGAAAAAGGTGATACTGGTGCCGCTGGCCCACAAGGACCGCAAGGTGTTACAGGTCCACAGGGGCTTAAAGGAGATAAAGGTGATCGTGGAGAAAGAGGTCTTACTGGGGCACAAGGTCCTGCAGGTGAAACTGGACCTGCAGGCGCTACAGGATCACAAGGGCCAAGAGGAATTACAGGCCCACAGGGATCACAAGGAGTACAAGGAGCCACTGGACCACAAGGACCACGAGGACTCACTGGTTTAACTGGGGCTACTGGGGCTACTGGGGCTACTGGGGCTACAGGATCACAAGGACCACGAGGATTTACAGGGGAGACTGGTGCTACCGGACCAAAAGGCGATACTGGAGCACAAGGACCAAAAGGCGATACTGGAAATACAGGACCAGCTGGTGCTACAGGGGCGCAGGGACCTAAAGGCGATAAAGGCGATACCGGTGATACAGGAGCACAGGGCCCAGCCGGCGCAGACGGAACTAGCGTTAAATTAAAAGGTGCTGTTGCAACTTTTGAAAATCTTCCTCTTATTGGAAATACGCTTGGTGATTTATATGTTGTTACTGCATCAGGTGATGGCTATGTTTGGGACGGTAATAGTTGGGAAAATGCTGGACCTATTAGAGGACCACAAGGTGCCGAAGGACCACAGGGCCCACAAGGAATTCCTGGTACAAACGGAACTAATGGTGCCGATGCTCTATGGAACTTTACTGGTGCTTACGATAACGTTGCCAGTTATGCTATAGGAGATGTTGTTACCTATGGTGGAGAGACTTGGTATAGAATAGATGCTAACTTCGGTGAAGGTGGCGATATTCCAGTAGAAGGAACCTTCTGGACCAAGATAGCACAAAAGGGTGCTGATGGCGCCACAGGATCCGGTATAACAGGTTGGACTGTTGGCGCTGGCAATCATTTACTGCCAGATACAGATAACCTACAAGACATTGGTTCGCCAGGTGCTCGTGTACGACACATTTATGTGGGTCCAGGTTCTGTCACTATTGGCGGTAGTGTCATTACAGAATCTATGACAGGCAAACTGGTATTACCAGGTGTTACCCGTGCTACAACTTTGTTTGCCGACGAAATAGAAGAAACAGCAGATCAAACATATGTGTTTGGTGGCACACCGTTTGTCACTGACTCCTACGACTACAGCATTCGTTCTGGGGCTATAACAGCTCCAGATGGTTACGTTAAAGCAGAATATAGTGTGGGTCGTTTAGACGACGACGGATATATTGGTAGTATCGGTATTGTTGAGCAGGGTATATGGACAGAGGCCATTGCTGATATTAACCGACGTAATTTAATGTATGCCTATGTAGGCCCTGACATTAACGAAACATTCGATGTCAGCAATTGGGTACAGATTCCTTTTATCGTCAGCCCTAAAGCCAATGACGTTGAGTATGATTTTGAAGGTGCTGATTTAGGTTCGTTTACTTTTGATAGTAATGTATTAAGTGTAAACAGTGGCACAGATATCTACATTGAAACATACGAAACTGGCGGCGATGGTGAAAGCAAATTAGTATTAAAGCCACAAGAGGATGATGACGGCGACAATCCAACTCGCATAGAAGGTTCCTACGGTGTAGGCATTTGGACCAATAACACTGACAGTGATAACATACATAAATGGTTGTTTGGCTCAAACGGTGATCTAAAACTACCAGCAGGTGGCGACATTGTTGACAGCAGTGGTACTAGTGTATTAGGAGGCAGTGGCGGAAGCACAGACAAATTAGTCAATGGTGAACACGAAGTAGTATTAGATTCTAGTGGTCACTTAACTGCTCCCGGCGATATTGTTGTTGGCGGCGTTGATGGCGGACATTTTGTCATAGATGGTACTGACGGTGATAACACCAGTGTTCGTTGGTACAATATGCCTAGTAATGAAGACCACAGCATCATCAGAACCTTTACCGGCAATCCAGATGATGAAACAGAACTAAATCGAGGTCGAATTCAACTAGCCTGGCAAGACAGTGATCGCAGCGGCCTACGAATTGGTTCATATGATCGCAGTAATGATGGCAATGAAGAAAATGTTGTTACACACGAATGGACCTTCCAAGGGGACGGTGGATTACGATTCCCAGATGACACAGTTCAAACTACTGCCTATACTGGCGGCAGTGGAAGTAGCACAGTAGCACGTCAAGACACAGCACCAAGTGCCAGCAACGGCACACTATGGTTTAACACCGTAGAAGGTAGACTATACATAAAGTATAACGATCAGTGGGTTGATGCGGCACCTTTAGTTCAACCCCCACCAGACACCGATCTTGATGTTGTATCTATTACATTCCCAGATGCCACAGTTCAAACCACAGCATATCCTGGAGCAAGCAATAAAATAGTCAATGGCGATTACGAAGTTGTTTTAGATCAAGACGGTGTTTTAAACTTGCCACGTAATGGTGCTATACGCAATTTAAGCGGCTCTTACGATGTTAACGTTGTTGGTGCTGGCCCTAATGGGTTTGCTCAACTACAGTGGACCACACTAGCAGGCGCGGCAGAAGCCAACCCCAATGACACTGACGAACTCCTACACTGGTTATATATTGAAGAACCTGGTGTCTTTATTGAAACTAATAAAAACGGCACAGGTAGCTCATACGAATGGCTGTTTAAAACAGATGGCAGTTTAATGATCCCATATCAGCATGTCAGCAATAGAGCAGGCACTAGCGATGCGTTAGTGTTTAGTCGCAACGGATCAACACAAAAAGCCATCGCAACACAGCCGGGAACAGCAGACACTAACACAGTTGGTAGATTGGTTATTGCCGGTGGCGATAGTTATCAAGAACCCAACTCAAACGAATGGTTTGGCGAAGGTGGCGACATTTATATATGGCCAGGTCGCGGCGCCAACGGCGGTGACATCAAACTTGATGCTGGAGAGTCGTATGGACTTAACGGTGAAGAAGGCGGCTGGATCAAAATGCGAGCCGGCGATAGTACTAGTGGCAACGGTGGCTATTTAGAATTAACCGGCGGATCAGCAAGCGGTACAGGTAAAATAGGCGGAGATATTACTCTTACAGCAGGGTCAGGCTCAGCCTACGGTAAGGTTAGAATAACTTCAAACAGTAACAACTGGGACTTTGGCATAGATGGCAGTACAATATTTCCAAATGCTAAAATAAAAGGTTATTGCTTTACTGCTACTAATGCAGTTTTCAATTATCTACCGCAACAGGGTTCGTTCATGTATACCGATAGCCCTATACTACGATTAATCTCAACAATAGGTGGCGCTTGGTATATTAAAGGTCCTGGACTAGTAGGTTGGAAGCAGATAACCTCTGTACAAGATAACGGCGGTGTAGCACTAATTGTACGCATTGGAAATGGAAACACTCCATTAGAAGATGGATCAGAGTTCCACAGTGGAGGATACTTACCAGATAGCCCAGATCTTGTTTATACTATTAGTCAGTATCTTGACCTTGATGTACAAGTTGCTGATAAG
>Ga0315905_10007350_pt1 | contig 11172 bp, 13 predicted proteins | sample LakEriMetagenome_5_FD_203522 | JGI IMG/M metagenome (GOLD analysis project Ga0315905, IMG submission 203522) | Freshwater fungal communities from buoy surface, Lake Erie, Ohio, United States - Buoy 4 MA121 | ecosystem: Environmental > Aquatic > Freshwater > Lake | place: USA: Lake Erie, Ohio... | reverse complement strand
TACTGGGCTCGTCGACTTAGGTGTTAGTGACAAAGGTCGGGGCCGAGTAAAACGTCTTCACTGACTACACCCGTAGAAGATTCCGACTGTTCGTATTGGACGGGGGTTCAATTCCCCCCATCTCCACAACGAGCGAGCCACATTCCACACGTTGAGCACCAAGCCCATCGTTGCGGGGTTTTAACCCGTCACATGAACGAGAATGAAGTGTGAATTCACCGCAGTTGAAGGGCTCTGACCCTCACGAGTACGACCACACCCACCCCAATCTTGCCGGTGGCTGGCTGCGTGCTTCCGTTTTTGGCGCGATGGACGGGTTGGTGTCCAATATCGCGTTGATCGCCGGTGTCGGCGCTGCCGGTGCAAGTGCTCGAATCATTGTTGTGACCGGTGTCGCAGGTTTAGTGGCGGGCGCGTGCTCGATGGCATTGGGTGAGTTTGCGTCGGTGAAGACGTCCAACGAGCAAATCGACTCGGAACTCGACGTCGAACGCAAGGCGCACACGCGAAATCCCGCAGGAGAAGAGAACGAGTTGGTTCTCAATTTCATCCAGATGGGTATGACGGAAACGACTGCTAAAGCCGCCGCTTCACAGGTTCACGAAAATGCCGAGCAAGCAGCCAGAATCCACATCGCTCAGGAGTTGGGCGTTAATCCAGATTCGAAGCCATCGCCGTGGATTGCGGCCGTCTCGTCATTCGCAACGTTTTCTGCCGGCGCATTCATTCCACTGATTCCCTACGCCTTGGGTTTCGAATCGTTGGCATTAGGACTCACGGTTGGCGGAGCAGGCCTGCTCGTTGCCGGTGGCGTTGCAGCTTATTTCACCCGAAAATCATGGTGGAGAAATGCAATTCGCCAGTTGCTCTTCGGCACGATCGCAGTCGTAGCAACGTACCTTGTTGGCTCGTTGCTGGGTGTCAGCGCAGCGTAATTCGCAAGCGCCTCTGGTGGCGGGATTCGCTGTCGCTGGCTCGCGCTCGATCTTCTCCCTAGGCGGGAGGGGTATCGTGGGACGTGCTCGGCAGTTACGCAGGGCGAAAGCACACCAAACGTTAGGAAACCCCATGTCATTTGGCGCAGCCATCTCGAGCTTTTTCTCGAAGTACGCCACATTCAGTGGAAGGGCGCGCCGCAGCGAATTCTGGTTTGCGGTTCTGTTCACGACACTCGTCAGCACCGCGATTTCGATTGTTTGGCCGAGCACAACGGTCGTTCTTGACGGAATGTCGTTCCAGCAATCCTCCCTGCCGTCGAATCTCTGGCAGCTCGCCATTCTCGTTCCGTCGATTGCGTTGTCCGTGCGACGACTCCACGACGTCGGGCTCAAGGGAACGTACTATCTCTTTGTCCTTCTTCCGATTGTCGGGTGGATTGTGCTCTTCATTCAATTTGTGAAGGACAGCGAGCCAGTCGCCAACGCTTTCGGCGAACCCGTCAAGTAACGCTGGCTAACTGCCGATCCTGCGAGGGTGTAGCGTTCGGAGAGTCACCGTATGTTTGTCCCTTCAACGATTGGCTCTCACTATGAATGCGATTCGACGCTCGTTCGCCCTATCCGCAGCATTACTCGCAGGGCTGTTTAGCGTTGCCGTTGCCACTCCCGCTCATGCGGACGCGGACTACACCATCGACTGTAACCAGACGCAGGGCCCGCCCTACGAGGACACCGATCCACGTCCAGAGATTTGGTATTCGTCGTACGTTGAGAATTTTGGCGGCACCGAAGAACAAACCGTCACGGTCCACATTCTGAACTGTGAATTTCACTCCGTTCGCGATGATCCGTCCGGCTGGATTTTTCAGGCCTACGTCGGAACGGACGCTAATGAGCAATACACCGTAACGATCCCAGTTCGCGGCACTGCCGAAGTGGGCGGCTACAACACCTCCCCAGCCGAGACGAGCTTCACCATCAGGTTCTGGAACGAAGCGCCGTCCAGTGGTGGCGAAGACGATACGGAACCTCTCGCCCAAACAGGCACCACCGACGCAACAAATGCGCTTCTCGCCGGGGGTCTCGTGGGTGCAGTGGGTCTCGCGCTGTCCGTGGTTCGTCGCCGACACGCGCGAATCTAAAGGGTGCGCGCGAACGCCCTCAGCGCTGAGCGGAACGCGATTGTGCCGATCGCAAGAATGAACGGCGCGGTCCACCAAAACACGCCTTTGGGCTTGAGGTAGATGTCCTCAAACCAGTCGAGGCGCGTGGTTGACGCATTGACTGCCGACAACGTGAAACCCGCGGTGCCACCGAGGACCGATCCCGTCTTGATGATGGTGCAGGAAGCACGTCCCGCTGTAGGCGCCTGAAACTCGGTGACCGTCATCGGGTCGTCCAGTCGAAGTGGGCCGATGCGGGTGATACCGACAAACTGGGTGCCGAGACCCTTGGTTTGTTTTGTAATGGTGACGACGGTGTTCGGAATCCACGCCGAGTGGGACGCCCAATCGGTCAACTGCTCCCACACGTGATCAATGCTGTGCGGCAAATCCATGCGAATGTCGATGCGAGTCATGATGTAACCAATCTACGTCTCAACGGACCTCGCTGTTAGCCTGTAGGTATGGCTACTAAAGATGATTCCCTCGATCCCGCTCTTCTCGAACTTGCGAAAAAGAGCCTCAAGAAGAAGCGCGACGCGAAAGAGTTTTTCTTCGTCACGCTTGCGGTCAACGCGATCCTCATAGTCATCTGGTGGTTCACTACCCCAACCGGATACTTCTGGCCCATGTGGGTGATGTTCGGTATGGGCAGTGGAGTGGGACTGGCGTACTTAGATGCCTACATTTTTGTCGGCGCCAAGCCGATCACCGACGACGACATTCGCGCCGAGGCCGAAAAGATGCGAAAGCGTCCATAGGGCTAATCTGCTTCGCCGACGACGTGAAGTGAACGCCAGGTATGCAACTTAACTTTGCCGGTGACATGTTCGAGTGGCGAGGGCCAGCTCCGTTTTACTTTGTCCGCGTCCCCGAAACCGAGGCGGCGCGAATCGCGGAGGTCGCATCGATGGTCACCTACGGGTGGGGTGTGATTCCGGTAACAGTAACGGTCGGCGCGACGACCGCGACGACGTCGCTGTTTCCCAAAGACGGCGGATACCTCGTGCCCATCAAGAACTCGGTGCGGCTTCCCGAAAAACTGTCAGTCGGGGACAACGTCGATGTGACGTTGTCAATCGCGGTCTAGCGACTGTTCGGTGCGGGTTAGGTCTGTCAGACTAATGAGGTGACCGAGCCGACCATCCCGTTTCGCGACGCACTCGCGTACTGGTGGAAACTCGGTCTCACCAGTTTCGGTGGCCCGGCTGGGCAGATCTCGATGCTGCATGACGAGGTCGTCGTCAAACGGCGCTGGATCTCAGAGAAACGTTTTCTGCACGCCCTGAATTACTGCATGGTCCTGCCCGGCCCAGAGGCCCAGCAGCTCGTTACGTACATCGGGTGGCTCATGCACGGAGTTCGCGGTGGTGTCATTGCGGGGACTTTGTTTGTTCTTCCGTCGCTCGTCATACTGATTACACTCACGTGGTTGTACCTCGCGTTCGGGGAAACAGAAATCGTGATGGGAATCTTTGCTGCCGTCAAACCCGTTGTCGTCGCAATCATCGCCCATGCCGTGTTTCGCATCGGCTCGCGGTCGCTTCGTCATCCGGCACTCTGGGCGATCGCAGGTGTGTCGACAATCGTCATGTTGATCTCGGGCGCCTTGTTCCCCCTCATTCTTGCGGTCGCCGTTGTGGTCGGCATTGTCGGGTCACGCGTAGCCCCCCATGTTTTTGACGGTGGAAGTGGGCTCACGCAAACCGCGGATTCCAGTGGGCCGGCCGTCATCGATGACACCACGCCAACCCCACCGCATGCTCGAGTAACAAACGGGCGTCTGGCACGGACCATCGCCGTATCGCTCGCCGCGTGGCTGTTGCCAGTCGGAGCGCTGTGGCTGAGTCTTGGTCCGGACAGTTCCCTCGTCGAGATGGCTCTGTTCTTCTCCGGGGCCGCTCTTCTCACGTTTGGGGGCGCGTACGCGGTGTTGCCCTACGTTTTCCACGGTGCGGTGAGCGCGGGTTGGGCGACGCCCACGCAAATGGTCGACGGCCTCGCACTTGGTGAAACGACTCCGGGACCACTCATCATGTTCGTCAGTTTTGTCGGTTTTGTCGGCGGTTTCGGCGGAGAATTTCTCGGCTCGGGTACTTCCTGGGCTTCCGGGATTCTCGCGGCAATCGTTGCAACCTGGTTCACCTTCCTGCCGTCATTCTTTTTCATCCTCGCCGGCGGTCCTTACGTCGAGGCGACACGGCATCGCACGGCGTTCGCCGGCCCACTCACCGCAATTAACGCGGCTGTCGTCGGTGTCGTGTTGAGCCTCGCGTTGGTGTTCGCCCAGAACGTGTTTGTGCCCACCGGTCAATCGGTTGATTTGGTCAGCGTGTCAATTGCGGTCATCGCCGCGGTCGCGCTATTCCGGTTCCAACGCACCGTCATCGAGGTCATCGCATGGGGTGCGTCGCTCGGACTCGTCATGGGGTTGTTCGCCACGTTTGTTGGATAACGCAACGCAGGGTCAACTCATAGGAAAACCCCCTAAACTCAGATAATGACAGCAACCCTTCTCACGCCGCTGACGTCGAACTACACTGAGCTTCTTGCCCGTGTGAAAGCGGCGGGCCTGCTGAAAAAGAACCCGAGCTTCTACGTCATTCGTCTCGTGGTCATCTCTGTTCTCGCGATCGGACTTTGGGTCGCGGGTGGCTTCGTCGGAGCATCCGACCTTCACGGCGGCATTGTGATTGGCACCGCGTTCCTCATGGCAGGCTTGCTCGGAATTCTTGGAGCCCAATACGGCTTCATCGCTCACGAAGCGGCTCATCGACAGATTTTCCGGAACAACAAGTGGAACGATTGGGCTGGGCTGCTGCTCTCGAACCTCTTCGCCGGACTTTCCTATGGATTCTGGATGCGGAAGCACAACAAGCACCACCAGAAGCCCAACCAGATTGGCGAAGACCCCGACATCGCGATTCGCGTCTTGAGTTTTACGGTCGAGTCACGTGACGAGAAGCGCGGCATCGAACGATGGATTTCGAATCGCCAGGGCTACCTTTTCCCCGCGCTGTTGTTCTTGACCGGTTTTGACCTGTTGCTCGACTCGTTCGCGGCACTTCGTCGCACCGCACGGCCTCTCGGGATTCGAATCCTCGAGTTCTCGCTGATGGTCGTCCGTCAGACCGCGCCCTACGTCATCATGGGGCTCATGTTCGGGTGGCTGTGGGCGATTGCCCTGTGGATCTTCATGATGATGATTTTCGGGTTCTTCATGGGTGCCGCGTTTGCGCCGAATCACAAAGGAATGCCCCTCGTTCCGCGTGATGCGAAACTCGACTTCTTCGAGCGCCAGGTGCTCACGAGCCGCAACATTCGCGGAAGCTGGCTCAAGGACAACCTCATGGGTGGGCTCAACTACCAGGTCGAACACCACCTCTTTCCGTCGATGGCGCGTCCGTACCTCAAGCGCGCGCACGACATCGTCGTGGCGTACTGCGCAGACAAGAACATCACGCTCGTCGAGATGAACCTCCTGTCGTCGTATAAGGCAATCATCATTTATTTGAACAAGGTTGGCCTCAGCAATAACGCTGATCCGTTCGTCTGCCCGATGGTTGCGGACATGCGTCCCCGCTGGTAGTTTCCCGAGAATGAACCTGGTTGATCGGGTGACGACTCGGTTCTCCGAGGTCGTCGGGGCAGAGCCCCTTGGCGTGTGGTCCGCACCCGGTCGAGTCACGATCATCGGTGATCACACCGACTACAACGCGGGGTTGACGTTGCCGGTCGCCATCAACCTCGGTGTGGTCGTCGCCGTCGGTATCCGTGATGACGGTCGGGTGCGCGTCGTCTCGCCCTTCGGGGACACCACCACGGTGGAATTGAGTCGATGTGTGCCTGGGGCCGTGAGTGGCTGGGCGGCTGGTCCGCTCGGCGTGGTTTGGGCGCTCGGCGGTTCACGCGGCGGCACGTCGGGATTGGACATCGTCATCGACTCGGATATTCCCACCGGCCCGGATTTTGGGGCTTCCGCCGCAATCGCGTGTGCGGTCGCCGTTGCGGTAAATGATTTGTGGGAAATCGACCTCGGGCGAATGGAATTGGTACACGCTTGCCAACGTGCGGAACACGACATGGTGGGTACGCCGTCGACGTTGGTCGACACGGCGACGGCGATGTTCGGGGAAACGGACTCGGCGGTGCTCGTGGATTGCCAATTGGCCGAAGCCTCGACGGTTCCATTTGCCGCCGATAATGCCGGGCTCGCACTTCTTGTCATCGTTTCGGACGGACATCGTTCCCTCGGCGGTGTTTCCAATCAGGATCGACGCGCGGCGTGCCAACGCGCAGCGGAGTCCCTCGGTGTCGAGACTCTTCGAGACCTCGCCGTCAGTGATTTGCCGCGTGTGCGCGAAACTCAGGACGAGGAAACCTACCGACGAGTCCGTCACGTGGTCACAGAGAACGCCCGAGTGGCAGCGGTTGCTGAATTGTTGCGGTCCGAAGGTCCGCGCGCGATCGGAGACTTTCTCGTTGCTTCGTACCTGTCAATGAGAGACGACTTCGATGTGCACAATTCAACGAGTTCCCGAGCGATCCGCTCAGCACAGCGGGCCGGTGCACTGGGGGCTCGGATGACGGGCGGAGGGCTCGGCGGAGTGGTTATCGCCCTCGTGCCAACCGAGGTGCTGGCGTTTGTCGAGCGCAAGGTTCGCGAGGCCTTTGCTGCCGAACAGCTGGGTGAACCCGAGTTGTTTGTGGTGACACCGTCGCGCGCCGCCCATCGCGTTTACTAACGCTTGACGCCAGCGAGCGTTCCGGTAGTTTTCTTGGTCGGGTCGAAGATGACGCAATCGATGCCGCGATCACCGTTCGCCCACGAAGATTCGGTTGGGTAGTAATACAAGAAATCAAACGCCGAGATTCCGAACTCGAGCCCGACAAACTTCGTGAATTCGGTTGCACATTTCTTGCTGCCATAGCTGACGAGTTCTTCCACTGACGGGTAGGCGGTGCCGTCCAGTGTCAGAGATGCGTACACTTCCAAGTCGTGCTTCGAATCGCAGTTCACGAGGGGCTCGGTGGACGTGATTCCGTCTTCAAGCCGTTCTTGGTCGAGGCAATCCCCGATCTCCAGGTCGATGAGCCCCGTCGGCGCGAAAGTCGGAGCGACCGAGGGGGTTACCACGGGCGCTGGTGCACCGCCGTAGGTGTCGATCAGCGTAGAAACCATCGTGCACCCCGTCAAGGACAGTGCGGAAATGGTCAAAACGGAAGCGAGACGAAGGGTTGAGAAACGGAAGGTAGGCACGGTCTAAGACTATCGAAGGGCCGAGAGAACTGCGTCGTGAAGGTGCCCGTTGGTTGCACACGCGGTGCCGTGCCATGGTCCTTGACGGCCATCGATATCGGTGAAACGTCCTCCGGCCTCTTCCACGATCGGAATCAGAGCGGCCATGTCGTAGGGCTGAAGGCCGCATTCGGTCGAGATATCGATGGCACCCTCGGCGACGAGCATGTAGGGCCACATGTCTCCGATCGCGCGCGCACGCCACGATGAAGTTGCCAGTGCAATCGCTTGGTCGCCGCGTCCAGCTTCGATCCACCCCGGCAGCGAGTTGTACGAGACGACCGCGTCGTCAAGAGATGTGACGGAACTCACCGACAAGGGCTCTTCGTGTTTCCCGGCGCGTTGTGTGTAAGCACCCAAGGCTTTCGCGCCCCACCAGCGTTGGCCTAGAGCGGGAGCGGACACGACGCCGACGACGGGGACACCGTCGATCGCGAGAGCAATCAGTGTTCCCCAAATCGGTACGCCCCGGAGGAAGTTCGCGGTCCCGTCGATCGGGTCGATGATCCATTGACGATGAGGACGATGTTCGCCCTCCTGGTGGCCGGTCGATCCGAACTCTTCGCCCAGGATTGCATCCTCTGGGCGGGCGGCGATCAATCCCTCACGGATCGCGTGTTCAACCTCGCGATCCGCCTCGGTGACCGGTGTGCGATCGGGTTTCGTGGTGACGGTGAAGTCTTGAGACTCATAGCGGCGCATCGACACGAGATCAGCCATGGCGGCAAGCGACCGGGCCAGCGCGAGGTCGTCCTGGAGGGTTGTGGTCACGCTGTCAGGCTACGCCACGGAATCGAGCGACTGAATCAATCGCTGAACCGAATCGAGTCGTGCCGCCCCTTCCGGTCCAAGTGCACCAGCGGCGACTGCTTCGACCATTGCGCAGTCGGAGTCAAAGTGATTGCACCCGCGAGGGCAGTCCTCGGCGATTTCGGCTAGATCGGTGAACGCCGCGAGGACCGACTCGGGACGGACGTGTCCCAATCCGAACGATCGAACTCCGGGGGTGTCGATGAGCCACCCGCCGCCGGGGAATCGGAAGGATGCGGTCGACGACGAGGTGTGTCGTCCCCTGCCCGTCACGTCATTGACGACACCGACAGCTCGATGGGCGCTGGGGATGAGGGCATTGACAAGGGTGGACTTTCCGACTCCCGAGTGCCCGACAGCGACCGTCGTGTGTCCGACGAGAACTTCGGTCAATTCTGCGAGCGGGGGGTCATCCGAACGGGACGTCACGACGGGCACATTGAGGCCCTGAAAATGAGCGAGGAATTCGGTTGGATCCGCGAGGTCGGTCTTTGTCACGCAGAGGATTGGCAAGATTCCAGCATCAAACGCAGCCACCATGTATCGATCGACCAATCGCTGTCGTGGCTCTGGGTTTGCCGCCGCAACGACAATAAGCATTCGATCGGCGTTAGCAACAATCATCCGCTCAACCGTGTCGCTATCGTCCGCCGAGCGCCTCAACACCGTCGTGCGCGGGACGACGCGAACAATGCGCGCGAGAGTGCCGTCGCCACCGGTGGTGTCACCCACGATGTCAACCAGGTCGCCGGTGACAATCGGTGTTCGCGACAATTCGCGGGCTCGCTTGGTGATGATCTCGCGTTCCTCGGATGTTCCCTCGTCGGCGAGAGTCAGATATCGACCTCGGTCAACCGTAATGACACGGGCCTGAATCGAATCGTCGTGAGCAGGGCGATTCTTGGTTCGTGGTTTGCTTCCCCGTTTGGGTGGGCGGACTTTGGCGGCCGACTCGTCGTAATCGTCGAAGCGGTCAGCGTCTTCCGGAAGCCAGGTCATGCGTCGAGCATCGCCGTCCACATCGCGGGGAAATCCGGAAGAGTCTTGGCGGTTGTGCCGATGTTGTCGACGTCGATTCCGTCGACGGCCAAACCGATGATGGCGCCGGCGGTTGCCATGCGATGGTCGTGATAGCTCTGCCACTCACCACCGTGCAGGGGCGCGGGTTCGAGGTGGATTCCGTCGGGCAACTCAGTTGCGTTACCGCCGAGCCGATTGATTTCGGTCACGAGCGCCGCAAGCCGATCGGTTTCGTGACCACGCAAGTGGGCGATTCCGGTGAACGTCGATGGCGAATCGGCGAGAGCCGCGAGTGCAATGAGAGCAGGGGCGAGTTCGCCGCCGGTCGACAGGTCGAGACTGACTCCGCGGATTGGACGTCCCCCACGGATCCCCGGACCGCCGTCGACGGTGAGCCCTCGATCATCTCGGGTGACCGTCGCGCCGAATTCCTCGAAGTACTCGCCAAGGTCGTCTCCGACCTGAGTCGTGTAAGCGGGCCACTGGGGAATGGTGACCGTTCCTCCGGCAACGATCGCCGCCGCGAGGAATGGTGCGGCGTTAGAGAGGTCTGGTTCAATCTCGATGTCGATTGCGGAAATCGGGCCCGGGTCGACACGCCAGACACCGCGCTCTGCTTCGGTGACGGTTACCCCTCGGGCGCGAAGGCACGCGATGGTCATCTCGATGTGGGGCATAGACGGAAGGTGTTCGCCCGTGTGGCGCAGCGTGAGCCCGTTGGTGAACCGTGCCCCGGCGAGAAGCAACCCAGACACGAACTGGCTCGACTGCGATGCGTCGATCGAGATGTCGCCGCCGGCCACGCGGCCGGTTCCGCGAACCGTGAACGGCAACGTTCCGCGACCGTCGTCGTCGACCTCGACGCCTAGCTTTCGGAGGCTGTCAATTGTTGTCGCCATCGGGCGGCGCCGAGCCCCGTCGTCGCCATCGAATGTCACCGGGCCGCTCGCCAAGGCCGCGATGGGCGGGACGAACCGCATCACGGTTCCCGCTAATCCGCAGTCAATAGTGACGTCTCCGGTGAAATCCGCGGGGGACACGAGTAACGTGTCCGACCCCCCGTCTAAACTTTCACGACACTCAACACCGAGTTGACCGAGGGCGTCCATCATCAGAGCCGAATCTCGCGATCGAAGTGGGCGGTGAATCACCGAAGGACGATCGGACAGGGCGGCAAGCACCAACTCGCGGTTGGTGAGGCTTTTGCTTCCCGGAATGGGAACAACCGCGCGGAGCGGAGAGGTTGCGCGCGGCGCGACCCAATTTTCGCTCTCTCGGGAATAAACGCGGGACGTCATTGGTTTCGACTCTACGCGAGGAAAAGCCCCACAAGGGCAGAAGAGAAGGAGTACGCCATAGAATCACGAGCAATGGTTACCAACGAAATCCCCGAGGACAACGACATCCTCGTTGGCGAAGAAGAAAACGCCGAGGACATCGTTATCCCCGGTTCCCTCGAGTGGGATCCGTCCGAAATCGAGACAAACTACGTCAACCGTGGTTCGTTCGAAGAGGTCTATAACTCGGTGTATCCCCGTTTGTATCGTCACACGGTGTACGAAATCGACCGCCTTAATCTTGCCAAGCAGCAGGTCGAAGAAGTCCTCCAGACTGCCATGGGGAAGGCCTACCAGAACTGGGACACCTACACTCAGGGCACGTATGCGCTCGGGTGGCTCAAGAAAATCATCACGAACACGGCCTACAACCTTCGTCGCAAGGAAAAGAACGAGCCGATTCTGTTCGGCGACATGGCAATCGTCACAGATGGGCCCGCCTACTCCGCGCGAAGCGCCGAGAGTGCCGTGATCGAATCGGTCACGTTCGACGAGATTCGTGCATTGTTCGACGAGGTTCGCGAACCGTTCCGGTCCGCCCTTAAGTTAGTCATTCTGGAAGAAATGCCCTACCAGGATGCGGCCGACAAGGTCGGGGTACCGCT
>Ga0315905_10007349_pt1 | contig 11172 bp, 12 predicted proteins | sample LakEriMetagenome_5_FD_203522 | JGI IMG/M metagenome (GOLD analysis project Ga0315905, IMG submission 203522) | Freshwater fungal communities from buoy surface, Lake Erie, Ohio, United States - Buoy 4 MA121 | ecosystem: Environmental > Aquatic > Freshwater > Lake | place: USA: Lake Erie, Ohio... | reverse complement strand
TGCCCCTGCTGTAGTTGGAGAGTGGCAAAGAAGCGTTGAATATCTGCCTTGCAGAGCTTTCAAAAATGCTTCGTACTGCAGAGTTCCTGTCACTAATTCTGATGCGGTCTCTCGAATGCTTGACAACGTCCCTCCTGTGGCTCGCGGCAATTATCAAGAAGCGTTTATGAAGTGCAGCGAGATAGAAAATTCAACCGATGCTGGTCGACACGTAGCCGAAATTGTCAAGCTGCACCACACGTACTTGAACAGAATTGATCTGATAGAAACAGTGTTTGAGTGGAGATGAAATGAGCCTCGTTGCTAGAGGTAAGCGGTTTGTTGGACTCAAGTAGCATGTTGATTCACAGCGCAAGAAGAAAACCACAAGCTTTTTAGGACAAAAATCAATGAAAATTGCAATTTTGGGAGCGTCTGGCATGCTTGGCAGCATGCTTACTAAGTACGCCTTGCTAGAAGGAAAAGTTGAGGTTGTTCCATTTTCAAGAAAGAAGCTGGCAGGAAAGCTAGAGAAAGTAAAAGTCAAAGAGTTCAATCCTTCAAACTTTGAAGTAGATGAAAGCTTTGATTGCATTGTTAACTGTTGCGGAGTGGTCAAACAAAGAGTTTCATCTGCGAATGAAATGTTTGCAATAAACGCGGACTTTCCAAAACGCTTGGCAGAAATTCACGGCAAAAAATTCTTGCATATTAGTACAGACTGCGTTTTTTCTGGAAGGAATGGAAACTATGTTGAAAATGATGAGAAAGATTGCAGTGACGACTACGGCCTTTCAAAATCCGAAGGCGAGAACCACGAAGGTAGAGTTCTAAGAACCAGCATAATTGGCGTTCATGAAACTGATAGAGCGGGTTTGCTAGAGTGGTACAGAAACTCGCAAGGCGTGGTCAATGGTTACGTCGATCACTATTGGAGCGGCGTTACTACGCTTAGGCTCTCACAAATAATCATGAGCAAGATCACGGCTAGCGATCCAAGACTTTTGCACGTCTACTCCAACAAAGTCTCAAAATTCGATCTACTCCAAGACATCAAAAAGGTCTTTGGCGTGAAGACGGAAATCCACCCACAGGAAGCTGGTAGAGTTGATAGAAGCCTCTCCAGTATGTTTGAGAGCAACTTTACTAACGGAGACATACTCCAACAATTAGTCGAGCTCGCTGAGTTTGAGAGAGTGAAAATTTGATCAAGATCTATGGCATCCACTTCAACAGGCCCGACTTTGTCCATCTTCAATCGAGAACTCTCAAGAGGTTTCTCAAGGATGACTTTGAGTTTATTGTCGTCAACAACGCAAACACTCAAGAGTCTTTCGAAGCCATCTCGACAGCCTGCAAGAAAGAAAGCGTCAGGGAAGTTGGCATAAGTCGCAACATCGATTGCAACGCAGCCAGGGCTTATCCCGGCTATCATCACTCAATAGCGATGAACGAAATCATGGCAACTGAGATCAAGGCGCACAACGATATTTGCGTGATTCTCGATGGTGACGCGTTTCTACTCGCAGACTATTCTTTCTCTGAAAGAATGTGCAATTCCTCCTTACTCGGAGCGCTGCAGCACAGGAAGGACAGATACTGGTTGACCCCAGTCGTTCTCGGGTTCAAGCCATTTGAGTTGCCCGATTTTGATCAGATAAATCTGATCGGCTCGCATGTCTACAATCCGACCCCGGAAGATTCGAGATTAGACCTCAGCTACTACCCGAGGTTCGCAGGACAAAACTACGTTTTTGACTGCCCCGTCTGCACAGGGCAAGTTGACAACGATAGTGAGAAGCACATACCTCTCGATACTGGCGGAGAGATGTACACATATCTCCGAACTCACCCTGAAGTTAGGGTTGCAAAGGCTGGCTCAACTTCTCACATCAAGGAAGCAACGGTAGAGATTCTGCCCCAGAGGTTCAGGAGCAGATACAATGAGTCGTTTGCTTTTGAGTTCTACGATGGGAAGTTTCTTCATTACTGCAGAAGCAGTAACTGGGACCACAAGACTAACGACTATCACGTTGCAAAGACTTCTCTTCTGCTTGACATGATAGAAGCAGCATCTTCTGGTGAAGAGAAGTTTGAGATTAGCTACCAGATTCCTAACAACGAATGGAGTGGGTGGCCCGTCAACGCGATGATTAGTCATGGAGTGGAAAATGTTACAGCAGCTTAGAGAAATGTCAAAGAGCGTTTCAAAGTTCGGCTACTTCAAGCGGAGCGATACGCAACTGGTAGGGTTACGCTACGGAAACTGGGGGTCTAGACCGTACGAGTACTGTTGGGCCGCGCAGGTCGAGGACGTCGAAGACAAAGACATTCTAGACATTGGGACTGGAACGCCATCTGAACACAATTGGCATGAGTTTGTTGACGAGGTTCTAAAGCCTCGTTCGTATCTCGGTGTAGACTTTGACGAGAGACTGAAGATGGACAATATCAACAGGACAGATCACAAAGTCTTGTACATGGACGCTTCTTCTCTTGAGCTGGAGAATGATTCGATAGACGTCATCTATTCAATCTCAACTTTTGAACATGTTGACAGCGTCAAGACTTTCAACAAGATTATCGAAGAGTGTCATCGAGTTTTACGACACGGAGGAAAGATGGTCGTAACGCTTGATGAATACTGGGACTGCAAAGTCTCTGACTGTCTTCCTTGGAACGAGCTTGAGAGAGCTTACGCAAGAGAAAGGCAAGTCCACCCAGAGAGATCATACGGCATGGTAGATTTTGCGAATGACATACAACACCTCTTCAAACCTGTCGGAGAGATACCAGAAAAGGTAAACGCTGACGGTAGTTTGCTGTACAGCGCCGAATACAACGACTGCGTCAGCTATGGAGTGTTTCAAGTTGTAAAGTAGAAGCACGTTGCATAACGTTAACATGTCGGAGAAAAAGTGAAGAACGAAAGGATTTTGATCACAGGTGGTGCGGGATTCCTCGGTAGAGAGATCATCTCTAGAACCTACGAAGACAATGAAATCACTGTCTTCTCGAGAGACGAGGCAAAGCACTACTACCTTAAGAGACACTATCCTCGAGTTCGATTCGTCGTGGGAGATGTGAGAGACTTTGATAGGCTCAAGAGAGCTTGCGATGGTCACACCACTGCCATCTTTGCAGCAAGTCTAAAGCAGATTGAGGCTTGCGATGAAAATCCTCAAGAGGCTTCGAGAACCATCATTGATGGTGCCTTCAACAGCAGAAAGGCTGCAGAAGACTGCAGTTTGAAGTCTGCCTGCTTTATCTCATCTGACAAGAGCAGGGCAGCCACCACTGTTTATGGAGCGATGAAGTACGTTGCTGGTGAATCGTTTATCTTGCATGCTCAAGAGAGCCCGACAAGATTGACGACGGCAATATACGGTAACGTTCTCAACTCGACAGGTAGCGTTATACCTCTGATCTGGAACGCCATCAAAAACAGGAGAAGTCTCAACCTCTACTCCACAGAGATGACTAGATTCTTGCTCACTGTCGAGGAAGCTGTGAGTCTAGTTCTTACGAGTCTAGAGTCGCAAGTCACCGGAGTGAACATCATTCCAAGGGCTTCGAGCGCAAAGATATCGGATCTATTCGAAATCTATGCAGAGCTCTTTGGGCTTGAGTACGAAGTTCATCAACCGAGAGTCGGCGAGAAGATTCATGAGGTCATGGCCTCAGAAGAAGAGACAAGGAGGATGAGATTCTCCGAAGAGCTTGGGTTCTACATCATGGACCCCAAAAGAGAGTTCAGAGAGCTCTCTTTCCCGAATGACGTTTATTCTTCTCGCGATGTCTGCGTGCCCAAGGAAGAGTTGAATGAACTTCTTAAACATCACAATCACTACAAGGCGTGATCAATGATTCTTGTCACAGGATCCACGGGGCTATTGGGCAGCGAAATTGTTGCTCTTGAATCAATGTCAATAAGAGCCAGCTCCAACGAATGCAATCTTGTTGAATCTGCCAGCATAATCAAATCTTTCAAGAGCGAAAAAAACCAAACTGTCATCCACTGCGCTGCCCGAGTTGGTGGAGTGAAAGCAAACACCGAATACGCTGCAGACTTCTTTGACGACAATGTCAAGATGAACATGAACGTTTTGAATGCGTGCAAAGAGAACAAGCTAAAGCTCGTCTCCGTCCTCTCAACGTGCATCTATCCTGACCATCTCTACGTCCAGTATCCTCTTACGGAGGATCAACTACACTTGGGTCCTCCGCACCCTTCAAACTTTGGCTACGCATACGCAAAGCGGATGCTGGAAGTCCAGTCGCGAGCATACCGGCAGCAGCACGGCTGCAATTTCATAACCGTGGTTCCAAACAACCTGTATGGTCCCAATGACAACTACGACCTTGACAGCGGACATGTGATACCGGCTCTCATTCGCAAGTTTCATGAGGCCAAAATTCATGGCAGGGATGAGGTTGTTGTGTGGGGAACAGGCCGTCCGATCCGCGAGTTCACGTTTGCTCGGGATGCCGCAAAGATAATCCTCTGGCTGGCCGAGAACTACGATGGTGAATTGCCTGTCAACATCGGCAACCCAGAGCAAGTCTCCATCAAGAGCCTCGCAAAAATGATTGGGGAAGAGGTCGGCTTTGAAGGAAGGCTGGCGTTTGATTCCTCGAGGCCAGATGGCCAGTATCAGAAGCCTTCATCGAACGAGAAATTGCGGGAGCTCGGATGGGACGGAAATTACACGAGCCTCCAAGACGGCCTAAGAGAGACAATAAAAAGCTTCTCTGAAAGATACCCGAATGTTCGTGGTGTTACTATCTGATCATGAAAACAGCGCTAGTGACAGGTGTGACGGGCCAAGACGGCTCTTACCTCTCTGAGCTTCTGCTCGGCAAGGGCTACAGAGTTGTGGGAATGAAGAGGCGCACGTCCCTTCTTGCCACCGACCGAATTGACCACCTGCTGACAGACCCCAATTTTCAGCTCGTCTATGGCTCAATGAGTGACGCAGGCTCGTTTTACCGCCTCTTCAGTGAGAACAAATTTGACGAGGTCTACAACCTTGCCGCGCAGTCGCACGTTAGGGTTTCGTTTGACGTTCCGGAAGAGACTGTCGATGCGGTCGCAATGGGCCCGCTGCGACTTCTAGAGTGCATTCGAACGATGCAGCCTGACTGTCGGTTCTATCAGGCCTCGTCCTCTGAAATGTACGGCGACAATCCCGAGCACCCGCAGAGCGAGACAACTCGCCTCATGCCTGCGTCTCCCTATGCCTGTGCCAAGGTCTTTGCCCATGGGCTCACTCGAAACTACCGCGAGGGATACGGAATTCACGCTTCGTCTGGCATCCTCTTCAACCACGAGAGCCCCCGCCGCGGCGAGACATTCGTCACCAGGAAGATCACGCTTGCGGCAGCCCGAATCAAGCTGGGCCTGCAGGACAAGCTTGCGCTTGGGAACCTCGAAGCGCTGCGTGACTGGGGCTACGCAAAGGACTACGTTGAAGCGATGTGGATGATGCTGCAGCAGCCTGAGCCAGACGACTACGTGGTTGCCACCGGCGAGACCCACACGGTCAGAGAGTTTCTGGACGAGGTGTTTCAAATTGCTGGACTCGATGTCGGCAATCACCTTGTCATCGATGAGCGCCTCAAGAGGCCTCACGAGGTACCTTGGCTGGAGGGGGACTGCTCGAAGGCAAAGGAAAAGCTTGGCTGGATTCCAAAGACCACTTTCAAAGATCTCGCAAGGCTCATGTACGAATCCGATTTGGAGAGTGAAGAGATGAACAAATTGCGCACTCGAAGGTAGTATAAAACTGCACACAACCGCTTTGCAAAAGCGCATCGAGGAAGCAATTGACCGATTTTCCAACTGGCAAGCCACACGTCTCCTACTCTGAGGTGTCCTGCTGGACATCGTGCGGTTGGAAGCACAAGCTCTCGTACGTTGATAAGGTACCCCTCCCCGAGCAGGACTGGATTCACGCAAACTTCGGAACTCACGTCCATGCCGGCGTTGAAAGCTACCTGAAGAACCGAACGATGGACATCGAAGCGGTCACTCGGGCAATTGAAGCAGAGTGGATTGAGAAGGGTCGCGGCGAAATTGAGAAGTGGAAGCTTTGGGCCCACAACATTCTTGCCGACTTTCCAAAGTGGATGGAAGACAATTTTCCAGGCTGGGAGCTCCTTGGTGCCGAGCTTTCGCTCTACGAGGACATTCCTGAAGACGTCATCAAGTTCAAGGGTTTCGTTGACTGCGTCATTCGAGTCCCGCTCAACGAGGAGAAGACGCGCTGGAAGGTCTGGATTCTCGACTGGAAGACGGGCCCTGCGTACGGCTGGAGGCGCGACAAGCTCGAGGACGATCTTGTTCTGGCCCAGCTCTGGCTCTACAAGTCTTTTCTCATCCGCAGGCTTGAACTGAACAGTCGAGAGGTGGGCTGCGCATTCGTAGTCCTGAAGAAGGGAGCAAAGCCAGGCTCGACAATCTCCAGGTACGACGTGTCTGTGGGACCAAAGCCGATGGAGAAGGGCGAGAAGATGGTGAAGAACATGATCACCGGCGTCAGAAAGGGCAAGTTCATCAAGAACAAGTATTCTTGCGAGTGGTGCGACTATCGCAAGGCCGGAATCTGCACTCCGTAATACTTACTCGTTTACAACTTTGCCTCGCGTGATGATGATGATTCACGCGAGGCACCATTGCAAAAGAAGAAAGTTCTAATTCTTTCCGATCACGCCCTTTCAACATCGGGAGTTGCGACCCAGACAAGGCATCTTGTCAATGGTCTCCTCCAGAAGGGCGGCTGGACATTTCGCCAGTTCGGCGCAGCCCTCAAGCACGCCAACTACCAGACAGTCATGGTCAACGAGGACTTCATCATCAAGCCAATCGATGGCTTTGGCGATAGGAACCTCCTGCGATCGGCCATCGTGAACGAGAAGCCGGACGCCATCCTCATCTTTACGGACCCTCGGTTCTTCACCTGGCTGTTTGAGATGGAGGATGAGATCCACCAGGTCTGCCCAATTGCGTGGTGGCACGTCTGGGACAACTACCCAGCGCCTGAGTTCAACCGCCCAATGTACGAGGCGACAGATCTCATCAACTGCCACTCTTACTTGACGTACGAGATCTGCAGGGGAATGTTTCCCGACAAGACGAACTTCATCCCCCACGCTGTCCCAACGGGCATTTTCAAGCCGCTCCCAAAGCAAGAGGTTGACAGCTGGCGCCTGCAGCTCCTCGGTCCCAACCGTGCTGACCACTTTGTTGCCTTCTGGAACAACAGGAACGCCCGCCGCAAGCGTCCCGCCGACGTCCTTGAGTCGTGGAAGGTCTTCCTCGACGAACTCCAGGCAAAGCACGGTCACAGGAAGGCGACGCTTCTGATGCACACCGACCCGTTCGACCAGGAGGGACCGAACCTCCACGAGGTTGCGCGGATGCTTGGCATCAGTCAGAACGTCACGTACTCAACGGACAGGATCGAGTTCGACAAGATGAATGTCCTGTACAACATCTCTGACGTGACAATCAACATCTCGTTTGCGGAAGGGTTTGGTCTCTCAACTCTCGAGGCAATGACCGTTGGCAAGCCCATCATTGCCCTAAAGACAGGCGGCCTCACTCGGCAGGTCGTCGACCATCGGGACGGCTCTGAGAATGGCGTCGCGCTGCCTGTCGAGCTCCGGACGATTGTCGGTTCCCAGTCGGTTCCCTACATCTACGAGGACTATGTTTCCGCGCAGACGACAGGTGCGGCAATCATGAAGATCTACGAGCTTGGCCACGAAGGTCGCGAGGCGCTTGGCAGGAAGGCCCGCGAGTATGTCGAGTCGGAGTTCTCCATGCAGGCAACCATTGACGCCTGGCACGAAACGCTCGGCACCCTCATTGAGAATTGGCGAGAAAAGAGAAAGAGCTGGACGGTGGAGGCGCTATGAAAAAATCGGTCGTCCTGAGAGCCCCGCTGCTCTCCAATTCAGGCTACGGCACCCACGCCAGGCAGATTTTTCGCTGGCTTGAGACAAAGGACGTCGAGATCACGGTAGACGTTCTCAACTGGGGCGCCACTTCTTGGTTCCTCAACCACCAGGCGGAGAACGGTCTGGTGGGCAGGGTGATTGCTGCGGCAAAGCAGCCTACCCGCGCGCCTGACCTCATGATCTCCCTCCAGCTTCCAAATGAGTGGCAGCGCTTGCCTGGCGTAAAGTGCGTTGGGATGTCGGCAGTGGTTGAGACCGACCGCTGCAATCCTGAGTGGGTGAAGGCCTGCAGCCAGATGGACAGGGTGATTGTTCCGTCAAATTTCTGCAGAGGCCTCGTTAGCAGCTCTACGACCGACGTCCGGGTTGTTCCCGAAGCTTTCCACGAGGACATTGCCACTGCTGCGCCGCTTGACCTGCCGCAGGTGAAGACAAAAAAGAACTTTTTGCTCGTGGGGCAGCTCTCAGGAATGAAGCCTGACCTCGACCGGAAGAACATCTTTTACACCGTCAAGTGGTTCTGCGAGGAGTTCAAGGACACGCCTGACGTTGGCCTGATCATCAAGACGAACCTGGGCACAAACTCGACTTTCAACAAGAACAGCCTTCGAAACATCTTCACGAACCTCGTCAACGAGGTCCGCCGCGGCGGCAAGTCGCCGCCCATCTACCTCATCAATGGTGAGATGACCACCGCTGAGATTGCTTCCCTTTACCGGAGCCCGAAGGTGACGGCCCTCCTCTCCCTCACGCGCGGCGAGGGATATGGGCTGCCAATCCTTGAGGCTGCAGCTTCCGACCTTCCGGTCATTTGCACGGGCTGGTCGGGCCACCTCGACTTTATGAGTCGAGGCAAGTTTATCAGCGTGGACTACGACCTTGCGCCGGTGCCAGCAGAGAAGGTGGACGATCAAATCTTTGTCTCTGGTGCTCGGTGGGCCATTCCAAGGGAGGCAGACGCAAAGAAGAAGATGCGCAAATTTATCAGCTCGCCTGATGCTCCAAAAAAGTGGGCCGTCGAGCTTGGTGGCAAGCTCCGGGAAGAGTACTCGCTGGATGCGGTCTTCAAGTGCTATGACAGGGAGCTCGGTGATCTGCTATGAATGAAATTGCCCTCTATGCAATCATCGGGATCGAGTCCGCTCTTCTCGTGGCTGCAACTTTCTACCTTGCTAAGTTCTCAATGATGCTCCTGAATTTTCAGGATGCTGTGGAAAAGTCGCTTGACTCGCTTGACGAGAGGTACAAATCGATTTCGAAGGTGCTTGAGATTCCTCTTTTCTACGACTCTCCTGAGGTTCGGCGGGTCGTTGAGGATGTGCGGGCCTGCCGCGATTCGATCCTGCTGGTCGCCCAGAAGCTCGGCCGCGTAGAGGAGGAAGAAACTTGAAAGGCAAGAAAAAGATAGGAACGCCTGCTTCTACCAGCAAGTCGCTCTACTTCGGTCCGGACGTGCAGGCGTCAATTTTGAAATTTCACAGGGAGCCTATTCCTGAGAACAAGGAAGACATATACATCAGGGAGATAATGCCTGCATTCAACAAGCTTGTCGAAAACCTGATCTTCATCTACGGGTTCTCGAAAGGCTTTGACAGTGTAGGCGAAATCAAGTTTGATTGCGTCTGCTTCCTGTATGAAAATATGCACAAGTTCAACCCGGAGCGAGGCACAAAGGCCTTCTCCTACTTCAACGTTGTGGCTCGAAATTGGCTCATCAACAACTCCAAAAAGCGCCGCAAGGATGATGTCAGGAACGTTTCCATCGAAGATGTCTCAAGGCTATCGTCAGCGGACAAAAAGACGATATTGCACCACTCAATTGCCAACTCGCCCGATGACATCCTGATAGATGGAGAGAGGAGGCAGCGCATCCTGGACGCGCTAAACAGCATCGAAGGCGGAATTCACGAGCCTCATGAGCTATCTGTCTTGGCTGCCCTGCGGACAATCTTTGAAAATTCCGACGAGATCGACCTGCTCAGCAAGCGTGCGGTGTTCCTCTACATCCGTGAAATTTCCGGAGTGAACCACAAGCAGATGTCGTCAGCAATGTCGTCGATCCGCAAGAAGTATCGCGAAGTCAACGCTCGCGTAGGAGGTATCTTTTGAGGAAAGAAGCGAAGGCAGTGAAGGCTCTGCGGGAGAAAGATGAAAAATTGAAAGACTTTGGCGACCTCATCGACACCATCGAGTCCGCGGATGAAAAGAAGAAGTTTCTCTGGAAGCAGATCTACAGAAACGCCGTCGAAGACCGGGAGCTTGCAAGCGTCCTCTACACTCAGCTCTACTCTTCAACGACGGGTTCGAACAATGACCACAGCACGTTTGGTCCGATGCTTGTCAAGTATCTTGAGCGGATGGGCAAGTGCACGGAGCAGCTCATTCGGCTTGCAGAGATGATTGACGATGCGGACAGGAACACCTCCGCGCCAGAGGACATGTATGATGCAATTCAGGAGAAGTGATGGCTGATTCTCCATTTGAAAAAGGCGTCGTTGCTGCAATCTATACGGGACCTGATAACTGGGCTGAAATTGACAGCTTGATGAAGGCGTCAGGAATAACACTGATTCAAGAAAGAACTCCTCGCAACAGCGTAATGGTCAGAAGGATTGACCGCGGCATCGATCTTACCGGTGGATCGTACTCGCTTTGCTTCCCATTTTTCTCTTCGCACTTTTCAATGCCAGTCAAGCCAGGCGAGGTAGTCTGGGTAATTTTTGACAGAGACAACAAAAATCAAGGATTCTGGATTTCTAGAGTTTGTGGCGATGCAACCGCTGAAGACTTAAATTACTCGCACTTTGACAGAGGCTTCATTGGAGAAGTCGCAAAGCCATCTATAGCAAACCCTCCGCCGCCTAAGCCAATCGACGATTTTCCAAACAGCTCACTTGCAAACGTGTCAGGAAGTAATCCTTACGACCTTGTTTTGACTGGAGCTGTGAGATCTTACGACGCAACTTCTCTGCACGCAGTTCCAAGATACACAAAATTTCCTGGCGATCTTGTTTTGCATGGGTCAAATAACGCCGCCGTTTGTTTGACTACCGATCGAGGTTGGACAGAATTTGACGACCCTTCAAATGAGATCAGCTCGATATCTTCAAGCGAGCCGAGATCATTCACGGGAACGGTTGACATTGTTGCTGGTAGAAGTCGTTGGATTTCAAGAGGAGAGAGCGGCCGAACCGCGCCAAAAATCAGGCTCAACCGCAGGAATTTCTCTGA
>Ga0315905_10007347_pt1 | contig 11177 bp, 11 predicted proteins | sample LakEriMetagenome_5_FD_203522 | JGI IMG/M metagenome (GOLD analysis project Ga0315905, IMG submission 203522) | Freshwater fungal communities from buoy surface, Lake Erie, Ohio, United States - Buoy 4 MA121 | ecosystem: Environmental > Aquatic > Freshwater > Lake | place: USA: Lake Erie, Ohio... | reverse complement strand
GCGTGAGTCGCGGGAGAGTCTGCGGCAGGTAGGAAGGGCACAAGGCGAAGTGAGAAAGCCAAAGTGCCAGAAGAGGCATTATTAACCAGGAGTTCAAAGGCTAAAAAAACCTATGAACGCCTGTGTGCATACCTACACGAAATCACAAACACCAAGCATACGGAGACGCGGCCCCGGCTGGCGAATACATGGAAGTGTAGAGGATACTAAATTGAGTACCAATAAACAACACACTCTCTCTCCCTCTGGGGCCTAGCTGGCTCGGAGCCAGTTGTTGCCGGACATCGGTCGTTGTCGTGTGCCCTGCGGTCCAGCAGGGCGATGTCCGGCAACAACTAAAGGGAGACTTCAAGCGGCAGAAAACGTCTGGCTTCGAGACCCCAAGATTACCGACTTGGATGTCGGCCGTGACCAAATGTCCATGTATATCATCATCTCTGAGTCTTGCGGATGCCCACGTTACCATGAATAAACAAATCGTAATCGTAACACGTATACAAAGCACTGGAACAACACCGCCGGAGTCCCTGATTCCATCTTTTTCCCTTCTTGTTTTCTTGGGGGGGGGAAATCCTTGAAATTGTTTCGAAGGAAAAAAAATTCATGGAATGCTTTTTATAAAGCTCCCCTCCCCCCCACTCCCGGGCCCAACCTCCCTCACCAACGCGCCTTTACAGCAGCCCAGCTGCTTCAAGTCTGCCTGTGTTTCCCTTGCTAAAGAATTCATCCTCTAGTAGCAGTAGTATAAATATGTTCTCACACTAGGAACATTCATACTATAGATATCTTCCTACACTAGGAACATTCGAGAGGACCGGCTCTAGGAGGAATCCACTCCACATTGTTGGACTTAAAAAGAATTATTCTTTGAACTCCAGCATTACTTTCACGTACGTGGTAAAAATGTCTAGCGATCACACATTTTACTACCACTTGTGTTCCGATAATGTCGTAAAAACAGGCTTGAACCTTTCTCTTGTTTGTACCACTTTGAAAACGACCGGCTTGGTTCTTTGGAGCGAAATAGGGTGTGATTCACTAGGGTGTGGGGTCACGAATACGTGATCACGTCCCTCTTAGAAAATGCCGTTTCGTGGAAAATAAAAGATCGAGGCGGGCCCCAGCGGGCAAACCTCCAACCTACCCTCATTCAGGCCACGCGCCATGTCTGTCTGGGAGGCGCCCTAGCTCGGCCGTGCACCATTTTGGTCCCGGCCATGATGATGGCGCGTATGAACCATGACGATGATGGCGCGTATGGCTGAACGCTCGCCTCATGCCCTTGGCTCAGGCAACTACATGGGCTTGGGCTCGGAGCAGACGCGAGGCATAATGCAGAGGGCTTCCCCGGGCTTGAGCGTCTTTTCGTTGGCCTCCGGGTTGAGGGTGCGCATTTGCTCAAGGGTCATGGCGTACCTGTCCGCAAGTCATATGAGGAGGAGGATACATGCATGCTTGCTCCATATGAGGAGGAGGATACATGCATGCGTGCTCAAGGGTCATGGCGTACCTGTCCGCAAGTCTCGCAAGTGTGTCGCCCTTTTTGACTATGTAGGTTGGCCCCAGGCGAATCAGCGCATTGTCGGGGAGGTTGTCGGGCTCTGTTATTTCGGGGTTGGCCCCCCACATCTGTATCCAGTCGGCACCATACCAGTAGCCTGCCACACTCTGCAGCGACTCCTCTGCCTGCGCGCAGAAGCGACAGCGGAGCATGTCATACTGGAAGCACTTGTCATGCTCTCTCCTGACAGGAACACCAGAAGCGCCACCGGCGGGGTCAGCTTGCCCTGCCACAAATGCCACAGATTCTCAAGCGTGAGTGTCAACACACCAAGTGTGTTGACTAGATCAAGTCATTATATAGAGTACTTTTGAGAAAGAGCACCGGTGCTGGCGGCGCGACTGCCGAGGGTATCAGACACGCGGAGGCACGCCGGGTAGGTCTCGTGCCTGAAGTAGTCTCGTGCCAGAGATCACATTTTGATAAGAGAACTTTTTTTTTTCGTATCAAAGGCTTTTTGTATGATACACGCGCATGGAGGGGTTTAGGGTCGACGGGTTTAGGAGGGTCTAGTTGAGGGTTGTCTTGTTTAGGGTTGTCTTGTTTAGGAGTCACGCGTGCCTGAATTCGCGCGTTGGCCGCCAGGATATCTCGTAGGTGTCACGGTAAAGCCCCCCCCCCAAGTCTATCCCTGTGAGCTCTGCCACCCTCGAAAGCGTGGCCCCTGGTGGCAGCCCCACCGTCGGTTCTGCCTCCAGGTTTGCCCCCTGTGTGTGTGTATGTTTGTGCGTATGTATATGTATATACATGTATACACGTATACATACATACATACATACATGAATAGATAGAGACGGGCATACCTGGACACAGCGCTCGACAGAGACGCGCACCTTGACCAAGCAACCGGGGGCTATGGGAATGCGTGCCGTCTCAGCAAGGAAGCCTTTGTTGTACTCGTGGCGCGAGAGCTTGCCGTCGCCATCAGTGTCAAGCTTGCCAAACACAAAGGCAGACTTGGCATGCACCCCCCCGGGAAGAGCTTGAGTGGCAGCAGGGAGAGAAAGAGCATCAGTGGGGAGGAGGCGGGCGGCGTGCGGGGTGGACGGAAGAGCGGCACTGGGGTTTGCTCGAGTGGCAGCCGAGAACTCGGACTTGGTCAAGAACCCATCCTTGTCAGAGTCAAAAACGTCGAAGCCGACGCCCTCGGTGTCGACAAAGCGCGGCGCGGGCGGCGGCGGCGGCGGCGGGCGCCCCGCGGGTGTGGCCATGGGATTCGGTCCCACTGGGTCCAACGGCTGCACGTTGACAATCTCCGCCTGGATCTCCTGGGATGGAACCACGGCCTTGACGCGTACGCAGCGCTGGGCCGATTGGCAGTAGTCTGGCTTCCTCTGTGACTGGGCCTCAAAGCAGACCTCAGATGCAGTCTCACAAGTCAGTGCCCGCCCGTACACGCACAAAGGCACGTAGCGAGCACCGAGCGAGAGGCACGTAGCTAGGGTTCGAGTTCGAGACCATGTAGGTGATGCCCTCCTGGCCGGGCTGGGGGGTCCACTGAAACAAGCGCGTCACGTTGTGCTCACCCTCGTGCACGTTGAGGGAGGTGGAGGCGCCATTCGGCAGCCCCGGGTTGGCCAAAACGGCAATGAAACGGTCGACACCCAACGGTGGCTCCACGCCGCCGTCGCCATGCCCCACCAGAGAATTCACCTTGATTCCTGACACACGATGACGGGCAGTAAGTGCTCTGGCGCATCTCATCCTCTACCGCATCCCATCATCTCCCGCATCTCAAAAGTGCTCTACAGCATCTCTAAGGTGAGTCTCCAAAGTCACTATATACAAGATTTGTGAGAATGATTTACCGTCGCGCTCCCCCAGGGGGACGCCGCCTGCGCGAACCCGAAACTGCAGCGTTTCCCCCATGAGGACCGAGAGGGGCTGGAGCTGCGGGTTGCCCAGATACTCGGGCGGTGTCGGTGCTAGCCACGTGGCGTGTCCCTGTTGCGGGCGCAAGTGTTACAGTCAGCGTTGCCGCCAGTGTTGTAATAGGCCACTGCTAATATTAACTAAAATAATTTATTATATTTCGAATCATAGTACCAGTAATTTCGAATGATAGTACTAATGAATGATTAGTACTATTTCAGACCTGCAAGCAGTCACCGCGCACTTCCATGCGGAAGCAAGCGGGGGGGGAGCAGACGCGGTCTGCGGGGAGCACGTCATCTGAGCACGTCACCACACACGCCGCGTACAGCCCAATGGATCCGCACGGGGCGGACCATGAAAGGTTGACTAAATAATTGGACCCGGGGTGGGGGACGGGATTGGAGATGCTGAGGAAGCGTCCATGTTGGTTGAGCGCCAGTGCTGTGTAGTTGAGCCCGCTCGGGGGGGTGAGGAGCTGGACGCGGCCGGTTGTGTTGAGTTGGTAGTCGGTGCGGTACTCGCAGATCCAGTCCACGTAGGGCCCAGACGACACGTCAGCAGGCGCGGGCGTAAAGGACGGGACGCTGGCGAGGTAGGGGAGTGCAATGCGCGGGACCGTCTTGCGCTGAAAGATGAGGTGGAAGTCGAGCGACACGGTGATAGCAGGGGTCACTTCCCCGCCCCAAGGGTCGCGTGCCGCCCGCCCGTCCGGCCGCGGCACCGCCCTGGCTGTGATGCGCACGGCAACGGACATGGCAAAAAGGTCCGTGTCTGTGTTGAGCAGGCCGATCTTGTCCTCCATCTCGGCGGGCACGGTGAGGCGCCCGGTCACAGGGTCCAGCACAATCCGTGAGTCCAGGCTGTCGACCGAGCGAAGCGGGAACATGTTGGCGGTGTACAGACCGTGCGGGAACCCCATGTCAGTGGTGCCGACGACAGGGTTAGGGTTGGCGGCGAGGCGCTGGAGGAAGCTGCCTACGGACATGTTGAAGCCGGCCTCCTCGTGCGTCGCCAGCGCATACGAGAAGCGGCAGCCCGTCTTAACCCCGCCCGCGCCCGCAACACACAGGCCCGGTGCCGCCGCCCGCACATGGTCGATGCCCTTGATGAAAAATTGCGAGGTGACGCCCTTTTGCACGAGGATCTCTGGCTCAAAGGGCACTACTGGTGAGTGCGGGCCGCCCTTGGAGGGCGGACTCCCGGAGATGCGCTCCCAAAGACTGTCCACCACCACCGTGGCGCTGATGTTCCACCCGTACCCCCTGTGGTTGAGGAGTTTGTCCCACGAACGGCAGCAGCCGGTGAGGGCGGCGTAGAAGACGCCATGGTGCGGGTAGTCGTAGTCCATGGTCGCGAGGGTGCGGAGGTAGCCGCGGCGGTTGGGCAAGTCGCGAAACTTGTCGTCGACTACTTGCATGCCGCGGAGCGCCGTGCCGTTGGTGCGCCCGGTGAGATGCTCGTCGCCAAAGACCCAGCGGTTCGAGGTGGGCTGCTCCGTGGGCGTGCGCATGTGCAATATCGAACCCACCACCGGCTTCTCTTCGACGTTCCTGCACGAGGGACGTTGAATGTCATAGCGCGGCTCGCAGAAGAGCGTGTCGGTCTCTTTGGCGGGATGCCAAGATGTCCATGCAGCATCGACGGTGAAGCGGATTGTCTTTGGCCCTATTTGCGTCCAACTCACTGTCCCGAAGCGCAGCTCGGGAACCGCCACCGTGTTCACTTGACCTGCAGCGGGGGGCGCCAGCGACCACACCGCCGCCATCACTACTGCCGTCTGCAGGAGCACTGCTGATCCGCACCTTCGCGCCCCACCCCGCTGCGCTCCCCTGTCGCCTGGATGCGCCACTCCGCTGCACGCGGGAACGGGCGGCGTCGCCCGTTCCCGCGTGCAGCGCCCTTCCCATGCCGGCAGCACGTCCGTGTGCGGAGAATCGGGCGCGCGCTCGCTCCCATCGCCGCGCGCGCTGCGTCTCCGATCCACGGCTTCCCGTCTCTCCGCCAGCCGGCGCGATGCCCTGTCCGGAGTTCCCTCTTCGTGCATGCATGGCCCGCGGCGCCAGCAGCTCCGCTCGGCGCTCGCGGCCAGCAAGCTCCCCATGGCATTGCGCAGGCCGCCGCCGCCAGCCGAGGCGTCGCCCTCACACAGCATCGCGCTTCTGCCGTGGCGATCAAAAATCATGCCATCCCGCACGGTTATCTCCCAATTCAACGGCCGAAGTTCGTTATTTCGTCAAGCGACGAGCGACGTTATGCTCCAGCTCCTCAAGGCTGCTGGTGGGTCCATCTCAGACCACGGGACATCACGTGGCTGCGGCTCCGACTGCGCCCGAGCAACGCTATTGCTGACGCGCGCGAGCGGTGCGTGGTGCTGCAGGCAAGGAGCCGCTCGATGAGCAGGCACTGGGCAAACATGCATATAAGCAGATGATGGCGCAGGAGAACCAGGTTTTTTTTGTAGATTACGTACGAATATGTTGATATCCATTGCTACATGCACATGATGGCAAAGGAGAGCCAGGTGCGTGTCTTTTGCGTAGATTTATATTGATATGTTTTCATATGCGTTGGCTTCACTCAGGTAGCCCAGCTTTGCGCCTTTTTGTATATGTCCATTCGCATGCACGCGCTTGCTCCCTCGCACTCTCGTCCTCGATGTAACACGCGCGCACAGTTCATCAAGGACACAGACGCGGCCTAGACCCTAGGCCCTAGACCCTACCCTAACCCTGAACCCCAAACCCTAAACGCGGACACAGGTTATCAAGGACACGGACGCGGCTGACGCCAAATATTGCGGAGGCGCCATGACCGGGTGCATGTGTATGTGTGCATGTGTGTGTGTGTGTGTGTGTGTGTGTGTGCGTGTGTTTGTGTGTGTGTGTCTGTGTGTGTGTGTGTGTGTGTGTGTTGTGTACAAATTCCCCCTCTCCCACACATACACTCGCAAACTCACACGCACACACACGCAGCGGCACTGGCTGGATGTGCTGGTAAATTGCAAGAGGGTGATGGAAGCTGTGTTGAAGTTGGGTATGCTGGTCACACGTGGTCAAGTTGATGTTGCGTGTTCAAGTTGCGTGTGTGAGTCACACGCGACCGACGCTTGCAGAGTGCTCGTCACTGTGTTGAATTTGCGAGAGTGACGCGTGTTGGGGTGTTGGGTGTGTGACGCGTGTGTTGCATGCAGGCAGTGGCCTTGTGTGCTGCGAATCTTGAGAAAGCTGCAACAAATTTTTGTTTTTTCGTTTTTTTGTTGAAAAAAACAAATATGCGTCACTATGACAAAACGAAAGAGGAGCATGTTCGTACGACGGTGCTGGCATCCATAGCGATACTATGGCGATCCCTTACACGGGATTTTTATTGCCGCTAGCTGTAAATTCACGGTCAGTGTGTGTTGAGTGTTTATTTTTCAAGGTCACCGAGCCCCTTACAGAGCTATTGCAGCGTGGGTTCGTCTGCAGTAGTCATGCACATGACCGGTCTTGACGTCGACAAAGGCGCGCCGGGTGCACCCTTGCAGCGCGCAAAATATTTTTTCTGCTTTGGGACAGCTTGCGCTGATGAAGTGCTTGCGCTGATATGAGCCCTCGTGCTCAATTCTACCGGGGTTCCGCCCAGCGGGCGTGCTCCAGTGTTGCCGGCTCCGCATGCACAAATTGCTGAAGCGCTGCATATCTGCCGCCAGGCGATGACAGCGCCGCGGGAGGCTCCTGTTCCGTCGAGTCTTGCATTCTGATTAATAATGGCGGCAAGGACCTTGCTCCGTCACGAATGGAGCACGGTCCTTGTCGGTACCAAAAATCTATATGTCGCTCCGCGGATGGACGCGCAGCGTCCGCCTGTTACAGTGCGAGATGCGCAGGGGGACAAAGATGCCATACACGCTCAAAACGCCCGGCCACACCGCGCGACAATGCGTGATGAATCTGCTAAGTCAAAGGGAAAACCTTCTAAGTCCACTGCATTTGTGGTTGCTGACAGCACTGACGACTCTTTTCAGCTCAGGGAAAACACCCGGGTATCGATTACGGAGCCCTGGCCAAAACTGAGAATCCGTGGAGGAGGAGGAGGAGACTTCCCGAAAGAGTTTTAAAGATAAAGATCAAATAGGAATTTGTAAATGTTTCGCGCGTGCCTCGCTGTGAGGCGACGTGTTAGTATGGGTCAGTCTGAATTTTATGATGTGGCTGACTCGCGCGACGTGAGATGGTTGCTGAGGTCGAACGCTCCACAGCAGCATTTCTGGGTGGTGGCAGTGGTTCGCCAACATCAAGGCACGTCTGCAGTCGCAATTCCACGTGGACGTCGGTCCATTTCACCCTGCGGGTACACGGTCGTGGGTCGGGTCAATCAAGGCGCTGTATCGCAATGCAAGTCGACTCGTCTTTGCCTAGAAGATGTCAGAGCTCATCCACAATATGGACAGGGAGACCCGTGCTATTCAAGCAAAGCACTACATCTTCTGGTACCTTCTGGCGCCACGGCTGAATGGGTACAGAGTCTAGTCTACATTGCCGGGAATTGCCGGCAATTCCTATACCGCTTTTATAACTCCGCACGAGCTTCATGGGAGACTCTTCATAATCTTGAAGGAGATCTCTCGCTCGCTCGAATCGCATCGGAGTCTTATATATCGTTATAAACCGCTCTCCTTCTATATACCGCTATTTACCGCTTTCCCTACATACCGCTTTTATTCCAATCGTTAAATCCTCACGCCACTCTCTGGCGTTCCTCGTTCTGCTCCCGCTAAATCCTTGCATACATGGTTGCATAGATGGTTGCAATCCTCACGCCACACTCTCATGTTCCTCGGTAGCGGTCAGGTAGTTACAGAGCCCGAGCTGCCACCGCGGCGCCCCATCCTAGGGGGTTGAGGTATGAGATGGGGTTGGGTGTTTTGAAAGAGTCCTCAACACGCCAGGGCCAGTGCAAGCCCCTGTCGTCCTCCACCGCATCGCAGGCACCACGTGCCATGTGAGGGCGCAACCAGGGGTATGTGAAGGCAGACGGTACATCGATGATTTTCGTAAAAATCATTACGATAATGATTTTCATGACGCGTGCAAGCTCACGTCAAGACTATCGACTTCAAGTCTCAAGTCTTAGTTCAAGTTGATTTGTTACGTTAAGCTATCTGTCTCTATTATTCGCTCCTTGGAGCGAGGGGGGGTGCTGAGCCCCCTAACCTTATTGGGAGCCGGGTCAGCAGTCCTTTTTAACTGTTCCATGCACTAGAAATTTCGAATTTAAGGCTAAATTAGAGCCATTAGCTAGTCTGACCCTTAATCTTTAACTATATAAATAATCGGCACATCGGCCAAAAACGACTATGACTAGATCTTCGGTATACAAGTAGGAAGAGAGACCGAACGAGGAATCGATAACATTCTATCTATGATGCATCTGCAAAATCAAAACGTAGACCGGCATCTAGCGCCAAAAAGAGAATGAAAGATCATCAACCATAACCACATCACACATGTATATTCCACCAGCTGTCTTTAATAAACTGATTTGAAACGGTCTAGAGTACTCCGGTGCTTGGGGCTGAAAGCTGTGTGAAAGCTTGAGCATAGGCCCCCCAAGGTTGGCTGTGTGAAAGCTGGAGGACAAGCCCCAGGTGGCCTCTCATCTTCTCCACTTCTCCCCTTTCTCTGGGGTGCCGGAGGTGCTCAAACTACAATGTCAAATGACAAAAAAGGTGAAACAAACTAGAAGAACAAATCGCAAGATACAAGATGATCAGAGGCTGAGGGCAGAGACGCTGAGACCACCGACGAGAGACCCTGAGACCACTGACGAGAGACGCTGAGAGGGGAGAAACGACCGGTAGTAAAATTATGTTCTCCTTTATCTCGGTTATATGCTCGGAGTGGATTCCTGCGTTTTTTTAATCTTTACGACAAGAGTTGACCAAACAAATGGGTCAACTCTGGTGAAATTGGTACTTTTCGAAAAATCTCGTGTGGAATTGGAATTCGTTTTTTCAATCTTTACGACAAGAGTCCGGAAACACCTTGGAAACTCCGCTCGTTTCTCCCCTCTCGCTGAGGCCACCTCTGAGAGACGCTGAGACCACGGACGCCTTCTGGGAGAGACCACCAAACGGCAAACCATGATCAAGTCACGCGGAGGAGAAGGTGTTTGCGGCGCCTCTGCAGCCGCAACCCCCTCAGTTGGCCATAACCCCCTCAGTCAGCCCCAACCCCGGTTTAGGCGGTGGCGTCATGCAAGAGCGAGGGTCTGGAAGGAAGCGGCAGGCAAGCTACATCTGCGACTTTGTTTCACCTCTTTCCAAGCATGCGACAGGCCACGCAATCAGCGCCCATGCGCCCACCCTAAAGTGCCCCTGCCCTAGATGGCGAAGAACCGTCGGCCTCTAACTCTTGCTCTGCCTCCACCTCCTCGTCGTCGTCGTCACTCACGCTTCCTGTGCCAGGGCCCTCGCCGGGCTGTACTGCTGATAAGTGCTCCATCCTGCAGCATGCGGTTGGGGAAGGCGTTGGGGAAGGAAAACAGAAGGGGCATTAGGCTTCTTGGGCTTCTTTCACCATATACACATACTGAGTAATCTCTCTACACACACAGAGTAATCTCTCTCTCTCCCCCCTTCTCTCTCTCTCTCTCTCCCCCTCTCTCTCCCTCTCTCTCTCATTCGTACATGAAGGTCTTGAGAACGCGGAGTCGGGTGAGAGTGGACGTGGTGGTGAGGAGTGAGTGCTTGTTGGTGTAGTGCACAGGGAGGACGGCGGCAAGCCAGAAGGAGAGCATTTCCGCGTTCTCCGTCGGCTTTGGCCCGTAGTTGCTGTCTGGCATGTGTCGCATGGCAGTCATTACATGTCCCATGCCAGTCATGTCAAGTCATCATTGTTAATCATACATATCTTCTTACTTACACATTATTATTGTTACATTTATTTCAAGTGTGTGTTTTGGTGTACGGAGGCCTGACACCGCCAACCACGCCAACCCCTGTGTGTCACGCTGTGGTAGGCCAACCACTGTGTCACCCGCCCGTGTCACGCTGTGGGGCGTGGTTGCAAGTCAACGTGTACAGGAGTTGAGGGTCTGCAATGCATGAGGTGTTGCCTGCAATCCATCATGTGCTGTGTTTGCTCGAGCAAGCCGATAGTGTTTAGGGTTTAGGGTTTAGGTTTACACAGGCCAGGACAAACGCTCAGCTACGGACGTGGTTGGCGGAGGGGAGCGAAGGGATGCATACAGCGCACGGCGGCTAGGACACACACAGGCTATGCACGGCGGCTAGGACAAACGTTGGGCTACCGATGTCAGAGCGGAGGCCCGCGAAGCGATCCATCATGGCCTCGAACGTGCGTGAGCACTCGGCCGCCTGTTCCTGGACAGCGCGGGCGAGAGGGGCATCCTTGGCGCGGGCGGCGGCGGCGGTTTCGTCATCGGGGAGCTTGGCCACCTTGCACCAGTGCAGACCCTGCGTCCCATCTTCCACCCAGGTTTCCAGGACGTGAAAGCGTTCTCTGCACTTGGCCTGAAGAAGCGCCCGGCCATCAGGCAGGAACTCGCACTCGGTCAAGTCGGCTACCACCCCTATGTCCCCAACCGAGGCCGTGTACGATTGAAAGCAGGGGAGATAGGCGAACTTGCGCGAGCCGTTGACGATGCGCTTGCACATGACCTGGGTGTCACGTGTCACGTCGTGTCAAGTGGTGTCACGTGACACGCAGGTCGTGTCAAGTGGTGTCACGTCGTGTTA
>Ga0315905_10007344_pt1 | contig 11179 bp, 9 predicted proteins | sample LakEriMetagenome_5_FD_203522 | JGI IMG/M metagenome (GOLD analysis project Ga0315905, IMG submission 203522) | Freshwater fungal communities from buoy surface, Lake Erie, Ohio, United States - Buoy 4 MA121 | ecosystem: Environmental > Aquatic > Freshwater > Lake | place: USA: Lake Erie, Ohio... | reverse complement strand
TAGTTCTTCCTATAGAGCCGTCGTAGACTACGACGTTGATAGGACGGGTGTGGAAGCGTGGTAACACGTTAAGCTTACCGTTACTAATAGCTCAATTGGCTTGATTTATGCACTGAAAAAATTTTTGTTGATACAAATTACAATTAAAATTAACATTTAGAGAATTTATATTATCAATTATTTTATAAAAAAATAATTAAATGAATAGTGCAAAAAAAATATTTAACAATGATATAAAAAAAAATCTTAGTTATTACTACAATTGTCAAAAAACTTTATCAAATTTTATCGCAGGAAAGATAGAAACTGATCAGATTGTGTTTGTTATAAAAAATTTACGATCAAAAAATATATGTGATTTAGGTTGTGGGGATGGCCTCTATACTAAAATTTTGTTAAAAAAATGCAAAAGCATAAAAAAAATTTTAGCTATTGACGTAGCAGATGAAGCAATAAAAATCGCAAAAAAAATAAATAATTCAGACAAAATCAAATATATTTCATCTAACATTGATTACTTTTTAAAAAATAAAAAAAAATTACAAAAATTTGATACGCTTATTTTAAGATCTAGTTTGCATCATTTTTCAAAAAAAGAATTTTTGAAATTTTTTAAAATTATAAAAAATTTTAATTTTAATCTAGTAATTAGTGAGCCAAATGGATATAATCTAATACTTAAATTTATAGAAAAAATTTCTAAATATCATGTTGACCATGATGAAAAAAGTTATACCCCTTATTTCTTAAGAATGAATTTAAAAAAGTCTGGGTATGAAGTAATTAAAAGTTATTACACGTCATTAACTCCAGTTTTTTTTCCAGATGTATTAGTAGGCTTTTCTTACAAATTAAATAAAATAATTAAAAAAATACCGCTCATTAATTCTTTTTTTTGTGGTAAGTATATTCTTGTGGCAAAAAAAAAATAATGAAATTAGTTATTTTGGCTGGAGGATTGGGCACAAGAATATCAGAAGAAACCAAAACAATTCCAAAACCAATGGTTTTATTGGATGAGTATCCAATAATAGTTCATATTATGCGCTATTATAGCTATTTCAATGTTAAAGAATTTATAATTTGCACTGGATATAAACACGAAATAATTAACAAATACTTTAAAAAAAATAATTTCATTGATTGGAAAATTAAATTAGTTTTCACTGGTATCAAGTCTAATACTGGAAAAAGAATTTTAAAAATAAAAAAATATTTAAAAAAAGATGAAAATTTTTTTGTAACTTATGGAGATGGACTATCAAATATAAATTTATCAAAACTTAAAGATATTCATTTAAAAACAAATAAAGTTATAACCGTATCAGTTGTAAGGCCTCTTCCAAGATTTGGAAAAGTTAAATTCTATAAAAATGGTTATATAAAATCTTTTGAAGAAAAAAAAAAATCTGATGATTGGATAAGTGGAGGTTTTTTTGTTTTTAACAAAAAAATTTTTTCATTTATGAAGAATAAAAATAAAAATTATATTTTAGAAAAAGATGTAATTCCAAAGGTTGTCAAAAAAAAAATGGCAGTTTTTTTCAAGCACTCCAAATTTTGGCAATGCATGGATACATTAAGAGAAAAATATTTTTTTCAAAATTTACTAAAATTAAATAAAGCTCCCTGGATAAAAAAAAATAAAAATTTAGATTTTCATTTATTGAAACCTCGTCGCTAAACCTTACCTGATCATTTATTGAGTATAAATATTCTGCAAGTATTATTGATAAATAAACTAATAAAAATAAGAACCTAAAAGATATAATAATTACTAATGTTGTTATGCCATCTCGGGTTAAATCAAAAAAAATTGTAGCTAAAATAGAAAAAAAATCTTAGTGACAACGTATAAAACAGCAAAAGCAAATAAATAATAGTATACTTGTAAACGAAATTGGATGATTAGTATTGTCCCTTGTTGGTATGAAAGCGTTTATGACTTCTCTATACAGTTTAAAAAAAATAATCTTTAGTTATTTTAATCCAGTGAGCTTTACTTGATTTTAATAAATTTTGCCATTGAATGGATACTTTAGGAAATAAAAGGCATCTAAATTATTTATATAAAATTGGCTACACTTCTTGGATTAGACCGTAATATTTAAAAGTTAATTTTTTTTTCAATAAAAACTCTATTTTTAAATCTAGTTTGCTCGTGAATAGCTATAAGATATTCAAGTATTAAAGACAGAAGCAGCATTATGAAAGAGAAGAAAAATAATATAATCATTGAAAGAAAAGTTATCCCTTTAGGTGCGATTTCTTGAAGAAAAATTCTAGAAAATAAAATATACATCATTAGTAATGTTGACGAGAGAACAGTTATAAAAGAAAATAGACTCAAAGCTCTTATAGGTTTGCTCATCGTTGATATAAGTCCATTGATAGCTTGCGTATATAGATTAAAATAATTATTTTTTGATTTTCCATTAATTCTTTTATTTCTGTCAAAATAAATATGTCCAATGTTGTCAGTTAATTTTCCAAAATAGCCTCTAATATATGGAAAATAATCATTGGAATCTTTAATCTCTACTATAATTTTTTTAGTAACACACATAAATTCATTTGCATTTTCTGGATTTGGGTTATCTGAAAATTTATTTACTAAAAAATAAAATATTCTTCTACATTTTGTTAGAAAGAAGTTATCCTGAATAGATTTTTTTACTGCATAAACTACATCATAACCCTCATCAATTTTTTTTAACAGTTCATCAATTTTTTCAACAGGATCTTGCATATCTGAGGCATAATTAACTATTACATAATCTCCATTTGTAAGTTTTAAGGCATTAAAATTGCTTAGAAAAGGTCCATAATTTTTAGCATTAAATATTGCTTTAACATTTTTATCTTTATTACAAATATCTTCGATTATTTTTTTGGTGTTATCATTGGAGTTGTTGTCTACAAAAATATGCTCGTAGTTTAATCTATTTTTCTTAAATAGTTCTTTTACTTTTTGGTAGCACTCTAAAATATTTAATTCTTCATTGTAACAAGTTGAAATAACCGATATTAATTTTGACATAATTTATACTAATTATTCTAAACTAAATTTATCTTGATGCCAATTAATAGAAGAAAAAATATTTGTCCAATATGCGAATTAAACAATAAGAATTATAAAATTTATCTAAAAAAAATTTAAAAAGTAATTTGTTAAATGAATATTCTTTTTCATCAAGAAAAACTTCAGAGTTTATGAATTTTGAATTAATTTAATGTTCTAAATGTTCATTAATTTATAGTCTGAATATACCTGAATTTGAAAAGATATATATTTCTTATCGAGATTCTGCTTTTGGTCATGTTCAAGATGAAAAAGATGCTGCTCGCACTTACTTGAAATATTTAAAACCACACTTTACGAAAACTCTTATAGAATAGTTTATTGGATTTCTTTATTGTCCTTCCCTAAATTTTTTAAAAGTTTGATTATAAAGATTTTAATTATTCTTGGTTTGCAAAATATGCGATTGGGTATTAATGTAGTAAATATTTTAGTATTCGCTTATAAATAAAATGATGAATTTAAATTTTTTTAAAAAAAAAAAAATTATTATAACAGGTTTTAATGGATTCAAAGGATCTTGGATGTCTTTAATTTTATTTCATCTTGGAGCCAAAGTTTATGGATACTCTTTAAATGAAAAAAAAAATAAAATTAATGAAGAAGCTTTCGAGTTAAGAAAAATATGTAAGTCTATTTTTTATGCAGATATTCGTGATTATAAAAAATTAAGATATTTTTTTAAAAAAGTTAATCCTGATTATTGTATTCATATGGCCGCTCAGCCCTTGGTTATTGAATCATTTAAATCTCCATTAGAGACCTTTGAAACAAATTTTAATGGAACACTGAACCTGCTTGAAATATCAAGAAAACATGACGGAGTTCCAACTTTGATAGTAACCTCTGACAAATGTTATTTGAATAACAAAAATAAGATTCTTAATGAAAACGATCCATTAGGAGGTGATGATCCTTATAGTGCGAGCAAAGCTGCAACTGAGGTATTAAGTTATTCTTATATAAAATCTTATAATTTTAAAATTGCTACTGCTAGAGGAGGCAATGTAATTGGAGGTGGAGATTGGAATGATAATAGATTGGTTCCTGATATTATGAGATCAATCTTTTTAAAAAAAAAATTAATAATAAGAAATCGTAATCAAGTACGGCCTTTTCAGCATATTTTAGATGTTAACTTTTCATATCTTAAATTGTTGAAACTTATAATTTCTAACAATGAATATTGTTCTTCTTATAATATAGGCCCTAAAAATTCTTATAAAGTAAGTGAGGTTTTAAATTTTTATAAAAAATATATTAAAAATAACTTAGTATTTAAAAAAAAAAAATTACAAGAAAAATCCTCAATTTTTTTAGATATCAGAAAAAGTAAACAGCTAGGCATTAAAAATAATATTAATTTTAAATCAACTTTAAAATTAACTTTTGATTGGTATCAAGTGTATTTTAAAAGAAATAAAAAGATTTTTGATTTTTCTTTGGAGCAGATTAAAAATTATCTTAAACAATATGATTAATAATTTTTCTCAAAAAATAAGAAGTGATATAACTCAGTTATCTTTTAAGAGTAAGTCTGCTCACTTAGGGTCTTGTTTGTCATTAGTAGAAATGCTTATAGCTGTCATAAATTTTTCAAAAAAAAAAAAAAATAAGTGTGAAATTATATTCTCCAAGGGCCATGCCGCCATGGCTTACTATGCAATTTTAAAGAATTATGGCTACATAAAAAATTTTTGTTACGAAAATTATTTAAAAAAAGGATCAAAATTTTGGGCTCATATAACAAAATCTAATAGTAATTTCCTAAAATTTAGTTTTGGATCTTTAGGGTATGGGCTTGGCATAGCAGCTGGTTTGGCCGTTGGTTACAAAAATATTAAAAATAAAAAAAAATCTTTTGTATACTGTCGGACGGGGAATTAAACGAGGGATCTATTTGGGAATCTTTAATGTTTGTTTCACATCATCAGTTAAATGATATTATTACATTAATTGATTTTAATAAATTTCAAAGTTTTGGCTCTTTAAAAGAAGTGATTAATTTAGATTCTTTTAAAAAAAAGTTTGAATCTTTTAACTTTAGTTTTCAATTAGTTAACGGTCACAATATCAAAGAAATAGAAAAAGCTATAAAAAAAAAATCTAAAAAACCGAAAATTATTATGTGCAATACAGTCAAAGGAAAAGGCATTCCAAGAATGGAGAATAAGTTGTCTTCACATTATAAGCCTGCAGAAATTTATGATTTAGATATATTTTATGAGAAATGAATTAATTAATTTAATTTATAAAACTCTAAAAAATAAAAAAAATTCTTATTTTTTAACAGCGGATTTAGGATATTCGGTACTAGAAAATTTACAGAAAGATCTAAAAAAAAGATTTATCAATGTTGGTATCAGCGAAAATAATATGCTTCTGCTTGCGGTTGGGTTATCAGAAATTAATAAGAATTTAGTTTATGCATATTCTATATCGCCATTTCTAATTTTAAGACCAGCTGAGATTATAAGAAATTATATTTCTAATGAAAAAAGAAATATTAGATTAATAGGTGTAGGTTCTGGAGTTTCATATTCGAATATGGGTAAATCGCACCATAGTCTTGATGATATAAATTATATTTATTCACTCAAAAATATAATTATTCTTAATCCCGCTAATTTAGAAGAGCTGAATTATTTATATAAAAAATTTTTAAATTACTATGGACCTTTGTATTTTAGAATTAACAAAAATTCTTTTTCTCAGCCAAAATTATTTAAAAGATATAAAAATATTTTTGTTAAAAAAGGAAAAAAATCAAATTTGATTGTTTCCGGAACTATTTTAAATCATATTATTGAAATGTTTGATTACAAAGAATTAAAAAATATTAATATAGTAAGTTTACCCATTATGAATCTTCAATATGTTGAAAATTTGAAGAATTATTTAGTAAAAGGTAATACTTTGTTTATAACAGACTCCTCTAAAACAGTTTTTTTCGATGACGTTTATATAAAAATTAAAGAATTTTTAAAAAATTGTGAAATTAAAAATTTCGACCTGGATCATAGAGATATAAAGTACGTTGATAATGAAAAAGGTTTATTAGAGCAAATGGGTGTAAAAAAAGAAATTATAAAAAATTTATTATAAATATTTTTATATTAAATAATGTTATTTTTTTGAATAAACTTAATAGTTTTACTTAACCCTTTAGAAATTGAATATTTTGGCTGCCATCCTAATTTTTTTTTTATTTTTGATATTGATGGTGTAAATTTCATGGCCTGATCATTTCTATAACTAAGTTCACCAAATACTGGTTTTTTTTTTATCTTAAGTATTTTAAAAATTAACTTTACTACGTATTTGATTTTATAACTTTTTTCAGAACCTAAATTAAATATTCCATTTACAGTTTTTTTGTATAAAGATTTTATAATTGCAGAGGCTATATCTGAAACATATATAAAATTGTAAATTTGATTTCCTGAAGTAAATTTAGTTTTTTGATTATTAATAATTTTGATAATTGTTGAAGGAATTATCCAATTATTGTCACTGTTAGGACCGTAGCCTGTAAAAATTCTTAGCCATACAAATCTAATATTATTTTTTTTGCAAAATACTTGAATTTTTTTGAGGATTTTAATTTTAATTTTTCCATATTGAGTTTTGGGTCTTTCTTTGGAGTCCTCATATATTTTATAAAATTTTGATCCATATTCAGCTTGCGATCCAAGACTGATAAAACTATTTATTTTCTTGTATTTAATTGCTCGTAGTATATTGCTGGTGATTTTTAAATTAAGTTTTTGTTGCAAAGAATTTCTTTTTTGTGACGAAACGCCTATCCACGCACAGTGAATAATATCTGTTATATTATTTGTATATAATATATTTTTTAGCTTTTTATAATTTAGAAGCGAACAGGAAATAAATTTAATTTTTTTTGATTTTATTTTTAGCTTTTCTTTATTAATTAATAAAATTAAATAAACTTTTTTTCTTAATAATTTTTTTACTAATTCACTTCCTATAAAACCTGAGCTTCCGGTAATTAAAATAATTTTTTTCATATCAAAAAATATTAATTTTTTAAAGAATTATTATATTTATTATCTTAAAAGCTTATACATATTAATAATATCTTAATTGGATTAACTTATGTACAAAAAAATTTTTAGACTAAACTTTTTCTTAACTAACAAATGTAGATTTTTGGTTATATTCTTTAAAGTGTTTTAATCTAATATCTTTTCATTATAAATTATCTCGGAAAAATTTTCTCATTGTCAAGTTGTTTTGGTTTTACTAGTTAATTGTATTATTAATATGAATTTTTCAATTTTTAATTTATATATTTTGTAATTATCTTTTAATTATAATAATTAAAAAAGTGTGACTTACCAAATTTTTAAAAAAATATTAAATTTCGTAAATTTCAAAATCAAAAAAAAATTATTTACAAATTATTTATTTTTTATCTGGACACTACTATTATATGTATTTTTAGTATTTAAAGCCAACTTTCATTTTGATTTAACGGACGAAAGTTATTATGTTTTGAGTAGTAGTCTTCCAACTCAGATCAAAGGTTCAATTTCACAATTTGGCTATTTAAATTATTATATTTTTAAAGGTCTAGGTTTTAACATTATTGCATTTCGAATTGTTGGAATTCTATTTCTTCTTGCTGCGAGTGCATTCTTTATCATAAATTTTTTAATATTTTTTAATATTTATACTAAAAGCAATATATCTATAACATTAACTTCTTTGTTATTTGTATCTGCCACCCTGTATTTTTATAAACATTGGTTGCTAACCCCATCATATAATTACAATATTTTTCTATCTTACTTAATGGTTGTTGGAATTTCTTTTAATTTATTAAGAAACCAAGAAAATTTAACCATAAACAGTTTAGCATATTGGATTTTTTGGATGTGGTTAGGTAGTTTTTTTATCTTAGTTGCAGTTTTGTCTAAATTTACTGCCCTATTTTTTTTTCTTATATTGGCAACGCTAACCTTTTGTTTTTTTAAAGATAAAAAAAAATTCACAATATTATTTATAATATTGTCAATATTTTTGATAATAAATTTTTTTTTGTACGTACATTTTGTTTTCATTAATTTTAATTTTTTTATAGAAAAAATTACCATTGGCAAAGATTATCTTTATACTATAGACGCCGGTTATAAAGTTGCTGATAATTTAATGAATATCTTATTAGGTATTTTTACGGCTTTTAAATTTTTAATATTTAATTTGCATCTAGAAAAAATATTTTTATTTATTTATTTATTTCTAATTTTTTATTTAAAAAATAATAACTATTTAATTAAGGCGATTTTTTATATGATAATTTTATTTAGTTTTTTTTTTTTCAATAAATTAACCACACCTCTTTTTTCATTATTATTATTAATTATTTTTTTAATTTTAAAATTTAGAATCTTTTCTATTAATACAATTACTAAAAAAAAAATAAAATTATTAATTTTTATTATTATAATTCCATTTTTATTTTCACTAGGTACAAATAATAATATTATTTCGCATACCTTTTTTTTAAATTCGTTTTATTTATTAGCAATTTCAATTATTATTCAGCTCATCAAACCAGACAAAAAATACAATTTACTTTTTACTTTGTCCGTATTTTTTTTAACTACAAATATTCTTATAAAATCTTTTTATAATCCTTACAATTTGGGTTATAACTATAATGGTAATTTTGAAAAAATTAAATTTAGTAAATACGGTGAGCTGTATTTAGATGAGAAACTCGCAAAAAATTTGAATTCAATAAAAATGGCTTTCAATTCGAATAACTGGATAAAAAATGGAACAATTATTGATTTAACTGGTTCTAGTCCAGGTATCTTAGTATTAGTAGAAGGCAAGTTTATTGGCACACCATGGTTATCAGGCTCCAGGAATGGATCAGAGCAATTTATAACCAAAATTTTGTCCTCAGCAACAAAAGAAGAACTTTCGCAATCTTGGATTTTGACTACGAATAATTTAGAAGAAAAAAATTTTGATCATACCAAAATTTTAGAAAAACTAGATATCTCTACAAATAATTTTGTAAATCTAGGCGAATACCCATTGAATAATATAGATATAACTATTTGGAAACCTAGATATTAAATTAATTAAAAAAGATTATCTTATAATAATGAATAAAATAAAAAGTTTTATGAATATCAAAAATCACCTAATATATTAAATTTAATAAATATTCATGAACTTAAAAGTAGTAAATATTTTGATTGTCGGCCGTGGATATATCGGTGCTTACTTAAAAAATATTAAAAATAATAATTTTAATATACATGTGATATCTAAAAAAAATTTTTTGCTTAAAAAAAAAATAAAAAATATTGACATATTAATTCATTCGGTCGGTCTTAATAAACATGATTCCTTCAAAAATAAGATCAAATCAATTTCTTTAAAAAAAAAAATTACCAATGAAATAATAAAATTTTGTAAACTAAATTATATTACAAAAATAATTTATTTATCATCAGCTCTTGTTTATTCAGAAAATCCATCTGGAAAAGTCTTTGAAAAAACCAATTGTAAGAACAAACATCCTTATGCTCTCTCTCATTTATTTGCTGAAAATATTCTTAAGAAAAACAGTAGTGAGCGTTTAAAAATTACTATTCTTAGACTATCTAATGTGTTTGGCGTGAACAACAACAGTAATAATAATCAGTTTATTTATGCAATTAATAATTTTATTAGAGATGCAGTGCTTAATAAAAAAATTAATATTAATAATAAATTTTTAATGAGAGATTTTCTTCCAATGAGTTATTTTGTTAAAATATTACCAAAATTGGTATCGTTTGATGAAAATTTCAAAATTATTAATGTCGGATATAAAACTTATCGATTAATCAAAATAGCTGAAATAATATCTGGTAGAATTAAAAGATTACTTGGTTATTCACCGCAAATAGTAACAATGAAAAATAAATACAATAATAGAAAGCCATTAAGCTATGTAAGTTTGTTTTTAAAAAAAAATACTAATTCTAGCTTTTTAATTGAAGAGATTGACAATAGTATAAAGTCGATAAAAAAATTTGGTCTTTATCAGTAGTTTTTTTTATCCCTGAAATACAATTTATAACTTAGTTGATTTCAAATTAAAAAATATAATGTAAAAAATAATTATGATCCTTGTTATTGAATTAGCCCACAAAAAAAAAGAGGGGGGAGGGGCTTTACTTTATTAAAAGCTTTTACTAGATAATTTTAATATAAAAATTTCTAAAATTTATATCTGGGCCCTACAAAACACATTAAATTTATTAAATAAAAAGTATAATCCTCCAGAAATGCGACTATACACTTTCAGGGTTTTAGAGAATGTTTTTCTAGAATATAATTATCAAAATAAAATTTTAAAATAATTTATTTTTATTATAAATTTTAATTGTTATAATACTTAACAGTATATTGCACATCACGTAGTATTTACTAAATTGAAGTTGTAAAAAAATAAAAAATAAATTTAAAAAACTAAAAACTAAATTTATTTTAAATATATAGAATTTATTATTAATATCAATTAATTGAAGCTTAGAAAAAAAATAGTCCTGTCTTTTTACCCAAGGAAAATGACCCTCGTAAATTCTTTTTATAAGTGTAATTGTACAATCTAATAAAGGATAAATAATTAATGACATTGCAATCGTATAATATTTTAAAATCAATAATTCTATAACCGCATACCCAACTAAAAATCCTAAAGGAATACTGCCGGCATCACCTAAATATAATTTGGCATGAGGTTTATTAAAGTATAAAAATATTAATAGGCAAGGTAGCAATACAAAAGAGAAGTATTTCGAAAAAAATTGAATATTTAAATGGTAATTTATTAATAAGATATTAATAAAAATTAATATTAATTGCGTAATGGCAAATCCATCCGCCCCGTCAATAAAATTTATTATATTAGTAATATAAGCCCACCCTATAACGCATAAAAAAATAGAAACTTTCAACGGCAAACCCAGTTCGGATATCTGCAATGACGTTAAGCTGAAATAAATAATTACAATTTGTAATACTAGTTTTATTTTTGGATCAATTGGTTTTACGTCATCAATAAAA
>Ga0315905_10007342_pt1 | contig 11179 bp, 6 predicted proteins | sample LakEriMetagenome_5_FD_203522 | JGI IMG/M metagenome (GOLD analysis project Ga0315905, IMG submission 203522) | Freshwater fungal communities from buoy surface, Lake Erie, Ohio, United States - Buoy 4 MA121 | ecosystem: Environmental > Aquatic > Freshwater > Lake | place: USA: Lake Erie, Ohio... | reverse complement strand
CCCCCCCCCCCCCCCCCCCCCCCCCCCCCCCCCCCCCGCGCCCCCCCCCCCCGCCGGGGGCCGGGAGTGTTGGTTGGGTGGTCTCGGGTGGTGTCGCGGGCGAGGGGGGTTTTCGGGTGGCGGCGAGGCATCGGGTGCCAGGGGGCGGGGCCCCGCGCGCGCGCGCGAGACGGCCGGCACCAGCAGCGTGATGAGCCCTCGGCCCCCCTTTGCGGCTCCGGGGGCGGGGGCGCGGGGGGGCGCCTCGTCGTCGTCGTCGTCGTCGTCGTGCGCGCGTCCTCGCATCATCCGCGGCGGCTCGGGCGATGGCGATTCCCCGGCGCGCCCCGGCGATCGCGCGCGCGCGGCCGCGGGCGCGCGCGCGGCACGGGGCAGAGGGAGGTGGGCCGCGCGCTCGTCCTGGTGCGGCGCCCGGGCGGCCGGGGGCGGCCGAGCTGCGCGCGCCCGCCTCGCGGACCGGCGAGAGGGCTTTCGGGGGCCAACGACTGCTGCTCCGCGTGTGTTTGGCCTCGCTCCCCCCCCCCCCCGCCGCCTCGCCATCGCCGCGCGCGACCGCGGCATATGAAACAGCCCGTTCGGTATGGATGACCCCCGCGCGGCCCATGCGGGCGCGTGCAGCGAGCGGCCCACGGGCCCGTCTCGGAACGGATGCCCCCGCTCAAAAAAGTGCAAAAGGCTCGCTTTTGACGCCACCGCCTGCTTTTCTTGGCCTCTCTCTGCCCCTCTCACCTCTTGCCCGCCGAGTGCAGCTGCCAGCGCGCGCAGCACGACGCGTGCACCCTCCTCGGGCACGCGCACACCTGCAGCAGCGGGCCGAGCGCCGGCGCGCGCTGCTGTGGCCGCCGCGCGTGGTGGTGGGCGCTCTCGTCGTCGTCGTCGTCCTCCTCGTCGTGGTGGTGGTGGTGGTGGGGCTCGTCCTCCGCGCCCGCCAGGCAAATCCAGCACGTGCTCTCGTCGTCGTCCGCCATGGCCACGGGGGGTGGCGGACGGCGCGGATGAAGGGGGTGGGGGGGGGGGGGGGTCAAGAAGTGGGGGAGCGTTTGCAAGCGTGGAAGCGTTACGTGTCTGTGCCGAGCGCCGGGGTTTTGAGCGGCGGCGGCAAAAGCGGGGCGACGACGGCGCCGTCGGACGGGCGGGGCGGAGAGCGCGCGCGCCGTCGGCACGCTCCCCATGCTTTTTGTTCCGCCTAGCCTAGGCGGTCTCGACGCCCCAAAGGCGCGCCTCTTCAAATCACGATGAAATCTGCCATGAGGACGACGACGACGACGACGACGACGACGACGACGACGACGACGACGACGACGACGCGGGCGCGCGGCCGGTGACCAAAAGCAAGCGAGCGATCGACGACACGACCCCCTCCCCGCAATCAAGCAGCAGGTGAAGCAACCGCCACCGTCCTCGTGATCCTCGCGGTCCTCCGCGAGAAAGCACGAAACCGTCGGACCATGGACGCCGCCAGCCTCGCCGACGCCGACTTTCGCGTCGACCGCTTCCTCGCGCGCCTCGTCGTGCGCGCGGCCGCGGAGGCGCCGCCCGCCGCCGACGCCCCCCCGCCATCGCCCGCCGCCCCGCCGCCGCCGCCGCCGCCGCCGCCGCCCTCCGAAGACCACCTGCGCCACATCCTCGCCGCCCTGTCGTCGGCCCACGCCGACGTGCGCGCCCTGTCCTCCGACTGCGCCCGCCGCGCCCGGGACCTGCGCGCGCGCGCGTCCCGCGCCGAGCGCGGGCACCGCGAGGCGGTGCTGGCGCTGGAAAAGGGCCTCGGGCGCGTGCAGCGGGGCGTGGCCGACGCCGACGCGCGCTCCGGGCGGCTCTCGGCGACGGCAGCGCGGTGCGGGGGGCCCTTGCGGGCGGCGGACGCGGCGCGGGCGCGGGCGGGCGAGCTGGCGGAGCTGGTGGAGCTGGCGCGGGCGTTCAGCGTGCTGCCGGCGGCGGGCGAGGCCGCAGGATCGGGAGGAAAAGAAGCAGCACCAGCACCAGCACCAGCAGCAGCAGCAGCAGCAGCAGCAGCAGCAGCAGCAGCAGCAGCAGCAGCAGCAACCAGCGCCGCGGCAGCGGCCGAGCGCGCGGCCGAGGAAGAGGGGCGCCGCTACGCCGCGGGCCTGCACCCGCTCTTCACGGACGAGCGCTCGATGGTCGAGGCCGCGGCGCTGGCGCGGCGCCTGCTGGCGATGACGAGCGGGGTCGCTGCTGCGGCGGCGACAACAACAGCATCGCCGTCGGCGCGTCGGAGAGCGTCGGCGGCCGCCGCGCCAACGTCGGCAAAATTATCCCCCGCGCCAGGCAACGGCCTCCCCCGCCTCGGCTCGGCCGAGCGCGCCGCGCACAACCTCGAGGCCTACTGCGCGTGGCTCGAAAGCCGGGCCGTGCGCGCGTTCGACGACGCCGTGGCGGCCGCCGACGCCGACGCCGTCGCCCTGTGCGTGCGGGCCGTGAGCGAGCTCGGGCGCGAGGCGGCGGCGGCGCAGCGGTGGGTGGCGTGCAGGCCGCTGTTTGTTCCGGGCGCGGGCGGGGAGGAGGAGGATGCGCTGCTGGCCGAGGTCGCGGGCGACTTTGAGAGTTGCGACGAGCAGGAGGAGGAGGAGGAGGAGGAGGAGGAGGAGGAGCGAAAACAGGGCGACGAGGGCGCGGGCGGCATCAACCCCGAACAAGCGACCTCCACCTACCCGCCTCCCGCCTCGCGCGCCGCGCGCCGCCGCCTCGCCCGGCGCCACGCCCGCCAGCTGCGCGCCTTCTCGGCCCTGTGCCGGCGCCTGCACGCGGCCGTCAAGGAGGAGGCCGCCCTCGCGCGGCTCGTCTTCCCGCTGCAGCCCGCGCTGCCCGCGGGCGTGCTCGTGCGGCGGCTGGTGGAGCAGCGCGCGCAGGCGGCGCTCGAGGCGCTGGCGGCGGGCGGGGCGGCCGCGGCGGACGGCAGCGGGGGCGCGCGCGCGGCGGCCGCGCGGATCTTTGACGAGATGGACGGTGGTGGGGGCCGTGGCGGAGGCGCTGCTGCGGCCGCCGCCGCCGCCGCCGCCGCCACCCCAGCCCCAGCCCCGCCGGGCCTGCCGTCGGGCGCGTCGTTGACGGCCGCGGCGGCGGGCGTGTCGGCGTCGTCGGCGTCGCAGCACCTGATGCAGCGGCCATCGGCGGCCGCGCTCCAGCAGCGGCAGCCGCAGCACCAGAGGACGCTGTCGGCGAGCAGCAGCGGCGCTGGCAGGGCGCGGGCGCTCTTGGCGCGCGCGGGCGCGGCAGCGTCGTTTGTGGCCGGCGGCGGGGGCGGGGGCTGCGACGAGGCCGGCGGCGATGCCCACGCAAACGAGGCGGCCGTCTCGCCGGCGGAGCGCCAGCGCGCCATGCTGGCGCTCATCGCCGAGGGCTACGGCAAGACGCTCTCGCTCGCGCAAAACCTGTCGCGCGCGGTGCGCTCGCTGCGGTCGGAACAGCAAGAGGCGGCGGCGGCGGCGGGCTCCTCCTCCTCCTGCTGCTCCTCCTCCTCAGCCGCCCTCGAGGACCCGGTCGCGCTCGTCGAGGGCCTCCTGCCGGCCTTTCTGCCGAGTTACCCGGAGCAGGAGCTCGAGTGGCTGCGCTGCGCGGCGGCCGAGGACGCCGAGGCCACGACCACGATGACGGCGGCGCAGCAAGAGCTGAGCCTCCCCTTTGTGCGCCGCCTGCTGGCGCGCAACGCCGAGGCCGCGGCGCGCTGCCGGCGCCTGCTGCCGCCGCTGGCGGCCGCGCGCGCGGCCGCCGCGCTGTTTCACTCGAGCCAGAACCACCACGCGGCCGAGTGCGACGAGCATCAGGACGACGGGCGTGGGGGAAGCGAGCGGAGCGCGCGGCGCCCTTCGGCCTCGGGCAGGCGTGGCGGCGGCGGCGGCGGCGGCGGCGGCGGGTCGGCGGGCGAGGGCGGCCACCAGCCGCCCCAGCCGGCCGCCCTACACCCGGGCTGCCTCATCCAGCAGTTTGCCTCGCACCTGCTCGGCGGGCTCGAGGGCGCTCGCGCGCAGGCGGCGGCCGGGGCGGCGACGGCGGGCGCCGCCGCTCCTCCTGGCCGCGCGCCCGCCGCCGCTGCCGCCGACCCGTCGCTCGCAGAGCCGCCCTCCCTGACGGCGACCGCCTCGCAGATCGTCGCCGCGGGCGCCTCGTCCCTCAAGGCGCTGCGCATGGCCGGCGGTCACGGCTCCTCCTCCTCCTCCTCCTCGTCTGCGCTGCGCCAGGCGGCCGCACGGCGCGCGACCGAGGCCCTCGCCCGCTGCGGCGTCGGCCGCGCCCTCGCGGCCGCGCGCGCCGCGACGGGGGCCGTCGCCGCGCTCGCTGACCACCACGCGCGCGTCGTCTTGCCCGCCTTGGCCCCCGACCTTCCCGCCCAAGGCGCCGCGGCCGCCGCGCTGCTGGCCGTCGTGCGCGCGGCCGAGGGCGCCGCGGCCGCCGCCCTGGGGGACGCCGTCGCGGCCGTGGCCGCGCAGCTCGAGCGGACGCTGCGCGACGAGCAGCGGCGCGCCGACTTCTTGCCGCCCGTCAACGGTGGCGACGCTTTCGAGGCCATCGACCAGCCGACGGCCGCGTGCGTGCACGTCTGCGCGCTGCTGCAAGAGCTCGCGGCCGCGGTCGCTGAGGCGGTCGAGCCGGCCGCCGGCGGCACGGCGCTCCCGTCGCTCGGCGCGGCCAACGGCGCCGCGCTGCTCGGCGAGGTCGCCGCGCGCTTCGCCCAGGTCCTGCTCGAGCGCCACGCCGCGCGCTTCACCTTTTCGCCCGCGGGAGCCCTGCGCTGGAAGCGCGACCTGGCCGAGTACGCGCGCGCGCTGGGCGCGTGCGGCGCGCCCCGCGCCGAGGCGGAGGTGGAGCGCATGTCTGCGGGCGCCGCGCTGCTGCTGGTGGCGCCCGCGTCGCTCCCCGGACTGGCGAGCGCGCAGTTGCGGCTGCCGCAGGCCGAGGCTCTGCGCGTGGTGTCGCTGCGCGAGGACTTCGGGACGGCGCGCTTGCCGGACGGCAGGACGCTCGCGCAGGCGTTTGGGTCGGCGTCGGGGTCGGGCGGGGGCGGGGGAGGGGGAGGCGGCGGCGGCGGCGGCGGGTGAACTTGGGGGATCGACGCGCGTCGACACACGCACGCGCGAGTACAAAAAAAGCAGCAACAAGTGTATCTCCTGACTCAGTCACGCGCGCGCGCCTGGCGCTCTTCACCCGCGCCCTCTTTTATTTTCTGTCTTTTTCAAACTCGGGCTGTCGGCGAGCGACAGCCGGCCCGCCGCACAAGAGCAGCGCGACCGCCGCCGCCCAAACCATGCCCGACCAGCCCAGCAGCCCCTTTGCGCTCGCGCGCATGGCGGAGCAGAAGGCCGCGCAGCAGCGCCGCTACTCGGACAGCAACCGCGAGCAGGCGGGGCTGCTGGGGACGGCGGCTGACTCGGCGGCGCCGCCGCCGCCATTTTCGCCGCCGCCGCCGCCGCCGGGCGCCGCCGCCGCCGCCGCCCGTGAGGGCGAGGGCCTGCTGCCGGTCATGCTCGAGAACGGCCTCGAGCGCCTCGGCGCGCTGTGAGTGTGTGTGTTTTGGAGTGCACGCGCGGCTCCTGCAGCCTGGCCTCTCCGTCTGGCCGCAAGACGCCCCGCCCCTAAAGCGCTCATGACAAACAAACATCCATCCTGACAAAAAAACATAAAAATAAATAAAAATAAAAAATATCCAGCAAGCACGTTCAGCGCGTCCTCCTGCCGACCGGCCAGATCAAGTTCCCGTTCGTCCGCTGCTTGATCGCCGAGTGGTGCGGCGTCCTCCTGTTTCAGCTGTTCGGCGGGGCGTCCCCGCCGAAAGACACCACGGCCCCCGCGGCCAACGGCTTTGCGCTCGTCGCCATCATCTACGCCTTCTGCAACATCTCGGGCGCCCACCTCAACCCGGCCGTGACGTTTGCGCTCACGTGCACGGGGCACATGCCCGTGTGGAGGGGCCTGTGCTACATGGCGGCGCAGGTGAGAGGAGGAGGCGGCGATGGCGCCTTCGCGTTGTTTCATCGGGGGAATGCGCCGGGCGAGTACTTCGCGGGGGGGGGCGGGGGGGGCGGCGGGCGGTCGAGAGGCGCCGGTTTTTTCATGATTTCGGGGAGAGGGGGGGAGGCCGAAAGCGCGGAAAAGGCCGGCGAGAAGCAAGAGCGCCCCAAAAAAAGGCGTAAAAAATCGTCCCCAACAAACGCCCACCCCCCCCCTCCCCTCCCCCGGTCCCCTCTGTTCCGGCCCCCGTTTCCAACAACCAAAACACCACCGACGTCATCACGACGAAACAACACCACAACTCAACCCCAACAAAAAACAACACCACCATGCCAGATCCTCGGCGCCATCTTTGGCAGCCTCATCTACACGGGCCTGATCCCGGGCCTCAGCATCGCGCAGAAGCACTTTCACGGCGGCCTGGCGCCCGGCTGCTTCGGCCCGGCCCCGGGGGTCACGGCCGCCGAGCTCTTCGGCTGGGAGTCGCTGATGACGATGCTGCTGGTGCTCACCGTGTACGCGGCGGCCGTGACCAAGCCGGGCCACGGCAACGCGGCGCCGCTCGCGATCGGCCTCTCGCTGTACGCCGCGGCCCTCACGGGCGGCCCCTACACGGGCGCGTCGCTCAACCCGGCCCGCACGATCGGCCCCGCGTGCGTCTTTGCGTGCAACGTGCGCATATCGTTTCTGTACGTCGCGAGCGAGATGTTTGGCGCGGCCTTGGCGGCGGGCCTGTGCATCTTTCTGTACGGGCGGGCGCCCGTGGGCCGAGCGGCGGCGACGGCGGTGGCGGTGGCGGGGGCCGAAGGAGAGGGGGGAGGCGGCGACGAGCGCGCGGCGCTGCAGCGGCGGCAGCAGCAGCAGCAGCAGCAGCAGCAGCAGCATCAGAAGCAGCAGTTCGTGTGCGCGGAGCAGCACAGCGACCGGTGACACGTGCTTGAGTTCTATGTTACGTTTTCGATCGCGGCCAGCACCAAGAGAGAGAGAGAGAGAGAGAGGCGGGAAGAGGCGTCGGTCAGGCGCCGCCGTCCCCGCCACCACCGCCGCCGTTGCCGCCACCACCCTCGCCCGCGTCCCGCCACGCCTGCTGCCGCGCCCGCGTCTGCTCGGCGTCCTGCCGACTGTCGTCCACCAGCGACGCGCTGAGCGCGTGCAGCTCGCGCAGCGCGCGCCACGCCTCCGCCTCTTGCGCCGCGCTGCTGTCGGTGCCGCCGCCGCCGCCGCTGCTGCTGGGGCCGCTCGACGAGGCGTCGCCCACGCCCGCCTGCTGCTGCTGCAACAGCCCGGACGTGTACGCCCCGAGCTCGCGCTGCAGCGCCCGCAGCTCCCCGTGCACCGCCCCGAGCTCGGCGCGCAGCTCGGCGCGCTCGCGCGACGCCCGCGCCGCCGACTCGTGCAAGGCGCGCAGCTCCTCGTCCTTGCCCGCCAGCTGCGCCAGGTGGCGCTCGGCGGCCGCGCGCCGCGCCTCGGTCTCGGACGCCAGCTGCGCGCGCAGCTCGCGCGCCTCCTGGGCGCGCGCCTGCAGCAGCGCGGCCTGCTCGCGGGCGGTCGCGCGCTCGAGCGAGGCGGCGGCGGCGGCGGCGGCGAGCGATGCGGCGGGGGCGGGTGGGGGCCGGGCGGCGGGGGCGGCGTTTTGCGGCCGCGGGATGAGCGCATAGGGAGGGCCCGGGGAGGGCGACTCGGCGGCGTCCGGCGACAGAGGGTCCTGCTCCACGTCGCGCATGACCGGCGGGTCGGCCGTCGGGGGCCCGCTGATCGCGAGGCGGTAGCGGCCGCCGCTGCTGCTGCTGCTGCTGCTGCTCGCGTTGGCGTCGCCGGCGCTGGTTTGTGCGCCGCCGTCGGCGCCGTCGGCGGCGGTGGCGATGATCGATCGGAAAGGGCGGCTTGGCGGCCTGCTCGTCCGTCCACCTGATGCTGCTGTCGCAGAAGCTCTCCATCCTGCGAGCGAGGACGAGGCGCAGCAGCAGCCGTGGCGGTGGAGCAGGGACGGGACAGGCATGGTTTCGGAGGGGCTGGGGGGGGGCGGGGGTTGTTTCTCGGATCCGCCGTTCAGCAAACGGCAAACGGCGATCCGTGTGGCTCTAGTGGTTCGGGAGTATGACAAAGGTGCGCAGGATCGGTGGCGTTTAGGCTCGACTGGGTGCGTCTGCTGCTCCTCCTTGTTTTTCCGCGCGCGGCGGCCGCTGCCGGCCGGCCGACGGCGCAGCAAGCAGGGGCGAGGAGGGCGAGGGCGAGAGAGAGAGAGACGCCATCCCCTGGGGGCGCGCGCGCGTGATCCGCGCACCCGCACACGTCCATCTCGAAATATCGCAACTGACCATTACACGCGCGCGATCCGCGCCCGCACACGCTTATCGCCGCCTAGCCCACCATCGCCGCCATCGACGCCTCGGCCTCGGCGAGCTCGGCCGCCGTCTCGGCCTCCTCGGCCGCCGCCTCGGCGGCCGCCGCCGCGCCCGTCGGCGCGTTTTGCGGGCGGTGGAGCGTCGCAAAGCGCGGCCGCCCGGCCTTCAAGAGGCAAAAGCAGAGCCACCAGTAGGTCGCGAGGATGCGCGCCTGCCGCCCGCACGCGCCCGCCACGGTCGTGTCGCCAAATCCGAAGAACCGGAGCGCGTCCTCGCCCGAGCGGATGGTGGCGGCGGCGGCGGCGCCGCCGCCGCCTCCAGCCGCCGCGCCGTCGGGCGAAAAGTCGCCGATGCCGCTGAACTCGTTCACGACGAGCGCCTCGTACGACTGCCGGATGAGCGACTGCCCGGGGAGCGCCTTGAGGGGCCCTGGCACCGACTCGGCCGAGATGTACGCGCCCCCGAAGAGGATGTGGAGCAGCATGAAGGCGGGGCCAAGCGCGACGGCGGCCTCTGTGGAGGGGGCGCACGCGCCGACGGCCAGGCCGAGCGCCGACGCGGAGAACGACTCGAGCGTGATGACCCCCAAGAAGGAGGCGAACGCTCTCGGGGTGGCGCGCAGGCCCGTCAGCGGGTACACCACCGCCCCGAACGCCGCGGGGTACAGCGCCGAGACGGGCAGCTCGGCGACCAGCTTTGCCGCGAGGTAGGGCGTCGCGCCGTACGCGCCCCGGGCGCGCTCGCGCTGCACGAGCAGGCGCTCGCGCGGGAACACGTTGAGCGTCTTGACGAGCGAGCTCATGGCGGCGTTGATCGCGCACACCTGCAGCAGGCCGAGGCGGTCCTTGACGGACGCCTGGGAGCGGCCCATGCGGAAGAAGATGGCGCCAAACATGAGGGCCGACGACAGGTTGCTGGCGAGGCGGGCGGCGCGGGCCGACGCGTCGCGCGAGATCTGGCGCCACGAGCGGCGCAGGAGCAGCGCAAACTGGCGGCCCGGGCCGGCGCCGCCCTCGTGATGGCTGCGGTGGTGGTGGTGGTGGGCGACGGCGGCCGCGCTGCTTGCTGCCTCGCCCTTGTCGTCGTCGTCGTCGTCGTCGCTGCCGTCGCCTTTCTCCTCCTCCTCCTCCTCCTCCTGGTCGCCAGCGGGCGCCCCGCCCGCCGCGATCGCGACGCGCCCGGCCTTGGCCGCCGCCCGCTTGGCCGCGCGCGCCCCGGCGCCCGCCGCCCACGCGTCCGCCAGCGCCGCGACGCGCGCGCGCGACGCCTCCTCGGCCGCGGGCGAGGAGGTGTCGGCCGACGCCAGGTCGGCCAAGAACTCGGCGGGGTTGTAGTGGTCCGGGCACGCGTGCCCCTGCGACGCAAACCAGGCGAGCGCGCGGCCCGCCTCGCCGTAGTAGAGCGCGCGGCCCTCGGCGACGAGCAGCAGGTCGTCAAAGGAGGCGAAGATCGACGAGCGCGGCTGGTGCACGACGGCGACGACCGTGTGCCCGCGGGCGCGCGCGAGCTCGCGCAGGGCGTCGACGACGCGCCCGGCCTGGAAGGCGTCGAGGCCCGTCGTGGGCTCGTCGAGGAAGAGCAGGGAGGGCGACGCGATGAGCTCGCACGCGATGGCGAGCCGCTTGCGCTCGCCGCCCGACAGGCCGCGCGCGCGCGCGCCGCCGACGCGCGCGCCGGCGACGCGCGAGAGGCCGAGCGCGGCGAGCAGGCGGGCGGCGCGCGCGGCGCGCTCGGGCTCCGGGACGGAGGGCGGGAGGAGGAGGGACGCGTGCGTCTCGAGCGTCTCCTGGGCCGTCAGCATGGAGAAGAAGTTGTCGTCCTGCTGCACGTAGGCGGCGCGCGGCGGCGTCGCGGGCCGAGGGGGAGCGGGCGCAGCGGCGTCCGCGGCCGGCCCCTGCGGCTTTGGCCCTTGCCCTTGCCCTTGCCGCTGCTGCTGCTGCCGCTGCTGCTGCTGCGGCGCCCCGTTGACGCCGACGTATCCCTCGACGCGGATGCGCGAGCGCGCGGGCACCTGGCCCGCCAGCGCGTTGAGCAGCGTCGTCTTGCCCGAGCCCGACGGGCCCATGATGGCGAGCACGCGCCCCGGCTTGGCGGCGCCCGCGACGCCGTCGAGGACGGTGCGGACGAGAGGGGGAGGCGGGGGGCCGGCGGCGTCGTCGTCGTCGCCGTCGTCGTCCTCGTCGCCGCCGACCTTGTTGTTGTTGTTGTTCTTCTTCTTCTTGGCGGCGGCGGCGGCGGCCTTGAGGGCCTTCTTGTCCGGCAGGAGCTTGGCGGTCACGTCGAACTCGAGCGTGACGGGCGGGACCTGGGGGAGCGGGGCGTCGACGCCGTCGGCGCCGGCGTCGGCGTCGGCGTCGGGGAGAGGAGCGGCCGCGACGACGGCGCCCGAGCGGCGGCGGTGCCGCCGGTGCACGAGCGCCGCGCGCGCCGCACGCACGCCCGCCGTCACGGCCAGCACGTAGGCGTTGACGGGCGCCGGGGCCATGATGACGGCCATGCCCGCCGCGAACTCGACGAGCCCGCCGTGCTTCATCGCTCGCTCGCGCGGGTGAGATTGACGAGACGGGCGGATCCAAGTGTCGCGCTCTCTCTCGCTCTCTCTCTCTCTCCGCGCGCGCGATGGGAAGAGAAAGGCGCGCGCGCGCGCAGTGCAAATGCAAAGATCCGCGTGTGCGAGAGAGCAGGCGTGTTATTGCTTGTGGCTACACATGGTGTACAGACTGCGCGCGCGTGCGCGCGCAGAGATTTCAGCGGGCGAAAACGCGCGCGCGCGCGCGTCCCGGGCCGGGGGGGGGGGGGGGGGGGGGGGGGGGGGGGGGGGGGGGGGGGGGCGGGGCGGGGGGGGCGGGGGGGGGGGGGGCGCGGCGGGC
>Ga0315905_10007341_pt1 | contig 11180 bp, 9 predicted proteins | sample LakEriMetagenome_5_FD_203522 | JGI IMG/M metagenome (GOLD analysis project Ga0315905, IMG submission 203522) | Freshwater fungal communities from buoy surface, Lake Erie, Ohio, United States - Buoy 4 MA121 | ecosystem: Environmental > Aquatic > Freshwater > Lake | place: USA: Lake Erie, Ohio... | reverse complement strand
AGGGCTCGGATGGTACGCAATTGGTCTCATTGATGCATGGTTGGCATTACCTAATAATCATAGTCAAAAAAAGATATTGACTAAATGTGTAGTTGATTTTTCTCAGATGGCAGCACAATTTCAAAATCCTGATGGTAGTTGGAATTGGATTGTGAGTAGTAAAGAAGCGCGCCCCGACTCTTCAACTACAGCTACTCTTTTATGGTATTTTACCAATGCAGCAAGCATTGAATCAATTTCAGAAAATAGTAAAAGTGTTTGCAATAAGGCGATACATTATTTAATGAAAGTAACCCGTCGCAATGGATCTATTGATTTTTCTCAAGGAGACACAAAAGGAATTGGAGTACATTCACAAGAATTTGATATTTTACCCTTCACACAAGGATTTGCATTACGTAGTGTTTTTAGATTAACAAAAGGACTATAATGTTAGAATCTCGGGTACATAAATCGATTAAAAATGTTTCATTTGGACTTTTGACTCAAGTTGTCCAAATGTTGTTGGGCTTTGTCAGTCGTACGGTTTTTATTCGCTATTTAGCCGTTGAATATTTAGGGGTAAATGCTCTGTTTTCCAGTATTTTAACATTATTGTCATTGGCTGAATTGGGAATTACGAGTGCCATTTTATATGCGCTTTATAAGCCATTAGCCGAAAATAATGAAGAGCAAATAGCGGTATTAATGAATTTTTTTAGAAAAGTTTATTTAAAAATAGCGTTAGCAGTTGCAATATTGGGCTTACTAATTTTTCCTTTTTTACAGAGCATTGTTAAAAATCCACCTAAAGCATTAGCCGATGATTTATCGTTAATTTATTTTTTATTCCTTTTCAATACAGTAGCTTCTTATTTTTTCTATTATAAATTAAGTTTGTTTCATGCCGATCAAAAAAGTTATCTTATTTCCGGGCGGAATATTATAATCTCAATCATTCAAACTGCACTACAAATTATTTCGTTGCTTTTTTTTCAAAATTTTATTGCTTATTTAATTATCCAAATACTTTGCCAACTTTTGGGTAATATTTATTTATCCCAATTAGTAAACAAACATTATCCATTTTTAAATCATTTTCCAAATTCAGAATTAAATCCAACAATAAAAAGTGAAATTTATTCCAATTTAAAGTCAACTGCCATTACGAAAGTAGGTGGACTTTTAGTCAATAATTCTACCAATTTAGTGCTAAATTATTTTTCAGGTTTAATCGCAATCGGTTTATTATCTAATTATGTGTTGTTAATCGGATTAATAACAGGAATAATTGCGCAAATTTTTTCAAGTTTAACCAGTAGTATAGCACATGTTAATGTAAAAGAATCGATTGAAAAAAAGAGACAAATATTTTTTATTATCAATTTTACCAATTTTTGGATTTATGGAATCGCAGCGGTTGGAGTACTACTTTTTATCAATGATTTTATTACACTTTGGGTAGGGAAAAAATTTGTTTTGCCCTTTTCAACTGTCATTGTTATTGCCTTAAATTTTTATATGGTTGGTATGCAAAATGCCGTTTGGACATATAAATCAACCTTAGGGCTTTTTAAATATGGTCGTTGGTTGATTTTGCTTACTGCATTTTTAAATATTGTATTTTCATTTGTTTTGGGTTATTGGTGTGGTCTAACAGGTATATTGTTATCGCTTGCTTTGGCAAGATTACTTACCAATAGTTGGTATGATCCATATATTGTATTCAAGAAAGCATTGCAATTATCTGCTGCTAGGTATTTTTCTAGGTACCTCGGGTATTTACTTTTTTTATGTTTATTATCGCTTGTAATGTTTTATGCTAATGCATCAATTATAGAAATCAATAGTGGGGTTTTACTTTTAAAAGTAATTGTGTATTTAGTGGTATCCAATATCTTATTGTATCTAGTCTTTCGTAAGTCAGATGAAATACAATTTATTGTACATGTTATTACACATTTTTATGATGTAATTCGTTCAAAAATTAATCGCAATTAGCCCAATGAAAAGACTTCTCTACATCACCAACGGAATAAAAGATCCTGCAGGACTAGAGCGCGTATTGTCAATCAAAGCGTCTGCATTTGCCGATTTGAAACGCTATGAAGTACATATTGTGGTGTTAAATCATAATGGAGCTGTTCCTTTTTACACATTTAGTCCGTTAATTCATTTGCATGATGTTGCTGTGAAAGGCAATGCGATAAAATATTTTTGGAGTTATGCTATGGGACTTCGAAAATTAGTAAATCGAATTCAACCCGATTTGATTTTGGTTTGTGATGATGGATTAAAAGGCTTTTTTTTACCGCTATTACTTCCCAAAAAGGTGCCTATGGTTTATGAACGGCATGTTTCTAAAGTAATTGAATTGGGATTAAATCCTTCATTACTTAAACGTATTAGGGTTCGATTTAAATTCTTTATTATGGAACAGTTAGGAAAACGTTTTGATCGTTTTGTTGTACTTACAGCTTCCAATTGTGAAGAATGGAAAATGAAAAATGTGCGAGTTATTGCTAATCCCCTTTCCTTTTATCCAGAAAAAAGCGCTCAATTAATTGAAAAAAAAGTAATTGCTGTTGGGAAACAAAGTTTTCAAAAAGGGTATGATCGTTTATTAGATGCTTGGGCCGCTGTTGTAAAAAAATATCCCGATTGGAAATTAGAGATTTATGGTAAAAAAGCACCTAAGGAAAATTTAGAATCCTTAGCTTGTACTTTGAAAATTGAATCAACAGTTGCTTTTTATGATCCTACTTCGTCTATTCAAGAAAAGTATCTTAATGCTTCGCTTTTTGTTTTGTCTTCACGGTTTGAAGGATTCGGCATGGTGTTAATTGAGGCTATGGCATGTGGTTTACCTTGTGTTTCATTTGATTGTCCGCACGGACCAAAGGATATCATTAGGCATGATGAGGATGGTTTTTTGGTTGAAAATGACAATAATTTAGAATTGTCTGCCGCAATACAAAAATTAATCGCTAATGAGGAATTACGAATACAAATGGGACAAAATGCTAGAAATAATGTTCGACGTTTTTTGCCTGAGCCAATTATTCAAGAGTGGGAAATGCTTTTTAAAGAACTTATCTGATGAAAAGAGTTGCATTAATAATGCCTTACGGAGGTGTGGGTGGAATTGAGCGATTAGTTGCTTATTTATATACGCATTATAAAAATTTAAATTATACCGTTAAAGTAATAAAAATCATAAAACTGGATACCGATTTAGTTCAGTTTGGAGAGGATGAATATGCTTTAAGTGAATGTGATTTTATTGAAATGTCTAAAGTAGGTCGCTTGCTTTTTTACCTTCAAGCTCCTATCCATTTAAGAAGAATTCTCAAACAAGAAGCGATTACCCATTCAATTGCTTTCGGTGATATGGCTAATTTATTTAGTTCGTTAACTTTTACAAATGAATATAAGGTTGCAAGTATTCATGCACTTAAGAGTGTTGAATTTCTTAATCCTTCTTATATCAATACGGTGTATAAATTAGCTTATCGCACTACGTATAATAAGTTTAATAAAGTGGTTTGTATTAGTAAATCGATACGGCGCGATTTAATCGATAAATGCAATTTTAAATTTCATGATAAACTTAAAGTAATTTATAACCCTCACGATATTGAATTAATTCGTCAAAAAGCAATTCAACCTTTAGAGTCGTTTGAGGAGATGTATTTTGAAGGCAAAACAATTTTATTTTTGGGTAGAATTTCCCTTCAGAAAGCACCATGGCACTTGATTAAATCGTTTTCAATTTTATCTAAACAATTAGAAAAGGTTACTTTAGTTTTTGTTGGAGATGGAGATCCATCGGTTCAGGCCTATTGTAATCATTTGGTCAATCATTTTCAACTCGAAAACAAAGTATTATTTTTAGGGAGACGCGATAATCCTTACAAGTATCTTAAACGCTCCGATGTTGTTGCTTTATCTTCTTATTATGAAGGTACTCCAAATGTAATTGTAGAGGCAATTGCTTTGGGAATCCCAGTAGTAACCTCAAATTGTACCGATGGAATTATTGAATTAATGACTTCATCGCCTCCTTTGATTACTGAGGAGGGCTTTTATGAAACAGAAACAGGTATTATTACGCCTTCTTTTTTTAAAGGTCAATTTAACATACCCAATTCCGATGACTACATTCAAGAGGAGTATGCATTCTCTAATGCCTTATTGCGGGTTATTGAAGGATATAAAACCAATGATGATTTTCAACATGTGCAAAAAGATTTATTAAAAAAATTTGAGTTGAATCAAGTTGCAGCGAATTATTTTAAAGACTAATAACGGTATTAAGTTATAAGAACTTAACTAATTGTTGTACTTTTGGAGTGGTAAAAGATATGTCAATCAACTGCTTTGGTTGTCCTTTTTGGTTTAACTTATAACAAGAAAATGTAGCAAATTGAAAAGTATTATCCCTATTGAATATTATTCGCTCGTTTTTTTTATAACCCTTTTATTTATAGGTTTAACGCCATCTTTTTTAACAAGTAATTCGAATGAAAAAGTCAAAGGAATTTCTTTTTGGGGATTCTTTCTGTTGTTTTTTACGGTATTGTATATTGGATTACGTCCCTTAAGTTATCTTTTTGGAGATATGGTAATGTACAATATTCACTTAAAAGAATTATTCTATTCAAATAAATTATCCCGTTCATTTGAGTTTGGATTTGAAGCCTTGTTACGGTTTTTTAGTACATTTAAAAATGCTACTTTTTTCTTTTTTGGATGCACGATTATTTATACTTTACCACTTTATTTTGCGTCAAAAAAATTATTTGGAAATCTCTGGTTTTACTTTTTTTTAGCCTTAGTAGCTTCTTTTTCCTTTTGGGCGTATGGGGTAAACGGAATTCGAAATGGAATTTCAACTTCTCTTTTTATTTATGCACTTTCGTTAAAAAAAGAATATTGGAAAATTATTTTTTTTCTATTGGCTTATTCAATGCACAGTTCAATATTACTGGTAATTGCTGTTTATTATTTGGTAAAATTTATTAAAAACACGCGTTACTTTTTCTTTTTTTGGTTAATTTCAATTCCGATTTCTTTCGTGAGTGGTGACTTTTTTAAAAATTTATTTTTGGGATTTAATTTATTTGAAGATAATCGCGTTGAAATTTATTTTGATGATTTTGAGAAATTAAATGAGTTAACCAAATTAGATACAAGTTTTCGTTTGGATTTTATTATTTACAGTGCAATTCCTATTTTGGTTGCCTATTATTTTATCTACATAAAAAAATTAAACGATACTTATTATTCATCAATAGTGCGGATGTATTTAATGTTGAATGCTTTTTGGATTTTAATTATTAAAGTGAATTTTTCAAATCGATTTGCCTATCTTTCCTGGTTTATGATGGGGTTGGTTATTTTTTACCCCTTTTTGAAGTACAGTGTCTTTAAACGGCAACAAGTTGTATTAAATGTTTTTACATTTCTTTATGTTGTAATTGGATTTGTGTTGAATGTTTTTGTAGCAAATAAATAACCCTATGAAATTAAGTATTATAGTTCCCGCTTTTAATGCAGTTAAAATACTTGAAAATACAATTTCAACCGCTTACGCACAAAAATTAGAAGAACACCAATTTGAAGTAATAATTATTGATGATGGATCCAATGATTCTACGTATGATTTGGCGTTATCATTGGCTTCAAAAAGAACCAATTGTATTGTAATTCATCAAGAGAATAAAGGATTAGGTGGTGCAAGAAATACCGGTATTAAAGTAGCTAGAGGTACATATATTTGTTTTTTGGACGCAGATGATTTTTTAATTGAAAATTCCCTGAATACCCTATTCGATTTGGCTTCACAATTTAATCTGGATGTTTTAGAATTTGGTGCACGAGGAGTTTCAATAGCGGGTCACGTTATTTATGAATACAAAAACCATTCCTCTCAGGTGCTGGATGGTTTAAGCTATTATAAATCCATTCGATATATGAATTCTGCTTGTAATAAATTGTACAAGAGATCTTTTTTACTCGAAAATCAATTGTTTTTTTTAGAAAGAATTTTTATCGAAGATTATGAGTTTAATACGCGTATATTTATCAAAGCAGAAAAGGTTTATGCTACTTCATTAATAGGTGCAGAATTTGTTCAATCGGCTAATTCAATTACGCGAAATAAAGAGGTGTCCAAAAAGCAAAAAATGCTTCATGATATTTTTGAAGTGATAAGTATTATAAATTCTGATTTTAAAGTAGTTGAACAAACGCAGAATGAAAGTCAAAAAGCGTTTTATTTAGAGCGGTTAAATTTTTTAGTTGTGACTTTATTTTTTCAATTGTTTAAAATGAATAGTCCAATAGCGGACTGTGTTTTTTGGAAAAATAAATTGAAAATTCAAGGAATGTGGTATGTATATAATTCCATTTATGATCGTAAAAAATTTGTGTTTAAGTTATTGTTGATTTTCTTTCCTTTATTTTTACTCCTTGTGTTTGTAAAAGGAAATATTTCAAGATTATTTTCAATTGAGAATTAGATGTTAAAAATCATCCGAACCGCAACAGTACCGCTCTCGCTTGACCTACTTTTGGAAGGACAATTGAAGTATTTATCACAATTTCACGAAGTAGTTGCTGTTTCTGGAAGCGATCATCATTTAGAAAAAGTTGCCCAGCGCGAAGGAGTACGCAGTGTGCCTCTTGCAATGGAGCGGGCTATAAATCTAAAAAAAGATGTCATTGCCCTTATTCGGTTATATTTTTTATTTAAAAAAGAAAAGCCACAAATAGTACATTCTATAACACCCAAGGCTGGCTTATTGTCAATGATTGCCGCGCGATTAGCAGGAGTCCCTATTCGTATACATACCTTTACGGGATTAATTTTTCCGTATCGTACAGGAATGTTACATTTTATTTTAAAACAAATGGATCGGATAACTTGTGCTATGGCAACACATATCATTCCTGAAGGTGAAGGAGTTAAAGCACAATTACAAATAAATAAAATTACCAATAAGACGCTACAGGTTTTAGCCAATGGAAATGTAAATGGTGTAAATACAGCTTTTTTTTCGCCCGATGCAGTGCTTTCTTCTCGTGAAGAGTTACGTGAATTGTATTCATATAATAATACAGATTTTGTTTTTGTTTTTGTTGGCCGATTAGTTGTAGATAAAGGAATAGTAGAGTTAATTGACGCTTTTTTAAATGTATCAAAGCTGCATTCCAAGGTGCATTTGCTTCTTGTAGGCCCATTTGAACCCAATCTAGATCCGCTACCTGAGTCAACAATTCATGCAATTGAAATCGATTCGAGAATTATCCATGTAGGTTTTAAAGAAGATATTCGTCCTTTTTTAAAAATGAGCGATGCATTAATTTTGCCAAGTTATAGAGAAGGTTTTCCTAATGTAGTACTTCAAGCAGGTGCTATGGAACTCCCATGTGTTGTTACCGATATTCCTGGTTGCAATGAGGTAATAGAAACCAATATCAACGGACTAGTGGTTCCATTAAAAGATAAAAAAGGGTTGCAATTGGCTATGGAGAATTTGATTAAAGATCCCGTATTTTTATATCAATTAGGACAACAAGCCAGGGTGAAAATTTGTGCCAAATACACCAATGCGATAGTCTGGAATGCTCTTTTGGAATTTTACAAAAAATGTATTGATGAAAAACGTATATAAACTACAAATTAAGCCCTTTTTTGATATTCTCTTTGCTTTCTTGGGTTTGCTATTGGCACTTCCGGTTTTCCTTTTGGTTATGCTGTTATTGACCTATGCTAATCAAGGAAGTCCATTTTTTATTCAAAAACGTCCGGGGCGAAAGGGTAAAATATTTAGTATAATCAAGTTCAAAACCATGAACGACCGAAAAGATGCGGAAGGCAAGTTGTTGCCCGATGCCGTGCGATTAACTAAGGTTGGTTCTTTTGTGCGTAAAGCTTCGTTAGACGAAATTCCACAATTAATTAATGTACTAAAGGGTGATATGAGCTTTGTAGGTCCCCGCCCTTTATTGACGCATTATATGCATTTGTATAGTGAGTTTCAAAACCGTCGCCACGAAGTAAAACCGGGTATCACGGGTTGGGCGCAAGTCAATGGGCGAAATGCGATAGCTTGGGATAAGAAATTTGAATATGATGTTTGGTATGTTGATCATATTTCCTTTATTTTGGATTTGAAAATTCTTTTTAAAACAGTTAAAAAAGTACTCATCAGTGAAGGTATCAATGCAGCCGATTCTTCAACAATAGAACCGTTTAATGGAAACTAAAGTACTTTTATATGGGGCCAGCGGGCATGGAAAAGTGGTATTGGATATTCTCCAAGCCCAAGGGGTTTCGATAGATCGTATTTGTGACGACAATCCTAAATTCCCACATATTCATGGCATATCTGTTGTGACTACAGATACTGTTGATTGGGAAGAAAACTATGTAATGGTTTTTTCTATTGGGAATAATGCCATTAGAGCGGCTTTAGCCCAACGGTATGCAGGTCCTTTTTTAACGGCCATTCATCCTCAAGCGATTGTTTCTCCTCAGTCATTTTTAGGTGAGGGGAGTGTGGTTATGGCGGGTTCTGTTATCAATACGGATACGCGAGTAGGTGTACATAGCATTGTCAATACTGGGGCGACTTTGGATCATGATTGTGTGATTGGGGATTTTGTCCATATTTCGCCTGGGGTTTCTTTAGCGGGCAATGTTACTATTGGCACAGGGACTCATGTTGGGATAGGGGCTTGTGTTATTCAAGGTGTAACGATTGGTCAATGGTGTACCATAGGAGCAGGTGCGGTAATACTTCGCGATGTACCCGATTATGCGGTCGTAGTTGGTAATCCGGGCAAAATAATTAAATACAATGAATCGCATGTTTAAGTCAAAAATTTGGTTGTCTTCACCCCACATGGGTGGCAACGAACAGCAGTATGTAAATGAGGCATTTGCCACCAATTGGGTTGCCCCATTGGGTCCAAATGTAACCGGATTTGAGTCGGATCTGGAACAATATTTAGGCAATACACATGCCGTTGCAGCATTGAGTTCAGGGACAGCGGCTTTACACTTAGCTTTAATTCTAGCAGGAGTAAAAGCAGGTGATGAGGTGATTTGTCAATCGATGACTTTTTCGGCATCTGCCAATCCTATTGTCTATCTTGGTGCAACGCCTATATTTGTTGATTCTGAACCTACAACCTGGAATATCTGTCCAGTAGCGTTAGAAAACGCACTTGTGGATCGTATTGCCAAAGGAAAGAAGCCGAAAGCCATTATTGCGGTCCATTTGTATGGAATGCCATTTCAAGTGGATGCAATAGTCGCATTGGCAAAAAAATATGAGGTACCTCTAATCGAAGATAGCGCGGAGGCTTTAGGAAGTCATTATAACGGTAAATTTTGTGGTACTTTTGGGGATTTTGGTGTATTATCGTTTAATGGAAATAAAATTATTACCACTTCTGGGGGTGGAGCTTTGGTATGTTCGAGCCAAACGGTTAAAGAAAAAACGGTTTTTTTAGCAACCCAAGCACGCGATCAAGCGCCACATTATGAACACAGTCATATAGGGTATAACTACCGATTGAGTAACATCTGTGCGGGTATCGGTCGCGGGCAAATGGAAGTTTTGAATGCACATATTCAAAAACGAAGGGAAATGCATGAATTTTATGTCAATTTATTTGCCGATAAAAAAGGGATAAGTGTATTATGTGAACCTAGTGCTTCCTATTTTTCAAACCATTGGTTGTCGGCAATTATAGTAAATCCTGAATTCAACAAGGGTAAATCAAGAGAAGATTTACGATTAGCTTTGGAAAAAGAAAATATTGAATCCCGACCTTTGTGGAAACCGATGCATTTACAACCGGTGTTTCAAGAAGCTCCCTATTATGGGAATACAGTAGCCGAAGATTTATTTGTCAAAGGTTTGTGTTTGCCGTCAGGTTCGAATTTAACCGATGAAGACCGTGAGCGTATTGCAGCTGTAATTAATACCTTTTAAGTTTTTTTAAGAAATAAAAATTACTAAATTTACCCTTGTTAATTTTTAAGGATTGAAAGACCAGGATAAACATAACTACATTGCTTTATTTTTTAAAGCGTTCAGTGATATCAATACCGGTTTTAATTTCAAAAGCTTAGGTTATCTCCCGCGTTGGCTCATCTTACTTTTAGATGTAAGTATTGTAGTTGCCTCAGGAATACTCACGTATTTTTTATTTAAGGGGCTGCGATTATCTTATGTGCCCGATCAACATTTTACTTTCGCAATTGTTTTTTATGTAATTATTAATGTATTTTTCTTTTGGTTATACCGAACCTATTCAGGTATTATTCGGCATTCTTCGTTGATAGATGCATTAAAATTGTTTTTTGCACAATTTTCAACGTTTATTGCCATTTTAGTATTCAATTTTATCGTTGTTATTTTTACTAAAAATAAAGTATATTTAACTACTGGTGCGTTTATTAATGCCGTTTTATCGTTTAGTTTTTTGTTTTTTTTTCGATTAGTTGTCAAGCAAGTTTTTGATAGAATTTTTACTTCTAATTCAACCGATGCCAAAACAAAAGCAATTATTTTTGGAACTGATGCCAATGCTACTGCTTTGGCAAATGCTTTGTTATCAGAGCGGCCTGGGCGATTTGCAATTGTTGGTTTTATCGATAAGGAAAATCAAAATTTTACCAAGCGCATACTAAACCTTCCGATATTTCAAATTAAAAAAAGTATTCCTGTTTTGTTGCGTTCAAAAGGAGCCGAAGCGATGATTGTTGCCGACCGATCTTTAACAAAAGATGAGCAGTTTAATTTGGTAGATGAATGTATTGAGTATGGTTTTAAGGTGTTTACACTACCGGTGGTTTCCGATTGGGATGATACGCGTGAGATTTCTAAAAAAATTAAAAATTTTGAAATTCATGATTTATTGGAGCGTGCACCAATTACCCTTGACAATCATTTGATATCCAGTAATTTAAATAATAAAACAATATTAGTTACCGGTGCAGCAGGTTCAATCGGAAGTGAAATCGTTCGGCAAGTTTTGAATTTCCAACCCAAGCGAATTATTGTATTGGATCAAGCGGAGACGCCATTACATAATTTATCGTTAGCGATAGCCAATACAAATGCCGATGTTGAAATGGTAGATGTTGTTGGCGATGTTCGGGATTATCAATTTATGGAATT
>Ga0315905_10007340_pt1 | contig 11180 bp, 9 predicted proteins | sample LakEriMetagenome_5_FD_203522 | JGI IMG/M metagenome (GOLD analysis project Ga0315905, IMG submission 203522) | Freshwater fungal communities from buoy surface, Lake Erie, Ohio, United States - Buoy 4 MA121 | ecosystem: Environmental > Aquatic > Freshwater > Lake | place: USA: Lake Erie, Ohio... | reverse complement strand
CAAAAGTCAGGTAGTTATAGGTCCAATCAGCCATAGTTCCAATTTTGTTGCGACCACCTAATAAGTAAAACAAGTGCAGCCACAACCATGCATACCAGGCAGGAATTCCAGTTAATCTAAAGCTCTTTACTTCAACAATTGCTTTGTGGCGACCAATAGTTGCCATTGAACCTTTATCAAGGTACTTAAATGGCTTTAAATCTTGGCCGGCCGCAATTCTTTTGATTTGTTGAGCAACGTGTCGACCTTGTTGCATTGCAACTGGTGCAACCATGGGCAACATACGGCCATTTTCTCCAATAAAGCCGGCGATATCACCTATCGCAAAGATGTGAGGATAATTTTTAACTTGCAAAGTATTTTCTACTTCGATGCGCGTATTAATTAAAGGCAGATTCAACTTCGCACCGGTTGGCTCGCCCTTTACCCCAGCTGCCCAAACAGTTATCTCGGATGGAATATTGATGCCCGCACTTGTTTGAATCAACCGTGGCTTGATCTCTTTCACGGCTGTATTCAAGTGAACTGTCACTCCAAGTTTTTCGAGATCTTTCTTGCCGTGAGCTGAAAGTTTTTCAGAAAACATGGGCAGGATTCGTGGACCGGCTTCAATCAAATTAATTTTGATATGGGCGGCTGCATGTGCCTGATCATTCTTTAATGGTCCCTTTACTAATTCGGCAAAGGCGCCAGCCATCTCAACACCTGTTGGTCCACCACCGACAACTGAAATTGAAAACACCGTGTCATCCTCAAAACGACACAGATCTTCAAATCGCCGCAAAACCTCGGCGCGAATAGTCAAAGCTTCGTGAACACTTTTCATACCGAGCGCGTGTTCTACAACTCCTGGGACTCCAAAATCGGCTGTTGCAGAACCTAAAGCAACAACTAAGTAATCAAAATCCAAACTTTCGCTGCTATCTAACTTCACACTTTTGTTTTTGTGATCTACCGAAATAGGTGTTCCCATTCGAAACTGAATCCCGGTTTTGCGTAGCGCCCCACGAATTGGGTGGGCGACATGATCTGCGGCTAATCCAGCCGTTGATACTTGGTACAAAAGAGGCAGGAATGTTTGGAAGTTATGGCGATCGACAAGAGTGACGTCGGCAAATTTAGCCATCTTGCGGGCAGCGGTTAATCCACCGAAACCAGCGCCCAGAATTACTACTCTGGGCTTAAGGGATGTCTTTTGCATGGGTTGAGTCTAGGCTTCTATGCATGAACCTGCCTATTCGACACCGTAAGTTCCTAGTCACAGGGGCATCGGGATATGTCGGCGGACGTTTAGTTCGCGCATTAATCGATGACAAAGAAGATGTACGCATCTTGGTCCGTGATAAGAACAAGATCATGGGCCAACCTTGGGCGACTCAAGTTGAAATTTGCGAAGGTAGCGCCGAAAACTTTAGCGATCTACAACGTGCGCTTGAAGGTGTTCATACAGCTTTCTATCTTCTTCACTCAATCAACTTAGGTCCTCACTTTGATGAGATCGAAAGCGAGATGGCTCGCAACTTTGCTGAAGCCGCAGAACAAGCAGGTGTTTCACAAATAATTTATCTTGGCGGAATCGCAAATGATGCAAAAATCAGTAAGCACCTTGCATCCCGCGAGATGACTGGAAAATCATTAGCAACAACATCAGTTGCAGTTCTTGAACTACGCGCCGGAATCATCATCGGTTCAGGCTCTGCCAGCTTTGAGATGTTGCGTCACTTGACCCACCGTTTGCCGATTATGACGACACCAAAATGGGTAATGAATAAAACCCACCCCATCGCTATCCGTGATGTTTTGTATTACCTAAAGGGTGCTGCCCACTTAGATACGCCGGTAAACAAGGTTTACGACATCGGTGGACCCGAAGTCTTGTCTTATGCCGACATGATGCAAAAGTTCGCAAAGCTTTCTGGGTTAAAGAAGCGCTGGATCATTCGAGTCCCAGTTTTAACCCCCGAACTCTCTAGTTTGTGGATTGGATTAGTAACACCGGTACCAACAGCTTTGGCGCGACCACTAGTTGGTTCACTCATCAGCGAGGTGGTTGCAGATCCAGCAAAAAGTATTGATGCGCTGATTCCAAAGCCTGTCGAAGGTTTAATAGACGTAGAAAATGCAATCCTTCTAGCACTTTCAAAGATCACAACGCATAACGTTGAAACACGTTGGTCTGATGCAACGATGCCAACTGCGCCATGGCAAAAAGCCCAAGGAGATCCTGATTGGGCAGGTGAAATGGTGCTGCGTGATCGTCGCGAACGCATTACGGATGTATCTGCCGAGAAGGTATGGGGCCAGGTAGAACGCATTGGTGGCGACAATGGTTGGTTTGGTTCTGATTTCTTGTGGTGGGCGCGTGGAGTATTAGATCGCTTCTTAGTTGGCGGTGTTGGTTTACGTCGCGGACGTCGCGATCCAGATTTCTTGCGCGTTGGTGAAAGTTTAGATTTCTGGCGCGTAGAAGAGTTAGAGCCGGGTCGACGTTTAAAGCTGTACGCCGAAATGGTTTTGCCTGGAAAAGCGTGGCTTGAATTTACAGTCACACGTGAAAATGGAAAGACAAAGATTGTTCAAGAGGCAACCTTTACTCCACGTGGATTGGGTGGTCAGCTGTATTGGTACGCGGTTTCACCTTTTCATTTCTTTGTATTTCCAACAATGATTAGAAATATAGTCAAGAAAGCAAAACAAGATGCACCAATTCACCCCTGAAGTCGAGGCACTTGCCCAGGAAGTTTTAAAGTACAGCCTTGAGCGATTAAAAGATGATCCACCTTTAGACGGTCCGCGTACTGCCGAAGATTTGTTTAATGAAGTTGGCAACACAATCACCGCAAAAGGTTTAGGTGGCCAACAGGCACTTGAAGTGTTTACAAATGTCTTAGCAAAGGCGTGTATTTCAACCGATCACCCGCGAAACCTTGCATTCATTCCATCTGCTCCTAGTGAGTATGCAAACCTTTTTGATTTAGTAGTTGGAGCAAGTGCTTTATACGGCGGATCCTGGCAAGAAGGAGCAGGGGCAGTCTTTGCTGAAAACCAAGCAATCCAGTGGTTGATTGATCTGGCAGGCCTTCCAGCATTTGCCGGCGGGGTGTTTGTGCAAGGCGGAACAATTGGAAATCTTTCGGCACTAGTAGTTGCCAGGGCCCAGGCTCGTGAGAAAACACAAACCCCTGATCGCTGGGTTGTTGTGTGCAGCGAGGAAGCACATTCATCTATTGCCTCTGCAGCCAATGTCATGGATGTAGATGTTTTAAAGGTGGCGGTGGATGAAAATGGCCGCCTGCAAGGAGATTTAGTTGCAACTGCGATAGATCACTTGCATTCAACTACAAAAAACCGTGTGTTTGCAGTTGTCGCTACCGCTGGAACAACAAACCTTGGAATCATCGATGATTTAAAAGGAATTGCAAAGACTGCCAAGGATCGCGAGCTTTGGTTTCATGTAGATGGCGCTTATGGAATTGCAGCACTGTGTGCACCATCGGTCCGATCTTTGTTTGCTGGAATCGAAGATGCCGATTCATTTATTGTGGATCCTCACAAATGGTTGTTTGCGCCATATGATGCCTGCGCACTTGTGTATCGCAATCCAGAGCTAGCCAAGCAAGTTCATTCACAACATGCTTCTTATTTAGATACCTTAAAAGATGACAACTGGTCTCCATCTGATTATGCAATTCATTTAACCAGACGCACTCGCGGATTACCCTTTTGGTTTTCATTAGCCGCGCACGGCACAGATGCCTACACAGTTGCCATGGAACAAACTTTGACCGTTGCAAAAGAAGCTGCAGAATTAGTTCGAGCCCATCCAAACCTGCAACTTTTACTTGAGCCAGAACTTTCAATCGTTGCATTTACAAGAAATGGTTGGACATCGGCTGATTATCAAAAGTGGAGCGATCAATTGCTGGCAGATCAAGTTGGATTTATTCCACCGTCGGCACACAAGGGGCAGCCAATTTTGCGTTTTGCGATTGTTAACCCCTGGACCAAAATTTCAGACATCTCAATGATTTTGGACAGTCTCTAGTTTTCTTTTCTAGAGATCCCACACTTTTTATCGACCCTGACATAAGATTTCGCCCATGTCCGCGCAAGAAGAGTCCGCATTGAATACAGGGCTCAGCGACCTCGAGCACCGCATCCTTGAATTTGAAGCTAACTGGTGGCGATTTGCAGGCGCCAAGGAGGCTGCGATTAAAGAGCTTTTCGACCTCAGTGCACCTCGGTACTACCAACTTCTCAACGATTTGATCGACCGGGACGACGCCCTAACTGCCTCACCGATGCTAGTTAAGCGCCTTCGCCGCCTACGCGAGGCCCGCATGGCCACCCGCGTTGCCCGCGCATAATCTGCCCTAGCCCCAAACCAGCCTTCGTTTTGCACACTCGAAATAAAGGCTCTAGATTTGGCGTTAGCACTCTCGGGGTGCGAGTGATAAAGCACCCCAATGGAAGAGTAATTAGCCTAACGAACACAAGGAGCACAACTCATGGCAAAGCAGATTGCCTTTAATGAAGAAGCACGTCGTGGATTAGAGCGCGGCATGAATATCTTGGCCGATGCGGTCAAGGTAACCCTTGGACCTCGTGGACGAAATGTTGTCCTCGAGAAGAAATGGGGCGCCCCAACAATTACTAATGATGGCGTTTCCATTGCAAAAGAAATTGAACTTGATGACCCATGGGAAAAGATTGGCGCAGAGCTAGTAAAGGAAGTTGCAAAAAAGACTGATGATGTTGCCGGCGACGGAACAACAACTGCAACTGTTTTGGCACAAGCCCTAGTACGCGAAGGTCTGCGTAACGTTGCAGCTGGATCCAACCCAATGGCGCTAAAGCGCGGCATCGAAAAGGCTGTCGCCGAAATCGTTGCTGAACTTCTTTCAATGGCCAAGGCTGTTGATTCAAAGGAACAAATCGCAGCAACCGCATCTATCTCTGCAGCAGATGCAACTATCGGTGAAATGATCGCTGAAGCGATGGACAAGGTTGGCAAAGAAGGCGTCATCACTGTTGAAGAGTCAAATACTTTTGGTTTAGAGCTAGAGCTCACAGAAGGTATGCGCTTTGATAAGGGATACATCTCTCCATACTTTGTAACTGATCAGGATCGCATGGAAGTTGTCCTTGAAGATGCTTATGTTTTGATCGCCAACTCAAAGATTGCAAACATCAAGGACCTTGTCCCAGTACTAGAAAAGGTGATGCAATCAGGTAAGCCACTTTTGATCATTGCTGAAGATGTCGAAGGCGAAGCGCTCGCAACACTAGTTGTTAACAAGATTCGTGGAACATTCCGTTCAGCAGCTGTTAAGGCACCTGGCTTTGGAGATCGCCGTAAGGCAATGCTTCAAGACATTGCAATCCTTACTGGTGCAACTGTTATTTCAGAAGAGGTCGGACTTCGACTCGACACCGCAGAGCTTGATCTTTTGGGTAAGGCTCGCAAAGTTGTGATCAGCAAGGAAGAGACAACAATTGTTGAAGGCGCAGGAGATGACGCTCAGATCAAGGGTCGCGTACAGCAGATCCGCAATGAAATCGAAGCATCAGATTCAGATTATGACCGCGAGAAGTTGCAAGAGCGTCTTGCAAAGCTTGCTGGTGGCGTAGCTGTTATCAAGGCAGGTGCTGCAACTGAGGTAGAACTCAAGGAGCGCAAGCACCGCATTGAAGACGCGGTTCGCAATGCAAAGGCTGCAGTTGAAGAAGGAATCGTTGCCGGTGGTGGCGTTGCTCTTCTACAAGCAGGTGCTGCAGTGTTCAAGCGTTTAACAGGTTTAACTGGCGATGAAGCAACTGGTGCAAAGATTGTTGAATACGCAATCGAAGCTCCAATCAAGCAGATCGCAGTAAATGCAGGACTAGAAGGCGGAGTAGTTGTAGAAAAGGTTCGCCATCTTCCAGCAGGTCAAGGATTAAACGCTGCAACTGGTGAATATGTAGACATGATCAAATCTGGAATTATTGATCCAGCTAAGGTCACACGTTCTGCATTACAAAACGCTGCATCAATTGCTGCTCTGTTTATTACAACAGAGGCAGTTATTGCAGATAAGCCAGAAAAATCAGCTGCTGCCCCACAGGGCGGCGGAGACATGGACTTCTAAAGCCCATTCTTACTCAGTAATTAGGCGTAACGCCGTCTCTGATTAACACAGAGGCGGCGTTCTGCTTTACCCTTAGACCATGCCTAAAAAGAAGAGCGAAGCGGCGGCTGCATTTGATGCAACGCAATTAGCCCTTGCCGCAATTCACGAACAAGCAGAGCAACGTGATCACGTTGGCGAATTTGTTTCAGTTGAATTCGATGATGACAATCGAGTCGCAACATATCTTTTTGAAGCAAATCTTTCTGGTTACCGCGGCTGGCGCTGGTGTGTAACCGTTGCAAAGGTTGATGCAGAAACAGATCCAACAATTTGTGATGTTGTGCTTTTGCCAGGCCCAGATGCGTTGCGCGCACCAGAATGGATTCCATACCGAGACAGAATATTGCCGGGCGATGTTGGTGTTGGTGACATTGTTCCTAGCTCACTTGATGACACTCGCTTAGTGCCCGGTGCGCAAGCACTTCCACAGGATGAAGATTTAGATACTGCAATGGCGGTTGAACTTGGTTTGGGTCGTGCTCGCGTTATGTCTATTGAAGGTCGTGACCAAGCAGCAAAGCGTTGGTATGAAGGCGATCGTGGACCTAACGCCCCCGTCGCCCAGTCAGCGCCAAAGCCTTGCCATAGTTGTGGATTCTTTATTCCAATTGCTGGTTCATTGCGCTCTGCATTTGGCGTGTGCGCCAATGCGATTTCACCTGAAGATGCACGCGTAGTGAGCGTGGATCATGGCTGCGGAGCACATTCGGAAGCGACCTTTACAGAGCCGGTGTTAAACTAAGTACCTGCTATCGCACCCGCGATACTTATTTACACACGAGTAAAGAAAACTAGCTAGGAGCCCCCCATGCCTACAGGACGCGTTAAATGGTTCTCATTAGAAAAAGGTTTTGGTTTCATCGCAAATGATGAAGGCGAAGATGTGTATCTTGCTGCAACATCTCTACCTGAAGGCGTTGCAACAGTAAAGCCTGGAACAAAGCTTGAGTTTTCTATTGCTGACAGCCGCAAGGGCCCACAAGCATTATCCGTACACATTATTGATGCGCCACCATCACTTGCTGAAAATTCACGCGTTAACAGCGATGATCTAGCAGCCATGATTGAAGACACAATCAAGATGCTCGATAAAGTTGGAAACGGATTGCGTCATGGACGCCACCCAAATGCGCAAGAGGCTGATCGCCTTGGCCGCGTGCTACGCGGTATCGCTACAGCGCTGGGTGCATAATTCTTTTACTAAGATATTTGAACTAAATACCGCTTCGTCGTTCCCGACGAATTGTGTAACGAATACCCAGTAAGCCAAGTATTACACCGCTTACGCATGTCCAGATTATTTTGGCATCTGCGTCAACAGCTAGTGCAATAACACCAGCAACGATCCAACATGAGATTCCGATTGCCACTAGAGTTACCGCATTGCGTAGTCGAGTAGTCATGGAAGAAGAGTAATGGCATTTAAGGTCAAAGTTGATGGTAATTGGCGTTCATTTCGCCACCGTAATTATCGGATCCTTTTTCCCGCTAACGCTGTTTCCAATATCGGCAGTTGGGCCCAACGCATCGCACAAGATTGGCTGGTCCTAGAACTCACAGATAACAACGGAACCTACCTAGGTTTAGTGACCGCGGTTCAATTCGCACCAGTTCTTCTATTTTCTTTGCATGGCGGAAAATTAGCTGACCGATTTAACAAACGAAAAGTATTAATTTGGACCAACGTTGTTGGTGGCGCAGCATCACTTGGATTAGGCACCCTTGTTATGACAGACCAAATTCTTTTGTGGCATGTATTTGCATTAGCTGCAGTTCTTGGAATTTCTACTGCGATTGACGCTCCAGTTCGACAATCATTTACAACTGAAGTTGTTGGCCAAGCTGACCTTCCCAACGCTGTGTCCCTAAATTCTGCAAACTTTAATGCCGGGCGTTTGATCGGACCTGCCCTATCCGGAGGCTTAATTGCAGCATTTGGCACTGGACCCTCATTTATCGTTAACGGGCTTTCATATTTCTTCGTCATCACAGCGTTGCTTAACCTTAATGAGAAAGGGTTTTTCCATCAGGATCAAGCAAAATCTGATGGGAACATTCGTGAAGGAATTGCATATGCCAAGGCACGCCCAGATATCTATGTAGTAATGCTGATGGTCTTTTTCTTAGCAACATTTGGTCTTAACTTTCAAATCTTTAATGCGCTCATGGCCACACAAGAGTTTGGTTTGGGTCCAGCTAGTTTTGGGCTCATGGGAACCTTTATTGCTATCGGATCATTGACCGGTGCAATCGGTTCTGCGCGACTTGAGCGATTTAGAAACACAAAGTTTGTAATCAAAGGCGGAATTGTATTTTCAGCTTCGATCATGGTTTTGGCAATCTTGCCGAACTACATCAGCTATGTGATTTGGTTACCTATTTGCGGGGTTACCGCACTTACTACATTGGTTTCTGCTAATTCAATTGTGCAGACCAGCACAGATCCTGCAATCCGTGGTCGCGTAATGGGACTCTATCTTTTGATTTTTATGGGTGGCACACCATTTGGCTCACCGCTAATTGGCACTGCAACAGAGCTAATCGGAATTCGACCAACAATTGCGTTGTGTGGTGGGATTTCTTTATTTGCTTCACTCTATATCTGGATTAAGTATAAAAATCGAGTTCAATTACCAGCTGATATCTCAGTTGCTACAGTTCTCAAAGACCGTTAATCGCTATAACAACTAGAATTCCGATCAAGGCAATTAATGTAACAATTCTTCGAACCTTGTAACTCATCAGGCTGCCTCATGTACTTTTGATGGGATTGTTTTTACGATGATAAACGCGATAGCGATTAATACAAAAACCATGATGTAGGCACGAGAAATTCCGAAGTTATCGCCCAATAGCCCCAACAAGAATGGTGCACCAGCAATAGCTGTTCCTGCGGCAAAAGAGGCACGCCCAATAGCCAAATCTGGGCGACCATCGCTTAACCCAATGAGGCGAATAGAGGACAAGGCGAACTGCATTGAGATTCCAAGTCCAACAGTTAACAGGCAGACCAAAGAAATCAACATGCTGTGTGAAAGCCAGAATCCAAGGAAGCCAACAAATTGCAAAGCAATGACCGATAGCAATTGCGTGTCTAGTGAAAAGTTTTTCAACACTAAGCCGCCATACCAGCGACCAATTCCCATTCCGGTGCCCAGTGCGACAATTGCAACGGTTGAAATCGCAGCGGTTGATCCCACACGATCCTTTAACAATGCTGCTGCCCAAAACGAGGTCGCAAACTCACTAGATATACAGGCAACAAATCCAATCCATGCGATCCAAAAGTTACGGGACAACTTGCCACCTTGTGGGCCTTGGACATCTGGAACATGTTCTTCCTGATCTTTTTCGCGCCCAACCAGAAACAACACAATCGCTACAGGAAGTGCCAGCAACAGTCCGATGCGCCACAAGCCAGGGTAGGCAATAGCAATTGTTCCAATTAATCCAGTACCGATTACAAAGCCAACTGATGCGATTCCATTTGCCTGCGGAATTGCAACCTCTGCTGCTTTTCCATAATGCGATGACATCTTTGTCAACATTGTGTTAATCGTTAAAGAAGTTCCAAAACCTGTAATAAAAGTTGCAGGAATTGTCATATACACCGGGGGAGATACAACAAAGAGCGTGATGCCGACGGTGAAAATTGCTAATCCGATCCAGCTAGCTTTGCTGCGGCCAAATCGATGTGCGATGCGTGGGTTAGATAACCCTGCACAGATAGATGCACATCCCATTGCCGTTCCGTGCAGACCGGCAATTGTTAGTGATGTGCCTTGATCTGCGCGCAACAATGATTGTGCGGGGCCGAAACCACCAAGGTAAAAGTTAACGATGGCGGTCTGAATCGCTACGACCCAGAAAAAACGATCGCGGTGAAAGTTCTTCGACATTAAAGAGCGACTACAACGTGATCGATGCACTTAGTGAGTGCTTCAACATCACTTGGATCAACAGCAGGGAACATTCCGATGCGAAGCTGGTTTTTACCCAGCTTGCGGTACGGCTCGGTATCGACGATTCCGTTGGCACGAAGGGCTGCAGAGATCAGCGTGGCATCGATTGCATCATCAAAGTTGATTGTTCCGACAACCTTTGAACGCATTGCTGGATCTGTAACAAATGGGGTTGTGTAACTTGTTTTTTCTGCCCATGAGTACAAAATGTCTGCAGATGCAGTACTGCGACCTGCTGCAAATGAAAGTCCGCCGTTGGCGTTCATCCACTCGATTTGTTCTGCAAGTAACATCAAAGTAACTAATGCTGGAGTGTTATATGTCTGATCTAGTCGAGAGTTTTCAATTGCAATGCCTAGATCAAAAAATGCTGGGACCCAACGCCCGCTAGCTTTAATTTGCTCGGCGCGAGCAATGGCTGCAGGAGACATAATCGCAATCCACAAACCACCATCTGAGGCAAAAGATTTCTGAGGAGCAAAGTAATAGGTATCAAATTCTTGTGCCTCAACCATTAATCCACCAGCTGCAGAAGTGGCATCGACCAAAACAAGTGCGCCATCGGTGCCTGCCGGGCGGATTATTGGCATTGCAACACCAGTACTTGTCTCATTGTGGGTGAGCGCGTAAACATCAATGCCTGCCTCTGCAACAGAAACAGGATGTGAACCAGGTTCAGCTTTGATAACTGTTGGCTCACCTAGAAACGGTGCTTCCTTTGCAGCGGAGGCAAACTTTGATGAGAATTCACCAAATACCAAGTGCTGTGAGTGATCTTGGATTAATCCAAATGTTGCGATATCCCAAAACGCTGTTGATCCACCGTTACCAAGGATTACCTCATAACCTTCAGGAAGATTAAACAATGATGTAAGACCTTCGCGCACACGCTTTACGACATTCTTAACTGGCTTTTGGCGGTGCGAGGTTCCTAAAATTGAAGTGCCACTTGCCATTAATGCAGCAAGTGCTTCAGGGCGAATCTTTGATGGCCCGCAACCAAATCGACCATCAACTGGCTTGATATTTGAAGGAATAATAATCTCTG
>Ga0315905_10007337_pt1 | contig 11183 bp, 4 predicted proteins | sample LakEriMetagenome_5_FD_203522 | JGI IMG/M metagenome (GOLD analysis project Ga0315905, IMG submission 203522) | Freshwater fungal communities from buoy surface, Lake Erie, Ohio, United States - Buoy 4 MA121 | ecosystem: Environmental > Aquatic > Freshwater > Lake | place: USA: Lake Erie, Ohio... | reverse complement strand
CGCGACGGCGATCGCGGCCGCGGCGGCCGCGGTGACGAGGACTGTGTCGGTGCGTGTGTCGGGGGGTGTGGGAGGAGGGACGGTTGCGGAAGTGAGAGGCGGGGGACGATGGCGAGGGGGAGAGGGCGGGGGGTGCGTTTGCGGCCCCGCGCTGCGCGCGCGCGTGCACGTCACCCCGTGCGATCGATCGGCACGCGCAAAGGCAAGGACATACCGGCGAGCCCGCCCGAGCGCGACTGGCCGGACGCCATTGGGCGCGGTTGGCGAACGCGAGCTTTCGGTTTCCGGACGTTCCGTTGTGATGTGAGTGTTCGTCTTCAATCGACGTCGCGCGCGCGCGCGCGCCTAGGGATGCGCGGTGTTTTGGGGGGGGGGGTGCCAGATGAGCAGCACTTGAAGCAAAGGGGGGAGGTTCCGATCGAGGATGCGATCGACAAAAAGGGAGCGATGTTGGGAGGACACTGACGGAGACGCGAGAGACACGCGCGTTGTTTTTGGGGGAAGACGCGCCAAGGCGGTTGAGCGGCGCCGCTGTTGCGCTATCGGCTCTGCCCTTGCGCCATAAAGGCCCCCTCTCTCTCTCTCCCGCAGTGCCCGCCCTTGCTCCCAGTGCACTGGCACTCCTCGATCGCGCAGAACGATGGACTAGCGACCAGCAAGCGATCCCGCACGTGCGTGCCTCGGCCAGGCGCGCGCGCGAACGACCCCCCGCCAGCTTGTCTCGTCGACAACCCCGTAACTCCCCATCGGTCGATCGCCATGCGCCGCGCCCTGCGCCGCGCTGTGTCCAAAAACAAGCGCCGGCACGTCGACCCCGACCTGGAGCTCGACCTCGACCTCGCCTTCGTCGTGCCCGGGCGCGTCGCCGCCATGGGCGTGCCCGCCGCCGCGTCCACGGCGCGCGCGCTGTGGCGCAACCCGCTGGCCGACGTCGCGCGCCTGCTCTCCGCGCGCCACCCGCCGCAGCGAGCGGGGGGCGGCGGCGGCGGCGGCGCGCCGCGCGTGTACGACCTGTGCGCCGAGCACTGGTCGGGCGGCGGCGGCGGCGGCGGCGGCGGCGGCGGCGGCTACGCGGCCGCGGACCTCCTCCCCCCGCGAGGCGGCGGCCGCGTCGTGCGCGCCCCGATGGACGACCACCAGGCCCCCCCGCTGCGCGCGCTGGAGCGCGTGGCCGCCGACGCGGCCGCGCACCTCGCCCCGCGTGCGCCGCCCGGCGGCGGCGGCGGCGGCGGCGGCGGCGCCGTGTACGTGCACTGCAAGGCCGGAAAGGGGCGCACGGGCGTCGTGGTGGCGTGCCTGCTGCTTAGGCTCCGGGCGGCAGCGGCCGAGGGGGGGGCGGCGGCGGGCGGCCCGGCCTTTGCCGCCTCGTGGTCGGACGCCGACTATAGTCGCGCGTGTGGCGGCGGCGGCGGCGGCGGCAGCGGACCTGAGCAGCAGGCACAGGCGGAGCCGCCGCCGCCCAACGCCACCCTCCCCCTGCCCCCGGCCGTGGGGGCAGAGGGCCACGAGCACGGCAACGACGGCGCGGACGGCATCGCAGCAGCGGCGGCCGCCGACCACGCACTGGCCTTTTACGCCGCGCGGCGCACGCGCGACGGCCGCGGCGTGACGATCCCCTCGCAGCGTCGGTACGTGCACTACTACGCGCGGCGCCTTGCTATGCAGCATCGCAGAGGGCAGCGGCGATTGCACGACGACGACGAAGAAGAAGAAGAGGCGGACGGCTGGGCGCCGCGCGTCGCGCGCGTGACCGTGGCCGGCGTTCCGGGGCTCGGGGCCGGCGGCGTGGGCGGCTCCCCTGCGCTCGCGCTGCAGCTCACGTTTCGCGAGGCGCCGCGCTTCCTCGTCGCCGACAACAACGACGACGACGACGACGACAGTTTGGAGGTCAAGCTCTACGCGCCCGTGGCCGAGCGCACGCTGATCGTGCCTCTGCGCCCGACCGGGGACGGCGGCGGCGGTGGTTACGCCCCGGCGGCGGCGGCGGCGGCGGCGGCGGCGGGCGGGTGGACGGCCTGCCTTGGGGGGGGGCCGAGCGACGGCAGTGACGGCGCCTCCTTCTCGACGGTCGTCGCCTCTCCTCCTGGCGCCGGCGCGCCCGCGGTCACGACGGTCACGTTCGCCCTCGACGACGACGACGACGACGGCGACGCCGCCGCCACGGTGGTCCCCCCCGGGGGCGACGTGCGCGCCCGCGTCGTCGCCCTGCGCACGGGGCGGCCGCTCCTGACGGCGTGGCTGCACCCGCGCCTCGCGCTCGCCCCGCCGCCCGCGGTCGGCGGCGCGGGGCCGCTCCCCGCGGGCGTCGTGCGCCTGGCCGGCGCGGCGCAACTCGACAGGCTGCCGCGCCGGCTGGCGGCGCCGGGCGGGGGCGAGGGGCGCGGCGCGCCGTCGCCGTCGCTCGAGCTCGAGTTTGAGTGGCGGCGGCGGCGGCGGCGAGACGGCCCGACGGGATGATCGCGGGCGGCGCGCGTTGGGGGCTCGCGAGGGGCGAGGAGATCATGGTCGGGTGGAGGAGGACCAATATGGGGGGGAAGGGGGGGGGGGGCGGGGGGGACGCGCGGGCGGCGCCGGTAACCGCGGCCGTGTCGCCGACTGGCACAAAACAAAAGTACGCGCCTGGTAGGCTGACCACGACACTACCGCGCCCCCCAACACCTTTTTGTGAACCACTTCTTCGTCACCTGTCGCGCCCCCCCATCCAGGCGGCGTTGATTCCACCGTCCCAAACACACAACACTCGCGCACCGCGGCAGTCGTGACGCCTCGCACGTGGACGACATCGCGCCACGACCATGGCCCCTCCGCGCGGCCTCCTCGGCGCGGCGCTCCAGGCCAGCGACGGCGGCCTGCCGACCACGGACGAGGAGAACCCGTCCGAGCCCCCACGTGTCTGGGGCGGCGGCGGGCTCGCCCCCTCCTCCTCGGCCGCCGGCGCCGGCGCACCGCCGCCGCCGCCGCCGCCACAGCCCTACCCCACCACCGCCTCGCCCGCCGTGCCCGTGGGGGGCTCCTCCGTCTCGCGCTCGTTCTTCGGGGGCGGCGGCGGCGGCGCGCCGCTCCTGTCCAGCAGCCTGTCGCACTCGCACTTCTTGGTCGGCGAGCACATGCAGGCGCAGCCGCAGCAGCAGCGCATGCGCTCGGTCACCGCCGCCATCGCCGCGAGCGTCGCCGCCGGCGGCGTCGGCGCGTCGCCGCAGCCCGCGGCGCTGAGCGCCAGCCGCCGGCGCTCCGAGGACCCGACGCTGACGGCCCCGCTGCTGGGGCGCACGTCGTCCGCGAGCTTTGGCGCGGTGCTCGGAGGCGCCGGTGGCTCGCGCCGCGCGTCCTTTGAGCAGCAGCAGCGGCCCGCCGCGCCGCCGGCCGCCGCCGCGGCGTCCCCTGTGGGGCCGTCGCCGCTCGGCCCGCCCCCCCCGGCTCAAGCGGCCGCCACGCCCGCCGACGGCGCCTTTAGCCTCGCGATCGCCAAGGCGCAGGCCGCGCACGACCCCGTCCTGGCCGCCGCCATCGCCGACACCGAGAGCGAGCTGATCGACCGCGCGCAGCGCGAGCAGGAGGCGGCGGACGCGCGCGAGGAGGAGGCGGGGCGCGCCGAGGCAGAGGCGTCGCCGGCCGAGCCGCGCGGCGCCGCCCCGCCCCGCGGCCGCCTCTCCCTCGCCGCCCGCCTCTCCGCCTACGCCGGCCCGACCGCCCAGGCCGACGTCGTCTACGGCCTCATCAACGCCGTCGTGGGCGTGCCCGCCATGGTCTCGTTCGCCGCCATCGTCTTCGTGCACCCGACCTACAAGCCGTTCCTAGGGCAGCTCGCGCGCTTCTCCTTCCTCTCGGCCGCCGTCCACCAGCTCTGCTTCGCCGCCCTCTCCTCGCTCCCCTTTGCGGTCGGGCAGCCGCAGGACACGGGCCTCATCGTCCTGAGCGCCATCGCCACGTCCGTCGCCGACTTTGGCCTGCAGCGGGGCCTGTCCGCGCGCGTGGTCGTCGCCACCACCCTGGCGGCAAGCGCGCTCGCGACGATGCTGGTCGGCGTCGGCACGCTCGGGGTCGCGCGCCTGCGCCTGGCGGGGCTCGTCCAGTACGTGCCCCTGCCCGTCGTCGGGGGGTACCTGTCGTTCGTCGGGTGGTTCTGCTTCGCGGCCGGGCTGGGGCTGGGCGCGGGCGTCGAGCTCGGCCCGCCGTCGTCGTGGCTGGGCCTCGGAAGCGCCGACGCTTTGCCCAAGCTGGCCGCGACCGTCGCGGCGAGCGCGGCCATCCTGCTGGTGATGCGCCGCGCGCGCTCGCCGTGGGCGCTCCCGGCCCTGCTCGCGTCCATCCCCCTCCTGTTCCACGCGATCCTGCTCGCCACGGGCACGTCGCTCGCGCAGGCGCAGGACGGCGGATGGGTCATCAAGCCGCCCGCGTCCGAGGACGGCGGCGGCGGCGGCGGCGGCGGGGGCCACCACCACCACGGCGGCGGCGGCGCCGACCCCTCGGCCGCTTCCTCCTCCTCTTCCCTCGAGCCCTTCTGGGACCTGTACGGCCTGTTCTTCCCGGGCGAGGGCGCGGGACTCTGCCTCCCGGCCCTCGCGCGCCAGCTCCCCCGCGCCGTCGCGCTCTGGTTCATCGTCGTCTTCGGCTCGAGCCTCGACGTCGCCGCCATCCAGGCGTCGACCAGCGAGCCGCTCGACTTCAACCGCGAGCTCGCGACCGTCGGAGCGAGCAACATTGTGTGCGCGGCCTGCGGCGGGGGGTTCACGGGGTCGTTCCTCTTCAGCCAGACCGTCTTCTCCATGAAGGGCGGCGTCAGCGGCCCCCTGCACGGCCTCATCATCGGCGGCGTCGAGCTGCTCGTCTTTCTGCTGCCCGTCCCCGTGGTGCAGCTGCTGCCCAACTTCTTCGTCGGCGCCCTGCTGGCCGTCTTCGGGGTCGAGATCACGACCGACTGGCTCATCCACTCCCGCAGCAAGGTCACGCGCAGCGAGTACGCCCTGCTCGTCGCCACGTTTGCCCTGATCGTGTGGCTGGGCCTGGGCGAGGGCATCGCGGCGGGCGCGGTGCTGTGCCTCGTCTACTTTGCGGTCAGCTACACGCGGGTCAACCTGTCGGCGTCCCGCGTGCTGTCGTCGCGCTCCGCGGCCGCCCGGCCCTTGCGGGAGCACCGGGCGCTCGAGGACGCGTTCGCGGGGCGCATGGCGGCCGTGTCCCTGAGCGGGTTTGTGTTTTTCGGGTCGGGCGTCAAAATCATGGACCGCGTGCTCGCGCTCGCGGCCGAGATGGTGGCGGCGGACGGCGGCGGCGACGACAAGCAAGGGGGGGGTGGCGCGGCGGGGGCTGGGGCTGTTGCTGGTGGTGGTGGTGGTGGTGCTGGGGCCTGGGCTGGGGGTGCGGACGAGGCCACCCCCAAGCAGCACGAGCACCTCTTGCTGCTGCGCCGCGTGGCCGCGGGCGCGCCCCGCTTCTTGCTGCTCGACTTTCGGCGGGTGCTCGGCGTCGACGCCACGGCCGCGCAGACGTTTGGCGCCCTGCGCGCGCGCCTGGCGCGCATGGGCGTCGAGCTCGTGCTGACGCGCGTGCACGGAAACCCGACCGTCGAGCACCTGTTTGCGGCGCACGGGCTCATCGCCCCGCAGGAAAACGACGGCGGCGGCGGCGGCGCGTCGCATGCGCCGGGCGGCGGCGGCGCCGGCGGCGGCGGCAAGAAGTCGCGGCCCGAGCGCAGCGTCTCGGACGGCGGGCGGGCGCTCCGGGACTCCGAGGCGGCGTTTCTGGCCCAAGATGGGGGCGACCTCGGCGCTGCTGCCGCCGCTGCCCTGGAGCTCGAACCAGGCCCCGAGAGCGGCTACTGCCGCCACTTTGAGACGCTCAACGACGCCGCGCGCTACGCCGAGGAGCGCTTCCTCGCGCTCGCGCGCGCGGCGGGGGCGCTGCCCGCGCAGGACCAGGCGCTCACGCTGCGCGAGTTTCTGGCGGGGCATTTGCTCAACGTGGCTGCTGACGAGGACGAGGACGAGGACGATGATGACGATGACGAGGGAGCTGCGAACGACGGCGGCAAGGGCGGCCGGGCGGCGGGGCGGCCCGCCGACGGCAAAGGCGGCGGCGGCAAGGGCGGCGCGACCCTCGTCGCGTCGGCCGACGCCTCCGACGCCGACGCGTCCGACCGCCCGTCGTTTGGCTTTGCCGCGCTCGGGGGCTCGCGCCGCGCCGTCGACGCGGCGGCCGAGGGCATCGAGCGCCACTCGAGCGTCGCGCGCTTCGCGCCCGGGCAGGTGCTGTTCGACTATGGCGCCGCGCCGGATGTCGTTTACCTGATCATGAAAGGCCAGGTCGACGTAGAGATGCGAGGGGCGGGCGGGGCGCAGCTCACGGCGGCGGTGGCGGCGGCGGCGGCGGCGGCCGCAGGGGCCGGCGGCGGCAGCAGCGCGCCGCCGGCGGCGGCGCTCGTGGCCGCGGCCTTCCCCGCGGCCGGCGCGGCCGGCCCCTCCAACCTGTCCGCCGCCGCGGCCCCGCCGCGCCACTACCAGTGCGGCGTCGGCGCCGTGGTCGGAGGGACGGACGCCGTGCTCCAGCGCCCGCGCACGTTTCGCGCGACGGCGGCGGCGGCCGTCGAGACGGTGGCCGTCGAGGGCGGGCAGTACCGCGCGATGGCGCGCGAGCGGCCCGCGGCCGCTCGCGCGCTGCAGGCCATCCTGCTGCGCGACGCGTGCCTGGGCGAGGTGTACGCGTACGAGGCGCTGCAGCGCGCGGCGGACTGATGTGGTTCGCGGCCTGGACGTTTTTTTTTTATATTAGAGAGACCGTTCTTGCTGTCTATTTGGCGTCCGCCGCCGCCGCCTGTTTCTCCTCCTCCTCCCGCCGCCGCCGCCGCCGCCGCCGCGCCTCCTTGGCCGCGTCCGCCTCCTTCTCCGCGGCCAGGCGCGTGGGGCGGAGGCGCGCGAGGGCGCCGTTGCCGCCAGCGCCCGCGCCCCACGCCTCGTCCTCGGCGCCGCCCGTCTCGACCAGCCGCGGCGCCAAGCCAGACGCCGCGGCCGCCGCCGCCGCCGCGCCCGCCACGGCCTCCTCGAGCTCGCGGAGGGCGCTCGAGGCCTGCCGCACCAGCTCGTCGTCCTCCCCGCCATCGCCTCCGGGCTCGTCCTTGGCCGCCGCCGCCGCCGCCGCCCCGCCCCGCCCGCCCCGCTTCTTCCGGCCGCCCCCCGCCGCCGCCGCCGCCGCTCCTGCCGCTCCTGCCGCCCCTGCCGCCTCGGCCGCCGCCACGCGGCGCACCCAGAACCGCGCGTCGCGCACGAGCGCCCCGAGCTCGGCCGCGATCGCCTCGGCCCACGAGGCGTCCAGGCCCAGCCCCGCGGCCGCCGCCGTCGCGTAGGCACGCGCGGACGCCGCGGGGCGCGCGACGTCCCACACGGGGCGGGCGAGGAAGACGAGCGGGGGGCCTCCTCGGCCGCGGGGCGCGGGGGCGGCGGCAGCGGGGGGGGCGGCGGCGGCGGCGGCGGCGGCCCCGCGCTTGCCGCCCCTCGGCGGCTCGGCGGGCGGCGGGGCCGCGCGCGCCCGCTTGCGCGTCCAAGAAGGCGCCTCGACGCGCAGCGGCAGGCGCAGCAGCCGGGGCGCGGGCAGCGGCAGGCCGCCGCCGAGCGGGGGGCGGCCCGGGCGCAAGGGGTCCGGCGCGGCGGCGGCAACGGCGGCGCCGCTGCTGCCGTCCTCGTCTGCGCCCTCGTCCTCGTCGCCCTCGTCGTCGTCCGGGTCCGGAAACCACCCGGCCTCGACGTACGGCCTCAGGCCCTCGCGGATCTGCGCCTCGACCGGCGCCCGGAAGCTCGGCGGCAGCGCGAGCTCGGCGACCAGGCGCGCGGCGAGCTGCCGCGGGGTGGGGACGCGGGGGCCGCCGGCCGTCGGGACTTTGACCAGCAGCTGCTCGCGGAGGTGGTCGTCGGCGCACGTCGCGCCGCGGTCGAGGCAGACGAAGACGGGGACGAGCGGGCCCTCGTGCTGTTGTTGCGACGACGATGCAGCAGCAGCAGCAGCAGCAGCAGCCGAGGAGGGAGCGGCGGCGGCGGCGGCGGCGGCGGTGGCGGCGGGGGGCGGCGGCGACGGCGCGCCGCCGGCGGTCCCCTGTCGTAGGGCGTGCGCGGTGACGATCTCGCGGTAGGCCGCGGGCGAGGTGACGCGGGCCGCAGTCGTTGGTCCGCCCCCCCCACCGGCCTTGGGGGCGCTGGTCATTGGTTTTCTTGGCAGGCGGGTGGGATGAAAGTGGGATGCCCTGCTCACTTGTTCGGAAGCGCGCCCTTGTGGACTTGGCTGCTCAAGGTTTGACGTGTGCACAACGCGTGGATGATGAAGAGAAGGAGTAGGCGAGGAACATTGCGGGCGCGTCGGCTGGGGCGGGGAGGCATGTGGTCTTGAAGGAGGGGCGTGCGGAGGCATCGCCTACCTCTCCCGACATCGAAATCCAGTTGCGCGCGCGCGCCTCCCTCTCATCAAGCGCGCAGACACCCATCACACACAACAAGCAGACGCGCGAGAGACCCACATCCACACGCACAATCATCGAGCTGCACTCGCTGCGCCCAACAAGCAAAACTTCTCGCGCGCGCGAACGCAAGGCTCTTCACAGGAGCTTTGAGCTTTGCGCAAACCGTCAAGGTGCGCGTCCGCTTTTGTCCGAGCGGCATCATGTGCCGCGCCGCCAGCTGCTGAGCCCGCTGGGAGCCGCTCGGCGACCGCTGCCTCGCTGTGGGCGCGCCGCGCGCGTGACGTGGCGCACATGCCGCATCGAGCGCGCCGCTGACCGCCGACGGACGCTGACGGACGCCACACCCCGCCCCCACCCTCCCCGAATCTCACCGTTCGCCTCTTCCCCTTTTCCCCCCCGCACAGCTCTCCACAGCAGTACAAGGGCCTTTGAGTCGAGCAGTAGCAGCAGCAGCAGCAGCAGCAGCATCAGCAACCATGTCCGACCTCCCGCCCTCGACCGGGGGCGCGGCCCCGACTGCCGCCGCCGCCGCCGCTCCGGACGCCGCGGCGCCCGCCCCGAACAACAACAACCAGCAGCAGCCGCAGCGCCTGTGGCTGGCCGTCCATACGGTCGAGAACGTCTCGGCCCGCGTCCCCTTCTCGATCATCCTGCTCATGGACGCCGCCAAGCGCCGCGCCATCCCGGACGGCGTCGGGCGCGTGCGCATGATCATCCCGTCGGACGGGCGCGAGTCGGTCTCGCTCTGGGACGCCGCGGCGGCCGCCCCGCTGCAAGCGTGGCTGTCGTCCAACCTCGGCCCCGATGCCATCGTCCAGGTCTACGGCGTCGAGGAGGACTTTTGCGTGGGCGTCTCGCTCGAGCTCGCGCGCGCACGCGCCGCCGAGCGCACGCAGCGTGCCGCCGAGCGGGCGGGCGCGGCCGTCGCGCAGCGCGTGCAGGAGCTCGACCGGAGCACGGGCCTGGTGGCCGGCGCGCGCGAGACGACGCAGGCGGCGGCGGCGCGGGTGTCGGCGCTCGTGTCCAAGGCGGCCGAGGACGAGCGCGTGCAGCGCGCGGCGGCGTCGGTGAGCGGCGCGGCGGCGACGGCGTGGACGCGGCTGGCGGGATGGGTGGCGGCGGGGCAGAGCGCCGCGGCCGCGCACGGGGGGTTTGGCGGTGCCGGTCCTGGCGGCGGCGCTGGTGGCGGCGGCGCTGGTGGCGGGGGGGCGGGCGGGCGGGCGGGCGGCGCCGCGTACGACCCGTTTGCTGCGGCGGGAGGAGCAGCAGCAGGAGGAGCAGCAGGAGGAGCGGCGGCGGCGGCGCCCGGCGGCCTCGACCCCCTCGACACGCCGCCGGCGCCCGGAGCTTGAAGAGGGGCCCGTGATCGATCGTCGTGGCGCCAATAAGACCTCGCAGGATCCAATGGATGCCATCCAACCGTGTGATCCGCTGCACGCTTCTTGCTCGCCGGCCCGCCGCCGCCGCCGCGCGCGCGCGCGCTCGCGCACGCACACGCCTCGTCGCGCGGCGACGGCAACAACAGGCCGCGCGCGCACTCGCCACATCCTCTCTCTCTCTCCCTCTGTCTCCTGCGCAGTCACCAACACTGCTCACCTAGCGCAGCAAGCCGCCTTCTTTGTCAGCGCTATAGTACAGGGCGCGCGCGCGCGCCCGCATTCACATCGTCGCGCCCTCGCGCCTCGCGACAACAAAACCGACAAAGCAGTCGCGACCCTCCGCCCGCTCGTCGCCAGGGGGCGCCATGAAGCGCGGCGCCCCTGCCGGCGACGGCAAGGCGGAGGGTCAGGAGGGAGCGGCGGAGAAGCGCCGGCGACAGCACGCGTCGAGCGCAGGAGGGGCGAGAGCGGCAGACCGCGGCGGCGGCGGCGGGGCGCTCCCGACGCCGGCCGCGCGCCGCCCCGAGTCGGTCGCCTATGCGGCGGCGACCCTCGTTGCCTCGCCAAACGACGGCGACCACAACGGCGACAACGACGACGGCCGCTACGACAGCGCGCTGCTCTTCTGGCGCCCGCAGCGCGCGCGCTGGCTCACGGCGGCGGCGCTGGACGGCGCCCTGTCGGCGCGCCCGCCGCCGCCGGCCGCGGCCGGGGCGGCCTCTGCCTCTTCCGGCGCGGCCCCTCCTCCTCCTCCTTACCTCGCGCGCAACGTGCGCCGCTCGGCCGCCGCGGCCGTCACCTCGGCGGCCGTCGTGCTCGAAGACGCGGTGCAAGCAGCACAAAAAGCCCAGCCTGCGGCCGAGCGCGGCGGCGGACTGCTCGGCGGCGGCGGCGGCGGCCGCCGCCCCAGGCGCGAGCGGCGCCCCCCCGCGCGCCTGCGCCTCGACGGCCCCGCCGCAGGCTGGGTCGAGAGCGAGTCGCGCCTGGCCGAGGCGTTCGGCCGGCTCGGGGAGCGGCCAGCGGGCGGTGGGGCCGAGGCGCGAGGCGGCGACGGCGGCGGCCGGCAGCCGGAGGAGGGGGGGAAGGGCGAGGCGGCCGGCGCGGCGCCGCCGCCCCCGCGCCCGCCGCCGCCTGGCAGCGTGGCCGTGCTCGAGCTCGCGGCCGAGGCGGCCGCGATCGCCGCGCGGCCGCCGCGCCGCGGGCGGTCGTCCGGGCGCGCGGCGGCATCGGGTGCCGCCGACGGCGGGCGGAAACCACCACGCGCCAAGCCCGCGCTCACCAACGGCCTGAGGAGGCTGCTCAACGGGGGGGGCGGCAGCGGCGGCGACGACGACGGAGACGACGAAGACGCCGCCGCCGCC
>Ga0315905_10007336_pt1 | contig 11183 bp, 11 predicted proteins | sample LakEriMetagenome_5_FD_203522 | JGI IMG/M metagenome (GOLD analysis project Ga0315905, IMG submission 203522) | Freshwater fungal communities from buoy surface, Lake Erie, Ohio, United States - Buoy 4 MA121 | ecosystem: Environmental > Aquatic > Freshwater > Lake | place: USA: Lake Erie, Ohio... | reverse complement strand
GCCGAGGCTCATGCAGGCGAGGCCGATCACGAGACCGGATTCTTTGAGGCTGCCGTCTTTGGTGAGCCGCGGCTCCAGCCTGGCGAGCAGCGGCTTGATGATGAGGAAGGCGATGAGCACAAAGGCCACAGCCCCGCCGATGTTGGTCAGGGCGTGCGACCAGTCGTTGTCGATCTTTGCGAGCACGACCGCGAGGAGAATCCATGCCGTGGCGTCGTCGATGGCACCCGCGCCGATGGCGACGGTGCCCATGGTGGTGCCATTGAGGCCCTTAAAGTGGATGATGCGCGCCAGCATGGGGAAGGCGGTGATGCACATGCAGGCACCGAGGAAGATCATGGCCGAGCTGAGCGGCACATGGGGGGGAAAGAGTTGGAGCGATTCATTCCCGTGGGCCCACCAGGCGAGCAGCGCACCGAGGGCAAAGGGGGCGGCCATGCCAGCCATGGAAACGGCCACCGAGCTTTTCAGGCGCTTCCGGATGATATCCATGCGGAACTCCATGCCCACGACGAACATGTAGAGCGCGAGGCCCAGCTGAGAGGCGGGAAAGAGATAGCTCTGCGTGTCGCGGGTGGTCTGCGTTTTGTCCCACGGAAAGAGCCAGGCCTGGGCTTCCGGAAAGAGGAGGCCAAACAGCGATGGTCCGAGCAGCACCCCGGCGATCATCTCCGCCACCACCTGCGGCTGGCCAAACTTTGCTGCGACCAGCCCCACTACCCGGCAGAACAGGAGGATGACGGCGAGCTGGAGAAAGAAGAAGATAGCAAGATTGAGATTATCCAAAGCGGGCGGGGGGAAATGACTTGTACCATAGTCGGTCTTCCGACTTGTAACGGAAATAAAGGTTTGCTATGATATTGATAACGAACCGCTATCACTGGCATGGACCTCCGACACCTCCGCTACTTTCAGGCCATCGCCGAGGAACTGAGTTTTTCCCGTGCCGCGCGGCGGCTGAATGTGGTGCAGCCGGCGCTGAGCCGGGCACTGAAGGAACTGGAGGCGGAACTGGGCGTGCAATTGCTCGCCCGCACCCAGCGCAGCGTGGAACTCACGGCCGCGGGGAAAGTGCTCCTCGATGAAACCGGCCTGCTTTTTGAGCGACTGGACCAGACGGTGCGTCGCGTGCGGCGGGCGGCAGCTGGGCAGGAGGGCGAACTGCGGCTCGGCTACATCGGGCCGCCGGTTCAGCCATTTCTCGGGCGGCTGCTGGCGGAATATGCGCGGCGCTGTCCGGGGGTGACGGTCCATCTGGAGGAGCGCACGCCGGAGCGGGTCTGGGAGATGGTGGCGCGCGGCCGTCTGGATGCCGGGCTCACCCGGCCGGTGCCGGCACACGCGGCTTTGGGCATGAAAACCCAGGTGCTGCGCGCCGAACGTCTCTGCGCCGCGGTGCCGGCCGGGCATCCCTCGGCGGGGCGCAAGTCGCTGCCGTGGAAATCTCTCGCCGGGGAGTCGCTCATCGTGCTCGCCCGCCGGGAAGGCGCGGGGCTGCACGACGAAATCCTCGCCGGGTGCCGCACCGCCGGTTTTATGCCCCGCATTTTGCACACGCCCAGCCTTATCAGCACCGTGCTGCGTTATGTGGAAGCCGGGTCCGGCATCGGCATTGTCACCGAGAGCATCGCCGAGTCGGACCACAGCCCGGCGCGTGTGAGTTTGCCCCTCATGCCTGCGCTGACTGTCCCGCTGGTCATGGTGTGGAAAGAGGACCGTACCCCTCCGCCCGTCACCGCTTTCCGCGAACTCATCACCGATTGGGGGCAAGCCGGGCAGCTGTTTCCGAAAAGCCTGCGCTGACCGCCGGCTCAGTTTGCTTTGGATTCACCGGTGCCGATGAGAGAGAAAGACACGCCACCTCCGGTCACGGCGGGGGCATCGCCGCCGAAGCTAACGGAAATGATCTTGGATGCAGGGACGCCGTCGTCGATGAGCGCAGTGCGGACCGACTGGGCACGCATGTCGCTCACCAGACGGGCATATTCACCGGTGAGGGCCGCGGCACCGGCGGCGATGACAACGCATTCAGGATTGCCGCGGAGGTAGGCGGCTACGGATTTGACCTTGGCCGCCTCGTCGCGCTCCAGGTCCCAGGAATCGCCGGAAAATTTGATGACCGGAAACCTGCCGGACTTCAGCCGGTTGCTGGAGGTGTCGAAAAGTGATGGCATTTCGGTGCGGCGCGGATGCGTCTGCATCTCGATGGCGTCATCACTGTCGTCATCTAGGGAAGCGGAGGTGGACTGGCAGCCCGTGAGTGCCAGCGCGCTGAGGGCAAGGATGAGATGGACCGGCGGGCTGGTGACCATGAAAGCAGAGGGGTTCAGCGTGACCAGGCGGGTTCAGCGAGCCGGCCCATGCCGGAGACAATGCGCTCCTTTTTGCCGGTGCGGACGTTCAGGACCACAAGGCTGCCGGACTGCACGGCGACAAGGTGCTTTGCATCAGGTGCCCAGCAGGGATCGGCACCGCCGGGGAGCACGATTCGCGCGCGGCCGGTCTCCATTTCATAGACAGCGACGGATTTCTCGCTGCCCTTCCACGCGGTGAAGGCAATGTGGAGTCCGTCAGCGCTCCAGTCCGGGTCGGTGCATTTGGTGATGCCGGTGTCGAGCCGCTCGGGCTCGCCGCCGCGGCGCGGGGTAATGTAGAGTTGCGGGCTGCCGGTGGCATCCGAGCAAAACACCAGACGCTGGCCATCCGGAGCCCAGGCCGGGGAGAATTCGATGCTGCGGGACTCCGTGAGGCGGCGGCTGCGGCTGCCAGTGACAGTCGTGATGTAAATCTCGGGGTCGCCCTCATGCGTCATGGTGAGCGCGAGCCGCGTGCCGTCGTGGGAAAAGGCTGCGCCGGTATTGGTGCCGGGAGCATTGACGACGCGCTGGCGGTCCCCGTCACTCATGTTCATCACATAGACATCGGGAAAGCCGCTGGTGTAGCTGGTGTAGGAAAGGAGCAGGCCGCCAGGGCTGAGGCTGGGAGTGGCGGCGATGGAGCGGTCCCGTGTGACCTGTTCCATCCGCAGACCGTCGATGTCGCAGAGGTAGATCTCCTTGTAGCCGGTGGCGTCGCTGACGAAGGCGATGCGGCTCAGGGCGATGCCGTGCTGGCCGGTGAGGGCATCCACGATGTCGTCGGCGAAGGCGTAGGCATTGTCGCGGATGTCCGGGCTGTCGTAGTGGTTGTTGAAGAGCACCTTGCCGTCCGGCGCGACGACGGCGCCATCGATGCGGCCGGCAGACGAACTGGCGCGCACCAGCCACTGACCGATGGTGGGGGACAGCGTAAAATACTCGCTGCGCTCCAGGGATTTTCGCACCAGTTCGGAAGCCGACAGGCCGGTGCTGCCCATGAATTCTTCAAAGGCGAGCTGAGGTCTGGCGGTTTGGTCGGCGGCTGCGGCAGGCCTGGCGGAGAGGCTCAGGGCGGCGGCGCACAGAAGGAAATGGCCACGCGACGGCATGGGCGGATGCTTCGGCGGAAATCCCCGGGGCGTCAAGCGCTGCGGCACCTTGACGTTGTGCTTCCTCCGTCCCACTGTCCGCCCTCACCTTCCTCCTATGCCACTCCTTACTGTCTCCGGTCTTCGCGTGCATTTTCCTGTCAAAGGAGGGGTGCTGAACCGCACGGTAGCCCACTGCCGGGCCGTGGACGGCGTCTCGCTCACGCTGGAGAAAGGGGAAACGCTCGGGCTGATCGGTGAGAGCGGCTGTGGAAAGACCACGCTGGGCAAGACCATCGTGGGTTTGAACAGGCCGGTGGAGGGGACGGTCGCTTTTGATGGCGAAAATATCACCGGCCGCGGACCTGGCTATCTCAGCCGGAGCATGCAAATGATTTTCCAGGACCCGGCGGAGTCGCTCAATCCGCGGATGACGGTCGGCGCCCTTGTGGAGGAGCCGCTGCTCATTCACGGGCTCGGCACCGCGGCGGAGCGCCAGAAAGCGGTGGCGGAGGTGCTCGAAAAAGTCGGATTCTCCGCATCGGCGGCGGGGAAGTTTCCCTTCGAATTCAGCGGCGGCCAGCGGCAGCGCATCGGGATTGCCCGTGCCATCGTGCTGCAGCCCAGGCTGGTGGTGTGCGACGAGCCGGTGAGCGCGCTGGATGTGTCGGTGCAAAGCCAGGTGCTGAATCTGCTCATGAATCTCCAGAGCGAACTCCACATGAGTTACCTCTTCATTTCGCACAATCTCGCGGTCGTTCGTCACATTTCCGACCGCATCGCCATCATGTATCTCGGCCGCATCGTGGAACTGGGGGCCAGCAGCGTCATCACCACCAATCCGCGCCACGCCTACACCAAAGCTCTCCTCAGTGCCATCCCGGTGCCGGATCCCGCTGTGGAACGGAAGCGGCATCTGCCTTCCGGTGATGTGCCCAGCCCTATCAATCCGCCGCCCGGCTGTGCCTATGGCCATCGCGTGAAGGCTCCACGTTATCAGGAGAGCATCGGCCGCGAGCCAGGCCTGCGCGAGATTGCCCCCGGCCACTGGGTGAGTGACTGCCCCTGCTGCGTCGAGTAGCCGCAACGTCCCGCACCGCACCGCGCTGTGAACGACTCCCGGATTTTTTTCATCGCCGGCCTTGGGCTCCTGGCGCTTCTCTTTCTCTGGCTCAGCCACCGCTCCAACCGCCGCCGGCGTTTGGTGGAAGCCCTGCCCACCTCGCGTGTGCAGGGCGTCTTTATCGGGCTGGTGGAGTTGAAAGGCACGGCCGAGAGCGAGGCTCCCTTCACCGCCTACCTGAGCGGGGAAACCTGTGTGCTTTACTCGTGGAATGTGGCCGAACACTGGCGGCGTGAGGTCACCGAGACCTATACCGACAGCGAGGGCAAAACGCAGACGCGCACCCGCATTGAGACCGGCAGCACCACCGTCGCCAGCGGCGGGGAAAGTGCTCCGTTCTACCTACGCGATTACACCGGCGTAATCCTCGTCCACCCCGAGGGGGCCGAACTCCGGCCCGCGAATCTTTTCTCCGAGACCTGCACTCCGCTCAATCCGCTCTACTATGATAAAGGCCCCGCCGGAGCCATCATGGACAGCACCTTCACCCGCACCTTCACCGAGACGGGCATCATCCTGCACAGTGATGTGTTCCTCATCGGCAAGGCCCGAGAGCGTCAGGACATCGTCGCCCCGGAAATTGCCGCGGAGAAGGACGCGCCGCTCTATCTTGTCACCGTGCAAACGGAGGAACAGGTCCTCCGCGGCTATGGCATTTCGCTGCGGGTGTGGAATGTCCTCGGCCTCCTCGCTGCGGGCGGTGCCGGCTGGCTGCTGCGGGAGAACTGGCCTGCGGTCGCCGCTGCCGCGGGCATTTACGCCGCCGTGTGGGGCCTCACCTGGCTCTGGATGGTCTATAACAGCCTCGTGGACACCCGGAACCGCGTCCGTCAGGGCTGGTCGCTCCTCGATGTGCAGCTCAAGCGCCGCTTCGATCTCATTCCCCAGCTCGTCGCCTGTGTCGAAGGCCTCCGCAGCCACGAACAGGATGTCCTCGCAGCCGTCACAGCCATGCGCACCCAAATGAGCGCCACGCCGCCCGGCGAGAGCGGTCCCGACTTTCACGGAGTCTCCCGCGTCCTCCTCGGCGTCGCCGAAAAGTACCCCGTGCTCAAAACGGACACCGCCTTCCTCAATCTCCAGAAGGCCCTGACGGAAACCGAGCGGCGCATCGCCCTTGCCCGCGGTTACTACAACGACATCGCCACCGCCTGCAACACGCGCATTCAGGTCATGCCCGACGCTCTCCTGGCGAAACTCACCGGCTTCCGGCCGATGGCGCTCCTTGAAGCCGAAGATTTCGAGCGGGCCGAAGTCCAGGTGCATCTGGCCTGAGTGCCGGCCGTTGGCCACGAACGCGGATAGTCCGCGGGTTGAGGGGATGGGCGGGCGAATCAGGGTGCCGGCCGCTATGAAACACCTGCTATTACTCTCTCTGCTGACCGCTGCCCTGGCGCAGGCGGCACCCGAAATCAAAGTCGTCGCCGGGAAGGGGCCCGTTGGGTTTTCCGGCGATGGCGGTCCGGCGATGCTGGCGGAGATGGACAATCCTTTTGGCATCACCCGCGGACCGGATGGCGCACTGTATGTGTGTGAATTCACTGGTCATGTGGTGCGGCGTATTGATGCCAAAGGCGTGATCACCACCGTGGCCGGCAACGGCACGGCGGGCTATTCCGGCGACGGCGGCCCCGCGCGGAAGGCGCAGCTCAACAAGCCGCACGAGATTCGGTTCGGTCCGGATGGCGCCCTCTATATTTCGGACATGTCCACGCACACGATCCGCCGTGTGGATATGAAGACAGGCACGATCTCCACATTCGCGGGCAGTGGCATCGCGGGATTTGGCGGCGATGGCGGCCCGGCCGACAAAGCTCAGATGAAGGACCCCATCGCCATCCAGTTTGGCCCGGATGGCCGGCTCTATATTTGTGACATTGGAAACAACCGCATCCGGGCGGTGGATCTGAAGACACGTGTCATCGAAACCGTGTGCGGCAGCGGTCAAAAGGCGCCGACACCGGATGGCGCGGACTTTAGCCCGGCCACGCCGCTCAACGGTCCGCGGACGATTGATTTCGACGCCGATGGGCACGCGTGGATTGCCCTGCGCGAGGGGAATGCGGTCTTTCGTGCTGATTTGAAGACGAAAAAGCTCACCCACATCGCGGGCACGGGGAAGCCGGGCTTTGCGGGGAATGGCGGACCGGCAAAGCAGGCGCAGCTCGCGGGTCCCAAAGGGCTGACGGTTTCCCCGGACGGCCGGGTCTTCATCGCGGACACGGAGAGTCACAGCGTGCGCGTGATCGGGAAGGACGGCCGCATTGATGCCGTGGCCGGGAATGGAAAGAAAGGCCCCGGCAAGGACGGCCCGGCGGCGGAATGCCAGCTCGCCCGCCCGCACGGCGTTTACTGGGATGCCGACGGCACGCTTTATATCGGCGACAGCGAGAATCATGTGGTGAGGGCCATCACCGGTCTGAAGTGAGCCGGATTTTTGCTTTGCCGGATGTCGCCCCGCGGCTAAGGCGTCAGTGCGCCCGTACAACGGCGGCGCGCTCCCATTTCACCCAACCCAACACCCACTCCTGACATGCCTAAAGTATCCACCAACGGAATCGAAATGTATTACGAAGAGCGCGGCAGCGGCGAACCCGTGATCTGCATCATGGGCATCACCGCCCCCGGCGCTGTCTGGGAGGCCCACGCCTCTGTCTGGGAAAAGAACTTCCGCTGCATTCTCGGTGACAACCGGGGCGTCGGTCAGTCGGACAAGCCGCAGGGCCCCTACACCAGCGCCATGATGGCGGATGACTATGCCGGCCTCATGGATGCCCTGGGCATCAAAAAGGCTCACATCGTCGGCTGCTCCATGGGCGGCATCATTGCCCAGCAGCTCGCCCTGCGTCACCCGGACAAAGTTAAGAGCACTATTCTGATGTGCACCTGGGCACGGCTCGACCGCTACGGGAAAGCGATCTTCGATCACCTCAAGCACATCAAAGCGCACCTGCGTCCCGAGGAGATGATGAACTACGTGCAGCTGCTCATTTTTACCAAGCCCTTCTGGGATAACGATGACTGCTTTGCCGGAGTGCAGCAGGGACAGGCGGACGCTGCGATCAATCCTGCTCCGCAGCCGCTCCACGCTCTGGAGGCCCAGGCTTCCGCGTGCCAGACCCACAATGTGCTGGATGAACTGAAGAACATCAAAGCACCTGCGCTGATCATTGGCGGCAAGAACGACATCTTCACCCCGCGCTGGATGGCTGAAGAACTCGCCGCGCACATTCCGAACAACGAACTGCACCTGTTCGACAATGCGGGCCACGCCTTCCACTGGGAGTGCCTTGAGGCCTTCAATGCGAAGACCACAGAATTCCTGCTGAAGCACAGCGGGAACTAACCAACTGGCTCCAGCCCGGATGGCAGACGCTGAGTCTGTCATCCGGGCTTTTCTTTGCCCTCCATGCCGCCCTTCCTTCAGGCCACTGGATTGCTCATCCTCTCGAATGTCTTCATGACTTTCGCGTGGTATGGTCATCTCAAGAATCAGGCGCACAAGGCGTGGTATGTCGCCGCGCTCATCAGCTGGGGCATCGCCCTGTTTGAATACCTGCTCCAGGTGCCGGCCAACCGCATTGGACATGCGTCGGGTATGTCGCTGGCGCAGCTCAAGATTCTTCAGGAGGTCATCACGCTGGGAGTCTTTGTGCCGTTCGCCGTTTTCTACATGAAAGAGCAGCCTCGGCTGGATTTTCTGTGGGCGGCGCTCTGCATCATGGGGGCCGTGTATTTCGTCTTCCGCGGCGGGAATGATGCGCAATCGCGGGCGGCAGAGACGTTGCCGGTGCACACAGACAAATAAGCTTTGAACATGAAATCTGGACCTCTTTGGCTGCTCATCGCTACGGCCGTGTCGCTGACAGCGCAGGAACTGGCGGCCCCGCTGCGCAAGTATGACCGCGACCGCGACGGAAAACTCACGGGGGAGGAACTGGTGCTTGCGCGGCAGGCCCACAACCGCGGCGGCCGTGACGCGGAACCGCGTCCGGGCAAGTGGAGGGAAATGCTCCAGCGCTTTGAGAAGGATTTCATCGCCCGCCGGCAGAAGGACTTTGATTTGAACAAGGACGGCCGTCTTGATGAGGCGGAGCGCCGCGCGATGAGCGGGGTCTGGCAAAAAGCCGCAGCGAAGATCACAGAAGCCCGGGCCCGCATCACGGCTAAATATGATCGCAATGACGACGGCCAACTCAATGAACAGGAGCGCGGGGTTTCGCGCGGTGAATCCGAACGCACGCGCCGCGACATCGAGGATGAATGCGTGCGGGAGTGGCGCAGCCGCAATGTTCCGCCCGCAGCTTAAGGGAGTCCGTGCCGGTTGATCGCCTGTTGCAACCTCGCGGCGGGGTTTCATCATCGGCCGCAGCATGAACTATCTCGACTCTCTCTTTTCTCTGACCGGTAAAACAGCCGTGGTCATCGGCGGCACCGGTGAACTCTGCGGAGCCATGGCGGAAGGTCTCGCCGGCGCGGGGGCGGAAGTAGTCCTCGTGGGCCGCAGTGAAGAAAAAGCCCGGGCACGTCTCGAAAAGATCACCGCTGCCGGTGGCAAAGGATGGTTTGCTCCTGCGGAAGCCGGGGAGAAGTCCAGTCTGGAGGCACTGCTCGCGACCGTGAAGGAGCGCTCCGGGAAAGTGGACATCCTGGTGAACGGCGCGGGCATCAACTCGCCCACGCCCTTCCTCGACATTCCTGAAGACGAGTTCGACCGCATCCTCCAGGTGAATACCAAAGCCGTGTTTCTCGCCTGCCAGGTCTTTGGCCGTTATTTTGTGGAGCGTGGGGCACCGGCTTCCATCATCAACCTCGGCAGTATGTCCGGACTGGTGCCGTTGAGCCGGGTGTTCACCTACTCGCTGAGCAAAGCCGCGGTACACAATCTCAGCAAGAACCTCGCCCGGGAATGGGCTCCGCTGGGCATCCGCGTGAATACGCTGGTGCCCGGGTTTTTCCCGGCGGAGCAAAACCGCAAGGTGCTCAACCCGGAGCGCGTGGAGAACATCATGCGCCACACGCCGATGAAGCGCTTCGGGGAGGCCCGCGAACTCATCGGTGCGACGCTGCTGCTCGCTGCGGAAGGTGCCGGCAGCTTCATCACCGGAGCTGAAATCGTCGTGGACGGCGGCTACCATGCCATGACTATCTAACGAATATGTTTCGCTGTCTGATATTGCTCCTGACCGCCGGCATTCTGGCCTCCTGCCGGTCCAGCCCACATCCCGCTGCCGGCCCGGCCGGCATGATGCCGGGCGGACTTTCGCTTCGCGGTCAACTGCAGGGCCGCCTGGAATTGACGGACGGCTCGCGCTGGCAGGTTCAGCCGGCCGGTCAGAGTGCCTCGCTGCGCTGGCGGCCGGGGGATCCTGTGCGGGTAGTGCGCTCCGGGCATCCGGCGTGGCCGTTTCTCCTGACTCATCTGCCTACGGGCGCTGCGGCGCTATCCCGTCCAGCCCCGCTTTATTGATCTCATGCAACGTCTCAAACTTTCCCCCGGCGCTCCCGAATTCTCCCGCCTCGCCTTTGGCACGTGGCGTCTCTTTGACGATGCGGAAGCCTCAACGCCAGCCGGTCTCCTGGAGCGGTTCAAAGCCTGTCTCGATCTCGGAATTACCACGATCGACACCGCGGAAATCTACGGGCTTTACCGCGTCGAGGAATTGATCGGTGCGGCGCTGGCGCTGGATCCGGGTGTGAAGTCGAAAATGGAAATCATCACCAAGGCGGGCATCTATGTGCCGTGCCAGTTTCATCCGGACCGGAAGACTGCTTTCTACAACAGCGGGGCGGAGCGTCTCGTGAAGAGTGCAGAGAAGTCGCTGCGCTTTCTGGGGGTGGAAGCGCTGGACCTGTTCCTTGTGCACCGCCCGGACTGGCTGACGCATCCGGCGGACACCGCAGCGGGACTCAACCGCCTCGTTAGGGAAGGGAAGATCCGGGCGGCCGGAGTCAGCAACTACACACCGGCCCAGTTTGCGGCCCTGCAGCAGTATATGGAGACGCCGCTCGCAACGAATCAGGTGCAGTTCAGCCCGTTTTGCATGACGCCGGTGTTCGACGGCACTTTTGATCAGTGCCAGCAGATCGGGATTCACCCCATGGCCTGGTCGCCCACCGGCGGCGGCCAGCTGTTTGATGACGCGGATGCCGCCGGTCAGCGGGTGCACCAGGTGATGCAGCGCCTTGCGCCAAAGTATGGCGATGCCGGTGCCGACCGTCTCTGTTTTGCCTGGATTCTGACCCATCCTTCGCGGCCGATGGCGGTGACCGGCACCAACCGTATCGAGCGGCTGCGCGGCCTCGCCGGTTGCGACAGTCTTGTGATCGAACGCGAAGACTGGTATGCCATCGCCGAAGCCGGCCGCGGCGCCCCGATTCCCTAACGCACTCCGTTTTTACATCCCATGAGCAACATCGAAGTCTCCCAACTCCAGCCGGAATTGATCTGGCGCTTCTTTTCTGAACTGGCGCGAATCCCGCGGGAGTCCAAAAAGGAGGACCGTGCCGTGCAGTGGCTGATGGATACGGGCAGGGATCTGGGCTGTGAAGTAGAGACCCAGCCCATCGCGGGACCCGGGCGGCCGCTGTTTGCCAATGTGCTGCTGCGCAAAC
>Ga0315905_10007335_pt1 | contig 11185 bp, 9 predicted proteins | sample LakEriMetagenome_5_FD_203522 | JGI IMG/M metagenome (GOLD analysis project Ga0315905, IMG submission 203522) | Freshwater fungal communities from buoy surface, Lake Erie, Ohio, United States - Buoy 4 MA121 | ecosystem: Environmental > Aquatic > Freshwater > Lake | place: USA: Lake Erie, Ohio... | reverse complement strand
AGTCACAAGAAAAGTATTTTTATACTTTATTTGCTGCTACCCCTGTGGGACTCTTTAAATTCGAGAGGCTACACAATCAAAATGCAGTTTCATTTCATATCAAGGAAAAAAATAGCAGTTAGTGCGATTTTAATCATCGCGTTCTCAAACCTAGTCTTTGCACCCAGCGCCAATGCAGCAGAAAAAGGCTGGCGATATTGGGGTTACTACCAAGCAGCCCCTGGTGCAAATAATTGGACCGCTGCAATGACCGGACCAACAGTTGATATCAAAGATGGCGCAGTCGAGGGCTGGTCATTTGTATTTAGCGCAGATGACATTCCTTCAGTTGCACCTTCTGTAAAACCTGATTTCCAAGTGATTTGCGGTAAGACAAAGTCAGATAAAGACACCAAGCGAATTGCAGTTGTTATTGATTACGGCTCAAAGGCGTATGCGCCTAAGGGAGAAAAGCTACAGAAAACATTTACGGCCTGTGTGCGAACTGCAAAAGCATCGCAGGGTATTGATGTACTCGGTCAGGTCGCCAAGATTCGCGCTGACAAGAGTGGGTTAATTTGCGGGCTAAATGGCTACCCAGCCAAAGAGTGCGGGGTTGAAATTATGACTCCCGCATCCCTTAAGAAAAAATAAGGCTGTATGAAATCGCTGCATCCGCTTACTTGGTGGATCTGGTCCCTGCTAATTGTTGGCGCAGTAATTGCCACCAATAGTGCGTGGGTGGCCGGATTTGCCATAGCGGTTGCAGCGATTTCAGTACTTAAATTTGCAGAAGATGCGCCTTGGGCGAAATCATTTTGGTTCTCACTCCGGCTAGGCGCCATAATTTTAGTTATACGCACAGTCGTCGGTGTTTTGATAGGCGTTCCTATTCCAGGTACCAAGTTATTTAGCGTTCCGATATTGCCACTTCCAAGTTGGATAGCTGGAATAAGAATTGGCGGCGTGGTTACTCAAGAGCGATTGCTGTCATCAATTCACGAAGGTTTAATAATTATTGCCGTCATCTGCTTATTTGGTGCCGCAGTATCACTGACCAGCCCACATAAACTTTTACGGGTTACTCCCGTTGTTATCTACGAGTTTGGAGTTGCCACGGTTATCGCAACCTCAGCTCTTCCACAACTGGTGCAAAGCGTCGGACGCATCAGACGGGCACGAACTCTTCGCGGGGATGAAAACCCTTCGTGGCGTTCTATCGCTATTCCTTTACTTGAAGATTCACTCTCGCGATCTTTGGAATTAGCGGCGGCAATGGACTCGCGCGGCTACGGCGTTAGCCGAAAAAGGTCTAGATACCGCCCAATTCATTGGCAGCAGATTGATTCGGCAGTGGTCGCTAGTGCTCTAGTAGCGCTTGCTTTAGCTTTGGTATTGCGCTGATGATTAAATTTTCTAACGTATCTCTTATCTATCCCACTTCTACAAAGACTATTTTAGAAGACCTCTCATTTTCAATTGTGGAAGGTGAGCTAGTTCTGGTCATAGGTTCAACCGGAACTGGGAAGACTTCTCTGCTGCAATTGATAAATGGACTCGTGCCACATCACACCGGTGGAATTCTCGCGGGTGATATTACTGTCGATGGGATTTCTACCAAGTTGGTTCGACCCGGAGAACTTGCACATTTAGTTGGAATTGTTGGGCAAAATCCAGCTCAAGGATTTGTTACTGACACCGTTGAAGAAGAGTTGGCCTTTGGAATGGAGGCGCTGAACCTTGCTCCAGATTTAATGCGAAAACGTGTGGAAGAAATTCTAGATTTATTGGCGCTGGCCCATTTACGCAATCGCGCTATTTCAACTCTCAGCGGAGGAGAACAGCAAAGAGTTGCCATAGGTAGCGCACTGGTCATGCATCCGAAAGTACTTGTATTAGATGAGCCGACCAGCGCCCTTGATCCAATTGCAGCGGAGGAAGTCTTATCAATTCTTCACAGACTGGTTCATGACTTAAGCCTCACCGTTGTCATCGCTGAGCATCGCTTAGAACGTGTTATTGGATTTGCCGATCGCATTATTCATATCGCAGGAGATGGAAACGCCAAAATAGATTTGCCTGAAATAATTCTTAAAGAGTCAGATATCGCACCTCCCATTGTGCACTTAGTCAGGGCGTTAGGACTCTCTGATGTTGGATTGAGCGTTCGCGATGTCAGACGAATGACGGAGACCATCAGGGATGAGGGCAAAGAAGTTGAAAACATCTTGCCTACTCTTGGCGCTGAACGAATATTGGCAAAAGATTTGACCATCAAATACGGATCAAACGTTGTATTGAAATCTTTAAACGCTACCGTCCGAGCTGGCGAAATCGTGGCGCTAATGGGTCGCAACGGTGCTGGTAAAAGTTCACTATTAACCGCACTAGTTGGATTGCAGAAGCCAGATTCTGGAACATCGCATATTTGCGGAAAAGCTTCGGCTGAATTGAAGGGAAAGGTTCGCCGCGAGACGGTCGGATTCATTCCGCAAGAACCTAGCGATCTGCTTTATGGTCAAAGCGTCGTTGGGGAATGTCAGCAAGGCGATAAAGATAATCAAATCGCGCCTGGAACTACATTTGCATTGCTGCAAAGAATTGTTCCTTCGGTAAGCCCTGATACACATCCCCGTGATTTATCTGAAGGGCAACGACTTGCCCTAGCACTGGCAATTGTTTTATCCGCACAACCCCAAGTCTTAATACTGGATGAACCAACTCGTGGTTTGGATTATCAATCTAAAGCTTTACTGGTCGGGCTTCTGCGGAATTATTCAAGAGAGTTAGGCCGATGCGTTCTAATTGCCACCCATGATGTTGAACTCGTAGCCGAACTTGCCGATCGCGTAATTTTTCTCGCAGATGGCGAGATTGTGGCCGATGGTCCGACCCTAGATATTTTGCTCTCATCCCCCGCCTTTGCACCACAGGTTGCAAAGGTGATGTCACCAAGGCGTTGGTTAACGGTCTCAGATGTGATTGCAGCGATGGAGTCATAATGCTTAAGACCTCTGATATTTATCATTTCTCTCGCAAATCACAATTCACACTTTTTTGCGTATCTATTTTCACTCTTGCTGGATTTACTTGGCCCTTCTTTGCACCAGATCAAAGCTCGGCACGATTTGCACAGTATTTCTTCTGGATCGCCATCCCCTTCACCTTCCTTCTGCTGATTGCGCAATTAAGCGATAAAAGTCTTGATGCGAAGTCCGTCGCATTGCTTGGAATGTTGGCCGCGCTAATTGCCGCACTTCGTCCGCTAGGTGCAGGCGCAGTTGGTCTAGAACCAATGTGGTTCTTATTGATCTTGGCAGCGCGAGTTTTTGGAAGCGCCTTTGGTTTTCTGCTTGGCGTTCTTGCAATGCTCGCATCGGCCTTACTCACTGGTGGAATGGGGCCCTGGTTGAGTTATCAACTATTTGCAGCCGGGGTTATCGGTTTACTCGCTGGTGCATTCTTTAAAAATCTTCGAGGTAAGGGCGAACTCGCACTACTAGTAGCGATCGCGATTTTTTCATCTTTGAGTTATGGGCTATTAATGGATCTACAATTTTGGCCTTGGGCGATCGGTTCTAATACGCAACTCTCATTTATCCCGGGCGCCGAATTATCAGTGAATTTGCGCCGCTTCATTACTTTTCATTTTCTCTCTGCGATGGCATGGGATATTCCACGGGCGATTCTTACCGTTGTGTTAACGCTCTCAGCTGGCCCCGCAATATTGACAGCACTTCGCAGAACTAAGAAACGGGCGGCGTTTCTAACTCCAATTGAATTTATCGAACGTGCGAAGTCACCAGAGGCAATTTAGTTACCTCCGCCAAGGAATCTCGTCCTCGCACATCAATAACGAGCTGATCCCCCAATTTAACTGAGTTCGAAAGCAGCGCTAGCGCTATCCCTTTTTTAAGACTTGGAGAGAAAGTTCCACTGGTTACTTCACCAACTATTTCACCAGCGCTATTTTTAACCTGCATTCCAGCGCGTGGAATGCCGCGATCCTGGCTTACCAGTGCGCGAACTCTTGGGTGTGTGCCACTAGTTTTTTCCGTACGTAGCGCTTGGCTGCCACTAAATATTGGTTTATCCCAACCAATTGCCCAAGTTGCAGCTGCCTGAACCGGAGTAATTGAAAGTGAGAGTTCATGACCGTGTAGTGGATATCCCATTTCGGTACGCAAGGTATCTCTGGCGCCGAGACCGCAAACTAATCCATCAAATGGTTTTATCGCATCTGTAAGTGCATCCCAAACTTTGGTTGCATCTTGCCAACGAGGCACGATTTCATATCCATGTTCGCCGGTGTAGCCAGTACGACAGAGGATTACCTGACAACCAGCAATCTGAACATGGGCAAAAGCCATGTAATCCATTTCGGGATTGACACCAAAACTTTCAATCACTTCGCGAGATTTTGGTCCTTGGACGGCAATGACCCCAAATGATTCGTGAAGGTTTACGATTTCGATGCCTGCTGGAACTCGCGACATAAGATCTGCAACAACACTTGTCGTGTTGGATGCATTTGGAATCAAGAAAAGATCTGTTGGGCTATTGCGGTAAACAATCAAATCATCGATGACGCCGCCTTCACTATTGCAATGAAGGGTGTATTGCGCTTGCCCATCAGTAATTCTTTCCAAGTCGTTAGTAAAAACTGTATTTAAGAATTGCAGTGCGCCAGATCCCTTTACGCTCACTTTTCCCAAATGCGAAACATCAAATATGCCCACGCGCTCACGAACTGCGGCATGCTCGGCCAATACGCCTGCGCCGGGATATTCAATTGGCATCAGCCATCCACCAAAATCGGCCATCTTGGCAGAAAGGCTGATATGTCTATCGGCAAGTGGTGAATTTTTCATGACAACAACTTACACTTACCCGAGCCCAAAAGTATCTTGGATTTGTATAGCCTCTTAAAGGAGATTCGATGACCACCCTGCACCTCTCAGATGGAATCATAAAAGATGAGATTCTGGTTGTTGGCCTCGCATTTAAAACACCGGCTAATAAGGGACAGGGCGCTCTAGTAATCGAAAGCGGAGATGTCGCACTCGACAGTAAGAAGTTACTTGCAACTCTCTCTGACTTAGGGGCCACGGGAAAAACCGATGAAGTCATTAAAATCCCTGGCAGCGCAACGAAAGTATTGGTATTCACAGGACTCGGCGAAAATAAGTCCACTTTCCCAGATGAAACTTTGCGTCGCGCAGCAGGTGCTGCCGCCAGAGCTTTAGCAGGCAATTCCAGTGCCACATTTTCTTTACCGGCCAAGAAGGCTGCAACCATTGCCGCGATTGCTGAAGGAGCGCTACTTGGCGCGTATTCATTTAGTAAATTTCGCGTTGACTCAAAAGTAAATCGCCAAGCAAGTTTGAAGTCAGTGACGATTTATTCGGCGCTTGCAAAAAAGGCGGAAGCAAAAGAGGCGATAAAGAGCGCCGCCATTATCGGTGAGTACACCTGCTTAGTTAGAGATTTGATAAACACTCCCCCAAGCCACCTAACCCCAGATTCGTTCTGCAAAGAGATCAGCGACTTAGTAAAGAAAGTTGGCGGAACAGCAGTTGGCCTAAAGGTTACAGTCATGAACGATTCGCAATTAAAGAGCAAGGGTTACGGTGGAATCACAGCTGTTGGCCAAGGCTCGGCTAATCCACCACGTCTTCTACAGATTTCTTACACTCCCGTTAAAGCGAAGTCGAAAAAGAATTACGCATATGTCGGTAAGGGAATAACTTTTGACTCTGGCGGTCTGGCGTTGAAGCCAGCCGCTGGGATGGAAGCGATGAAATCAGATATGTCTGGAGCTGCTGCCGTTTGCGCGGCAACTATTGCAATCGCGTTGCTGAAGATTCCGGTAGCAATCGATTGTTACGCGCCCTTGGCCGAAAATATGGTCAGTGATAACGCAACTCGTCCCAGCGACATCATCACAATGTATGGCAGAAAAACAATTGAAGTCCTAAATCCTGATGCAGAAGGCCGCTTAGTTCTAGGCGATGCTCTGGTAAAGGCGCAAGAGAATAAAAACTTAGATGGAATCATCGATGTTGCAACGTTGACTGGTGCCCAGGTTGTCGCACTTGGAACACGTACAAGTGCGATCATGACAAATAATCAAGAATTTAGCGATCACTTCTTTGCAATTACTAAATCTGCTGGCGAAGCTTTCTGGCCGATGCCACTGCCCATTGAATTGCGCGCATCTCTTGATTCACCGGTTGCTGATATGGCAAATATCGGCGAGCGAATGGGCGGCATGATGGTGGCTGGACTATTCCTCAAAGAATTTGTATCACCAGAGTTACCTTGGTTACACCTAGATATCGCAGGGCCTGCCTATAACGAAGGCGAAGCCTACGGATACACCCCTGTCGGTGGCACAGGCGTTGCACTTAGATCACTAGTGGCACTGGCTCAGGCGGCAGGCGTTTAGTAATCACAGGGCAAAACTGGCAAGATAGGCTCAACGAGCCAGAAGTTTATGAAGGAGCGCGCACAGGTGTCCAACTTTGATCTAGTAATTTTAGGCGGCGGTAGCGGCGGTTACGCAGCAGCCCTACGTGGCGCCCAACTTGGATTATCAGTTGCCCTAGTCGAAGCGGACAAACTTGGCGGAACCTGTTTACACCGCGGATGTATTCCAACCAAAGCCCTCCTGCACGCCGGCGAAATCGCCGATGGAACACGCGAGGCCAGTCACTTTGGCGTAAATGCCACATTTAACTCAATAGATATGACGGGCGTTAATTCATATAAAGATGGTGTGATCTCCAAACTACATAAGGGTTTGCAAGGTCTAGTTAAATCACGCAGCATTACTTACATTGAAGGCCATGGAAAATTGGTAGCGAAAGATACCGTTGAAGTAAATGGCGTTCGCTACACCGGCAAGAACATCGTCTTGGCAACTGGATCATATGCCCGCACTTTGCCTGGCTTAGAAATTGATGGAAAGAAAGTAATCACATCCGAACACGCCATCAAAATGGAATACGTCCCGAAGAGCGTAATCGTTCTTGGTGGTGGAGTAATTGGTTGCGAATTCGCATCTGTTTGGAAATCCTTTGGTGCCGAGGTAACTATCGTCGAAGGTTTGTCACATTTAGTTGCTCTCGAAGATGAATCATCTAGCAAGCAGTTAGAGCGCGCCTATCGCAAGCGTGGCATCAACTTTGAACTTGGCGTTCGTTTTAAATCTCATACCGTCACAGCAGATGGCGTGACTATCACCTTGGAAGATGGCAAAACTTTTACCGCCGAAGTATTGCTCGTGGCCGTCGGCCGCGGTCCAGTTTCAGCCAATCTAGGTTATGAAGAACAAGGAATCGCGATGGATCGCGGATATGTATTGGTCGATAACAAATGCCGTACGAACGTTCCAGGAATCTGGGCAGTCGGAGACTTAATTCCAACGCTTCAACTAGCGCACGTGGGCTTTGGCGAAGGAATCTTGGTTGCCGAAGAAATCGCTGGGTTAAACCCTCGTCCAATTAATTATGACGGTGTCCCACGCGTTACTTACTCAGAGCCAGAAGTTGCCTCTGTTGGCTTAACAACAACGCAAGCAAAAGAGCGTGGGCATGACGTTGTCGAACTTAACTATGACTTAGCTGGAAACGGTAAGGCCCAAATTTTGCGAACTGCCGGTTCTATTAAATTGGTTTCGCAAAAAAATGGACCAGTTCTCGGAATCCATATGGTCGGAGCGCGCGTTGGTGAACTTCTTGCTGAAGCGCAATTGATTTTTAATTGGGAGGCATCTGCAGGCGATGTAGCGCCCCTCATTCATGCCCATCCAACGCTTTCCGAAGCAATGGGTGAAGCGCACATGGCACTTGCCGGCAAACCACTTCACGCTCACGGTTAATCCAATAAAAATTAAATGACTAACTCGACGGTAATAGGGAAAAGGAAAAAGCTATGACTTTCTCAGTAACGATGCCAGCGCTTGGTGAAAGCGTCAGCGAAGGAACAGTCACACGTTGGTTAAAGTCCGAAGGCGACCACGTCGCAATGGATGAACCGCTCCTTGAAGTGTCAACCGACAAAGTCGATACTGAAATCCCTTCACCTGTAGCCGGAATTCTGCAAAAAATAGTTGTTGGTATCGATCAAACTGTTCCAGTAGGCGCCGAGCTTGCAATTATTGCTGATGGTGCAGCACAAACTAGTACTCCATCTCCAGCGGCGCCAGTTGCTGTCGCTCCAGTTGCACCAGTTGTTGCAGCACCCGTTACACCCGTCACTCCCCCTCCAGCAGCCCCTGCTGCAAATAGTTCTGCAGGAACAATTATTACTATGCCCGCACTTGGAGAAAGCGTTAGCGAAGGCACTGTCACTCGCTGGCTAAAGGGTGTCGGCGATAGCGTTGCAGTTGATGAAGCACTTCTTGAAGTTTCAACTGACAAGGTTGATACCGAGATTCCATCTCCGGTTTCAGGAACAATTATTTCAATCGATGTACCTGTCGACACAACAGTGCCAGTCGGTGCGCGCCTTGCAGTTATTGGTACCAGCGGTGCAGCGCCAGTTGCAGCACCAGCGCCTGTTGTTGTCGCACCAGTTGTCACAGCTCCAGTTGTTGCAGCACCGATTTCTACACCTGCGCCAGTTGTCGCTGCCCCAGTTGTGTCGGCTCCAGCTTCGCAACCACTTGATGCTTATGTAACCCCAATTGTTCGCAAGTTAGCATCTGAACTTGGCGTGAATTTAGCAAACGTTAAAGGCACAGGAGTTGGCGGACGAATTCGCAAGGAAGATATTGAATCTGCGCGTCCGGCCACAAGCGCTCCTGCTTCATCTGCGCCAGCACCCGCTGCACAATCACAACGTCCAGCAATTGTTGCGGTCTCACCGCTTCGTGGAACGACAGTGACAATGTCGCGTCTTCGCAAGGTAATTGCCGCACGCATGGTCGAATCGCTACAAGTTAGCGCGCAATTAACCACCGTTATTGAAGTAGATGTTACAAAGATTGCTCGTTTGCGCGATCGCGCGAAGGCGACTTTTGAAGCCCGTGAAGGTGTGAAGTTATCCTTCTTACCTTTCTTTGCCGTAGCAACATGTGAAGCGCTAAAACAACATCCAGTTCTAAATTCATCTGTTGAGGGAGACCAAATTATTTATCACGGCACAGAACACCTTGGTATCGCAGTTGATACTGAACGTGGATTACTTGTCCCAGTGATTCATAGCGCCGGTGATTTAAATATGGGAGGAATTGCACGCAAGATCTCTGACCTTGCAGCACGCACCCGCGAGAATAAAGTCACGCCAGATGAACTAGGTGGTGGCACATTTACTCTTACCAACACCGGCAGCCGTGGTGCGCTCTTTGACACACCGATCATTAATCAGCCACAGGTTGCCATCCTTGGATTAGGCGCAATTGTGAAGCGACCAATGGTCGTTAAGGGTGAAGACGGCGGCGAAACAATTGCAATCCGTTCTATGGTTTATTTAGCACTTTCATACGATCATCGCGTTGTCGATGGCGCAGATGCTGCTCGCTTCTTAGTTACCTTGAAAGAGCGCCTCGAAGGTGGAGCATTCGAATCAGATTTAGGGCTCTAAAGTAAATGAGTGTTCCGCAACGTATCGCAATTACTGGTGCATCAGGGCTAATCGGAAGCGCACTCGTTGGCCACTTAAAGTCAGAAGGTCACACGGTACAACGCCTAGTCCGGCGCGCCACAGTGTCTTCTGATGAAATTCAGTGGGATCCAAAGACTGGTTACGTAGATATCGAAGCGCTACGTGGTGTTGATGCAGTGATTCACCTGGCTGGTGTTGGAGTAAGTGATAAACGGTGGACAAAAAAATTTAAGGCCGAGATTCTAAACTCGCGCCTGCTGGGAACAACTGCAATCGCAAATGCAGTCGCCGAAGTAAAGCCACAAGTTTTTATCTGCGCTAGCGCAATTGGCTGGTATGGCGATTCTGGAAATCGCGCAGTTGTCGAAAGTGATTCATCTGGCAACGACTTTCTAGCCGCGGTTTGCCGCGAATGGGAAGCGGCAGCGGACTTGGCTGGCGATGTCCGCACCGTCAAACTTCGCACTGGACTTGTATTAGACCCGACCGGTGGCGCACTCGGCCGCATGCTTCCACTCTTCAGATTTGGACTTGGCGGAAAGCTAGGTTCAGGAAAGCAATGGTGGTCTTGGATCACTTTGCACGATGTTGTTCGCGCAATTATTTTCTCACTAGAGAAAAACATTTCGGGTCCAGTTAATTTAACTTCGCCTAATCCGGTTACAAATCAAGAATTTACTGCGGCCCTTGCAAGAGCAATGAAGCGTCCCGCTCTATTTCCGGCGCCCGCAATTGCGCTAAAGATCGGACTCGGTGGTTTCGCCAGTGAAGTCCTTGGTTCGAAGAAAGTAATGCCGACTGTACTAACGGAGGCGGAATTTAACTGGGACTATCCACATATTTCAACTGCGCTACAAGCCCTCGTCGAGCATTAATTCCTGCGCCGCAAGTCGACCTGACGCCAGCGCACCATTTTGTGAAGGTGCAGATAGATAGTCTCCTGCAAGGTAAATAACGTCGCTGAATTTCGAACTCTTAGCGCTAGTTTTACCGGGAGCAAAGAGCGGTAGCGCAGAATTAATCTCATACTTTGCAATGAGCCTCCAATTCTCAGTTGAACTCCCCCACATCAAGGCCAGATGGCGACGCACTTCTGATTCGGATGCGTGTGTAATCGTTGTTGATGAGATTAAGTTTTGGCCGGCAGGCGCATAATTCTTTGAAAGATTTGAGATGACCAGTGAATTCACCACAGGTCCCCGATGATCGGCATCTAATATCAATTCAGCGTTGTCCGATGGCGCATCCGCGACAACGTGATACCAAGTTGTTGACCGTATTAGCGGAGAAACTTGACCTGCATCGAGCAATTGTGCTGCGGTAGTCAAGTCAGTAGCCAGAATAATTTTCGTTGCATTTATCTCACCTTGATTGGTCAGGATGCGATTGCCACGAATTTCTTCAACCTGGGTATTTAGGCGAAGATCAATTATCTTCTTCGCCAGAGCTTGCGAAAAAGCACCAACTCCATCTGCTGGGATTCCTGATCTTCCAGATATAAAACTGCCAATTAATTCACGACCGACTACTGCACTCACTTGTGATGGGTCGGTAAGAAATACTCCTTGAAGAAATGGCCTTAATACCTTGTCATAGA
>Ga0315905_10007334_pt1 | contig 11186 bp, 9 predicted proteins | sample LakEriMetagenome_5_FD_203522 | JGI IMG/M metagenome (GOLD analysis project Ga0315905, IMG submission 203522) | Freshwater fungal communities from buoy surface, Lake Erie, Ohio, United States - Buoy 4 MA121 | ecosystem: Environmental > Aquatic > Freshwater > Lake | place: USA: Lake Erie, Ohio... | reverse complement strand
CTGACTTCATCAAGAAAGCATTGGGACTCACATCAAACTCCTCTACAATGCTGTTATCGACAGTATCCGTTTTGAGGAACTTGATTTTAAAATAAACCCTGTCATCTTTTTCAACTGCTGAATCACCCAAATACGTAACCGTATACTTTCCCATTGGGGTGGGCACATTGTATATAAGCGTGACATTTTCACGCGGATCTTCATCCTTGCCCTTTGCATCTTTGAGTCCGGCTACGGCAATTCCTGTGCGGTTCTCTGATATCAATTCCTTTTTGGAAGATGATATCAAAATACCCACGAGCATCATGCCAAATCCAACGTGTGCAATGGAAGAACCAGCTGCTTTCATTTTCCATTTGATCACAGCAGCCAAATAATGAAAATTGGCAATAACTGCATATATGGATGAGAACAATGCCAGGTGAATGGCTGCCAAATAACCCGATCCATAGTTATCATAATCAATGTTCCCAAAATAACTGATGCTGACAGAAAGCACCAATGCCAATGCAGTGGGTATCCAAAGTTTGGACCAAATGAATTTTCTTGTCGTGTTCTTGTACTTGAAATACTGTGTCATCGCAGTAAGAACTCCAAGAATGATGGCGACCAATACCATGATGCGGTTGTATACAAACTCAACATCTTCCCCGATTGCCCATTTTGTTCCAAACAGTTTATTGAAGAAAGGAAGTGAAGTAAGTATGATGATGTACAATCCTGCAATGAACAACAACAAAGAACCAACGAACATCCAAAATTCACGGCTGTCTAAATTCTCTTCTTTCAGTTCAACAGGAATATTTTTTTTATCCTTCCAATAAAAAATTATTGGAGCGAATAAAAATACCAGCATCATTACAATTAAGTGCCAATAGAGTGTACTTCCTTCTCCAGTGAAGGAGTGAACCGATGTGTCTCCCAATACGCCTGTTCTGGTAAGAAATGTTGAATAGAGAACAAGCAAATAGGAGGCAATGATAAAAACATAACTCGCCTTCAATGAATGCCCGGTACTCTGAAAAATCAACAACGTATGAATGCCAGCAACCAAGAGCAACCAGGGAACCAATGAAGCATTTTCCACAGGATCCCATGCCCAGTAACCGCCAAAGGTGAGTGACTCATATGCCCATGCTGCACCCATCATGATGCCAAGTCCAAGAATACCTGCACAAAACAGCGCCCATGGCATGGCCGGACGAACCCATCCCTTGTGATCCTTTTTCCAGAGTCCGGCTACTGCATATGCATAAGGAACAACAGCAGATGAAAATCCAAGGAACAATATAGGCGGATGAATGACCATCCAATAATTCTGAAGCAATACATTCAATCCATTTCCATCCGTCAGGTATTTGGAGAGATAATCAGGATCCTGAAAAATCGGTGCATCAGGAAATTCATTGCGCATCAATACAAATGGATTCGATCCGATGCGTAAATCGAAAAAGTAAATCCCAATTAAAAAGCTTGCAAGGAAAATCTGCAACAGACTGATAACAGTCATCACCGGAGCTTCCCATTTTTTTGAAAACTTCAGTAGCACCAATCCTATCACTGCATTCCAAAATCCCCAGAGCATGAAGCTTCCTTCTTGTCCTTCCCAGAAACAACTCAGCAAATACTGCACATCCAAACTCCTTTTAGAATGTTGATGGGCATACTTGTATTCAAAAAAGTGATTGTAGATGATGAGATATAAAGTGACAAAAACTGCCAAAATAGAAATGGCATTGATGACAAATGCGGCACGAGAAAGGGATTTCCATGGCTTTTCATCCAATGTATCTGCTGAACGGGTTGTTTTGTAGTAGGAGAGAAACGCTACCAGGGCAGCAGCAAAAGCAAGCAATGTGAAAAAAGTGCCGATCTGCCCGATCAGCAAATGCTCATCCGTAAATTTAATCATAATTGATTTGACTTTTCGTCCTTGTACTTAGAGGGACATTTAAGCACGATTTCTTTGCATTCGAATCTGCCATTTTGCATAGCACCTTTCATCACCACCCTGCTGCTTTTTTCAAAATCAGTGGGCTTGGCATTTTTATATACCACTTCCGCAAAAGCACCGAGTGAATCAACAGCGGTGAATGCCAAATAATTGGGATCCTTGATGGGATCATACACAATGGGCTTTGTCGTATCTACCTTTGCAATGATATGTACGAACTTTCCCTCTTTTCGCTGAGCAGATTCAATGGAATCATAGGTGCTCATGTCACCCATCAAACTGATCAACGCAGCAATGGCAAGCGCCACCAAAACGAGTCCAACGATTTGTATTTTTTTCATAGCAGTATGATCCGCAAAATTACGCCAAATTAATCCTCAAAATCGTTGTGCGAGACTTTAGTTTTTTATTAACTTGCGATCCCAAATTCACCCAGATCAAATGATCGCAGACCTATCCAGATTTGACCCCAATGGGGTAAGCGTGGCCAACAACAACGTATTCGGACTGCCTTTTACAGAAGACAATGCATCCCTGATCATCATTCCCGTCCCCTGGGAAGTGACAGTAAGTTTCAAATCAGGCACCGCAAGGTCTCCTGAGCATATTTTAGAGGCAAGTTTGCAAGTTGACCTCTACGACAGCCAGTTTCAGAACAGCTGGAAAAAAGGTGTTTTCATGAAACCGGTTGACAAAAAAATCCTTCTCAAAAATGATTACCTGAGAAAGGAAAATGAACTCTACCTCCACTTCATCAATTCTGGCGAAAAGATCGAAACCAACAAGTTCATGTGCAGAACACTCAAAGAAGTGAATGAGGGCTGTGCGTTTATGAACAATTGGGTCTATGAGCAAACAGCAGCACAGATCAGCAAGGGTAAAAAAGTTGGATTGTTGGGCGGAGACCACAGTGTGGCCTATGGCATGATCAAAGCCCTCTCTGAAAAAGTAGATGATTTTGGAATTCTTCAAATTGATGCCCATTGCGACTTGCGAAAATCATATGAGGGATTGGATTTCTCACACGGATCCATCATGTACAATATATTGAATGATTTCCCTCAAGTGAAGAGACTCATCCAATTGGGAATACGTGATTATTGTGAGTCAGAATGGAAATACATTTGCGAAAGCGATAGAAGAATAGCTACGTATTTCGAAAAAGAAATCAAAGAAAGACAGTTCGAAGGTGAAACCTGGGCGCATATCAGTGATGAAATCATCGAACAACTTCCCCAGAAAGTATATATCAGCTATGATGTAGACGGACTCGATCCAAAACTCTGTCCGCATACAGGAACCCCGGTTCCTGGTGGATTCGAATTGGAGCAGCTCAGCTTTTTATTTAAAAAAATTCTCAACAGTGGCAGAGAAATCATCGGATTCGATCTCAGCGAAACAGGTGTAAGCAAGGATGGGTGGGATGAGAACGTTGGTGCCAGGGTTTTGTTCAAGTTATGTAACTTGATGCTGAGCCAAAATTAATCAAATGTCAAAAGGCAAGGTATATGACTATGTTGTGGTACTCAAAAACAACAACAAATCAGTCATTGAGAAAACCGGATGGATGCTTTCACTCATGTCATTGCTGCCCATCAGTATCATGATATACCAAGCTCCGGGCTCTTTTCTAAGTTATTTACTGCTCTTAGTGGTTGCCATGTTGATGGTCAGTCTTTACATGGATAAAAGAAAGAAAAAACGCATTCAGTTTCTTTCACTGCTCATTTGTATTGGAATAGGCCTGATTTCTGTTTCCGGTAATTTATTGCTCGGTATCCTCTATGTGATCGCAGGAATCAGTGAAAGATTCTTGTCATCAAACATTGAAATCGGATTTTCAGATCAGCAGATCGTTCGCAAAGGCATCACCACCAAAACATATGCGTGGAATGAACTCAACAATGTAATGATCAAAGATGATTTGCTAACGATAGACTTCAAAAACAACACCCTTCTTCAAGCATATACAGACGATCAAGAAGATGAGGAGTATGATGTGGAGGATGAGGAGTTTAATGAGTACTGCAGGAAGAGGTTGGGGTAGTTGTCGTTGTTGTCGTTGTTTTCAAGTAGTTAGTTGTAAGTTGTAAGTTATTTAAATTATAATACCCGATAACCATGACAACCACGAAAACAATGACAACTGAATAAACTTACAACCAACAACTTAAAACTTACAACTTATTGCGCAAGATCATATTCAAAATCCCCTCTAATCCTCTCCATCGGTGGATTGAAGTACCCGAATTTTAAATCAGGGAATTCATCACGTAGCAATTGCATCATTTGTCTAATGCCGATTTTTTCTGATTCCTCTACAATGCCCATTCTTCCGAGATACCAATCAGGATCAATATTGAAATTTCTCCATTGAATCATTTTCAAATTGGTGTCTTTGATCAGTTTTCTGAGTGCCTCATATTCAGCAGCAGTGTCAGTCATTCCAGGAAATACGAAGTAGTTGATGGAACTCCAGCCACCAAACCCATGGACCACTTTCAGACTTTCAACGATGTCTTCAAATTGATAATTATTGGGACGATAATATTTTTCGTACCATGATTTTTGTGCTGAGTTGGTGCTCACACGGATGGAATCCAGTCCGGCTTCACAAAGTGACTTCACTGCCTTTGGCATCGAACCATTGGTATTGATATTGATGCTACCCCGCTTGGTATGTTTTCTGATTTCAATGATCGCCTCGCGAATGGTCTCCCACATCAACAAAGGTTCACCCTCACATCCTTGTCCGAAACTCACAATCGGAAAAGGAGCATTCATCAAATGCGGAACAGTAAACTCAACAATTTCGGCTGCAGTCGGCTTGAACGTAAGCCTGTCCTGCGTAGAGGGTATGCTCTCCTCTTCAGGCTGAAATGAAATGCATCCCACACAGTTGGCATTGCAGGCAGGTGAAGTGGGCACCGGACACTCCCATCTTGATAGAAACATATTTCTGGCAGCTGGACAAGTATAGGTTCTGCAACATTTTTCTGCAAGGTGGTTGACGAGACGGTTGTTGGGATAGTTTTTTAAAAAATCTTCTACTCCATATTCAATTTTCACAGCATCATATCCGCTGCATTCCTGGCGAATGTCTTTTTCGATTCTCAATGCAGTCACATAAAAAGCATCGTTGTACCAACCAGCGGCAGTATAACAAAATAGTGGCAGCGTTGGCGCATCTGATGCAGTTTCAAATGCTGCGATAAAAGTCCCGGTATGTGCAGGAGGAATAAAAGCCGCAACAGCCCATCCTTTTTCACAGAGTCTCATCTCACCTGTCTTCACATCGATTCCAATCGCCTTTCTACCGGGAAGCTCATACAATGAGCCTCCATCAGGCAATGCGATCCACTCATTCAGCTCAACAGGCATTGCATCCCATCCGGCCCTGCCCACTGCAAAGAGTGACTGGTCTTCAAAAATATTTCCCTTGCCGTCGGAGTAGAGGAGGAATGGGGGGTGATTCAAATGAATACTGTTTTAATTGTTGTAGTGGTTGTAGTTGTTGTAATGGTTGTCATCGTTGTCATTGTTATCATCATTTCTGAATTACAACTCTTTGATCCTTGCAATATTCGTTAAAATTCAATGCAAGTTATCTTAAAATTGAGAAATGCTATAAATTACATTGTATAATACTTGTAGCTATTAAAACAACTACAACCACTACAACAATTACAACTCCTTCATGCAAAACAACCACAAGAATATAAAAGCAGCCTCCTACACCCTTTTGGTTTTGACTGTTCTGTGTTTACTGTTCTTCTTCGTTTCGTGGGCTCCCCCGGTGCATGATGCACCTGAGCAAACCGAGGACATCGAGGTGGAATTGGGTGATGCCCTGGAGGGAAGCAGTGAAGGGAGTCAGGGTGCAAGTGCATCTCAACCACCAACACCCGAAGAAAATATTTCATTAGCTCCAGCAGAAAAAGAAATTGCCACCAGTGATGTTGACAAGGAAGCACCTGCAATTGCAAAAAAGCAAACAAAACAAGTAGGAGTGGTTTCAAAGAAACCAGCAGTGGAATTCAAAAAAACAGCAGCAGCTGTTGAGGCTACCCCAGCCCCGCCTCCTGCTCCGAAATATGTTTATAAGGGAGTAGGGACAAATAACGAGGTCGAAGGGAAAGGGGACAAGGGTGAAGGGAATAATGTTGGAGGTACGGGTAACAAAGGACAAGGCACTGGAGACAAGGGAGATGGAATTGGATCTGGAGGCTTATCCATCGTCAGGGGTTTACAAGGTAGGAAGATCAGCCGATTTCCTTCTTTTACAGATGAGTTCAATGAAAACGCGAAAGTCGCTGTAGACGTCCGTGTTGACCCCAATGGAAATGTGATCGGCGCAAATATTCAACCAAGGGGCACTACTACCGCAAATTCAAGCATCAAGAATATTGCACTGCAAAAAGCCAAATTGCTCAAGTTCTCAACGAATGCAGATGCTGCTGATGAAGAAGTCGGGACAGTTGTTTTTGTATTCAGGGTGAGGGACTGAGGGCTGTTTACGGTTGACAGTTGACGGTTGACTGTTAACAGTTGTAAGTTATAGGTTGTAAGTTGTAGGTTGTTAGTAGTAAGTAAATCGATAAATGACAACTGACAACCGGCAACTGGTAACTGTTAACTGAAATCTCTTTAATAATCTCTCTTCAACAACCAAAGCGTGAAGAACATCAGGAAAATCAAAACACCGGTGGCTCCAAAAAGAAAAGCTGTGAAAAATTGTTGTACAGGCACAAACAACATCATGCTAACAGCAATCAAAAAATAAACCACATACAGGAAAATCAGCGTATTTATTCTTTTGTCCATCGTTTTGAATTTTGATGCTGCAAAGATCGTAAAAATTTTAATTTCACAAACAGTTGGAAGTTATCAGTTGTAAGTTATAGGTTATAAGTTGTATGTTATGGGCAAATATCTTAGGTGCCAACCATTAACCTACAACTTATAACTTACAACCTATAACCTACAACTATTTTACAATTCCAACTTCCACCCATCCCTATACTCCCTCTTCACATACTGATTCGCAGGCTCAAAGTTGGTGATGCGCATGTTCTTGGCATCCCATAACAATTTCTTCCTTCCGAGATATTTATCCTCCCAGCCGGTTAGATTTGGATTCTTCATCATCCAGCTTCTGATTGCAAGGTTTCCAATCAAAATACTTTCGGTAAATGGACCGGCAAATTCAAATGGAGAACTGGTCTTTCCCTTTCCATATCCTGCAATACATGCATTTACCCACTGCAGATAGTGGCCTTCTGGAACTCTCTGAATTGTTTCTTTTGGAAGCGTTACTTCCTGCATTTTCTTGGTAGGCAATAATCTTGGATTTGCACCATAGCAGTCAGCCAACAATTTTCCTTTTGTTCCGATGAACAATACTCCCCCATCCCAATTGCCAAATGCTTCTTCAGGCAACAATTCATCCGGACGCTGAGGGAACAATCCACCGTCATACCAGGAAACTTTGATGTCTCCCTTCTTTCCATCAGTCCTTGGATAAGTCAAGTGAATAATGGTTGAAGGAGGGCATGCATCCGTATTCGTTGTATCATCCCACATATCCTTCCAGATCTGTGCAACAGAACATTCCACACTGGATGGATACAAAATCGGCAGACAACGAAATACTGGATCCATGATATGACAAGCCATGTCACCCAATGAACCTGTTCCGAATGCCCACCATCCACGCCAGTTGAATGGTAAATATGCAGGATTGTAATCAATCATTTTAGCAGGACCAATCCAGAGATCCCAATTCAATTCTTTTGGGATATCAAACTTTCCGGAAGGTGTGGGAATGCCCTGCGGCCATACTGGTCTGTTTGTCCAGCACTGCACATCGGTCACCTCACCAATCAATCCAGCTGCAATCAATTCCTGCGTTCTTCTTACTCCATTTCCGGAACCACCCTGGTTACCCATTTGCGTAACCACCTTGTATTTCTTTGCTGCCTCTGTCAATACACGTGCTTCATGAATATCGTGCGTGAGTGGCTTCTGTGTGTAAACGTGTTTGCCTAATTGCATAGCTGCAATGGTAGCAACAGCATGTGTATTGTCCGGGGTTGAAATAGAACAGGCATCGATGTTGTTCTTTTCTTTTTCCAACATTTCCCTGAAATCATGGTAGTAATTTGCTTTGGGGAAAGATTGGCGTGATTTTGCTGCTGCACGATCATCCACATCGACCAATGCGACGATGTCAACATTCGGACTCTTTGCAAATTCAGCCAGATCGCTCTGGCCTTTTCCGCCTGCACCGATTCCAGCAATCCTCAACTTGTCGCTTGGAGCAACAAATCCTTTTCCAATGACGTGACGTGGGACAATGGTGAATGCTGCCATTCCCAATGCACCGTTTTTGATAAACTTTCTTCTTTGGTAATTTTTATTTGCCATAACAATCGTTTTTTATTTTTTCAGTTATTGGTATTTAACGCATTCCTTGTTTTCTTTCTCGGTATATGCAACGCCGTATTGCTTGAGCACATCATCTGGCACACCATTCCATTGATTGGGCTGATTTCCTTTGTATCCCACATCTTCGACACCTATCTTGGATGTATAAAATCCCGTTGCAGTAAGGTTCCTCATCAAACTGAAAAATGCCACACCCTGCGTAACCTCTGGTGCAGCCTTCTGTGGAAATGCAATTTCATCCACAATTTCAAGTCTGGATTTTTCATCGAGATCCACAAATGATTTTCCTTTTTTCTTGTATGCATGCATGTCCAACCATCTCAATCCGCCTCTCATGGGTGTTTGATGCTGTGGCATGTCTTTCACAATAAACTCGATGAAATCCGGAACCTTCGCATCTGTTGCGCTTCCACTCACTTCATCTTTTGGAATGATGATGTCGGCAAGCACTGCAATGGTTGACATTTCGTGCTTACTGAAAAAAGCTTCTGCCGTGACTTTATCATACTGCGCCAACTCTTCAGGCTGACGATCCAGCGTGAATCCATCTGCAAGCGATTTGTTGGCAGCATCTTTTTTATCACCAGGTTTGCATGCATCCAGCAAAACAGCACCACTGATGGTTCCGACTGCAAGGGCTTTGAGTGATTTTCTCCTATCCATGGTAGTTATAAGTTATAGGTTGTAAGTTATAAGTTAGATGTTCTGTTTTTTCAGTTGATCAACAATATATTCAGACGCTCTCATGGAAAGCGCAAGAATGGTCCATGTAATATTCTTATCCGCTTGCGACACAAATGCACCTCCATCCACTACAAACAAATTTTTACAATCATGCGCCTGATTGTATTTATTGAGTGCTGAACGCTTTGCATCATTGCCCATGCGCACGGTTCCTGCTTCATGAATGATCTTACCGGGCGTTTCCAATCCATAGTTATTCTCAGGGCCATCATCACCCCAAGTAATCACAGCGCCCATTGAATGCATGATCTCTTTGAATGTTTCTTTCATGTGTTTGGCCTGCTTCACCTCATAATCAGTATACTTCACATTGAAACGCAAAACTGGAATGCCATATTTATCAACCACACTCGGATCGATTTCACAATAGTTTGATTCCAATGCGATCGCCTCGCCTCTTCCGGCCATGCCTACGCCTGCCCCATAGAAATAACGGTAGTCTTCTTTCAATGAAGCCCCGTATCCCCCTGCTTCTTTCTCTTTTCCATTCACCTGATATTTTCCATTCAACCCTTCGATTCCCCATCCAAATCCATAGGCAGGCTGGCTCATGCCACCCCAGTATTCAATATGGTATCCCCTTGGGAAATCTAATTTTTTGTTGTCGCCCCACCATGGAGAATACACGTGCATCCCTCCCACTCCGTCTTCATTGTAACGTTTTCTTCCAAACAATTGCGGAAGAATTCCACCCATTGCTGCACCGGTTGAATCATGCAAATATTTTCCAACCACATTGCTGTTGTTGGCCAATCCGTTTGGATGACGGGTTGACTTTGAATTCAACAACAACCTGGCAGATTCACAGGCACTCGCTGCAAGCACAACCACTTTTCCTCTCACTTCATATTCCTGCAAATCCATTTTGCTTACATATGAAATACCCGTTGCTTGACCCTCGCTGTTCGTCAATACTTCTCTTGCCATCGCGCCGGTAATCAAATCAACATTGCCAGTTTTCAATGCTGGTTTTACCAACACGGATGAAGATGAAAAGTCGCCATATACCTGACAGCCTCTGTTGCATTGTGCACAATAGAAACATTGTCCGCGTTCCTCATTTATTTTTTGGGTGAGGATGGACAAGCGTGATGGAATCACAGGAACACCCACTTTTTGCGCTGAGTTCTTGATGAACATCTCGTGCAACCTTGGTTTTGGAGGAGGGAGAAAAAATCCATCCGGATCATTTTCCAATCCTTCATTTGTTCCGAACACTCCAATCAATTTGTCTATGCGGTCATAATATGGTTTGATGTCTTCATATCCAATCGGCCAATCGTCACCGAGTCCGTCAATGCTTCTTCTTTTAAAATCCTTTGGACCAAAACGAAGTGAAATTCTACCCCAGTGATTGGTTCTTCCACCAACCATTCTCGCTCTCCACCAATCCCACTGTGTTCCAGCAGCTTTCGTATATGGTTCACCTTCGATGTCCCAACCCCAATAACTGGCATCGAAATCACCGAATGGTCTGAACTTGGTGCTGGCACCGCGACGAGGCGACTCCCATGGGTTTTTCAATTGTGTGATATTTTTCGCAGGATCATATTCGGGACCTGCTTCCAACAAACAAACTTTTAAACCTTGGTTGGCAAGTATGTAAGCAGACATTCCACCTCCTGCACCTGATCCAACTATAACTACATCGTATTCTTTCGTCTGTTTCTTGATTTCAAAATCGGGCATGATGAATCGTTTATAAAAATTTTAAAGAAGCAGTAAATTAGTGAAAATCAACGATTAAATCAACTCAAAAACAGAATGTGCAAAATTCCCTAAACTGGGGTCCCTGGCACCCATTAAAAGCAGTGTGGTAGATGTAGTAAAATGTGGACGCATGGCAGGTATCAACTGATTTCGATTTTCAACAAAATAGGCATTCATTCCTTTTGTTTTTAGGTCCTCAATCAGATCGTTTGCAGAAATATCTTTTACGGCAGTACCCCCGGCATAATAGATCTCACTCATCCAGATTTCATCTTGGGGACGCAAGATTTTTGCGATTTCTTCGACAAAATCGTGTCGTAAAAACCGCGTG
>Ga0315905_10007333_pt1 | contig 11186 bp, 6 predicted proteins | sample LakEriMetagenome_5_FD_203522 | JGI IMG/M metagenome (GOLD analysis project Ga0315905, IMG submission 203522) | Freshwater fungal communities from buoy surface, Lake Erie, Ohio, United States - Buoy 4 MA121 | ecosystem: Environmental > Aquatic > Freshwater > Lake | place: USA: Lake Erie, Ohio... | reverse complement strand
GCGGCGCGAGGCGGCGTTGGCCGGCGCGGCCGCGGCCGCGGCGCGCAGCAGCTGCGCGGCCGTCGTGCGCGGCGCGAGCTCGACGACGCGCGCGCCGCGCGGGCCCGAGACGAGGACGGGGACGGGGCGGGCGGCCGCGTCGCCCTCGGTCACGGGCCTCACGCGGAAGCGCTCGTGCAGCAGGAGCGGGTCGACGGCCGCGGCGGCCACGGGGCACGTCTCGGCGTCCAGGACCGAAGACAGGCCGAGCGCGCGCAGGGCGGCGTCCGGGGCGGCGGCGGCGGCCACGGACGCCGACGACGCCGCCGACGCCGCCGCCGCCGCGAGGCCGCCCTCGCCCGGCCCCGTCGCCGACAGCATGGCCGCGCGCGCCTTGCCGCTCTCGGTGGCCAGGCCGAGCTTGTGCGCGACGACCCAGCGCTTCCACTGCACGAGGCGGTCGAGCCACTCGGCGCGGTCGGCGGCGGCCTCGGGGTCGGCGGCGGCGGCGGCCGAGGAGGGGCTGCCGCGCCCGGCGCTGCCGCTGCCGCTCCCGCTGCCGCGCGCCTGCAGCCGCTGCTGCTGCTGCCGCTGCTGCGACGGCGAGCCGCCGCCGTCCGCCGACGCATCGGGGCCCCCCGCCTCCTTGTACCGCCAGTGCGCCGCCATGCCGTACTCGGCCAGGTAGTGCATCTTGGGCGTGCGGATCTGCACCTCGAAGCGCACGGTGCTGTCGCCGCCGCCGCCGCCGTCGGCCGCCGCCGAGGCCGAGGACGACGACGGCAGCTCGACGACGTAGTGCAGCGACTGGTACCCGTTGGCCTTGCGCTCGCGGATGTAGTCCTTGAACCGCCCGGGCACCGACGCCCCGGGCCACGCGCGCGTCTCGAGCGCGCGCAGGGCCGCGTAGCAGTCGTGCTTGCCGCGCACGACGACGCGCAGGGCGGCCACGTCGTCGAGCGCGCGGCCGCGCCCGAGCTTTTTCGCCGCGCCGCGCGCGTGCTTGACGCGCGCCGACACGTCGACCACGTCGACGCCCGCCCGGCGCAGCGCCTCGGCCGCCTCGCGCACGCGCGACGGCAGGTCGGCCGCCTCGGCGCGCGCCGCCACGAGCGCGGCCGCGGCGCCGTGCTGCTCGGGCTGCAGGGCCGCGAACGACAGGTCCTCGAGCTCGGCCTTGACGCGCCACGCGCCCAGGCGCGACGCCAGCACGGCGTGCACGCCCGCGGTCTCGCGCGCGAGGCGCACCTGCCGCGCGCGCGGCAGGCCCGACAGGGCGCGCATGTCCGCGAGGCGGTCCGCGAGCGCCACCAGCAGGGCGGCCGCGTCGTCGACGCCCGTGAGCAGGTCGAGCTGCGCGCCCGCGGCGATGGCGTGCGCGTTGTCGCGGTACAGGCGCGACGCCGCAAACAGGCGCTCGGCGCGCTCGACCAGCGCCGCGACGCCGGGGGGCACGGAGCACGCCGGGTCGCCCGCGCCGGCGACGAGCTGGGCGGCCGACGGCGGGGCGGGGGAGGGGGGGGAGGAGGAGGACGAGCCCGAGGCGGCCGGAGGAGAGTAGAGGCTCGAGCGCGGGCCGAGGGCGTCGTGCAGCAGGCCCGCGGCCACGAGGTCCTCGCCCAGGCCCAGGTCGGCGAGGACGGTCGCGACGGCGACGCAGTGGGCGAGCAAGGGCTCGCCCGAGGCGCGCGGGGGGGACGCGGCGTGCAGGCGCGCGGCGAGGCGCAGGGCGGCCTCGACGCTGGGCGCGGCGAAGACGGGGTGGCGGCGGCGCGCGGCGGCCAGGAGGGCGTCGGGGCTGTCGGCGGTGGCGTCGGCGGCGGCGTCGGCCGATGCGGCGGGCGGCGGGGGCGCCGCCGCCGTCGTCGCGAGGGCGGACAGTTTTGCCGTGGCGGCGTCGAGGGCGGCCGCGAGCGCGTCGTCGTTGGCGTCGTTGTCCTGTTGGTTGGTGGGTGGGGATGGTGGGTGCGGGGGCAGTGGCAGACGGTGAGCGATGGATGCGCAACGCGCGGAGGAGGAAGGGAGGAAGGAGCTGGCGGCGGCGCCGCCGCGAACCCCCCCCCCCTCTTGCCTCTCTTTTTTTTTGCCCGTTCGAGGGATTTTCCGACATGCGCGCGCGCGTCTTGTGCGCCCGCGTTGGTCTCACCTCTTGCGCCAAGCGCGACGACCGGCCCGTGGGGTCGGCAAACAGCGACGTCTTGGGCGAGAGCAGCGGCGCGGGAAGCACCGCGGCCGACGCCGAGGCGCGCCCGGAGGAGAAGGGCACGCCCCCTTGCTCCTGCCCCTGCTCGAGCGCGGAGGAAAGCAGCCCCTTGGCCGCCGAGGGCGACGCGAGCGCGGGCCCGCGCGATGGCGCCGGGGCGGCCATGGGCGCGCTGAAGCCCACGGTCGTCGTCACGGCCTCGGTCGCGCAGGGGACGACGACGGCGGGCGGGCGGGGCTGCGAGCAAGTGGAGCTGGCGTTGTTGGCTTGCACCGAGGACGAGAAGCTCGCGGGCGCCGGGCCGCGCGTGAACGAGCGCGAGACGGACGAGGCGAGGCCGTGGGCGGGGGTGGCGCTCGCGCTCGTCCGGCGCGCCGTCGTCGGCCCGGACATGGAGACCGGGGGCGTCGTGGCGAGCGACGACATCGCGAGGAGGGTTGCGCGAGGAGGAGGTCTCTTTTGCGCGAGCTTTGTGTGTCGGACCCCCCCGCTCGCTGTGCTGAGGAGGGGGGCTCTTGGGTGGTGGTGGCGGGTTCCGAGAGAGAGAGAGAGAGAGATGTGGTCAAGGAGTGGTACAGGGGAGCGTGCGAGACGCGGTCGGAGTTTGATTTGTGACGCAAGCACCGAAAGGAGAGGGGGGTGCTCTTCTTGGGGTCGAGTCTCTCTGCCAATCCTGGCTCCCACAACCAAGCCGGTTGAAACGCGTTTGCGCGCGCGCGCAGAGCCCGCATCAAAACGCACGCGGGGATCGTCACTACCCACTACCATGGCAATGACGTAGAGCCTCGGCCTCGAGCGCCTCGAACCACAGAGCGCGCGCGCGGCGATTGCAAAGCGCGTCTTGCTGCCGCTTCCGCCAAAATGAACGGGAACGCCGATGATGAGTCCTCGGGCCGGAGGAGTAGGAGGCGCCGGGACAGGTCACACGGCCGGCGACGCGACCGCCGCAGCCGGAGCCGCAGCCGCAGCCGCAGTCGCAGCCGCAGCGGCAGCGAGGAGGAGGAGCGTCGGCGGCACCGGCGGCGGCGGCGAGAGCGCTCTCGCGATCGACGCCGACGCTCGCCCTCCCCCGCCCCGCCCCGCCCTCCCTCGCCCGACCCTCTCCTCGACGGCGTCGCCGACGAGTGCTTCGTGGCCGCGGCCCTCGGCGACGCCGCCGCCCTCGCCGCCCTGCTCGACGACGCCGCTCCCCTTCGGCTGCGCGACGCTCTACTCGCCGGCGCGCGCCGCGACCGCGCCACGTCGTCGTCGACGCTGCTGCACGAGGCCGCGCGGCACAACCGGCTGGCGGCGGCGCAGGCGCTCCTCTCGCGCGGCGCCGACGCGGCGGCGCGCGACTCGGCCGGGCGGACGGCGGCCGAGGTGGCCGCGGCGCGCGGGCACGTGGCGGTGGCGGCGGCGCTTGGAGGAGGCGGAAGCCATGCGGGGGGCGAGGAGCGGGGGCCCTGGTGGGAGGAGGACGGCCGCGACGACGCAGGCGGAGGGTGGGAGCGGCGCCTTTTCGACGAGGAGGAGGGCGGCGCCCATGACGAAGACGACGACGACGACGAGAACGGGTGGGCGGCGCGCGCGTGGGCGCGCGTGCGCGGGGGCGGCGGCCCGCTGGGCCCGCGGCCCGAGCCGCCGCTCGCGGGCGCAGGGCTGCTGAATCGCGCCGCGCCGCCCGCAGCAGCAGGAGCAGCAGCAGCAGCGCGGCCTGCAGCAACGCCGACGGCGGCGCCGCACCACCAGGCGCCCGCCCCGCGGCCCGACTGGCGCGCGCGCATGGAGGCCGAGGTCGCGGCGTCGGGCATGGCGCGCGGGGTGGCGGCCGCCAAGCGCGCCGCGCGGGAGCAGCGGGAGCGGGAGGAGGAGCAGGCGCGGGTGCGGGCGCGGCAGCAGCAGCAGCAGCAGCAGCAGCAGGAGCAGCAGCAGCCGTCGCAGCAGCCGCCGCCGGCCCTGGCGCGCCGCCGCGCGTACGAGGCGCGCTGGCGCGCGCTCGAGGCCCAAGCGCCGCCGCCCTCGTCGCTCTCGCTGGCGGACGTCCCCTGGCCCTTGGCCACGGCCGCCGCCACGGCGAGCGCCGCCCCCGAGGCCCTGCGCGCCCTGCTGCTCCAGGGGGTTGACGGCCCGCGGGCGCTGCGCCGGCGCCTGCGCGAGGAGCTGCTGCGGTGGCACCCGGACAAGTCGGGCTGGTGGCTGCGCGCCGTGGGCGTGGGCGTCGGGGGCGGGGGCGGGGGCGGCGATCGCGAAAAGGCGGCCTCCGCCGCGCAGGCGGTGGCGCGCGCGCTCACGTCGCTGCTGTGATGAACGCAGTGCATATTACACACACACGCGCACCTGTCGAAAAGAAGAGAAGAAATCGCCGCGGCGTGTTGCCTCACTTGCCCTCCTCCCCCTTGGCCGCCGCCGCCGCCGTAAACACGCGCAGCCGGCACCGCCCGTCGCCGCGCGAGATGGCCGCGTCGAGCGACGCGCCGACGCCCTGCGACGCGTACGCGTCGAACCAGGTGCGCGCGTGGCCGCAGCAGAAGCTCGAGGCGAGGTGCTCGGCGACTCCCTCGGCGCGCAGCAGCTCGGCCACGCCGCACGAGGAGACGCGCAGCGTCGCGTGATGCTGCTCGCCGAAGTGCGCGCCTCGGCTCGCCCGGCCGCCGCGCTCGTCGTCGTCCTCGTCCGACTCGGCGCCCGACCCGTCGCCGTGCACGGGGGGCAGGCGCTCGACGGCCGACGCGCCCTCGAGGTCGCGCCCGACCTTGTCGAGCGTCTGGCACGCCTGCTCAAAGGGCGACTGGCGCAGCACCACGCGCCGCACCCAGCTCGTCGCCTTTAGCGCGCCGACCAAAAAGGGCGCGTGCAGGCTGCCGAGCGCCTCGGCCACCGCGGCCGCCGCCTCGCGGTCGGCCTGCTCGCGGGGGCAGGCCGCGGCGAGCTCGCGCGCAAAGACGCGCTGCGTGGCGGCCGCGAGGCAGGCCTGGCGCAGCTGCGCGCGGGCGCGCGGGGACGACTGCACGAGGTCCGGGAGCGAGAGGGCGGGCGGGGCCGAGGCGTCGCCGCCGCCGTCGTTGCCGCCGCCGCCGCCGCCGCCGCCGCCGCCGCCGCCGTTCGGCTTGTCGGCCACGGGGCTAAGCCGGCGCACGAGCGTCGCCTCGTACTCGCGCCGCACGGCCTCGCTGACCTCCTGCTCGCGCCCCTTGAGCTGCGGGTGCGCCCGCGCGGCCCACACCTTGCACCGCCCGGCCACGCCGGCCATCCACAGCTCGTCGCCGGAGAGCTTGCCGACCGTCGGCGCCTGCAGCTTTTCCTTGTTGTTGCTGCTGCTGCCGTCGTTTTTGCTGCTGCTGCTGCTGCTGCTGCTGCTGCTGCTGCTGGTGTGGACCGCGCGGGGCGCTGCTGCTGCTGCTGCTGCTGCTGCTGCTGCTGCTGCCGCACTGGGCCTCGACGCGGCCGCGACGACGTGGCGCAGGACGACGCGTCCTGCCCGCGACGGCGGCATGATGATTTGCTTTTCAGAGGGGCAAGATGGCGGACGACGGCGACGGCGCGGGCGGCTTGACGTCGGGCGCCGCCGCTTTTTGCTGCTGCTGCTGCTGTTGCTCGCCCGCCTCGACGGCCGGCTTGGACGGCAGCAGGCCCTCCTGCCGTTGCTGGACCAGCACGCCGCTGCTGAACACGACGGCGCTCCGCCCGCGCGCGCGCGCGCCGGGACGCGCGGAGGACGAGGACGATGAGGAGGAGTAGAGCGAGGGCTTGCTGCTGAACGCGAGGAGGTGCTTCTGGTACTGCCGCTGCTCGTCGACGCACATCAAGCCCTCGAAGCACTTGTTGCACATTGAAGATCGGGGGGGGCAAAAAAAAGACGAGGAGGGACGAGTCGAGGCGGGTTGCAGTCGGCGCCCCCGCCTCTAGCCCCCGCCTCTAGCCCAAAACGCGACGACCTCCGCCAGCGTCTCCCCGCGCCGCAGCAGCTCGAGCCTCAGGCCCCCCTCCGCGCCGCGATCGCCGCGGTAACCCCACACGGCGGGGGACTGGCGCGAGTTGTACTTTGAGTGCATCGAGAGCGTGTACGCGCCGGCGTCGGCCGCGACGACCCAGTCCCCCGCCGCGATCGGCGGCAGCGCGCGCGTGACGGCCAGGCGGTCGCCCTGGAAGCACAGCGGGCCCGCGACGTCTCGGCCGCGCCACTGCTGCGCGCCAGCTTGCAGCTCGCGCGGCTGGAGCGAGTCGCCGTCGACGACCAGCAGGCGCAGCGACCACTGCGCGGGCAGGTAGCACGCGCGCATCAGCAGGTCGGCGCCCGCGTGGCAGACCGCGATCGGGCGCCGCCCCGGCGCCTCGCCTCCCTCGCCCTCGCCCTCGCCCTCGCCCTCGCCCTCGCCCTCGCCCTCGCCCTCGCCCTCCTTCCCTGCGTCCCTCTCGTGCTTGACGTACTCGACCCGCGCGGCGACGCACCCGCACTTTGCGACGAGCGCGCGGCCGTTCTCCGTGACGAGCAAGGGAGCTGGCGGGATGGCGACGCGGCCGCCAGGCTCCTCCGGCGCGTCGGCCCACAGAAAGGGCACCCGCGCGCGCAGCAGGCTCGCCAGGCGCGCAAACGGCGGCGCGTCGTCGTCGGCGGCGGCGGCGCCGCCTGGCGCGTCGGACGAGTAGTCGACGGGCGTCCCGCCGCCGATGTCGAAGGCGACGACGCGCCAGGGGCCCAGCTCGCGCGCGAGCGCCCACGCGCGCGCGGCCCCCTCGGCGACGGTTTCGAGCGGGACGCCCTGCGACCCCACGTGCAGGTGCAGGGCGCGAAGCCAGCGGTGGTTTCGGAACGCGGCGATCAGCGCGGCGCGCTCGCCTCCCTTCTTGCCGCCGCCGCCGATGGGCACGCCAAACTTGGAGTCGTCGGTCGCCGTCGAGAGCTCGGAGATGCTGCCGGCGCCCACCTGGGGGTTGACGCGGACGCCGATCAGCGCGGGCGGCGGCGGCGGCGGGGCGTCGTCGTCGTCGTCGTCGTCGTCGTCGTCGTCGTCGTCGTCGTCGTCGTCGTCGATCGCCGCCCGGACCGCGCGGCCCCACGCCGTGCGCTCGAGCAGCGCCGCCACGCGCGCGATCTCTTCGAGGCTGTCGAGGTTGACGCGCACCCCGGCCACGAGCGCGCGCCGCAGCTCCGCGCGCGTCTTGCAGGGCGAGTCGAATACCACGTTGGCCGGGGGGAAGCCCGCCGCGAGCGCCGCCTCGAGCTCGCCCAGCGACGCCACCTCTGCGCCAAAGCCGAGCGCCGCGAACGCGCGCAGCACGCCCTCGCACGGATTGGCCTTGACGGCGAACGTGTGCAGGGTGTTTGCCGGGAAGCCCGCGCCGCGCTGCAGCCGGCGCGCGCCGGCCTCGAGCGCGTCGAGGTCGATCAGGGCCACGAGGTCGCGGGACGGGGCGGCGGCCGCGCGTCGGGCGGCGGCGGCGGCGTCGCCGCTGTCGCCGTCCTCGTTGTCGCCCTCGTCGCCGTCGTCGCCGTCGTCGTCCTCGTCGTCGCCTTTCGCCAGGTGGCCCAGGTCGACGAGCTGGCGGAGGGCGGCGCACCGGCGCGCGTGTGTCTCCGTGCGCGCGTCCGCCATCAGGCCCTCGCGGGTGATGCGGGACGGGTCCATCGCATTTCTGCTTCCGAAAAGGTGTTCGAGGATGGTCTGCCGTGCAAAGGGGCGCGAGCGCGCGCGCGCCGTCGATAGTTTCCAACGGGAAGCGAAGTAGTACGGATGCGATTCGGGACAGGGCCGGGCCGATAAGGGAAGAACCCCCCCCCCGGAGCGGCGGTGACTCATGGGCGGCAACTCGAGCACGCGCCCAGACGCCCTGCGCCTCGCCTTGGCGGCGGCGGCGGCGGGGGGCGAGCGCACGGCGCTGCGGTGAAAAACACCGCGGCCCGCCGCCGCCCCCTCCCCCTTTCTCGACCTTGCACTCCTGTGCGATAATCCTCTTGACACGCGAGACATTCAGAGTGAACCAAGCGCCACTGCGCGACCACCGTCGACCCGATCGCACGCGGACCCCAAATTTTGAATCGCGCCCCCCTGACAAGATGGGAAAGGAAATCGAGTCGCTGGGCCTGTGGCGGTCGGTGAGTTGGCGCGCCTTTTGCGCGCGCGCGCGCCGCCTGGACGTTCAGTGACGCCGCATAGTTGCGACGGCGCGCGCGTGCGCGATCGCGACGCCGGGCGCGGCCGCGATTGCGCGCACAAAAACAAGACGCGCGCGCACGCGCGCGCGCCGCCGCTCACCTGTCGCGCCGCCGCGCGCACGACAACGACAACAACAACAACGACAACAACAACACCCAACAGTCCGCGTGCGGCCCGGTCTACTGCGACGACCTGAACCTAAACTTGATGGCCATGATCTGGGACAGCATAGAACGCGCGGCCGTGCCTGCCGAGGTGCGCCGCGCCGCGAATCAGGCGAGGGTCGACCGCCGGGACCGCGAGCTACGGCGGGCGGGCGCCGAGCCGGCGCCCGAGTCGCGCGCCGCCCTCAGCGCGCGCGCGCTCAGCTTGCTGCGCGAGCACTTCAGCGCCGAGGGGCCCCGCGGCCCGCCGCCGGCTGCGCGGCGGCAACCGAGCGACCCGGATGCGGCGTGGCGCGAGCGGTGGGACGCCTTCTGGGCCGCCGTATTTGCCCAGGCCACGTCGACCAACGGCGCCGTGTCGCGCGGCGCGGCGCGCGCGCTGCGCGGGCGGCTCGTGTGCAAGCGCATGCGCCGCCGCTTCGAGTCGGCGTTTGGCCCCCCCCAGGCGGAGGACGCGAGCAGCAGCGGGGACGAGGCGCGGGCGTTCGAGACGGGGAGCGGGAGCGACGAGTACGACAGCGACACGAGCGGCTACGGCTGCAGCAGCAGCGGCGACGACGACGACGATGATGGCGGCGGCGGCCTCGACTCGGACGACGACGACGACGACGACGACATGGAGGAGGAGGACGATGACGACGACGACGATGATGACGACGACGCGCGCCGCGGCCGAGGCCGCGGCGGCGTCGGTGGCGGCGTCAGCAGCGACGATTTCGGCAGCAGCGGCGACGTCGAGTCGAGCTCGGTCGACGGCGACAGCAGCGGCGGCGGCGGCGGCGAGTCGGGCGGCGGCGGGTACGACGCGGAGGATGAGGAGGACGCGGGCGCTCGCGGCCCTCCGCGCCCGCGCGCCGATGCGCCCGCAGGGCCGCCCGCCGCCGCAGCAGCAGGGCAGGCGGGCGCGCGCCCCCCGAGCGCGACGGCGGCCGGCGGGGCCCCGCCCTCGTCGGTGGCGGCGGTGGCGGCCGCGCCGCCGGGCGGCGCCGAGGAGCCGCCTCCACAGCAGCAGCAGCAGCAGCAGCAGCAGCAGCAGCAGCAGCCTCAGAGCGGGGATGGCGCGCCGCCCCCGCGCGTCCCGACGCCGGCCATTCTTGGCTCGGGCGCCGGCAGCGGGGCCTCCGGGTCGCCCTCGCCGTCCCGCTCGGCCGACTCGGGCGGCTCGCCCGGGGGCGGCGGTGGGCTGGCGCCGCAGGCGTGCGAGGCGCGCGAGGAGGAGGAGGCACAGGCGCAGGCGCAGGCGCCCCCCGCCACCGCCACCGCCGCCACCGCCGCCGCCACCACCGCCACCACCGGGCCGCCGCAGGCCCGCACGCGCACGCACGTCCAGGCGTTCGCGGCGGCTGAAGCTGGGCCCGCGGACGGGCCGTACTCGCCGAGCCGGCAGCGGCGGCGCGTCGAGGCGGCGGCGGCGGGCGGGGAGGACAAGGAGGAGGTGGAGGAGGCGGGGGAGGGCGCGCTCGCGGCCGCAGCAGCGGCAGCAGCAGCAGCAGCAGCAGCAGCGCCAGCAACAGCGGCGGCGCCGCCCGCCCCGGCCCCTGCCGCCGCCCCCGCATCCGCAGCCACGGCCGCCGCCCCCCTGCTGCCGCCGCGCTACCCTGGCCCGCCCGAGACGCTCTTCGACCGCATCCACGCCGCGCTCTTGAGCCCGAGCGAGCCCCTGCTGTCGACCATCGCGCGCATCGCCCTCGCGCAGCAGCCGATGCCGCCGCGGCCGCGCTCGCGGCCGTCGCCGTCGCCGTCGTCGCCGTCGCCGTCGCGGCCCCGGCCCGCCGCGCCTCCCGCCGCCTCCTCCTCCTCCGCCCAGGTCTGGGGCCTCGGCCTCGCCCCGCTGTCCGACACGCTCGCGCGCCTGGCGGCCGTCGCCGACGCCTGCCCGGACCTCCCCGCCGCGGCCGTCGAGGACGCGGCGGGGCGCGTGCGCGCCGCCGCCGCCGCCTTTGCGGCCGAGCGCGCCTCGGAGCGCGCCGCCATGTTTGCCCGCTTTGCGGCGCACGACCGGCCGGCGGCGTCCGCGCAGCCGTTCCAGCCGGCCTGGTCCCGCCGCTGGGGCTGCCTGCCCGGGCCGGACAGCTACCCGACCGTCGGCGGCCTGCTCCGCGCGCCGGAAGGCTTCACGCGCGCGGCGCAGGCGAGCCCCGCGGGCCTTGGGTGCGGGCACGACCGCGCGGCCGCGCAGGTGTTTGCTCTGGCCTCGGGGTCGGCGCGCGCGGCCCGCTCGGCGCTCGCGGCCGCCGTCGCCCTGCGCCTGGCGTCGCCCGGGGGCTGCGGCGGGGGCGCGTGCGCGCGGCGCCGCCCGCTTTACGTCGACCTCCTGGGCGCCGACACCCCGCGCGAGGTGGCGCGCCGCTTCGCGCGCGGGCTGTTTGGCGGCGAGGAGGCCGAGGGGGCGGCGGACGCGGCCGCCGTCCCCGCGCCCCCCGCCCCGAGCCGCGAGGCGTCGCGCTACGACCCCGACAGCCACGCGCTGCTGCTGTCCGCGCTGACGGCGGGCGGCGCCTGCGGGCGGCTCTCCCCGGCGCACCGGGAGGCGGTGCGGCGCGCGCGCGCGCTGCGGCAGCGACCCCCCGGCGGCCCCGCGGACCACGCGCTCGGCCCGCTGCTGATCGTCGTCGACAACGCCGAGGCGCTGCTTTCGCGCGCGGCGGCGGCGGCGGCGGGCGGCGGCGAGGGCGGCGGCGACGAGGGCGGCGGCGCCGGCCG
>Ga0315905_10007332_pt1 | contig 11187 bp, 13 predicted proteins | sample LakEriMetagenome_5_FD_203522 | JGI IMG/M metagenome (GOLD analysis project Ga0315905, IMG submission 203522) | Freshwater fungal communities from buoy surface, Lake Erie, Ohio, United States - Buoy 4 MA121 | ecosystem: Environmental > Aquatic > Freshwater > Lake | place: USA: Lake Erie, Ohio... | reverse complement strand
ATTGTATGGTCAAATTTGATGTGCGGGCAAGCCACTGCTCCAAACTTACAGACACACAGAAAAAATGGACTATAAGACGATCAGGGTCTTGCCCTCGTGGTATTCTATGAAGGGGCAGTATTGGTCCTTGATGCCCCTGAGTCCGTGATGCCTGGAGAATGGGTGTATGTGAGCGAAGATCGGTGATGACGAGCAATCTTGATGCAACTTTCAACACGAATTCAATGTACAATATTCACCTGGTGGACGAATCTGCTGGCTGGAATGCCAAAGAGGCCGGCTTGAGCATCCACAAGCGTACCTGTACGCATTCCTCCATGCATGGATGAAGGATGAGCGAGTGTGTTTTGGTAGGCAGGGCATAGGAGCATGTTTAGCAGCGGGTGGCTTGAAAACACTGCAATCAAACCCACCACCGCGTCGCATGCGAACACAATCTCGGTATGGCTGAATGAGTGGCTGCTGACCCACTCTCTCACACATACTCACGTCGATGATTTCCTTTTCAGCACTCTTGAGGATGTCTTTCGGCGGAGTGGAAGGCAGGTTCTTGATCATTGTCCAGCCCCACATGCCCGTTCTCTCGGTGCAAGAGCCGCGGGAGTATGTGAGGGCGGAGGTGGAGTCCGAAGATGCGAGGGCGGAGGCGGAGTCGGTGCTGGGAGCTTTGTCCGATGTGCTGATCTTGCTGCTATTCTTAGCTGCGTCGTTAGCGCTGTTGTGAGCTGCGCGTTTGGAAGAGAGAATACGATGTTTGTGGAGTCAGCCCCCATGGCTGCACGCACACCTACACACAACGAACACATACACACAACGTACAGTTGCTCGAAGCAGTAAACACTGGCGCTGACATCCATCCGGAAACTGAGTCAAAGGATGGGCCGGAAGGTAGTTCAAATGGCTTCTGGCTCCATCCAAACGCCCTTTTACAGAAGGGCGAAAGCGTGTCGAAATTCCACATGAACGAGTCGGTTTCTGTCCGTTGAATTTTTCGTTTGTAAGATAGAAACGAAAGGTTGAGAGTTTCGTTTGCAACATGCACTTTGCTCAGCCCTTACATGCGTACTAGAGCACATGCACAAACATATCGGGATCAAATTTGAGTCCCCGGTGTTCTTGTCGAAAGCAAATACTAAATACCTGCTGTTGGACTCACAGGGGCAATACAGGCAGCCGAAGGAGACGACTGAGTGATAGGAAAGGAGTAGTCCCCTCCCTGACATTCTTGCAAGTCAGCGTTGTCGTCGTCGCCTCTCGAAGGGGTCTTTACCTCCATCCACCGTCCGCCAACCTCTTGCCCTGGAAAATCTCCGCCCAACCCCAGGTGAGGGGCGCAGGTTGCGGCAGACTTTGATGTGGCAACAGAACTGGTGCTGTCCACGGGAGAACAAGACGTGGTCGAAACTGCGCCATTTCGCTTGGCCTCTCCAAGCTCTTTTTCAAGGGAAGAGCACTTTGCCTGGAGCAGCGAAACCACCCGCTTCTCCTCCGCCTGTGTTGCGTCATGTACGTGTGCGGGTGCTCGAGTCAGTGTTCTTGATCGAGACAATATACATACAACAATATACATATTGTCTCGATCTGCGTGTCTCTCTGCCTGCGTGTCAATATGACAATATACATACGAGCTGCAGGTCGTATGACAATATACATACGTTTGAAGACACGCAGCTGCAGGTCGTATGACAATATACATACGTTTGAAGACACGCAGCGACTTCACATACGACCTGCAGCTGCATGATGTGGAAAGCAAGTGCCCGAATACGAGCATTGGCCTCATCCAGTTGCTGTTCTTGCCGCGTGGCATCACGTGCACTCAGCGGCTCGGCTAACGAAGGTTTCATTGGATCTGACTGCCTCTCCCGCCCAATTTTTCTGCTTGGATTCACGCAAACACATGAAAGCGCATTAGAAGAAGACCACGTATATGAACATGTGCGTGTAAGAGCATGCCCGCACTTAGCCGTGAGCGTATGTGCACTGAATTTCACCTGTCCGTAATAGAGGGGAGAGACAAAAAGGTTTCAAGCTGGCGCGCCAGCCCGTCCACATTCAGAGCTCTCAGCTGCTCAACCTTTCCCTTCGCTTCCTCTTCACCACCGACAGGTCCCCCAGATTCTGCGATTGAACCTTCCCGATTTACTAGATCTAGTAGATCGGGAACGGTAGCTGCCGTCGCGCATGCGTCCGGCCCGCTTGCAGTTGGCGGGATGTGTGCAGCGGCAGCGGTCGTGGCAACCTGCTCGATCAATCGTCGGAAGTGCTGAAGCGCCTGTGCGTTAGACCACATCAAGCTTCGGCGATATTGCTCCAGCGCCTCTTTGTGCATCACTTCAAGGGCCTCACCGCGCATCCATCCCTCTGAGTCCAATCTGCCAGCCAACGCTCCCCCCATGCCGTCGGAGGGCAAATGCAGTTGTATTCTTGATCCCGACGACCAAATGCCGGAATCGTTCGTGTTCACGGATGCATCCGAGGGTTCCCAGGCAGGCTCACGCGTGGGTTCGACAGACTCTGGAGATGCTGCAAGAGACTCTGGTGCACAGTAACTTTGTGTGGGTTTTACTGGTAACTCCAGATCGGCATCACGATTGACGGAAGTGGCTGGCGAAGGGGGAACGGACTTCTGCGGGCCTCGCTGCAGACCTTGCCGCAGGCGTTGCTGAGCGCATCGCAATCATGCAAAGCAGAATAAGAAAAAGCAGAAAAATTCGCCTGCGCTCACACCCCCACTCCCGAATACTCATACAGAGACCGCACACTGGAGAAGAACAGAAAGGTCTCACCTGCCAGGTTAGCTGGAGGCTGTGACCAGTAGCCACCGCCTGCTGCAATTGCTGCTGTAGCTGTTTGCAACTTGTCTTCTGATGTTGTTGGGGGCTCCACAGCACTAGGGCTTTGACACAGGTCTCTTGTGATCCTCGGCCCATCCCGTGGTCGAAAGCACGCAATGAATCTCCCACACCGCTCGCGCGAGAAGAGAGCGTCGAGCGCAGACGCCTTGCATGAGGCTGCAGAGGAAGCGGCGGCGTGAGCAGTGTCAAGGGAGAGATGAGCCCACTGGGGTCGCGGGCCGCCGCCCTGATTGGTTTTAAAGCGCTGCTCAGTGACCTGATGCTGGCGGTCTTCTGACCTGAGATCGATCCTACAGAGACACTGGGTGAAAGATCTTCGGAAGCTCCTAGTGCAAGGTCCCTACTGACAAAGACGGCACTTGGAGCCTCGATCAATGCCTTTGAGGACGAAACAATGCACGTATCTGCCGAAGCGTCCTCACGGCTGTCACCCTCACCCACCTCTTGTCTGTCTCCTTCGTCTGGCTGGTCCCCCGGAGCTAGGCCTGTTCTTGGCTTTGCCTCCCGCTCCCTCCCCTTCCCCCCACTGTTAGAGCCGTCGATCGGTGCCGGATCGGCGTCGATGGAATCAGACGGCAGCGGGAGCTTTCTCATCGCCTCAGGTGCAAGAGAGAGCGGTGATCGAGCCTCCGAAGCCCGAGCCTCCAGCTCTACGTCATGGATCTTTTCTTGTGCCTCACGCTTGCGCAGGGCCAGACGTTGAACAAGCGACATTTGTACCTCCTCTTCCTCCCCGGCACCCTTCGAAGAGCTATCTGTCGATCTACTTTCCTGTACTCCTCCACAGTCACAATTCTCTTTCACGTGGGTGGGCTTCTGCAGCGGAACTTTCGGTGGCAGTTCTCGGCACTCTTCCTCACCACTAATATCGTTTCCCTCATTTTTCTCCAGCCCTCTCTTCGCGCGAAACCCCGCATCTGGAGGGGATGCATCCATATGTTGCCATTTCTCCTCACATCCGTCTCTCTCTGATTGCACAACACGACGGCCTGGATCTTGTTGCTGCCACCGCAAGGCAGAGGGGAGATGCTCCCCTCTGCTTTCTACTCTCGACTTCCTGTCGCCACTTGCAGCTTCTGCGGTCTCATCGAGCACCTTGAAAGGGCTCGCGCTCGAAGAAGACAGCAATGCTTTCGTCAAGCCCGCGGTAGAAGGAAGGGCTCGAGGCGAGAATACGGGCGAGTTCGGGTCGATCGCTGCGCAAATGATTTGCGTCGCAGGAGCAAGGGGCAGGAGGAGGAAACGCAGAGGGCACACAAGGGAAACATGAAAATGCGACTCAAAACTCGGGTCTTTCTTGTTTTCTCTCAAGACACGGGTGTACGCGCCAGGGGGGGGGGTTGCCTGTCAGAACCCGGCGCTTGGAAGTTGCCGGGGAGTGTGCCTGAACACAACACAGGAAAGCAGCGCTTAGAAGCAGCGAAAACAAAAGGCCCGGGGGAGGCGCATTCTCAAACACACTCTTTCAATTCACCTGTCCCTGTGGGCGGAGCGCGTGCGCTGAAACAGCACGCGCTGAAACAGCATGTGACGGGGCTGCCAGCTTGTCACGCTCCTGCGGAGACGGCACACACGGTCTCAGCAGGAGTAGGGCAGCAATATCATGCGACGCCTCCTCGGGACAAGCGCAACACGCGTGTGCCCGCCCGACAGAGGCCGCCGGCGCACCATGACTTGCGGCGTGATGGAGCTCAGAATCGATTGCCCCTTGCGGTCGCCCCGGCGCAGGAGGTGCGTCTGCCGACAGACAGGGGAGCACGGGGATCGGCCAGTCAGCCCCCACAACCGGGGAGAACACACGTGGGCAGCAAGTGAAGCTCGGCAGGACACGCTCCAGCAGCACGCATTTCCTCCATCACGGATTCCTGGATGCCAAGATCACGAGCTTTTTCATGCTCCCTATCCTTTCTGCCCCTCCTTTCTGCCGTGTTTGGCTTTTTTGCGCAGTTCAGCAGTGCGACCTCGAGGCGGCGGACGAGCAGCACCAGGTCCTCTTCAGCCATCGTCCGTGTGAATCAAATTTGAAAAGAATTTGAACCGTTCAGGCAATTTTTTATTGGCAAAACTTCGAAACTTCCAAGGCTCAAAAGTGGGTGACCGACTTTTAGACTGGTACAAAATTTACGTCCTAACATTCAGGCCTGAATCTGAATAGAAATCATGCATTTTGGAGAAAAAAAATAACCCTTCGGCTTTTTTTGATGCTGCTCCAGGTTGTCCCGGTGGTGATGTTGGCATCACCATGGGTAGATGGGCCCTCGCGTGGAAATGAGGCAAGCCCACCTGTCCTGTGCGGTTGCGTGCGCTGCGCCCGCTTCTCTTCCGCATGCGTTGTGTCGACGCTATCGGCGCAGGGATGATGTCTCACGCGCCCCGGCTCGCTCTGCTTGCGCAGGCCCCGGGCACCGTCATCTGCCCCGTGATGCCTAACGGCAAGTGCACCCATAGTGACGTTGCCCCGGTGTGCCAGTGCACCACGGTGAGTCTGCGGGCGAGTGAGCTCCCACATTGCTAGCACGCGCGCACGCCACTGCACTGATCTGTGACCGAGCACGCGCGCGCGTGGATTTGTGACCGGGGTTGGCAAACAGAAATATGCGCGCACCGACCCGGAAGTGTGGGTGATCTAGAGCCAAGGAGGGCGCCGTATGGTCACACTGATGGCAATGGAACGGAATCGTAGGGAGTTTCGCCTACAGTTGGGAACCAACTCCCGATCGCTGTCAATAAATTCTGGTCCTTGCGATCTTCGACGGCTCGCACTGGGCATCACTCCAGGGACTCTCGGGCGATTAATGCAGCTGGCACCGCCTCTGGCGTGGCAGACGGAATACGCACACGCACGCACTAGCGCACACGTACGCATACAGAAACAGAACACGCACCACGCCCCACGCACACGCACACACCGAAGCACACACCTGCACGCATAGGAAAGATAGACTCGCATTCTCACAAACTCAGCGTCAGAATTCCTGAAGGGGTGGAAGTCCATTTCCGACTTACTCATTTTTCAGAAAACTGTGTTTTTCGCATCGGAACATGGCCGCATAGGGGCCCCGACTAAGTGTTTGTGAAAGCGCATCCGCCAGTGCATACATGCATAGGTGTTTCAAAGCGAATCCGCCAGTACATATGTATATAGGCGGTCTGGGGGGCCCTGCGCTCCCCTCTGCTCAAATGCCCACCCCATATACCCACGTGCACGAATTGAATATTTCCTGTCGCTCCCGAATCTTGAGAAACATGCAACAACTCTGATTAATTCTTCAAAAACAAGCAACTACGCCGGTTTCAAACCCCCCAAACCGGGGGAAAACCAGACCGTCACGGTCAGGTCTTTTGCTTTTTTGCATTTGAAACCCCTTGCCATGCCTGTGGGCGTGCGGAGGTAACACAGCAATCAATTTCCAAAAACTTGAAGAACGCCCTGAAATCGGCGAGCGCCACGGCCGCTTGCATCCATTTTGAGGTCAAGTGCATAAAAGCCGTCTGTCACCGTGCCTAAATCAGTAACCACTCGATGAGGGTCTCACTCACCATGTCCCCCCCCCCCTTTCTCGTCCTCCCCCTGCAACCGACATTCAATCCTTTTTCGGTGTAAATAAAACCAAACCTCATCCTCCTAGATATTTATGAAAACTCTGTCTCCTCCTCTACTTGGGCAATTGGCTACTCTTCTTTGCCATTTGCCGCTCCATGGCCTTTTCCTCCTGCCTCCTCCGCTTCGCCGCATTGCGTCGCGCGTCCCTGTGTGTGTGTGTGTGTGTGTGACGGTTTCCCCTCTCTATTTCCTATTTGATGTTAGATTATACGACTAAGTATATATGGATATAATATGACATCGATATCGGGACCGAGAAGTCGCCCCAGGGGCATCGCTTGGACACACTCGTTTACCCGCGAAATCGCCGACAGGGTGTGTGTGTGTGTGTGCGTGCGTGTGCGTGCGCGTAACCATACATACATACACTGTATGTGTAAGCATGTATGCATGCATCGAGTATGCATGTCTGGAGTACGCATGCATGGCAATCGAGTACGCATGCATGCATGCCATGCATGCATGCATACGTAAATACATATATACGGGTGTGCGTGTGTGCGCGCACACACACAAACACACCCACACAAAAGCAAGCACCCACACACACACACACAAACACACACACCTATTCCCGGGCTCATCGGGAATATTGGGTTTGGGCTTCTTGGCGTCTCCCATCGTGGCAAGTTCCGCTGTAACAATACATATTAGCAACACAGTGGCAACATATTAGCAACACAGCGGCAAGTCCCGCTGTTATAATAAATACATCCGTATATCAAATAAAGGGTGGACTAATTATGTCGCAATACATATGTACCTACATACATACGTATGTGTATACATACATACGTATGATACACACATGCATACGTATGTAAGGTTTGTGTTTCTAATGATCAACCACAAAGATGTTCGCGCCCTTGCCTTTCACGCTCATGTTTGGTTTAGTTAGTAGTAGCTAGTAGTAGTTAGTTGAACTAAACCCTTGCCTTTCACGCTCATGTTTAGCAGTTTCAAGATGCTGAGATGTTTAGCAGTTTCAAGACGCTTAGGCATATAATATTTATTCACAAAGCATGCACATTGACAAATGACGTTATGATGTGATCATAATCATTATTAGCAGCTTTCAGAGGATAGGGCATACTATACAATGTGTTCTTAATATCTCTATATTGTACGATGTGGTTCAAATATAAAGTAGTTTGCACTTAATATCTATATAATATATATGAGCGTCATGTCTTTAAGCCATTTTATGAAGTAAATTTTTTTTCAAAAAAAAATCGAGGTGTTTGCATCAAGAATTTAAAAAAATATTTTTTATGGGCGTGCCTTTGGTTAGCTGTCTCATGAAGTAAAGTTCTGTTAGGACGCAAAATTACGAAGTGTTTGCAGCGTCAGGACGGAATCACGAATTACATAAGACGTAACATGGAAAAAAAAAGTAAAAATTAGTTAGGCCGTAAAATTACCAAGTGTTTACAGCGTGAGGACGGAATCGCGAACTACATAGGACGTAACACATGTATCCTCCTCCTCATATGACACACACACAGACACACATCCCATGAATAGTGAAATTAGCCCCAATTAAGACCTAATTAGCCCTAAATAGGGCCTAATTAGCCTTGATTAGGGCCTAATTAGCCCAACTTAGGGCTTAATTAGCCCAGATTAGGGCCTAATTGGCCCAAATTACGGCCTAATTGGCCCAAATTACGGCCTATCTGGGGCCTAATTAGCCCTAAGTAGGGGCTAATTAGGGGATATCGAGGCTCAATTAGTCCTAAGTAGGTTATATTGAGACTCTGCACATACACTCACACTCACACACACACGCACACACACACACAGAGGTCCTATCGCCTTGCTGGTGACCTTGCCTTTTACCATCTCTCTCTCTCTCTCTCTCTCTCTCTCTCTTCTCTCTCTCTCTCTCTCTCTCTCTCTTCTCTCTCTCTCTCTCTCTCAGCGTCCTCCTGACGCCTCGCGCGCACCCAAACGGGCAGCCAAGGCGCTTCTCTCTCTCTCTCTCTCTCTCTCTCTCTCTCTCTCTCTCTCTCTCTCTCGGCGTCCTCCTGACGCCTCGCGCGCACACAAACGGGCAGCCAAGGCGCTCCTCGCCTCGCGCACCGACCGCCGCTTCGAGGAGGTCCGCAAGCGCCTCGCGCGCAAGTGGGCCCAGGAACAGGGCAACCGGCCGGCTTTGGCGGCAACGGTGCAGGAGGTGCAGGCGCAGGCGGCGGAGATCCGCAAGGAGCAGAAGGAGATAAACTTTCTGACTGGGATCATCAGCGCCCCCGCCGATGACCGTGCGAGCTTTGTGGCCCGTGCCGGGGCGGCGTTGGCGTCGGTGGGCTACACGGGGAGCCATTCTGAGAAGCAGCGACTGCAGGCGGAGCAGCGCAGGCTCAACGCGGAGTGGAAACGACTCGACGAGCACCGGGCAGCGCGCGAGGCGCGCGAGAGGCAGGAGTATGCGGAGCTTGCCTCGGTCTCAAAGCGCCTGAGGGACCTGGAAGAGCGGGAAGTGGAGGACCGGAAGCGCGCCCCTGCGTCTTTGCGCGACCACCGTGAGCACGCGGACATGCTCAGGACCAAGGCAAACAGCCTCGGTACGGCGAGAAGCGACGAGGCCGTGAGCAGCGACGGGCGCCAGCGGGGCAGGGGTGCTCGCAGCGGGCAAGGGGATGGCGAGGAGAGCCGGCAGAAGCTGGACTACAGGCCCCCCCCCTACCCGACCCCCCCAGGGCACGGGAGGCCTGGGCCCGCCCGGGGTAGCACGGGCGGGGAGCAAGACGCTCGGCGTCGCGGGGAAAACCGAGACTATCTTCCAGAGACCGAGCTGGAGGGAGAGGGCCGGTTGCCGGGCGAGAGGGCGGCGCTGGAAAGGGAGGGCGTGTGGGAGGGGGAGAGAAAGAACGAGGACTCTGGTCGCCGCGACTATGTCGGGTCCATTGCTGGAGGAGGATTCCTGCGGTCTGTGCGCGAGGGCGAGCGCGAGGGCGTGCGCGAGGGCGAGCGCGAGGGCGAGCGGACGTGGCATGGCGAGGGGAACCGGGCGAAGCTGGACTACAGGCCCCCCCCCTACCCGACCCCCCCAGGGCACGGTAGGCCTGGGCCTGCCCGGGGGGGTTCGGGGGAGGAGGGTCGGGAGGGGGGCGTGCAAAGGAACCTCGAGGACTTGAGACTGTACTACAACAGGGGCGAGGAGCTGAGAGAGGCTCGGAGAAACGATAGACATGCCGAGGAAAGGTACGAGCGCTACCGGCCCCCCCCCCTTCTCTCTCTGGATATATAGGGGTGCGTTTGCGGAAGGCGCGGGCACTGCGCGCACTTTGTTGTATCTGCATGCCATGGCCGCACGGACACACACACACACACACTCAATCACGCACAAACACACACACAGGTGGGGAAACTTTGAGCGAAAGCGCCGCGACACGGTCGCACGCGCTGCCTTTGGTGGGGTAGGCCGCCTGGGCGATGGGATTCACGTTATGCACGCGGAGGAGCGGGGACAGTTGACCTCGGCAGCTGACATGAAGGGTATGGTGCTGCCTGACGTCTTCCCCTCGGACGTGGACTCGGACAAGGCGAGCCGACCATTCGCACTGTCACCCTCAGTGAAGACAAAATACTGATCGTTGCCCTGCGCATGCGCGCCGTCGCGTGGGGACTCGTCATTGCGTAGCCGTCATGTGTTGTTTGGCCTTCCTTCTCGTCGTCACTGGGGCTAAACATCGAATGTGAGCAGTATAAGCGGCTAGAGGGTCCAGAGGAGGGGAGCGGGGGTTGTGGGCTAGTCCAACCAGCCAAGGGGGGACGCTTGCGGTCGGCTTCTGAGGGGCGGGAACCACAAGACTATACCGTGACCTCGGTACGGAACTCGGCTCGGTGACCTGAAGAGAATTGGTTTCTTTTGTTTTCCAATTAAACACTCAACACACACCCCAACTTGATTACAAACGCAAAGCACTAGCGTGGGGTTTAATTTTGTGCAACTCCGCGGCACCAATGTATTAAAGATTGCGGGATAATCATCACAGGCTCTCTCGCCGGATGACAATCACACTGGTTTCGCTCGCCGGCCCGTCTTTCATCCGTGTCTTCAAGTTACACGCCGTAAAGGAGCCCCTGGGCGGTGTACCTCGTGTTGATTGACCTGCAGTAGGACGCCGAGTAATGTAAGTTTAGGGTTTAGGTTCCAGGGGCCTGCAACCTAAACCGTCAAGCGGTACCTCGTCAAGTATATTTGCAGCAACACCGGCACAAATCAAGAGTGACTCGGAACTCAGTCCACCTGTCAGGCTCCTCGCCGTTGGCAGGCATCCGGCTCTTCTCGCTCAGACCGGAGATGGCCACAGCCTCCTTCTCAATGCGTGCCTCGAGCGCGCGGCTGGCTTGGTTCAACAGGGCAAACTGCGCGGCACACCCAGCCTGTTACGACTCACATCACGCGTGTGCAAACGCGGCATGATCATCCTTCTGCTACATCACGCTGGGAGTCCACTCCTTTGTGATTCCAACTCCTTTTGATTCCTTTTTACCCCAACCCATTTCAAAACATCTCTCTCGCATGCATCGCAGATCAGGTGAGTAGTGAGAGACAACACGTAGCCTGCAGATTGCAGAACCAGAGCCACTCAGACCCTCTACTTGTGTCAGGTTTGGAGAGTCTTGTGCTGACAGTGCGAGTGACCCAACCGCCGCACGGTGGGCATCTGCTGGCATGGACACCCAAGCAGAATATCAACGCCGCTTCCAAACCAACCA
>Ga0315905_10007331_pt1 | contig 11188 bp, 17 predicted proteins | sample LakEriMetagenome_5_FD_203522 | JGI IMG/M metagenome (GOLD analysis project Ga0315905, IMG submission 203522) | Freshwater fungal communities from buoy surface, Lake Erie, Ohio, United States - Buoy 4 MA121 | ecosystem: Environmental > Aquatic > Freshwater > Lake | place: USA: Lake Erie, Ohio... | reverse complement strand
AAGTGAATCACACCAGATTGTCTTGTTCACACGTGTAACTTGATTCACACCCAGGTTGTACGATCACACCGAGGTTGTACAAGTACAATGCGCTTGGTCACAAACATTAAAAATGTGCTGGGTGTGACAACTCTATTTTTGAGTGTGAATACAATTGAGATGGTGTGAACAAAATTTAGATGGTGTGAAACATGATTTCAAGAGTGTGAATAAAATCTTGATGGTGTGAACAAAATCATGACAGTGTGATCTTGAAAATTAAGGGTGTGAAGAAAATTCAGATGGTGTGAACTAAAATTTCGAGAGTGTGAACAACATGTTAATGGTGTGAACAAAATTATGACAGTGTGATGTTGAAAATAGATGGTGTGATCAAAATTTAGATGGTGTGAACAAAATTTTCAAGAGTGTGATCAACATCTTGATGGTGTGAACAAAATTATGACGGTGTGATCAAATCTTAATGGTGTGATGAAACGATATTTCGGTGTGAACAAACGTCCATTTTTTGGAAATTGTGTGATCACACCCTATGGTGTGATCACTTCACATGTTTTTCCCTGATGCAGGGCTTCAACCGTGACCTAGTTTTCCTCCCCCCTTTCTTTACACCCCTTCGGACATGCAGCTTAGGTCGCATGCACTATTTGCTCCTTCTTCACACGTACATGAGTCCCTTCCCCCTTTTGACCTCGTGCTCCTCCCTTCTGTGCGAAGTAGGACCGTAGCACCTTGTCCTGCTCCTCAAGTAGGCGCCGCACTAGCTACTGACGAATAAGGTTCCATTTACATTGAAGGAACCCCTAACGCCTTCATGTTCTTGCTGAATGATTCAACATGAACCGATCCACACGTCCCCCCTACAAACACAATTTGTTGTGCCTGCCTCCCATTGACTCGACCGACCGCTTGGAGGCCAGCTATATCCGTTTTCCCATGTCAATTTAATTGCCTGTAGCAACTCCCTGATGCACGCATTGTGCGCAGCTGTTACTACTTCCTTTTGTCCTAGGCATCCTGCACTTTGAATATGGGCAATTGTTCCTTTGGCAGCTCTCCTTTCCAGCTGCTTCCGTTCTCTTCATGTGCCTTGCACTCTGCCTTTTCCTTATAGCTATACTTCACCAGCTGTTGTCCGCACGGGAATGTGCCAGCAACCTTCTCCTCCGTTGCCATGGCATTGACTTGTTTCAAAGCCATTTCCCGATCTCTTCTCTGCTTAGCCCTTCTCGGAGAAGAAAGTCCTTGCTCCAAGTGCTCGTCGCAGGTCTCCCCATTCTTCGCTGATCCAGATCTTCAAAGCACTTCTTGCCCCACTCCCTTTCATCTTTGAAACTCCCGCTCTTTGAAGCCTCCGTTCCTTCCTTTGATGCCTGTACGATACCACACACGTGCTGTCCAGTGCTTTGCTGCTGCCGCTCTTGCTCCCTGCAGTTTGGCCCATCCTGCCTGCTTCCGGAAGGCGTTACAGACGCTGTTCGTCCACACTGAGCTTACCGTCGTGTCCCCTCTCCGCACCTCAAACGTCATCCTATCGGTTCGATCATCCCACCGCTTGTCGTCATCGGACATTCCCCCCGTCCATCCTCTGCTAAGGTGTCGGCTCGCTCGTTGATCGGTTCTCCTCGATGCGACTTTACCTTTATCAGAAAAGTAGCTCTTCCTGCTCGCACTCGTTGCGTCAGCAGACAAACTATCTCGCGTAGGATGTCAGCATCTGGCGCTGTGGCTAGCGTCGCTTTTCCTCCTTGTCCCAGGCACTGAAATCGGCCAATTGGGAGGCTATGGATTTCAGGGAGTGGCACTGGGCGTGGACGGGTCGTGCAAAGATGGAAGGATGGGGGCCGGGTACTGCAAGTTCAGGGAGGAAGGAGAGGATAGACGTGCGCTAGTGGGCAGAGAGGAGGAAGGTGCGAGCTCAAATAGGCCAGAGTTGGGACGGGCTCCCGTCTGGATGATGTCACACTCCTTATGCACCCACGCCGTCATGTTGACTGTTCAACTTGGCTTCCACGTCCCCACGCTTCCACCACCCTTTCTGCCTGCTAGCCCGCCCGCACCCTTCGACTTCGTCGTCTGGCACCCCGCTCTCTATCTCGTCTTCTTCCCCCTTCGTGTTCTTTCTATTTCCGTTTCACTTTCCCACAGAAGATAGCTTTCCCCTCCTGCTCACATCCTCTTATCTTGCAGTCCCCTTTCGCTGGTCGCGACTCCACACTACCCAATCTTTGCGCGTGCGAATCGCCTGTTCACATTCTTCTCGTCCCTCTTCACCCAGGCTTTCCCACAAGAAAACTGTCGGCCCATGCTCCTTACCCCAGAACCTGATCGTGCCTCTGCCTGCCCTCGGGAAGAAAGGAGGTGCTGTGACAGCCGACTCTCCCTGCAGCTGTACTGCCGAGAGCAGGGATTGTAGGGCTCTGGGATGGTTGCTTAATCATGCTCTACGGAGGAGTCTCAGGACGTTCACAATGAGAAGGAGTTGAATGAAGGACAACAAGGAGAAAGCGCTGCGCAGCGACACAAGCCTGAGCAAGACAAGGTTCCTCTTCTTGTATGTGCATGTGATTTTTCGTTCACTGCGAGTCCACTTTGCCTTGACTGGCGCCTGTGCGAGTGTACGCCACTTCGTGACCATGGCCTTGTAAAGAAGAAGATATCGCGAAGAGGAAGACGAGAAGAAGAAGCAGCAAGGACGCCCAGCAGAGGGAGGAGAAAAAGAGAGGACGACTCTGTGCTCCTGCGGGCGGCAGCACGCTTGAAGCAGGAGGAGGAAGAAGAAAAGCGGCAGCAGCATGAGAAGCGGGAAGATGACCGTCGGCACAGAAAGAGAGAGAAGGAGGCCACGGAGAAGTTGGACAATGCTGCTGACAAGGAGCGCCGCCAGCAGGTAGCAAAATGTGGATCAGACAGTCGCCGGCCTTAGGTGCCGTGTGCTTGCAAGTGCTTCTCGTTGATGACCGTGCGTCGTTGTCTGTGTACCAGTTGCAGAAGAAGGAGCTGAGGAAGCACAGAAGAAGGAAAAGGTCATGAAGGAGAAGAAGGACAAGGAGAAGAAGAAACGACCAGCCTGCACTCATATCGCAGGTGCCCCAATCGGAAAACGCAGTCGGATTGCGCCCCTGAACTGGTGGGCTGGAGAACAGGACCATATTCCAAGCGAATATGGTCCTGGAGCGGACATGCCAGAAGTGATTCAGAGCTTTATTAGGAACTACGGTCAATAACGGGGGGTCTAGGGTTTCGCCCGTGCTGCACGGACTCGGCATCACCACGCGATAGACGGAATTTCCCACCGACAATGGTGGAGTAGCGTGGTCCATGTGGTGTTTGAAGTAGGCGGAGGATTCTGTCTTCTTCTTGCAGTGCTGACGTGGAGCCTAGCAGCGTCATCTCGCAAGTGGCACCAAGAACACATAAGCGAGCGGCAAGATTGCACGGCCGCGGCAAGCTTGCGACCAACGCGCAGTGCGCTAGTGAAGCAAGGTGAAACCCGAGTCTCGCAAGAACCGCGCTCTTGGTGCTTGCGACCTTCAGGCCGCGAGGCGAAGGTAGTGCGGGTTGCTGTGCCCATTGGAGTACACTGAGTCAGAGAGGGTGTGAGACGAGAGGGGATGGGAGAGGAGAGGGTTGTTCGAGGGCAACGATGGATCGCCCAGCGAAATGGGGTTGGGCTCGGCCGCTGCCACGCCGCTTTGGCGACGGCACGAAGTAAGCGGCGGGGTTTCGAGGATCGACGCCACACTGCATCATCACCGCTGACGTGTCATTCCGACGCCAATGCAAGGCGCACAGTGATGCAGATTGGCATGTGCGTCGGCTGAGGGACTGAGGGATCCAGCTACCTACTCTCGAGACTTGCAAGTTGCAAGAAAGGACATTGATGAGAGAGGGTTCGAGGGAGCAGATACCTGCCCGGGATCTTTTTGGGCTTCATGTGCGAGAGGCCCGGCGACTTGATCCAGCTTGCACTGGCCGAGGGAGGAAGCATCTCGCCGCGCATGTCGCCCAGGTGCCCCCCCATCGGCGTGTGCCGCGGCGAGTTGCCTGCATGCGACATGGGCATGTGCCGCGGCGATTTGTGTGCCATCGGGCCGTGGCGTGGTGAGGGATGAATGTGGGCTGGGTGCAGCATGGAGACATGGCGAGGCGAGGCAGCGCGGTGTCCATGGTGCGGCATAGGCGCATGCCGCGGCAATTTGTGCGACATGGGCGCGTGGTGTGGCGAGTGGTGCATGGGTCCTGGGTGTGTCGGCGGCAGCCCACCCACACGTGCCGGACCACTGTACTGTGCCGACGGCGAGTCCCAGGCACCCTCGAGGTGCGGTGCGGGAGGAACGCGGTGGCTATGGCGCGGCAACACTTCGCCTCGCAAATCCCTCGGCCCTTCCACCAGGCGATGACCCTCGCTCATGTGGTGCACGCCGTAAGGGCCCATCGCGTGGTGCAGATGCGCCGGGCGCACATGCTCATAGTCGATGCTTACACGAGCCGACATTCTGTGCATGGGATGCGCATGTAGATGAGAGTGCGGGAGCGGCGGGTAATGATGCGAATGGCGGCTGACATGGGCTTCGTCGTCTTGCAATGCCAAATCATCCTCGCGCAGCGACAAGTTCGAGGCACCCAGTTCTGCCCCGGAATCGAGGTCGTGCGGGTTCCAGCTGCTGCCCAAAGAGCCCTTGACGAGGCGTTCTGCCGCCAAGTCGGCGTCATGGCCGAGCGAGTGCGGCTCCAAGATGCCTTGCACGTGTTCTGGGCTCATTTGGTGCGGCACCATCTGATCCGAGTTGAATGCCACATTGCACAAGAGTTCGAGTGGTCCGGGACCGTCCATCCTCACGGCATGATGCATATCCCGCTTGCCGTGTACCTCTCTCGAGTTGATGCGTTTGCGCATTGGCGGCCCAACTGGCACTTGATGATCAATGGGCGCAAAAACCTCCACCTTACTCGGCATCGCTGCCGGCGCCGAGTCCCATGCCGCACCTGGTGGATAGGGGGAATAATTGTCGCCACTGTCGAACTCGTTTTCACTGGCACCCTCTTCTTCACTTCCTCTCTTTCGGCTCAGGCGCTCTCCACCGCGCCCGGCAGGCCCAGGCTTCCAGCGCGAAAAGTCTTCAAGGAGCGCACGCGATGCCGCAACCTGCTCTGGCGTCATGGTAGCCCACAAGTTTTTTAGCATGGCAATGTCGGTAGGCGTCTGCGGGTCCCTCCACCTGCCCCTCAAAAAGTGCCTGCGCTGCTGGGCCAGGCCCGACTCGAGTGAGCCAGGGTTTCCGTTGCGCGCCGGTTTCCGCATCCCCTCCTCAAAGTACTCCAGGCAAATCTTGTTGAAGGCAGCACGCGACACGCCGTCTGTTGCTGACCCGCCATCTTTCTTTTTCGAAAACTGGTGTTGCCTCACAAGCGTCAGCAGTCGCCGCGGAGAACTGGAGCACAGCGGAGCGCAACAATGGAGAAGGGCAAGGGACCTCGGGAAAGACACGGCAGAAGCCGCAGAAAGGGGAGAAGGTGTCGTTTTTTGGAAGAATATGATCCTGGCTGTCAGTACGCTCGATGAAGCCCTCGAGGAAGAAGCGGGCAGCGCCCACGGCGTCGTTCGAAGTTGGCCTGCGCGGCATAAGAGTGCTGGAGAACGACATCTCGTCACAGATCCGACAAAGGCCACAATCACCGTGCCGAGCACGTCCAGAGGATGCCGGGAGGCCTCTCCTCGCTCGCCGCCCCGTCCTCCTCAATCACCCGGGGAACGCCACACACAATCAATCATGATTGATTGATCCCACAAGTGATTGTGGGAAAGCCACAAGTGCACCTGCAGGCCGCAGTGCACCTCGTGCACGAGGTGCACGACAGGCCGCTAACAGCGCGCAAGGGCGATCGTGGGTCTGCACACAGCGTGGGCTGGACAAGCACTCTCGCCTGCACCTCCACCGCCAGCACGGTGGGGCCGGGCAAATCCCCTGCCACAAGCTTCACTCTCTCGCACTACCTTTCTGGAAGTGCAACCGAGATTCCGGGAGCAAGGCGCAGCCGCGCGGGCCGTGAACAGCGACCGGTCGAGGCGCCAGGACACCGCGACCCGGCTCAGCACCTGCCACGCGTGCCAGTGCAGGCACCCTGGAGTGTCCGCCGCTTGGCGCTACTTTCAAGTCTGCTTCAAAGCTACGGAAAAGGCACGGGCGCATGAGGATGAGAAGGTTTATGTACCCGACCACAGTTTAGGTTGAGATGTCCGCAGGATTCCTCCTCCGGCAAAACCTCAAACCAGTAGTTTTGAACCTGGGTACAAATAGGTAAGTGGTAAAAAACTGATTTCGAAAAAATTCGAAATTCAAAACCAAATCCAAATTTTGGATTTGGGGCGTTTTCCAAATGTTCCGTTTTCAAAACAACAGATTTTCAAATTATTTTTCGCAAGTGAATTATTTAGTGATGTTTTTTCGATTTTTCACAAAATTCAAAAATTCCTCTTGAATCGTTGTGACAACATGTTTTTCCAAAAGAAATTTATGAATCGTTGCGATAACACATTTTTCCAAATTCCGGCTTTGCGCAAATTCCGTGAATTTTGGCTGCCCCGTTCGAAACTGTGATTCGAAAGATCTCCTTTCTAAAGAGAGGCTGCAGTAATTATCGCCCACTTTCAAGCGAATCTAAATCCAATGGAGTGAGGGCGACGGAGAGACGAGGTCATCTTATTCGGCCCTGTCACGGGCGGACGAAGCTTGGTTCGCATTCGGCCGGCTGCACCAAGCGCCGCCGCAAGGCGGCATTGGCGCCAGCTGCCGCACGCGGCTCCCGCGCGCTGTCCGTTTTGTCTGCGACGGGCTCGCGTTGCAGGCGTTTTAGAAGCGGGGCCGGGAGGAGGGAGCGACAAGCGCAGGGGCGCCTGCGCAGCGTGCCTGAAGCCAGCGCCGCCCTTCCACAGGCATGTTCCTTCCGTCGCCTGCCACATGCGCGCCACGCTCATTTTAGCCCGCGCAGGCTTACTTTGTGCTGCCCTGATTCAACTGTCTGCAACAATGTGCCTGAATGAGAGAGGCTGGGAGCGGGAGCATACCGCTGCCGGGCGGCGGGCGGGCTGCCAACTGAAGCGTATGTGTGTCCAAGCAGATCATTGGCAGCTCACTGAGCATTGTGGAGGTATGGACCTCTCGCTGAGCTCATCCATGGAGGATGAACAGCGTTTGGCGCGCAGGGAGCCGTTTTCGCAGGCTCCTGCCGCACGCGATCTTGAGGACGGCTACTTGGACAAGACACAGCAAGACTATGCACAGAAACTTAACCACAGTTCCTTCGCCGAGGCGCTGCTCTTTGCGCAGTCGCGGGCGCGAGAAGCGGAGGAAGTGCTGTACAGCTACGACGTGCGCGTGGAAGAGGCCGTGCTGCGAGCGCTGACCTTTATAGATTCGTCGAGGCACAAGGAGATGCTCTGCCAGCAACGGCTTGAACAGCTCAAGCGCGCGGTTTTGGAGGAGGAGGAGAGTGAGCTCCAGCGACAGCAGGAGCAAAACGACGAGGCCATGAGCCCCCACCTAGACAGCGCTCTGGAGCGCACGGTTCTGCGCGGTATTTCCCTGATGAGCGAAAGCGACTTTGCCGTGGACATGGGGGGTCTCGAGGATGATGCCTGCGTAGCAAACGGTGGCTCTGGGGCCGAGCACGCGCAGGCGCAGCAATCTTGCGGCTTGTTACTAGGGGCCTACGAGAAGCTTATGTCGGTTGCCATGCATGGCACGTCGTCATCATCAGCCGCACCAAGTCAGCCGATCATGCCATCGTCCATCCTCCATGTGTCGCCGCCCGAGCACAGCTTGTCGATACAGTTGGCGCAGGCCTACGCCGACGTGCGCGAGGCGCAAGAGAGCACGTTGGTTTCCCTCCCGACACCGTAGACCCCGTAGCCGTCTGTTTCTCCGCTCATCCTGGCCAACCCTTGAAACATGCTCGCGCCCTCTCACTCAGTCGCTCGCACTGCAGCTTATTCGCATGGGTCTATTGCACGTTGCTGCTCATGGCCAGCGTGGGACTGCAGTGCTCGGGCCTGAATTGAGATTGGCACAAGAAATAACGTGACGTTTGTTGCCGTTGCTTTCTAAAGAACTGTCGTCATGCAACCGTATGCAGGGAGAGGCATGAGATGCTGCTCCAAGAGCTGGAGATGCTGGTGGAACCGGTGCTGCAGTACCGGCACAGCGGCGTCTACGATTCGCACCGATACGACTCGTTTCACGGTCGCTCTCTCGAGCTGTTCCCTCTCTCTCGTCTTTGCGCTTGCGTGCCTGCCTGACGGTAGAGATAGGCAGAGAGTTTCAGAGCGATAGGCAGAGAGTTTCAGAGAAACGCACACGCCATGCCCAATGCGCAAAAGGTTGGCGTTCTCAGTGTGCTCGCGAGCCCAAGGCGTAGTATCCGGAATGGTCTGCGCGCTCAAGGCAACCTTTTGCGTGACCGCCTGTTCTTTTGCGTCATGGGCAACAAGCGTTGACGGGCTGGGATGCTGCCTGACCTGGGCTCACGTGCCTCCTTGTGCTGCCGCAGGTGTCCCAAGAGGGGGCGGCAGGGGTTCTACCATTGAGAGCGGGGCGGATAGCGATGGCATGGAGGTGGCCTGCCAGACCCCTGAGGGGAGCAGCGTCGTGTGGGTGCAGCACGCCGATGCTCTGGGCGAGGAGGATGCACGTGATGCGGCCGGCTGCTTTGCTCTTCTCACAGCCAAGGTCTGCTAGCTATGCTACGCTGCCTTGACCACTGCCGATGCAACCTCAACGCTGCCTTGACCCCTGCCGATGCAACCTGACGCTGCCTTGACCGCTGCCGATGCTGCCTCACCTGGCGGGCACACGCAGGTCAAGTCGCAGGAAGAGTCACGCCGTCTCCGCAACGTGCTGTCGCGCGTACAAACGGCCCTCGATTCGTTTGAGTGCTTGCACCATCAAGACGCGGGACACCGAGGTAGGGTGCAATCGACTGCAGCAAGCGCCAGTCTGTCGCTGCCCGTGCCCGGCGGCAATCGCGTGGAAGACAAAGTGGCCTCCCTGGTGACGCTCCTCCAGTCACAGCAAGACGAGATCAACTCATTGCGCAAGCAGCTTGAGAGCAGCAAGGGAGCGTTGCCATCCACGCGCCCAAAGCGCGAGCTTGATGCCTGCGCGCACAGCGCAGGCGGCGTCTTCCTCGACCACGGCCGTGGTGCCACCTTGTTTCTTCAGAAGAAGCGTTTGCACGTTGATGGCGTCACCGACGATCAGAGTGAGGTAAGTATGTCCCGCACAGCGCCAGCCCTCAACAAAGCTAACGCGTTGGTGAGGACAGCGGGCGGACGGGCGGGAGAAGAGTCTAGAGTCTTGTCGTTAGCTTTGTTGAGGTCTAGGTGGTTAGCTTTCTTCAAGGGTTGCACTCTCTGGCCTCTCGAGGTTTGTCTCCTACAATGGCTTGTCTCCCTACTCGACGAGGTTTGTCTCCTCAGCCTGCCGCAGTAGGGCCTTGTTTCAAGATGTATATGTGTGACATGTGACGCCGACACATGACAGCGGGGTTGGCACATGCTTGCACATGCTTGCTGTTGCGCACACAGGAGTCGACACCGCGTCACGATAGCGGCACGCTGGACCTTGAAGCTGCGCAGCACAAGGTTCTGCCACCCGCTGTGTGTTTCATCTGACTGCCGCGGGCATTTGGCTACTTGGTCGCGTCCACGGCATGCGTCTTGACCACAGCCGACGACACTCTCGCGAGACTGTCTTGCGCGTAGCCTTTGTGGCAGATTCAAAAGTAGATGCTCACTGGGAGCTGATGGATGGGTCAGCAGGAACCCGAAGAAAGTGGGCTGCATGGTGTCTACAGGAGCGGCGTGTACGCACGTGCCCTAATTCAGTACTCGGCAGCGCAAGCGCACATGTTGATAGATGCGTGCGAGGAGATGCTGCTGCAAAGCATGGCAGTGGCACTCGAAATGTTGGACCAGGCTCTTTGCTTTCTGATCGTGCCCGTAGTGTACGAAGACGCGGGCCATAAGCTCCAGACCTGCGCAGATGCCCATCGGCGCCCTCGCCTTGCCAGCTACGAGGTCTCCTGGTGCAGCTGCCCGTCGTCCATTCCCGATTGCAATTGGAAAGGGAAGAGTGACACGGATGTCGAGTGGTGGTGGGGCGGGTCCGATACCCTGTATCAAGTCTACTGCTGACCCGAGTCTCTGCTGCGAGGGCGCGTCCGATAACCTATATCAAGTCTACTGCTCATGGTGCGATACCTTATATCAAGTCTACTGCGGATGGTGCAAGATGCGATAATAATAATATTCTCAGGATGAGATGCGAAGAGGGAAAAAGTTATTTCATTGCAAATGCGACTGTGATGAGGGCTGTGATGAGGGCGTTGTCTGGTCTCGACCACCCCCCGTCACGCCCCACTAGCAGCAGCTGGGAGCGGAGTTGTTGTATGCAGCTAGGGATTTGGTAATACTACCGCTACACTGGCGTTTGTTTTTGGCAACAAGCGCTTGTTGCCCTGACTGCTCGGCGCGCCTTGAGAGTAAAGCGAGTAAAGTGAGTAAAGCCCACCGAAAACAGACTCGACATTCATTACCCAGAGAGCGCCAGAGTGCATGATGAGCACCTCAGACAATGGGAAAAGGGGCTCATGAGGCCAAAGAGGGAGCGATAAAGGAGACTTTATGAGCCGGATATGGGGCTATCTGGAGAACCGTTTATCTTAGTTTTCCTCGATGACATTACCACTCGAAAGAATTGTTGACACCCAATTCTCGGTCGGAATAACGAGATTACCACTCGACAGAATGGTTACTCGGAAGAATTGTTGAAAGTCGGAATCCAATGACACAAGCGATGATTCGGGAGGAGTGAGATCTGCGGACAACTGTACTTTCCTTTAATGTCGTTGAGGGTCTTGAGGGTGTTCAAGTAGCGAGCGCCCGGTGGTGGGTGGCGCGCGCACAATCATTCAGTAAAGAATGTTCAAGTCTGTGGTTGTGTCCCATCACTAACAGTCACACATGACTCTCCCTGATACAGGGAAACGCTGGTAATCAGGACCACACACGATGCTCGCACTCAGCACTGAGTGCCTAGAAGGTGAGGGGCACTGAGTCCTGAGTGCCCTTTGCTTCGAGAGCACTGAGTGCTCAGTGCATTTGAGTGCTAAAGATGTGTTGTGCACT
>Ga0315905_10007330_pt1 | contig 11189 bp, 7 predicted proteins | sample LakEriMetagenome_5_FD_203522 | JGI IMG/M metagenome (GOLD analysis project Ga0315905, IMG submission 203522) | Freshwater fungal communities from buoy surface, Lake Erie, Ohio, United States - Buoy 4 MA121 | ecosystem: Environmental > Aquatic > Freshwater > Lake | place: USA: Lake Erie, Ohio... | reverse complement strand
AGAGTCGGCAACACGATCCGAAAAGCCTTTGGATACAGGAATTTCGAGCATTTGAGCATAGCCCTCTACCACCAACTAGGCGACCTCCCCGAGCCTCAATCCACCCACAGATTCTGCGGATGAGCCTAATATATATTTACGGCTCCCCGAATCTTCATTGATCATTTCACAATACTCATCATGCGACAAAATCAGTCTTTTCCCATCAACTGGATTACTTCCCATGACCATTTTTTCCAATTGGCAAATCTGGTTTTTTGTAGGGTAACAAATAACAGGTAGTCCCGACACTAAGTATGGTGAAATACTATCACAAATTTTTACCTGATCCCCAATAAAGAGTTTTTTCACTCCTCCGCTTTCGGCGTCTAAACCCACCACGGCACAATAGACACCTGCATTGTTCGCTGCCGAGTTGGACCACTTAAATGGCGCGTAAGCAAAACGAATCGAAACTCTATCCAAAATGCGAGGCCACAACAGCGAAACTTGCTCACCCTGACAAATTGAGCTTGTCGAAACAAGAGCAATGGAGGCTTTACAATGACTAATGAAGTCTGCGCCTTTTATTATAAATGCAGCAACATAATCCAGTAACTGGGCAGAACCCAGTCCACACAAATCCATATCGCATGATTGCTCCTTGGATTTTTTCTTAGCACCCAGATACGGTGGATTCCCACAAATGTATGTCTCCCCGCCCTCATTCGCGAAATCGATCTCTGCCTGATCGAGCGGGGTTTCAAAAAGATCATCCGCGCGGTTTTTCACCGCTTTCCCCGTGGGCGGGCAGATGCTGAGCCAGTCGAGGCGCAGGGCGTTGCCGCAGGTGATCCAGTTGGCGGCTTCGAGCGGGAGAAACTCGGCCAAGGCGAGTTGTTGGCCGCGATAGAGCACGTCGCATTGATACTCGGCGATGATGAGGGCGAGGCGGGCGATTTCGCAGGAGAAGTGGCGCAGCTCGATGCCGCGGAAGTTGGTGAGCGGGATGGCGGATTGGATTTCCGCCTCGCCGCGGCGCTTGTTGATTTCCGCCTCGATGGCGCGCATTTCCTTGTAGGCGATGACGAGGAAATTTCCCGAGCCGCAGGCCGGATCGAAGACGCGGATGCGGGCGATGCGGTGGCGCAGGTTGAGCAGCTTGCGCGGGTTATCCCCCGCTTCCTCCAGCTTCGCACGGAGGTCATCAAGGAAGAGCGGATTGAGCACCTTGAGGATGTTCGGCACGCTGGTGTAGTGCATGCCCAGGGCACCGCGCTCCTCATCATCCGCCACGGCCTGTATCATGGAGCCGAAGATGTCGGGATTGATCTTCGTCCAGTCGAGGGTGCCGACATGGAGCAGGTAAGAACGGGCGATCTTGCTAAAGCGGGGCACATCCACGCTGCCAGAGAACAGGCCGCCATTCACATAGGGAAAATGTTTCGCCCAATTGGGAGTGTTGGCCGCTTTGCGGTAACGATCATCCAACCGCCCCACGTGCATGGTCGGGACGTTCATCGCCCGGAACAGCTCTGAGATAATCTCGTGTGTGTTAGACGAATCCCGCGCACTCATCTTTTCCACGGTGGCCGTGAAGCGGGCATTGTCCCCGAAGATGGCCGTGTCCTCAGCAAAGAAGCAGAAGATCAGCCGGGCCATGAAGTGGTTCAGATCCTCGCGGCGGGCTACCGTGCCCCACTCTGGATTCTCTTTGATCAGCTCAATATAGAGCTTGTTCAGACGGCTGGTGGCCTTGATGTCGAAGGCGTTTTCCCGAATCTGCTTCACAGTGGTGATGCCTGCCAGCGGAAGAAAGAATCCTAAGTGATTGTGGAAGTCTGGGTAGGCGCAAGCGACCGTTTCGCCATCCACGACGTTCTCCGCCTCGAAGCTGATACCGTCCGTGGCGAGGATGAACTTCACCTTCTGCGAAGCCGTCTTCGGACTTTCCCGCAGCGCTGCGAGAGTAGCGGTCACTTGCCCTTCCGCGCAGACCTTGATGTGGATGTTCGTCCGCTGAAGCACTGCTCCCGGGATGTCCGACTGGTTCGAATCTCCGCTCCGCAGGCGCTTGAGCGTGGTCTCCTTATTCCCAAACGCCTCCAGGAAGGCGAAGGGGAAGCTCACGGCCTCAAACGGCGCTTCCGCGAGTGTCGAGACGGCTTCTTCAATTTCGACAGCGTTCATGGGTGAGCGGGGGTGTTGGTGTTTTCCTCGTCGCTGCATCCTAGTAAGTGATTGAATTGATTCGTGCCGCTAACGATCACCCACCGGGCCTCTCCTTTGGATAAGGTCTTGCCGCTGCCGGTGGTGTGCCAGGCGAGGTAATTGCCGCTATCACCGCGAATGCATTTCACTAGATGCTTTACCACAAATACCTGCTGCGGGCGCTCAGAAATTTCGCATGCTGAATTTCGAATGGTGAATGTGCCGAATGACGAAGTTAGAGTTTCTGTAATGCTTGCAGTCATGAGCGAACAAAACGCAGACTAATGTCCTGATTTGAAGAGTCAATAAAATTGACCTATGCCCAACGGCCCATGGCAACAATTCCCCGCAGCCGCGCTGGCATCGGGCGAGGCGTTTGTTTGTTCGGCGGAGATGCGCGACCGGATTGCGGCGGACAGCGGGGCGCGGGCGGTGGAGATGAATGCGCAGGTCGTTGGCGGCCCATGCCTGGCGCTCAGCCTGGCCGGAGGAGGCGCGCTTTTTCAGGACAAGCGCGCGGAGGATGAGGCGCATGACAACGACGGGGAGTTGTTTCTTCTCGAAGTTCACCCAGAAGATGCCCCACGGCTGGTTGCCATGGAGCGGGCGGAGCTGCTTGATTTCCTTGATGCGCACGGCAGCGGCGGCCAGGCCGAGTTCGGCGCTGGTGTAGTCGAAGCTGATGTCCTCGATGTCCTCGGACGCGAGGGGCCAGTCGAGTTCGTCGCGGAGGTAGGCGACGAGGGACGGGAGGGTCTTGATGCTGCGGAGGCGGTCGAGATTGGGCTGGGACATGAGATATTCAGCGGGTTTTGCCCGGGATATAAGGTGCGGGATCCTCGCGGACGATGGACGATGAGGCGGGACGGAGGAGCAGGGCACGCTCGCGCAGGGCATCGAGCATCCGGAGTTTTTCCGCCACCGGGCGGGCGGCAAGGCGCTGGCGGTAGAGGCTCTTGCTTTTGAGAATGGCGGAAAGGTCGGGAGTCATGGGGTGTCGGAGAGGAATTGTTGCTGGAACCTCGCCCACCGCTCGGCAAGGGCGTGACGGGTGAGGATGTCTTCAAACGCGGTGGCATCAAGGATGCCGGATTCCACGAATTGGAGCAGACGCGCCTTGTCCTTGGCACGTCCGGTTTGAAGGGCGATGGCCGCGAGATACTCGGCGGAGAATACCCGCACGGGGACGCCATCCACATCGTGCACGAAGGCTTTGCTCAAAGCTTCGTCCGCAAGTGGCCCGGTGGGAGGAAGGAACTGCACGGGCCAGCCAGCGATGATGATATACTCGCCCTCGGCAGAACATCCCCGCGCCGTAAGGTAATCGTAGATGGGACGGGGACTGATGAGGATCGAGCCAGGTTCGGGGCGGAAGGATATGAACACATCCACATCAAGCGTAGAAACCGGCTCCAAATGAAACGTGGCTCCCACGGCACCGCCGATGGCATAGGAGTCGATGACTCCGTCCGCCTGCATCCGGTTGATCGTTCTGATGACTTCCTGAATGTTCATGGGTCAGTTGAGTTCCATCCAGCATTTGAGTACCGGCTTCACGCCGACGGGTGCTTGGACTTGTTTGAGGTAGGTGTTCTTGATGTGCTTCTCGACCTTGAGCCGGATCTCACGAAGGGATGAGGCTCCCATTTTCACGACACGCGGGGTTTCCACTTCGCTGCGGATCACCGATGCGATTTGCGGAGCGTCCTCGATAATCCGACCACTGGCGATTTCAAACAGATACCAGCCGGTGCGCCCGGCTTCACCGTTCCATGCCTGCTCGGGCGGGAGGGTCCTATCCTCGGCCGGAAGGCGGTAACAGAGAAACACCGCTTTGGTGCCGGGCTTGGTGTGTTCCTTCCCACTGAAGAGGCGGAGCGGACAGGAGTTGAGGAACGGCTCCAGCGCGGGGTTATCGCGGATGAGTTGCTGATACTCGAGGTGGAGCTTTTCGGCGGCGGTGGCCTCTCCTTCGTAGGTATGATTGAAGTCACGGAGGGCGTCGAAATCGTCGTCGGGTGTGAGTAGTTTTTTGCCCTCGATGCCGAAGACCTTGGAGATGCGCAGGGTCTTGTAGGAGACTTTCCTGTAAAGCCAGAGAAGATCCTCGAGATCATCGGGCGGGAGGAAGTTCCAATATTCGACTCTGCCACGCAAAGGTTCCTGCTCGGGATGGTCGGCAATCAGCAGCGCCTCAACGGCGGGGTTCATCCGGCGATCCACACGGCCAATGCGCTGCATGAGGCGTACGGGATTCCAGTGAAGGTCGTAGTTGATGAGCCGGGTGGCGTCCTGAAGGTTCAAGCCTTCCGAGAGGACATCGGTGGAAACGAGGACCCGGATTTCGTTCCTGCCTTCCTCGGTGAGCTTCGCACTGGTGGAGTCGTTGTAGTAGGGGGCGAATTCCTGAATGACCTCCGCGCGGTCGCGCTTGGAGTTGCTGTCGATTTCGGAAACACCTTTGATGCCGGCGGCCAAGAGCTGCTTGCTAACATAGCGGGCCGTGCTCATGAACTCCGAGAAAATGAGAACCTTCTGTTTCTTCAGAACCGGGTCTTTTTGAAGAAGGCGGATCAGGGCCTTGAGCTTGTCGTCGTGGCTGGGATCAAGCGCGCGCAGTTCAACAAGGAAAGCGACAATGGTATCCATGTCGCCGTAGGTGTCCGCGAAGATCTCGGCCATTTTGTAGTTATCCCGCTCCAGGGGAGGAAAATGGTCTGCGAACTCATCTGCTAGTTCGGAGTCCGCTTCTTCGGACTGGTCTTCCTCTTTGAACTCGCTCTTGCGGGCCTCGATGTGGGCGAGCAGCTCGCTGTTGCGGATTTTCCACTTTTCGAATTGTGTCAGCTCATGCTCGGTCTTGCTGTTGACCTTGATGAAGGCGAGGAGCTTGAGCATAAGATTCTGGCAGGACTGCTCGAAAGCAACGATCGAACTCTCAAACCGCTTGAGAAAGCCGATGCGGATGAGCCGGACGATGCCTTTTTGCCGCCCCTTTTCAAAGTCGGCGATGGCCTTCTCGTCGCCCTTGAAATACGCCAACGGATAGTAGGGCGCGAGAGCGAAGAGCGGCTTGTCTTTAGCAAAGGCAATTTCCAGTTTCCCGAGCAAATGCCCGTAAGTTTTCTTCACGGAGTAGGCGACGACTTTCGGCGGGGCCTTGACCGGGAAGAGAGCCGCTTCCAATCCCTGCTGCCGTTGGCTGAGGGTGACGTAGGCGCGGCTGCGCTGAACGACGAGTGCGCGGAAAAGCATGTCCTCGAAGAGCAGCGGCTCGACCTCGACCTGATTGTAATCGAACAGCTCGCCGAGGCCTTTGTTCGACGTGATTTGGCTGAGTTGCTTTTCGAGTTTCCTGAAATAGGCGGGAAGCGCATGGATTCCGATAGAGGAAAAGGTGGCTGGACTCTCCGCACCGGAGAAAATCTCGATGAGATGCTGAAAGTCCGTGAGGTGATTGTTCACTGGAGTGGCTGTGAGAAGAAACACGGTCTTGTTTTCCGCGAGGGCGGCAAGTTTCCAATAGCGGGAACGGATTTCCCCTTCGTCCGAATTGGCAAGGCCGCGATTTCTGAAATGGTGCGCTTCATCGATGATGATGACGTCCGCCTGCTCTTTCATGCGCTCAATCTCCTCGGGGTAATCGCCGCCGCGCATGATGTCGGTGTGAGTGAAGACCTTGAGGTTGCTGAAGCCTTTGTAGAGATGGGGCAGGAATTTGCGGATGTTCCGTTCCCATACTGCGGTCTTACCCGATTTCGGAACGAGGAGCAGAACGTTCTTCCGCTCGAACGAGATGAGTCGCTCAATCAGCATGAGTCCGACGAAGGTTTTGCCCAGCCCGACGCCATCACAAAGAAACGCGCCGGAGTGTTGGCGGGAGATTTTCAACAGTGAGTGGTAAGCCTCCTTTTGATAAAGGTCCAAGATGCCATACATGCGCGATTCCGTTTGCTCCCATGCGATCGGAGACAACTCGTGGCTTTTGAAAAGCTCTTGCAGCGCCTTGGCATAAACTTGGAAAGGCGTGTATTCGGCAATGTGGCGCTCAATAACCCGAATGACATCGGGCGTGATGTCTTCTCCCTGCTCCCAGTGCAACTCGAACCATTCCTGTAACTGCGCCACGTCTCCGGGACCCTTTACTTGGATGTTGAGTTCGATGTTCTGAGTGAGTCCGGGTAGAGTGAAGTTGCTGGAACCGACGAGTGCAACCGATCCGATGACGGCGACGCGTGGATGCGTGATGTAGGCTTTGGCGTGGAATTTCCGCTTCGCGTAGGCACGGCACTCAATTTGTCCTTTCCGAAGGGCATCGACAATGCCTGGAGCACCGGAAAGGAAATCGTTCGTCTCTTTTACATCTTCCGCGCTGCTGTCGAGCGTCTGGTTGATGCGGGCGCGGAGACCATCAAGCAATGCCTGCCGGGTGCGCTGGGAAACTTCGTCACCCATCAGAATGCGGATCTTTTCGAGCTTCTGCCATTTCCCGTCGAGTGCGAGCAAAGCACCGATCTCGAAGTAGCCGGTGGCGATGTCGAAGGCGCTGGCGATTTCGGTCCAGTCCTGAAGGTAGCGCAGGCCCTTCCATGCTTCGTCGCTGTTATCAACGATGAAGAGTTCGCCGCCGGATTTGGGAGATTCGCTCATGGTTTTCTGCCAGTTAGGGAGTAGCCAACATTCATACGTTCACTGTATTGGTCGGAGGACATGAAGGAGGTGAGCGTCTTGCCTCTGCCGGTGGTGCTCCAGATGTAGCCGTTGCCGCATTCCTGGTGGATGAAAATCACGTAATGCTTCCCCGCATTGACCTGTAAAGCGCGCGGAGAAACTTCGAAAGCTGAATTTCGAATGACCGATAGGCCAAATGTCGAGGTTCGCGTTTCTATTCTTTTAGCAAGCATGGCAGACAGAGCCTATTCTATTCATCGAACGTGGAGAGTCAATAAAATTGACAGATGTGCGAACTCCCCATGGCAACAATTTCCCCGCAGCCGCGTTGGCATCGGGCGAGGCGTTTGTTTGTTCGGCGGAGAGCGGGGCGCGGGCGGCCTTTAAATTTGCCCGTTGAACTTGCGGGCGACCCAGAAGAGTGCGAGCAACGCAATGATTGCAGTGATGGTCGCCCAATGATGCCACAGCGGCACGCGGTTTTCCAGCGGTCGCGGCTCGGGAAGGGCGGTGATTTCCTTGATCAGGTCTGCCAGTGACTCCGGTTGGATCATTCTTGCCCGGGCGATGCGCGACATCTCCTCGAGCACATCCGGACGCGCCGGTTGACCGGTTTTTTCCAGATCGACACTCTGGGCGAGCAGGGTGGTTTCCACCGGCTTGGCATCGTCATCGACAATCGACGCGCTCAATTTCCATGCACCGGGGGTGTCGATGGCGAATCGACCGGTGAAGCTGCCCCAGGCGTTGTCGTCCTTGGCGAGGTCGAGCGTGCGGGCGGTGCCGCCGGGAGCTGTCAGGTTCAACGTCACTTTGCCCTCGCTCAGTGGCGCGCCGTTTTTGTCAAAGGCATTGGCGTGCAGGGTCACGGTGTCGCCGGGTGACGGTCGCTCCGGAGTGTAGAACACCCGGATCCGCTGGCCCGAGGCCATGTTGCGTTGATAGGACATCCAGCGCGCGACCTGACCCCAGAATCGGTAGTGGTATTTGTCCTCCACGCCGCGCCGCCAGCGCCAGGCGGAATCAATGCCCATGAGCAGGATTTTCCCGCTACCTGCGGTTTTGGTGACGATCAGCGGAATGCGTCCGTAGTTGCCCGAGCTGCGATTGGCGTGCACCGCCAGCACTTGTGTGCCGGCCTTGGCGCGTTCGATGGGGGCGTGCCAGTAGAATCCGGGAAGACTGCGCCACACCAGCGGATTGTCTTCCTCGGTGTCGCCGAGCATGGTCAGCAGCGACGATGCGCCGTCCGAGGTTAGAGCAAGCGGGGAAGCGCTGGTTTCGGTAATGCCGGTTTTTTTGGTGGCATCGAACATCACGGGAATCAGGTCGGCAAGATCGCTGTCGAGCAGGGTAAACTGATTTCCCTGGGGTCCGGGCAGGAAGACCAGACCGGCAGCCTGGTTTTCGACCAGTCCGCGGATGCTGGTGCATTGTTCCTTGGTGAGTTGCTCGGAACTAACGCCGATGTCGCCGAGGATGATGACATCGTACTTCGCGAGGTCCTCGATTTTTTCCGGAAACTTGTCGATGTAATCCGGTCCGCCGCCCATGCCGAGTTGCGGGTGGAACAGCAGGCAGGAAAGCTCGACGCCGGGGTCGCGGGACAGCGCATTGCGCAGGAAGCGGTATTCCCAGCGCGGCAGGGATTCCACGACGAGCACGCGGATTTTTTCCGGTTTGCCCGCGATGGTGAACTTGCGGCTGTTGTTCAAAGGCACCAGTTCTCCCTGGGCCGGGGGAAATGACAGCTCGAGTGTCGAGGAGCCTTCCTTTTCCAGCTTCCAGAGGATGTTGTCGTAAGTGGTTTTGTTTGCGGGCAGGGTCAGGGTTTTGGTGCGCTCGCGTCCCGTGTCGTCGCGCAGTCGAATGGTGGTGCGGACCTCGCGGTCGAGGGAACTGCGGATGGTGAAGGGGATCTGTATGTTTTCGCCGACGATGCCATAGGTCGGGGCATTGACCGCGAGCAGGTCGAGGTCCGGCAGGCGTTTGTCCGAACCTGCGGGAATCGTGAACAGGGGAATCTTGCGGAGCAGGAATTTTTGTGCGGCGGAGACCGGCGGTTGGCCGAGGTTCCAGTCGCCGTCTGAAATCAGCACCGCCGCGCGCAGGTTGGTTTCCTTTTCGAGCAGGTCCTCGAGCGGAGCCGTTAGATCCGTGCCGGCCGATGCCTGTAGGTTGGGATCCTCGGGATGGGTGGCGAACGAACGGGTGACGATCTCGTTTTTGCCCTCGGCGGAGAGGGCGTTCCACAAATTGGATTTCAACAACTGCTGCGTGAACTCGGCGCGGGAGACGATTTCTTTTTTTGAAGACAGCATTTCCGGCAATTGGGCATCGGTGCTCAGCATCGACTTCGAGTCGTCCCACAGGATGGCGATGCGCGGTTTGGTGGTGGGGTTGATCACCGTCAGCCACTCGGGTTGCCAGAGCAGGCTGATGACCAGCAGTCCGATGAAAAACCGGAGGCACTCAAGAACGAAGCTGCGTTTTTTGTTAGGGCTGCGCTTGTAACTGACGATGCAGAGGATTCCGATGATCACAGCCGCAATCGTGCCGATGACCAGGGCCGGCATGCCGGGGGAAAAATGGAGGCTGTAAATATGGAAATTCACAAGAAAAGACTCAGGCAGGTTTGGGGGTTGCGGGGTTGGCCGCCGCGGCCGCGCCCGCCTTCGGCAGGCAGAGAAGTGCTTCGGCGATCAGGAAAAAGAGCACTGCCGCGAGAAAAAGTTTCCAGATCTCCTTTTCGCCGTTGTCCGCAGTCGATGTGGCGGTGTCCTCGAAGGTGCTGAATTTGATGCCGGGAAACAAGGGCTTGAGGTCCGATTTTTGCAGGGCGAGGCTGTCGAATTCCGCAGCCGGGACATTGGCGGCGATCGTGCGTTCGCCAAGCCGGAAAACGCCCGCCGCGAATCCGGGGTCGGCAGATTTGTCGACGACGTAATCGTCGGTTCGGGTTCGCACCTCGCTGTTGCGGGGAAGAGCGTCGCCCTTGTTCACATCCGCAAGCAATGCCGCATCGAAGCGGGTGGCGCCGGCCAGCACCGCACGTTGCACGGCAGGCAACAGCAGATGGGCGTCGCCGAGGTTGCTCCAGGTGTAATCCGGTGCCGAGGAAAAGAACCACGCCGTGCCGCGTTCGATGATCATGCGGCTGAGGAACGGACTGTTGTCATCCCAGCTTGCCAGTGCCGTGATCGCCCCCACAGGGCTTTCGGCGACCTGGCGTTTGATCGCGCGCAACGACTGTCCGGACAGGCTGATGCCGCTCATCGAGTCGCGCAGCAGGCCGTCGTCGTGATTCCAGTTTTGCAGAATGAAAAACTTCCCCTCCGGGGCGGTGGTGATCGGCGACCACTTGACGTTCTTGAAGGTGTTCTGGGAATTTTCCATGGCGGGGAAAAAAAGAATCTGCCCGCCGTTGTTGAGAAATTCCGTTAGAGCGGTCGAAGCCGCGGCATCGGGCAGCGGCGTGCACCAGATCACGGCGGCCATCTCGGCCAGAGCTGTGGATTTTGTTAGAAACTGCGATGGTGTCACTGTTTCCGATGACTGACCGGCAAATCCCGGCGGTGCGGCTGCGGCAGCGAGGTAATTCGCCGCCTCGCCCGGATCAGCCACCACCAGTGTTTTCACGGGATGAGCGGCTCCGTAGCTGAAGTAAGCCGTGTGGTCGCGGGGATTGCTGTCGCCCGGCAGACTCAACCAGCCCTGGCCGCTGTCCTGGTTTTTCGGCAGTTTGATTCTCTTTTGAAATCGCAGGCTTTGTCCCGGCACGGTGATGCTGTCGGTGGTCTTGGTGCCGTTGAGCGCAAGTGTCAATGGCAGGTTCACCGCACTCAGGGCGTCACCGGACCGGTTGATTTCCAAATCCAGCAGCAGGTCATCGGCACTGCGGTAGGACGAAAGAATGCGCAGTGAAATGTTGGACTTCGATGGTGTGGACAGCGAGAGAATCCGCACCGATGGTTTTTGCGGTATGCTGGTCAGCGTGGCCATCGCGGTGGTCCAGCGTTCGCTTTCCTTGTCCCAGTTCGAATACTGCATGTCCGATGCAATCCAGATTTCGGTCTTGCCTGGTTTCGTTTCGAGAATGAATTCAGCGGCCCGTTGCAGCAGGGAGGGGATGTCCGCCGCGCTGTCGGTGGCGCGGGTGTTGGTGATTTCCGCCAGGGTTTCCGGCGAGGGAATGTCCTGGGGTGTCGCCGTGGCGGAGTCGATGAGCACAAGTTTTGTGGCATCGAGCGACTTCATCGCATCGCGCACGCGGTCCAGCGCCAGCGCCCGGCGTGAGTTCGACGCGTTATCGGCGGTGGTTTCCATCG
>Ga0315905_10007329_pt1 | contig 11189 bp, 9 predicted proteins | sample LakEriMetagenome_5_FD_203522 | JGI IMG/M metagenome (GOLD analysis project Ga0315905, IMG submission 203522) | Freshwater fungal communities from buoy surface, Lake Erie, Ohio, United States - Buoy 4 MA121 | ecosystem: Environmental > Aquatic > Freshwater > Lake | place: USA: Lake Erie, Ohio... | reverse complement strand
TATTAACTGGGGGACAACATCATCATCTTTTTCGCTCCAGGCCGATAGCAAGTGTTGCAGAGCGCCTGAGGCCCCTTCGGCGGCATCATTCCAGCCAGTAAATGCGATAACCATTACAGGATCGCGTAGTGCGGGGATGCTATGAATCTCCATGAAAGCAACCTTACGGTAACCTTCGACAGATGAACACGCCAAAAAAGAGCCCAGGCTTGCTTCGACAGGCTCTTCTGGAGCGGGTTGTGATCGCCGATGGGGCGATGGGCACGATGTTGCAGGATGCAAATCCATCTCTTGAAGATTTTGAGAACTACGAGGGTTGTAACGAGATTCTCAATGTAAGCCGTCCCGACATTGTTCGTTCGGTCCACGATCAGTATTTGCAAGCAGGTGTTGATGCTATTGAGAGCAATACTTTCGGCGCAAACTGGGCCAATTTAGCTGAGTACGGTATTGAAGATCGCATTTATGAACTTGCCTATGCTGGTGGAAAGATTGCGCGTGAGGCTGCCGATGCTTACTCGACTCCACAAAAACCTCGCTTTGTTCTAGGTTCGCTTGGGCCTGGAACTAAATTGCCAAGTCTGGGCCACACAACTTATGAAAAATTAAAGGATGCTTATTACACCGCTTCGAAAGGTTTAGCAGATTCCGGGTGTGATGCATTATTGGTTGAGACGTCTCAAGATCTGTTGCAAGTTAAGGCAGCGGTAAACGGTTCTCGCCAAGCAATAATTGAAGCAGAACAAGACATCGTGTTAATTGCCCAAGTTACTGTCGAAACAACTGGCACGATGTTGTTGGGTTCTGAAATTGGGGCAGCATTAAACGCTTTAGAGCCAATGGGTATTGACCTGATTGGTCTGAACTGTGCTACCGGACCGACGGAAATGTCTGAGCATCTGCGCTACTTAAGTAAAAACGCGAAGATATCAATTTCAGTAATGCCAAATGCGGGGTTGCCACAGTTAGGTCCCAATGGAGCTTCCTATCCACTCGGTGCAAAGGAACTAGCCAGCGCATTGGATGGCTTTGTCAATGATTATGGGATTTCACTCGTAGGTGGATGCTGTGGAACTACGCCAGCACACATGGCTGCAGTAGTTGATCGATTAAGTGGAAAGAGGGTTTCACAACGCACTCCTGCTCTAGATCCAGGTGCCTCTTCTCTTTATCAGTATGTGCCGTTTCGCCAAGACAACACCTACCTAGCAATAGGTGAGCGAACAAATGCGAATGGTTCCCGAGCTTTTAGGGACGCACTTTTAGATGAGGACTGGGAAAAATGCGTCGAGATCGCTCGTGATCAAATTCGAGATGGCGCACACATGCTTGATTTATCCGTTGACTATGTTGGTAGGGATGGCGCAGCCGATATGCGCGAGCTTGCCTCACGATTTGCAACAACTAGCACGCTACCCATAGTTCTAGATTCAACCGAACCTGCAGTTTTAAAAGCTGGACTAGAACACTTGGGTGGACGATGTGTCATCAACTCCGTTAACTATGAAGATGGAGATGGACCGTCATCTCGTTTTGCAAAAATCATGCCCTTAGTTAAAGAGCATGGCGCAAGTGTTGTTGCATTAACTATTGATGAAGAGGGTCAAGCGCGAGACGCCGAGTGGAAATTGCGAATTGCAAGACGTTTGATCAATGACCTTAAGGACAATTGGGATATGAATGTCGGGGATATCCTGATCGATTGCCTTACCTTCCCGATTGCAACTGGCCAAGAAGAAACCAGAAAAGATGGAATTGAAACAATAAATGCGATCAAACAGCTTAAGTTGGAGTTCCCCGAAGTTCAGACCACTTTAGGTATCAGCAACGTCTCTTTCGGCCTAAATCCTGCGGCCCGTGTTGTTTTAAACTCGGTCTTTTTGCATGAATGCGTGCAGGCCGGACTTGATTCAGCCATCGTTCATCCCTCAAAGATAACTCCAATGGTTCGAATTGATGAGAGACAGAAGCAGGTTGCCCTTGACCTCATTTATGATCGACGAACATTTGAAGGCGATGAATGTACTTACGATCCGTTGCAAGAGTTCCTTCAGATGTTTGACGGGGTGGAGCTAGCAACCAGCAAGAATGCAAGAGCTGAAGCGTTAGCGGCACTGCCACTTTTTGATCGTTTGCAAAGAAGAATTGTCGACGGCGAAAAAGTTGGACTTGAGAATGATTTAACAGAGGCCATGGAACAAGGCACTCCGCCTCTAGAAATCATTAACTCCTATCTTCTGGAGGGGATGAAAGAGGTCGGTGAGTTGTTTGGCAAAGGGGAGATGCAACTTCCTTTCGTTCTGCAAAGCGCCGAAGTAATGAAGACCGCTGTTGCAATTCTTGAACCCTTCATGGAAAAGACCGGCGATGAAGGTCGTGGCACGATGCTGCTTGCAACAGTAAAGGGTGATGTTCACGACATTGGGAAAAATCTAGTAGATATCATTTTGACCAACAATGGTTATCGCGTAGTCAACATCGGTATTAAGCAAACAATTAATCAAATTATTGATGGGGCGACTGAAAGTAACGCCGATGCAATTGGAATGAGTGGCCTACTGGTTAAATCAACGGTAATCATGAAGGAAAACCTTGAAGAAATTACAGCCAGAGGATTAGATCAAAGATGGCCGATAGTTTTAGGTGGCGCCGCGTTAACGCGTGCCTATGTGGAACAAGATCTGGCTGCAATTTTTCCAGGCGAGGTCAGGTATGCGCGAGATGCCTTTGAAGGTCTTCGCCTGATGGATTCGATTATGGCCGTTAAACGAGGAGAGGAAGGCGCGGCGCTACCCGCTCTTCGAGAAAGACGCGTCGCAAATACTCGTACAAAGTCGCAAGATGTTGTTGTGGATACTCGTCGTAGCGATGTTTCCAATGAAAATTCAATCCCACAAGTTCCATTTTTTGGAAGCCGCGTTATCAAAGGTATTCAGCTCGCAGACTACGCAGGCATGTTGGATGAACGCGCATTGTTTGTTGGTCAATGGGGATTAAAGGGCAATCGTGGAGAGTATGAATCCATGGTTGAGCAGGAAGGTAGACCGCGTCTTCGAGCATTGTTAAATCAAGTTCAATCTCAGGGCTGGCTCAATGCCGCTGTGGTCTATGGATACTTCCCTTGCTATAGCGACGGGAATGATTTAGTGATTCTGCATCACGAAGGGGAAAATGAAGGACAAGAGCGGACTCGCTTTACCTTCCCACGCCAAACACGTGATCGACGATTATGCATCAGTGATTTTTTTGCTAGTAAAGACTCTGGGAAGATCGATGTTGTCTCCTTCCATGTCGTAACTATGGGTTCTGCCGTAAGTGATGCAGCTGCAAAGTTATTCGCCGAAAACAATTATCGTGAATATCTGGAGTTGCATGGATTATCGGTTCAGTTGACTGAAGCACTTGCTGAGCATTGGCATGCTCGTATTCGAGAAGAACTGCAGGTGAAAACAGAAGACTCAGCCGATTTGCAAGGTATTTTGGATCAGGGTTACCGAGGCTCTAGGTACTCATTTGGATATCCTGCGTGCCCAGATCTAGAGCAACAGGTTCAATTATGTGTACTTCTTGACCCAGCTCGCATCGGTGTGGAGTTATCCGAGGAGTTCCAACTACATCCTGAGCAATCAACATCGGCAATTATTGTCCATCATCCCGAAGCAAAATATTTCAACGCTAATTAAGTAACCCCTGATGGATTTTTTCGATGCCGTCTTCTTCGACATGGATGGTCTGTTGGTCGATTCTGAACCCGTGTGGCTCCTGTCTGAATCTGAACTGACTTCAGCCTTTGGTTATAAATGGACTTTAGAGGATCAAGTTGCGTGCTTGGGAGGTCCACTTTCAAAGGTTGGGCAATACATGTTTGAAAAGTGCGGTCAGCAGAAGTCGCCATCCTATTTCACGCAAACACTGATCGATATTCAAGTTTCAAAGATGCGCGAAAAAACTCCCACTATGCCCGGTGCTCTTGAATTAGTAAATCAATTACAGGATAACGGAGTTAAAACCGCACTCGTGTCGGCTAGCCCAAGAAACATAGTTGATGCTGTTCTAGAAAATCTAGGAGCAGATCTTTTCCCGTTTTCCATAAGTGCTGATGATGTTGAGAACACCAAGCCAAATCCTGAATGCTACTTAAAGGCGGCAAGCATTGCCCAGGTGCAAATAAAAGATTGCCTCATATTTGAAGATTCTTTGACGGGTATGCAGTCGGCCCAACAAAGTGGTGCCTACTTAGTAGCTGTGCCTCACCTGGTTACGATCGAGGAATCAATGCGAGTTCGCGTGATTTCATCACTGGAACAACTGTCATTCTCCAAACTTCAATCACTAAAAAAGGATTTCAACACCGAGCTCTAATTGTTATGGGCGGGACAGATGCTCTTAAAATAACACCAATCACATAATCGCGATGGTTTAGGTGGCCAATACTCTTTATCTATCGAAGTGAGAATATCTTGAGCCACTCGATTCAAAGTTTTCTCTGTTGATTCAAGTTGTGCCAAGGTGGGATTGCTCTTTACTAATTTTCCATCCCCGAGATAAATCAGTTGAAGCAGGCGGGGGAGAACTCCATTGTTCTTCCAGTACAAGAGCGCGTAAACGCGCAGCTGAAAAAGCGCCTTCTCTTCCCAACCGGGTTTGGGAGCTTTTCCTGTTTTGTAATCAACTATTCGGACTTCACCAGTTGGAGCTACATCGAGTCGGTCAACATAACCGTGTAGGTATATGTTCGAAGCAAAATCTGTTTCCAAATGCATCTCTCGATGCGTGGCTTCGAAAGTAGTGGGGTTTTCTAGCGTGAAGTAGGTTTCTAATAGAGCCGAAGCTCGGTCCAACCATTCCTTTTGATTTGTCACCAACTCTTGCAAGGCTGGCTTTGCCTCAATTTGCGCTGCCCAGCGTGAGGGAAGCAGATCGATTGCAGATTGCGGAGTGCGCTCAAAGGTGGGTATTTCAAAGAGATCCTGCAATACGGTATGAACAAGAGTTCCTCGCTCGGCATCTAGAGACGGAGGTTCTGGCAACTTATCTATCTTGCGATACTTGTATAACCGCGGGCAGTTTTCGTACTCACTGACCGCGCTCGGAGAAAGCCGCAAAGATTCTTGGTTACTCACCTGGCTGAAGATACTCGTACTTGAACGATTAAATTCGCCTAGGATGTGCTCGTGTCTAACCTTGGATATTTTGGTGCTGGTGATCGTGTGCAATTGACCGATCCCAAAGGAAAGCTTTATAGCTTCACGATCACTCCCGGAAAGGAATGGCATACCCATAAAGGTTGGATTACACACGATGCTCTGATCGGCATGCCAGAGGGATCGGTTGTTAGCACTACTGCAGGACTCAAATTTACCGCTTTTAAACCGCTGCTTGCTGATTACGTTTTGACTATGCCTCGCGGTGCCACAATTGTTTATCCTAAAGATGCGGCCATGATCGTGGGTGTTGCAGATATTTATCCAGGTGCACGAGTACTAGAGGCAGGTGTCGGAAGCGGGGCACTGACTATCTCACTTCTTCGCGCGACTGGGCCTACAGGCGCGGTTCATTCCGTTGAACGCCGCGTAGATTTTTCCGAAAATGCCAGATCCAATGTGGATGCCTATTTTGAAGAGGCCCCCGCAAATTGGACTCTTACTGTTGGTGATTTGCAACATCAAACTTTTGATTCTGAATACGATCGGGTTGTCTTGGACATGCTTGCGCCTTGGGAGTGTGTAGATATTTCAGCTCGCGCTCTTCGCCCAGGTGGAGTTTTTCTGGCATATGTGGCAACGACAACTCAGTTATCTGCAGCAGCTGAAGCACTTAAGGAAGATGGACGGTTCACCGAGCCAGAAAGTTCAGAAACTTTGGTTCGAGGTTGGCATCATGAAGGGCTGGCGGTACGTCCGCAACAGCGAATGATTGGACACACCGGATTTCTCATCACAAGCCGACGTATGGCACCTGGCGTAGAAGTTCTAGCTAGACGTCGTCGACCCGCGAAGGGTGCCTACGGTGTCTCGGAAGATTGAGAGGCTCATCAATCTAACAATCGCATTACTTGCAACTAAAAGATATATAACAAAGGCTGAAATTTTTAGAACTGTTGAAGGCTACGAGGGTAGCGCGGAGACAAAAGAGCGAATGTTTGAACGGGATAAAGATGATCTTCGAACACTTGGAATAACGATAGATGTTGGAAGTTTTGATCCACTTTTTAATGATGAAAGTGGTTACCGAATCCGATCAGAAAGTTACCAATTAGATTTAGGTCATGTAACCCCAACTGAGATTGCACTCCTCTCACTTGCCGCTGATGCGTGGCAGGGGGCGGCGCTTGAAGATGCTGCACAGAGTGCGATTTTGAAACTAAAATCCATTGGGGTACCAGCGGACTCTTTGGAATTACCTGGAGTTTCGGTGAAGCTGTCAAATAGTGCAACCGATCTCAACACCATAACTGCGGCAATAGCTGATTCGAATTTTCTCATCTTTGAATATGTCTCAGCCACAATGGAACTCCAATCTCGATCCATAATTCCATTTGCTCTTTCGAACAAGAATGGCTTCTGGTATTTAACAGGAATAGATCAAGAGATTTTCGAGATTAGAACCTTCCGTTTGGATCGAATTCAGGGTGAAATTGAACAAAAGCTCAACAAAGAAGCCTTTGAATTTCCTGACGGATTTGAAATATACAAATCACAAGAGTCTTCCACACAAGAAAACGCCAGGATAGATGTTAGAAAAGGAAAAGGTTTTTCCCTGCGCGCTCTTGCCACATCCTCACAGGACTTTGGGGAATGGGATCAACTAGAGGTACCAATTTTCAACTTAGAAAGCCTTGCTTCCCAAATTCTCTGGCACGGATTAGATGCTTTTGTGCACCAGCCGGCCGAACTTAAGCAACATGTTGTACGACAACTACGACAATTGGTTGCAAACCATGAGTAAGGAAATCTCTGCGCCCCTTGTGCGAACTGCTAGATTGCTAGATCTTGTTCCCTTTCTCAATACTCATCAAGGTATTTCATTAAAAGAATTGGCACAGCACTTTGAGGTGTCGACGTCACAGATGAGTGCGGATCTGACCACCCTTTGGATGTGTGGATTACCCGGATACACACCATTAGAACTCATGGACCTGGAGTTTGATTCTGGATATGTCACGATACGAAATGCTGAAACTTTATCCAAGCCTCGATCAATTACTTTTCAGGAGGCTGTGGCGCTTCTGCTCGGTTTGGATTTAGTTGACTCCGCATTGCCAACAGAGCGAGAAGATTTGAAAAAGATAGTCGATTCGCTGCGGGAGAGAATCGGTGGGAAATTAGGTGTTCCCATTCACATGAAAGCTTCTCCTTCGATTTCCACGCCTGTTAGCATCGCAATAGATAAAGCGCTAGCTGATCGAGGCGGCTTGCTCATTGATTATCACTCACTGTACAAAGACACCCTTACCTCACGACTGATAATGCCTAATGAGATATATGAAACAAATGGAAATCAGTACTTACGAGCATATTGTTTCACCGCTAAAGATTTTCGCGAGTTCCGATTAGATAGAATTAAACAGGCCAAGACATCCGATGTTCCAGGAGCAATTGAAAACTTCGGTACGGCCAATGAGAAGGTTCACTTTGAAATCACAACCAAAGTTGTCTCCCGAGATACGGCTGAAAGATTTGCGTTGGAAAATATGGGGGAGCAGGAGAATTTTTCTCTCACCTCATACTCAGCCCAATGGATCGAACGATCGGTACTGGCCTCCGGGGAAGGGGTGGTTCTGACCGCTCCGAAAATACTGCGTTTGCAGGTTTTGGCCACTGCCCAAGCACTGCTCAGTCGCTACAACGAGGGATAACTCCTACTTTCAACCTGGTTGAGCCTGGTGTAGCCTTGGATTAATCATTAGCCGAGGAGTAGTTATGAATTTAGGACCAAGAGAGATCGTCATTCTTTTAATTGTTGTTCTCGTTCTTTTTGGCGCCAAGCGCCTTCCTGATTCGGCTCGCTCCCTAGGTCGCTCCATGCGCATCTTTAAGAGCGAAATGAAGGAAATGAAAGCTGATGATGGCGTAGTCGAAGAGAACGACAAAACCGAGAAGTAACCTTATGGCACCGGCAAATGAAGCACGGATGCCACTGCTAGACCATTTGCGAGAATTACGGAAAAGAGTTCTTAGTTCTGCAGTAGCAATTTTAATCTGCTTTGGTGGCGGTTGGTATTTTTACAACTCAATCATTACAACCTTGGCTAAGCCTGTTTGTGATTTAAGGGCAGCTCAAGCATCTGGTTCAGCCAGTTGTGGTGCTTTATACATCAGTGGAGTTCTAGGTCCACTAGATTTGCAAATCAAAGTTTCTTTACTTACCGGAATAATTGTATCGGCCCCATTTTGGCTCTATCAATTATGGGCTTTTATTGCCCCAGCACTTCATCGAAAAGAGAAACGAACTAGTGTCCTGTTTGTTCTTTCGGCAACACCATTTTTTGCTATGGGCGCAACGCTGGGGTACTTGATTCTGCCGACTGCAATAAAAGCTCTATTTGGATTTACTCCAAATTCGATTAGTAACCTTGTTCGATTCGATGACTACTTGGACTTTGTACTTCGACTGATCTTGTTGGTCGGCCTTGCTTTTGAATTACCCATATTCCTACTGACCTTTAATTTAATCGGGTTTCTGCGTGGTAAAACTATCCTGAAACCATGGCGAGCATGGATTTTTGGGATCTTTTTGGTGGTTGCTGCTTTCTCGCCAACTGCAGATCCATTGAGCATGATTTTATTGTCAGCCCCATTGATCGTGCTTTATTTTATGGCAGGCTGTATTGCCGTATTAGTTGATAGGCGTCGTGACAAGGCTCAACTCTTGACCGAATCTGGTTCGACTGCCATTGATGCGCCAACACCTATCTCTGAATAGCCGATAAGGTGCTCGCATGTGGGCGCTAGTCATTAATCCTGTCTCAGGTCAGGGGCTAGGCACCACGGTAGGAACATATGTTGCGGGGTATTTATCTCAAAAGAATATTGACTACACGATCATTGCTGGAAACTCTGCGGTAAAGATGCGTGAGAATCTCACCAGTTTCTTGGAAAAAGCATCATCCTGTGAGGGCGTGATTGGTGTCGGCGGGGATGGTTTATTGCATTCGATTTTACAAGTTGTTGTTCCTCGGCGAATTGCCTTTACGGTGATTCCGGCCGGCTCTGGCAACGATTTTGTTCGAACCTTGGGCTGGGATACATACAAAGTCGACGCTCAACTAGAACATGTTGTGTCGACATCGCCGACATCAATTGATCTCGGTCTGGTCGACGGTGAGTGGTTTGGCGCGATTTTATCCTCGGGTTTTGATTCGATTGTTAATGAGAAGGCAAACACTCTGCGTTGGCCCAAGGGAGTTATGAAGTACAACGCAGCAATTGCACTTGAACTCCCACGATTTAAGCCGCAACCGTATGAAATCACATTGGATGATCGGGTTATTCAGACAAATGCAATGTTGATTGCAGTATCCAATGGACGCTCATATGGGGGAGGTATGTTGGTCTGTCCTAATGCCAACATTACCGATGGGTTCTTTGATGTGATGGTTCTACATCCGATTTCAAAGTTAGAGTTCATAAAAGTGTTTCCCCAAGTATTTGCAGGAACTCATATCAATCACCCAGCGGTAGAAATCATTCGAAGTAGGAGTGTCCGTATTGAATCTGCAGCAATCGCATATGCAGACGGTGAACGGATCGGTCAGTTGCCGGTCTCGGCAGAGTGCATGCAAGGCGCTGCGCTGACGTGGGTCGCATGAGTACACCATCTGAGCGTTACGCAGCCGCCAAGCTGCGCGGGCAACATCCAATAACAACTGATTTTCTACTCACCTTTGATTTTGAATTTGACCCATTCCAAATTGCCGCCTGTCACGCCGTCGAAGCTGGCAAGGGGGTTTTAGTTGCAGCACCTACTGGTGCTGGTAAAACTGTCGTTGGTGAATTTGCAGCCTACTTCGCACTTCAAGCTGGGAAGAAATGCTTCTACACCACGCCTATTAAGGCTCTATCAAATCAAAAGTACTCCGAATTTGTGGCCAAGTTCGGTGAGGATCGTGTTGGCCTACTAACCGGTGATACAAGCATTAATGGTGAAGCCGAAATTTTGGTGATGACTACAGAAGTTCTTCGAAATATGCTCTACGCAGGTTCGAATACATTGACTAACTTGGGTTGTGTTGTAATGGATGAAGTTCATTACTTGGCAGATAAGTTCCGCGGCGCTGTCTGGGAAGAAGTCTTGATTCACCTCATGGAAAGCGTGCAGGTTATTTCGTTGTCCGCAACAGTTTCTAATGCTGAAGAGTTTGGAGAGTGGTTAGGTGAAGTACGCGGTCAGACCGAAGTAATTGTGAGCGAAGTTCGCCCGATTCCGCTGTTTCAACACGTCTTAATTGGTAATCGACTTTTGGATCTTTTTGATCAACCAGGCCGGGTAAATCCCGAAGTCTTGAGTCGAGAGCGAGAAATGACCAGACGCGCAGCCCTTGGGCGAAATCGCAGAGGAAGATTTGCAGAACCTAACGATCGCCTGTCTCGCGCCGATATTATTGAAAAATTGCAGGGTGAAAACTTGTTACCCGCCATCACATTTATTTTCTCCCGTGTGGGATGTGACGCAGCGGTCAAACAGTGTCTTCATGCGGGTTTACGACTGACATCAACCGAGGAACGAGAAGAAATTAAACGCACGGCTCTCAAGTACACACAGAATATTGCTGAAGAAGATTTGGAGGTATTAAATTTCAAGGAATGGTTAACCGCATTAGAACGAGGAATCGCCGCCCACCACGCGGGATTATTGCCGAGTTTTAAAGGTGCGGTAGAAGACTTGTTCCAAAGGGGGCTAGTCAAGGCGGTCTTTGCAACAGAAACTTTGGCACTTGGAATTAACATGCCTGCTCGCACTGTGGTCTTAGAGAAGCTCATTAAATTTAATGGCGAGGCTCATGTACCGATAACTCCGGGGGAGTACACCCAATTAACTGGTCGGGCCGGTCGCCGAGGTATAGATATTGAAGGAAACGCTGTCATCCAATGGTCTCCAACGGTTGATTCAGCATCTGCTGCAGGACTTGCATCTACTAGAACCTATCCGCTTCGGTCATCTTTTTCTCCTTCCTATAACATGTCTAT
>Ga0315905_10007328_pt1 | contig 11190 bp, 3 predicted proteins | sample LakEriMetagenome_5_FD_203522 | JGI IMG/M metagenome (GOLD analysis project Ga0315905, IMG submission 203522) | Freshwater fungal communities from buoy surface, Lake Erie, Ohio, United States - Buoy 4 MA121 | ecosystem: Environmental > Aquatic > Freshwater > Lake | place: USA: Lake Erie, Ohio... | reverse complement strand
GCAAAGGCCGGGAAGCGCTCGATCAGGAAGACCGTCTTCTCCGTCACGTCGGTCCACGGCAGCATGTAGAGGATGGCGCACGTGAGCTTCCACCCCCAGCCCATGCCGCCCTCGTTGCGGCCGTACTTCCAGCCGCGCTTCTCGGCGGCGGCGTCCTCGTCGTCGCCCGCGGCCGAGGCGTCGCCGCCCGCGGCGGCGGGCGGGCGCGGCAGCGGGCGGCGCGCGCTGCCGGCGGCGGCGGGCGGCGGTGCTGCTGGCGGCGCGGAGGGGGTCGCGAGCGGGCCGCCGCGGGTGCCCGGGTGGCGCTGTTGGGTGTGGAAGGTGTGTGGGATGGGATTCGAGGCATGGGTCATTGAGCTGGGCGGGCGGGGGGCGGGGGCAGGAGAGATGGATGGAGAGCGGCGGAAGCGAGCCCCCCGCTGCCTCGCTCGATCGACTCGGGACCGGCTCGAGAGAGAGAGAGAATGAACTCACCAGCTCGGTCCGCCTGCTCTGGTGCTGCCGCCGGCCGCTCAGCTGCTGCCACCCGAGGCCCGGCTGCGTGCGGGGCGTCCTCGCGAGCCCGTGCGCCACGGCCGCCGGCCGCCCGCTCGTGCTCGCGGACAGGGAGGACGCGGCGCGGCCGCTGCAAGCCGCCATCGTGGCTGCGACTGGGGCCGCTGCTGTTCTACTGGGTCAATGCGCGGGATCGGTCAATCGACGGTCCTGGAGAGGTGCTGCTGGGCCGCGCTGCGCCACTCGGGATTGATCGCGAGGACGCTCGCACACTGAGGGCGCCGCGCCGTCTTGGTCGTGCGCGCGCCGTCGGCGAGCGGCGAGCGGGCGCGCCTTGGTGGCGGCGGCGGCGCGCCGCGCGCGCGCTGTGCCTCCGCTTCTCGCCGCACCGCCACCTGCCGCAACACCGCCCGCGCCAAACCCACCACCAACTCATCATCGCTCGCTACTCAGCCATCACCTCCTTGGAAAGCCAGAGAGAGCCCCTCGACCCGCGACCAAAGCAGCGAGAAAGGACGACGGCCGCCATCCCATCTCCCGACACACACGACACCACCTGTCGCCGCGCCGCGCCGCGCCGCACCGCGCACATCTCCCCTCACAATGGCGCGCGCGGCAAGAACACACGCACGGGCGACCACCTGTTTGCTGCTGCGGTGGTAGTTCCCAAAGGCCCCGCGAGCTCAACGAACAACAACAACAACAACGCGCGATGGCGGCGACGGCGCCAACGGCAGCGGCGGCGGCCCCTCCCGCGCCCCTCGGCGCAACAACAACAACGTCCCCGCCCGCCCCCTACTACACGGCCACCGCGCTGGTCGCCCCCGCCGACGGCGTCGGCGCGAGCCTCCTGCTGACGCTGCACCGCCGCCGCCCAGCGGTGGCCGCGCCGACGGCGGCGCCGGCCTCTGCCGCCCCCGCCCCCGACCCCCCGCCACCCGCCGCCGCCCAGTACCTCTTTGGCGTGCCCGAGGGCTTCTCCCGCCTGGCGCTCGAGCACCGCGCGCGGCCCGGGCTGGCCCTGCGCGCCGCCTTCGCCTCGTCCCTCCGCCCGGACGCCTGGGGCGGCCTCGGGGGCCTGCTGCTGCGCCTCCGGCAGGACGGCCACGCCGCGCTGGCCGTCGCGGCCCCGCCCGGCGCGCGCGAGGGCGTGCGGGCGCTCAAGGAGCTGCTGCGGTGGAGCCACCCGGAGGTGACGGTGACCGAGGTTGGCGGCGGCGGGGACGCAGGGGCGATGGCCGCGCAGGAGGTCTACTCGGACGAGCACGTGGCGGTGGCGGCCGTGCTGGTTGGGGGCGGCGGCGGCGGCGGCGGCGGCAATGATTCGCTGCCCGCCTGGCTGCGCGACCCACCCAAGCCCGCCGCTGCGACGGCGGCCGTGCCGCACGCCGACTGCGGTGACGACGGTGCGCACGCGGCGGGCGGGCCGGGCAGCGACGACGACGACGACGACGACGATGACGAGGGGCGCGGCAAAGGCTGCTGCTCCACGTCGTCCTCGTCGTCCTCTTCGTCCTCCGACGACGGCAGTAGCAGCGACACCAGCAGCAGCAGCAGCAGCAGCAGCAGCAGCAGCAGCAGCAGCAGCAGCGACGATGACGAGGATCCGGCTCAAGAGGCGGCCGCCGCCGCGGCAGTGCGGCCGCCCGCAACGCCCCACAACGACGACGACGGCAACGACGATGGCGGCGGCCGCAACGAAAACGGGGTCGCCGCGGCCGGCCAGAGGAAGCGCACGTTCGAGCGCCTGGACGCGGTGCTGGCCGAGTCCGCCGGCGCCGAAGACGGGCGTGCCGCCGCCCGGCAGCGCGTGCTCGATGCGCTGGGCGAGGAGCGGCGGCGGCGGCCGGCGCCTGACGGAGTCGCGGGCAGCGGGGCGGCGGCCAAAGCGGCGGCGGCAGACGCATCCGACCTGCCCGCCCCCGCCCCCGCCGCCGCCGCCGCCGCCACCGCTCTCACGGCCGGCTACGTCGTGCTCCTGCGCGCCACGGGCCGCCTCCTGCTCGTCCTCACCCCGCCTCACGCCTCGCTATGCACGGCCCTGTCGCGCCACCCGGCGCTCGCTGCGCTCCGGACGCGCGCGATGGCCGCCGCCGCTGCTGCTGCTGCTGCCGCTTCGCCTGGGCCCTCGGTTGTCGACGCCGTCTTCCACGTCCCTCCGCCGCCCGCGCCCTTTCCTTCCCTGCCCGTCGTGATGAATGGTGATCAAACGCATTGGCAGGGCGACGGCGGCGGCGGTGACGCAGAAATCGACGACGAAGCCGAGGCGCGGGCGTGGCTGGCCCCTCGCCCGGCCGACGCGCTCGTCGCGCTCGCGCGCTCGCTTCTGCCCGTCTGCCCGCTGCACGCCTGGGTCGCCCCGCCCAACGCGCGCGCGTCCCTGGGCTTCCGGGCGTCAGCGCGCACCTCCGAGAGGCTGGCAAAAGCGGCGTTCGCCCTTTTCCCCGCGCCCTACGCGCGACGGCTCGACGCCGAGCGCCAGGCGCCTCCGCCGCCGCCGCTGCCGACCCCCTACTCGGCCATGGGCCTGAACGCCCGGGTTGTCGGCGGCGGTGGTTGTGACGGGGACTCCTCGGCGCCCGCGCTGCTTCTGAAACAGGACGAGCAGCGGCAGGACGAGGAGGAGGACCCGGCGGCCGACGGAGGAGCGGCCAAGGACGAGGAGGGGCAGGAGGCGGCGCCGCGCGCGCTGTCGGCGGCAGACGACGCGGCCGCGCGGGGCCGGCAGGCGCGCCTGCTGCGCGTGCCCCCGCTCGTGCTGCCGCCGCCGACGCCCCCGGTCTTTGCGCACCCGCCTCCAGGCGCCGTGATGCTGGCGCACCAGCTGCCGCCGGGCGCCGTGGTGATGTGGCCTGGCGGGCCCGGCGGCGGGCCGATGATGCTGCCTGGCATGCCGCCGCCGCCCGTGTTTTTCCCCGGGCAAAAAATGATGCACCCCGGCGGCGGCTTTGCAGGACCCCCGCCCTTCGCGCACGCGCCGCATGGCTTCTTGCACCCACACCACCACCACCAGCAGCAGCAGCAGGGGGGACCGCCTTGGGTGCTGTCGCACGGGGGCGCTCTCCCCCCTCCGCCCGCTCCGCCGCCGCCGCCGCCGCCGCCCGAGCAGCCGCCGAAGCACGCCAACCGCTCCGCCGCCGACATGCTGCGCGCCAAGCTCCGCGAGAGGCAGCAGCAACGCGCGGCTGGAGCTGCTGCCGCTGGAGCAGGAGCGGCCGCCGTCGTGCCGGCGGCGACGGCTGACGCCGCCGGCGCCGCCGACGCAAAGGAAGCCACGCCGCCGCCGCCGCCGCCGCCGCCGCCGCCGGTACCGCCCTGCCTGCTCGCCCCCTCGGCCGCCGACACTGCCCTGCTCTTCCTCGGCACCGGCTCGGCCGAGCCGTCCAAGTACCGCGGGCCCAGCGCCGTGCTCCTGCGCGTCGGAGCCCCCTCGGCCGCCGTCGCCGCCGCGCGCGCCGCGGGCGTCACCCCCCCGCCCCCCCCGCCCGCCAGCGCCAGCGCCGACGGCGCCGCCGCCGCCGCCGCCGCCGCGAACGACCCCGTCCCGCCCGCGCCCGCCGCCCCGCCCTGCTTCGCCCTCCTCGACTGCGGCGAGGGCGCCTGGGGCCAGGTCGTCCGCTACTTCGGGCCGGCGCAGGCCGCGCGCCTCGCCGCGCGCCTGGCCGCCGTGTGGGTCTCCCACCGCCACGCCGACCACGTCCTCGGCCTGGCGGGCGTGCTGGCGGCGCGCCCGCCCTCGGCCCCGCCCCTGCTGGTCGCGGCGCCGGCCGAGGCGCGCGCGTGGCTCGAGGCGGCGGACGCGGCCGCGGCCGCGCCTTCTGGGCAGGGCGGCGGCGGGGGCAGGGCGGGCGGGAGGTTCGAATTTGTCGAGGTGGGCGCGTTTGGCGCGGCGTTTGCGGCCTGTGGCGGCGGCGGCGGCAGCGGCGCGGGAGCTGCTGCGGGGGCGGGGGCGGGGCGAGGGCAGCAGCAGCAGCAGCAGCAGCGCCGCCGCCCCGGGCCGCCGCTGCTCGACGAGTCCGAGGTGATGCGCGGCGCCTTGGGCTTCTCGCGCTGGGGGTCGCTCCCCGCGCGCCACTGCCCGGGCGCCCGCGCCCTCGCGCTCTCGCACGAGTCGGGCTGGGCGCTGGTCTACTCTGGCGACACGGCGGCGCCGTGCGCCGAGATGGAGCGCGCGGCGCGGCGCGTGCTCGGGCTCGGGCCCGGGCCGGCGGCCGGCGCGGCGGCGGCGGCGGCGGCGGCGGCGCCCGGCGGCGGGCCTCCTCCTTCGGGCGGGCCCCGCGGCCCCCCGCCGCCTCAACATCAGCCGCCGCTGCAGCAGCAGCAGCAGCACCAGCAGCAGCAGCAGCAGCAGCAGCAGCAGCAGCAGCGGCGGCGGCCCCCGCTCCTCCTGATTCTGGTGCACGAGGCGACCTATGGGCCGGGGAGGCGCGACGCGGCGCTGGCGGAGAGGCGGCGGCACTCGACGGCCCTCGGGGCGCGGGAGGCCGGGGCGCGGCTGGGCGCGTACGCGACGGTGGCGACGCACTTTAGCCAGCGGTACCCGCGCGTGCCCGAGGGCTTGACGGGCCCTTGGCCGGCGGAGGAGGAGGGGGAGGAGGAGGAGGCGGGGGCGGACGTGGAGGCGCCGGGCGCGGCGGCGTCGGCGGCGGCGGCGGGTCGGCCAGGGCTCGAGGAGGCCGCCGCGCCCCCGCCCCCGGCCGCCGCCGCGTTCGACGGCATGCTGCTGCCGCTGCCGCTGCTGCCGTGGCTGCAGCCCGCGCAGGCGGCGATCGCGGCGGCATCGTGCGGGCCCGGCGGCGGCGGCGGCGGGGGCGCGGCGGCTGCTGCGCTGGGCGGCTGCGCCGGCGGCGACGACGTGCGCGGCGCTCCCTGAAACTGCGATCGCTTGGCGTGCTTGGAGAATCGTCACTGTTCTATCAAACCAATCTTAAGGCTCGTCGTCTTGAGCGCCTTGACGCTTTGATTGCTCGCTTTGGCACAGCCCCGCGCGCGCGCGCGCGCGAGTGCCACCGCACCTCGTCCTTTCCCGACACACGTGCGCGCCCGCGCGCATGTTCTTTCCGGGGATGCGCATCGGGCGGCGGCCGCCCGTCCAAGCGGACGGCGCCCAGGGCGACGCGAACCACGACGTGGCCGGCGCGGACGTGGCCATCGCCATCCCGCAGCCGCCGCCACCGCAGCAGCCGCCACCGCCCGCGCCGCCCCGCCGCGCCCAGCCGACGACGCCGACGACGACGACGCCGCTGTCGCTGCTGCGGACGCAGTCGCTCACCCGCCCGACGACGACGACCGAGCCGGCCGCGACTGGCGCGCCGGCGCCCCCGACCTCCTCTTTCTCGCGCGCCGCGCCGCGGAGAAGGCGCAACCGCTGGCAGCGCTCGGCCTCCTTGTTGGCGCCTCCCGCGTCCGGCGGCGGAGCGGGGCGGCCGCCGCAGCAGCCGCCGCAGCAGCAGCAGCAGCAGCAGCAAGCGCGGCCGCCGCACAGCGCCTCGTTCGTCGCGGCCCTGCCGCGCTTTTGCCAGCCCCCGGGGCTCGACGTCGAGCGCCTCGACCGTCTCGAGGCGGCGGCGGCGGCGGCGGGGGACCACGACGAGGACGAGGACGAGGACGAGGACGAGGACGAGGACGAGGACGAGGACGAGGAGGAGGAGGAGGAGCAGGAGGACGAGGGCGGCGGGCGGGGACGACACGCCGCAGCGGGCGCGGACGGCACTCCCAGACCCCACCCGCCGCCATCACCGCCGCCGCAGCCCAAGCGCGCGCGGCGGCGGGCCGCCGCCGCCACCTTTGCCGAGCGCGGTGCGCGGGCCCTGCGCGACCTGCGCGCGTCGGTCGACGCGCCCGCGCAGCGCCTCTACGTCGTCGACTACGGCCGCGCGCGCGTGCGCGAGCGCGCGCTCGGCGGCCCTGAGGCCCTCGACCGCGTGCTGTCCGCCCCGCGCGCCCCCGGCCTGCCCGTGCGCTGGGTCGTCTGCCACGGCCTCTCGTGGGACGTGCTGCGCGTGCTGGCGCGCCGCCTGAGGCTCCACCCGCTCGCCGTCGAGGACGCCACGCGCAGCCCGCAGCGCGTCAAGGCCGACTTCTACCCCGAGTTCCTGTTTGTCTCGAGCATCCTGCTGTTTGTCGAGGCGGCCGCGGCGGCGGCGGCGACGCTCGCGGACCAGGACGGGGCCGGAGGCGGGGGCGACGAGGGGGCCGCGGGCGGCGAGGGCAAGGGCAGCGGCGGCCGAGCGCCTCCGCCCCCCTCGTCGTCGCCGTCGTCGTCGTCGTGGTTTGGCCGCTGGCGCTCGGGCAAGAAGCATGAGGACGACTGGGAGGCTCATCACCGGAGGTTTCACGCGGGCGACGGCGCCGGGGGCGGTGTCGGCGCGCACGGCGCGGCGGCGGTGCTGGGCGGCGCGGTCAGCCTTGGACGAGATGTTCCCACCGTCCTCGACGAGGCCGCGGCCGTGCTGTCGGGCGGCGGCGGCGGCGGCGGCGGCGGCGGCTCGCGCTGCCTGGCGACGGAGCACGCGTGCCCCGAGGAGCGGCGGGTCGGGCGGCGCGCGGCGGCCGAGCGCCTCCCCCCCCAGCGCGCCGGCGGGACGCTGCCGCGCGAGGGCCCGCCGGCGCTGTCGCCGCGCTCGCCGATGCGCCCCGGCGGCGGCGGCGGCGGGGCGACCATCATCGCCGGCGGCGTGACGAGCGGCGTCGAGCGCCTGCGCTGGTGGCGCGCGCGCGGCGGCGGCGGCGGGGAGGGCGCGGCCGCGCGCCCTCATCCATCGTCGTCGTCGTCCTCCTCCTCCTCGGCGCACGTGCTCGCCGAGCAGGTGACGATCTTCCTGACGCGCGACGGCGTCCTCGTCTCCCTGTTCGCCGACGGCGCGGGCGGCGACGGCGTCGTCGCCCCGGTGCTCGCGCGCGTGCGCGCGCGCGCCACGCTCCTCACCGACAGCGAGGACCCGTCGCTGCTGCTGCATGCCCTGCTCGACGCGAGCGTGGACCACGCGCTGCCCGTCGTCGGCGCGTACGCGGCGCGCATCGACGCGCTCGAGCGCCGCGTCTTGGCCGAGCGCACGCCCAAGGCCGCCTACAGCAAGGAGCTGCACCTGCTCGCGGGCGACCTGGCCGTGCTGCGGCGCACCATGGTGCCGACGCAGCAGCTCGTGCACAAGCTCCGCGGGCCCGAGCCGGCCGTGCCGCTCGCCGCGACCGTCTTTCCGCAGCAAGCTGCGGCCGGCGCGTCGCAGCCGCCGGCGCCCCGGGCCGCCGCCGCCGCCGCCGCCGCCGCCTGGGGCAGGCCCCCGGCTGCCCCCCCGCTATGCAACACCACAGCGGGCCCGCCCCCCTTCGTCTCCCCGCTCGCGCGCACCTACCTCTCCGACGTGCTCGACCACGTCGAGACCGTGGTGGAGGACCTCGACGCGCTCGCGGCGCAGAGCGGCGACATCGTGGCCCTCGTCTTCTCTTCGATCTCGCTCTCGCAGAACTCGAGCCTGTCGCTGCTGGCCGTCGTCTCGGCGCTGTTCCTGGTGAGCGAGCTCCCGGGGGGGGCGCGGGCGGGGGCGAGGGCGGGGGGCGAGGGCGGGTTCGCCCCGCTCCTCTTTCCCTTGCCCGACGGCCGCCGCTCACGCTCACTCACCCCCGGCCCCCGCCCCCCGTCTCCCGCCCCCCGCCCCTCCGAAAAAAAAACCAACCACACACACACACACACCCCAGCCCATCTCGACCGTCAGCTCGTGGTGGGGCATGAACTGGGACGGCATGCAAGAGCTGCAGGCGCGGGGCTTCTACCCGTGGGTCCCCCTCTGCGTCACGGCCGGCGTCATCGCCGTCCTGCTCGTGCTGCTGCGGAGGTGGGGACTGTTGACGCTGCCGCCGTGAGGCGTCGTCGTTGGTGGTGGCGTGATGCGTGGGCATCTCCTGGTGGGTGGATGGAGTGGGGAGAGCGGCAAGAAAGCAAAACAAAAACAAGCGAGTCGGCCGACTCGCCAGGGCGCGAGGTGCGGGCCGCCCGCGACCGCCCCGTCGCCGCCCGCCCGCGCCAGGCCGTGGCTCTCTCGCCTCAAAAGCAGCTCCGTGCGCGGATCGCCGCCTTGCTTTTCACACCTCCGCATTCATAGTCGACGTTATCGCCGTGCTAAAACTCATCGACGCCCGCATCAACCCGCCGCCGATCACGCTCTTGAGAGACGCTCGCACGCACGCGCACACTCGCTCTTCTCCGTCTCTGTGTGGCTCTCGTCGGACGCGCCCCTCGGCCTCAATCGCTCGGCAGAGGCCGCTCCGCGCCCGGCTGGTCCGGCTCACGCCTCGCCGACCGCCCGCCGTGACCGGTGCGCCATTGCGAGCCCCGATTCGCATCGAGGCATTCTCGCTGCCGCGCGGCTGAAGCAGCGGCAAGCTTTTGGAGGGGCCCCGGGCACCACCACCCTGAGGAACAGCACACACACCGCCGCGCGCCCGCGCCTCGGCTCGCCCGCCCCTCTTTCCGCCGCATCTCGCGCCCGAGAGACCTGCCTCGCGCCTAGGTGCGCACCGGGACGCGCGCACCCACGTCTTCAGCGGCTCCCGCGCGCATTATGCTGCTGAGGCGGCAGAACGCGCCAGCAGCGGCGGCGCCGCCGGCGGCGGCGGCGCGCCGCCCGCCGTCGCTCCTGCTCGCGGCGTGGCGGCAGCCGACGATGCCGCAGCAGCAGCTGACGGCGCGCCGGCGCGCAAGTGGCGCGCCAGTGGCAACAGCACCGGCACGAGCAGCAGCGGCCACCACAGCAGCCGCAACAGCAGCGGCCGCAACAACAGCAGCAGCACCAGCAGCAGCAGCAGCGCCAGCGGCACGAGCGGTGGCGGCGGCGGCGGCGGCGGCGGCGGCGGCGCAGCAGCAGCGGGGACAACAACAACACCACCCCCACCCCCGACACCCGTCCCGCAGCCGCCGCCCGCTGCCCTCCCCCGCGCGCGCCACCTTTGCCGCGAGCGGCGGCGGCTCCTTCGCCGACCTCCCCGACCGCGGCGACTCCCCCGCGGACGGCGCGGGCGGCGAGGGCGAGGAGGCCGCCACGACCGGCTGGCGCCGCCGCTGGACCGTCGTCGGCCTGTGCTTTGTCGCCTTCATGCTCTGCAACATGGACCGCGTCAACATGTCGGTGGCCATCCTGCCCATGCGCGAGCAGTACGGCTGGTCCCCGCGCACGGTCGGCCTCGTGCAGTCGTCCTTCTTCTGGGGCTACCTCCTCACGCAGGTCCTCGGCGGCGTGTGGGCGGACAAGTATGGCGGAAAGCTGGTGCTCGGCCTCGGCGTGCTGTGGTGGTCGCTCGCGACGGCGCTCACGCCGCTCGCGGCCTCGGCCGGGCTCGTCCCCCTGCTGGCCGCGCGCTGCCTCATGGGCATCGGCGAGGGCGTCGCCATGCCCGCCATGAACGGCATGCTGTCGCGCTGGGTCCCCGTGGCCGAGCGCTCGCGGTCGCTCGCGCTCGTGTACAGCGGCATGTTTGTCGGGTCGATCGTCGGCCTCGCCCTGTCGCCGCAGCTGATCGCCAAGTTCGGCTGGCCCAGCGTCTTCTACGGCTTCGGCTCCCTGGGCGTCGTCTGGTACATGGCGTGGCAGCGGCGCGTGGCCGCCACGCCCGCGCAGGACCCGCGCATCTCGCGCGACGAGCGGAGCTACATCCTGGCCAACACGATCGGCGGCGCGGCCGACGCGGCGGCGTCGTCCGCGCGCGCGAGGGCCAAGGCGGCGGCGGCCAAGGCGGCCGAGGCGGCGGCGCAGCTGTCGGCGGCGGCCAAGGCGGCCGAGGGGACGCCCGGGCAGCAGGCGGCGGCGGACGCGGCGGCGGCGGCGCAGGACGCGGCGCAAGCGGCCCAGGCGGCGAGCGCGGCGGCCGCGGCCGCCGCGGCCACCAAGATCCCTTGGCGCCTGCTGCTCAGCCGCAAGGAGGTGTGGGCCATCATCGTGTGCCACTTTTGCCACAACTGGGGCACGTTCATCCTGCTCACGTGGATGCCCACGTACTACAACCAGGTCCTCGGGTGCGACGTCATGCGCAGCGGCGTCTTCAGCGTCCTGCCGTGGGTGACGATGGCGGCGGCCGCCAACGCGGGCGGGTGGATCGCCGACTCGCTCGTCGCGCGCGGCGTCTCGGTGACGGCCGTGCGCAAGACCATGCAGACGCTGGGCTTCCTCGGCCCGGCGTTCTTCCTGTCGCAGCTCCCCGGGGTCACCACGGTCCCCGCGGCCGTCGCGTGCATGATGGGCGCCCAAGGCTTCGACGCCTTCTCGCAGTCGGGCCTCTACAGCAACCACCAGGACATCGGCCCGCGGTACGCGGGCGTGCTCCTGGGCATGAGCAACACGGCGGGCGTGCTGGCCGGGGTGCTCGGCTCGCTGGCGACGGGGCACCTGCTGAGCGTGGGGACGTGGGCGGACGTGTGGCGCGTGGCCGTCGCGCTGTACCTCGTGGGCACCGTCATCTGGCTGCTGTTTTCGACGGGCGAGCGCATCTTTGACTAGAGAGATTTTTTTTTCCTTAAAAATTCATCGAGCTATCGATCGATCGCGCGCGCGCCGCCGTCTCCCGTGGTGGACGGCGGCCGCTTCATCCTCTTATTCGCTCCGTTTCTTTGGGGGGGGGGGGGGGGGGGGGGGGGGGGGCCGGGCGCGGGGGGGGGGGGGGGCGGGCGCCCCCCGGGCGCCCCCCCCCGGCGGCCCGGGCGGT
>Ga0315905_10007327_pt1 | contig 11190 bp, 7 predicted proteins | sample LakEriMetagenome_5_FD_203522 | JGI IMG/M metagenome (GOLD analysis project Ga0315905, IMG submission 203522) | Freshwater fungal communities from buoy surface, Lake Erie, Ohio, United States - Buoy 4 MA121 | ecosystem: Environmental > Aquatic > Freshwater > Lake | place: USA: Lake Erie, Ohio... | reverse complement strand
CCGTATCTGGAGGTACGGCCCCGTTCAGCTATGCTTGGACGGGTCCGAATGGATTTACCTCCAAAAATGAGGAGTTATCCACATTGGTTTCAGGAACCTACCAAGTGACGGTTACCGATGCGAATGATTGTACTCTCACGGGAGCGACCCAAACGATCACTGAACCTAACCCGCTTTCGCTTACGCAAAGCCGGGTAAACAATGACTGCTTCCAAGGCAATACAGGAAGCATCTCAATCATTGTATCTGGAGGCACGGCCCCTTTCAGCTATGTTTGGACGGGACCGAATGGATTTACCTCCAAAAATGAGGAGTTATCCACATTGGCTTCAGGAACCTACCAAGTAATTGTTACCGATGCGAACGGCTGTACCCTCACTGGAGTGCCACAAACGATCACTGAACCTAACCCGCTTTCGCTTAGGCAAAGCCGGGTAAACAATGACTGCTTCCAAGGCAATACAGGAAGCATCTCAATCACTGTATCAGGTGGCACGGCTCCCTACAAGTATGCCTGGAGAGGACCGAATGGATTTACTTCCACAAATGAGGAGTTATCCACATTGGTTTCAGGAACCTACCAAGTGACTATTACCGATGCGAATGGCTGTACCCTCACGGGAGCGCCTCAAACGATTACTCAACCCCCGGCTTTGACCATCACTGCACGGGTTCAGTCCGAATCCTGTGCGGATGTAAGGGATGGGCAGATTGATTTGAATATCACAGGAGGCACGCCTCCCTACGTCCTGACCTGGGATCATGGAGACAGAGACGCTAGTGCAAGTGAACTAGGAGCAGGAACTTACCGTGTGCGAGTGACCGACCAATCAGGCTGTATTCAAACTGCTGAATTCAACCTGCCTCCTGTAGCCCCACTCAGGCTTCAACTATCCACTACTTTACAAGCTACTCAAGTGCCACTCCAAATTTCAGCCCTCCTTCAAGCGAATGCCACAGGAGGGACTCCACCCTATATCTATCGCTGGAGCACGGGTCAAACCACCTCTCAAATTACCGTAGTTCAAAGTGGAACCTATCGCGTAGCTGTGAAGGATAGCCGAGGCTGCAGCCTTGAAAGTGAATTTGCAGTGGCTTTACCCTTCCCGATGAATCTGTCTTTGCAAGTAAAGACGGTTCCCCTCTGTGAGGAGGGAGGGCAGGAGACTACCGTGCAACTCCAGCTGACTGGTGGCTTGCCGCCTTACCAAATCACCTGGTCGAGAGGAGTTCCCTCCTCGGATGGGAGTGTGTTGGTCACTCGCGAATCTGGGATCTTTGACCTGGAAGTAAAGGATGCGCTAGGTCTCGTTGAAAAGCGATCCTTCAGCATCGCTCCTCGTCTCACTGGAACTCTAGACTTCACCTACTTAGCTGCTAGTCAAGCGGAATTTAAAGCAGACTTGGCCCGGTTTAAAGTTAAATTCTATCCTGCTGCTGCCTGGCCATTTCAGGTAATATCCTGGGATTTTGGGGAGGGCACGAGCAGCTCGGAAGTTAACCCAACCCATAGCTTCTCTAGAAAAGGGAGGTATTCGGTGACGCTGACCCTAGTAGATCAAGCGGGCTGTCTGATCAAGCAATCCAAGGAGCTAGAAATCTTGGACTACTTTATAGAAATCCCCAATGTATTTACTCCAAATGGGGACGCCCTCAACGACACCTTCTTTCCCAAGTTTCGATTTATCCGAAACCTGCAGCTGCAGGTAATGAATAAGTGGGGGGAGCTGATCTATCGCTCCCAAGGACAAGAAGATCTCGGTTGGGATGGGCTGGTCTCTGGTAAAAAAGCCCCTGAAGGGGTGTATGTGTACACCCTTCGCTACCAAGTTCCAGATGGTCGTACGGTAACATCTTCTTCCACATTTCTCTTAGCCAGATGAACAGGAACCTTAAATCCATCCTTCTGGCCTGTACGGTACTGCTTTTCTGCTTTCAGGGTAGGGCTCAGGATTTTCAATTTTCCCAGTTTTATGCTGCCCCGCTTTATCTGAATCCAGCCATGACGGGGATTAGCCAGGAAACGCGCATGGGCTCGGTGTATCGGAGGCAGTGGCCTGGCCTTGACTACCAATTCACTGCAGTTACCGCCTACCTAGATCATTACAGCTTTGATTACAAAAGTGGAATGGGGCTCAGTGTAAGTTCCTTCTCTGAAGAGTTTTTGAAACTCAATACCACAGAAGTTTCAGGATACTATGCCTACAATCTGCAGCTTTCTGAGCGCACCAATTTTCAGTTAGGTACTCAGATTTCCTACATCCAAAAGAGGGGAACCTTGGAAAACTTGCTTTTTGGTGATCAGATTGATGTATTTAACCAGACTACCCTTCCCACTGCGGATGCAGTAGGTGGCTTGGAGCCCTTCAGCTATTTTTCTGTGGGCCTTGGGGGCGTATTGATCTGGGATGACCTGTGGATAGGAATTTCTGGGCACCACTTGAATCGACCGAATAGGACTTTTTTTGTACAGGACGAAAAGACGGAGCATTGGCCGAAGTACTCCCTTCAAGCAGGTTACACGCTGCCCCTTGATGAACCTGATTTTTGGGAGGAAGAATCTGGAAAATATGTTCATTTCCTCGTAAACTACAAGCGTCAGGGACCATTCCAGTTTGTGGACATTGGGGTACAGTTCCTACTCAACCAGTTGGTGGTAGGCGCAGGACTTCGAAATCTGCCCATTCAATCGGACTTGTCCAAGCGGGAGTCTGTTATTGGACTTTTTGGGTTCAACCTTTCTTCTGGGTTGGCGGTGGGCTATAGCTACGATTACCCGATTTCGGATGTAGGTTCCCAGACGGAGGGCTCACACGAACTGAGCTTGCGCTACCAATTTTTCTACGGCCCCCCCAAATCCCGAGGGCAGCGAACGCGCGTGTTGCCCTGCTTTTCCTACCTCCGTTGAGTTTAATACCTGCAGCTGTTGGGTGCTCGCACTGCATTCTATGGGATTGTTGTACCTTTGCTCCAGAATTTTGATTTATGAAGTTACATAACAATACCATCAGAGGCGTTCACACAGCCTTGGAAGCTATTTTTGAACAAGGACAGTATGCGGACAAAGTCATTGAACGCACGCTAAAGTCCAACCCAAAGTGGGGTGCAAAGGACCGTTCGTTCATTGCGGAGACGACCTACGAGATGGTGCGCTGGTGGCGTCTGGTCAACTTTCTCAGCCCTTCCAAGGACCCTTGGGACCTCTTCGGTACTTATTGGTTAATGCAGGGAAATGAACTTCCACCCTGGGATGAATTTGCACGGCTGCAACCTGAAAAAATCAAATCCAAATACGATTCCATAACCGATCCTGGCCTACTGGAATCCATTCCTGAATGGCTACAAACCCTTGGTTCCCAAGAACTGGGCGAGAAGTGGGAGGCTGAAATCCACGCGCTCAACGAGGAGGCTGAGGTAGTCCTTCGTGTGAATACCCTAAAAACTACCCGGGAGCGACTCAAAAACCTCCTAGAGGCAGACGGGATCCGCAGTTACTTGGTCAAAGGCTATCCCGATGCGCTAGTCCTTGAAGAACGTCAAAATGTGTTCCGCCATCCATCATTCAAGGAAGGCTTGTTTGAAGTTCAAGATGCAAGTTCCCAACTAGTCGCTGCCGCACTCCAAGTTGAGCCGGGCATGCGGGTCATCGATGCCTGTGCTGGCGCTGGAGGAAAATCATTGCACTTGGCAGCCCTGATGGGTAACAAAGGGAAGGTAATTTCCATGGACGTAGAAGAGTGGAAGTTGCAGCAGGCAAAGCTCCGAGCGCGTAGGAATGGGGTATCCATTTTTGAGCCCAAGGTTATCGAAGGATCGAAGACCATCAAGCGTCTCAAGGAATCTGCCGATCGACTCCTGCTCGATGTGCCTTGCTCAGGATTAGGAGTGCTGCGTAGAAATCCAGATACGAAGTGGAAACTCTCTGCAGAATCCATTGCAAAAGTTCAAGTTACCCAGCAGGAGATTCTCCAAAGCTATCCCTCAATGTTGAAAAAAGGAGGACAGCTGGTCTATGCGACTTGCAGTATTCTTCCTTCGGAAAACGAGGAACAGATCAAGAAATTTTTGGCGAGTGAGGCAGGCAAAGACTTTGAATTAATTGAGACCGTAAAGTATTAGCCCAAGAAAGCGGCTTTGATGGGTTTTATATTGCGAGGTTGTTGAAAAAGTAAGGAATTGTACGAAGTACAATGTACTAGGTACAAAGTACCAAGACGATTAGAACCAAGAACCAAGAGATTAGACTTACTATTCTACTACTAGGAATTTCCTGCTAATCAGGAGCAGCATTCATCTTGGCTCTTGTGTCTCGTCTCTTGCTTCTACAGAGATCTTTGTTCTTCGTACTTAGTACTTTGTACAAACAATAATTTATTTTGGATTTTTCTGCGAAAGCAAGACAAATTCCATGTAACTTTGACGGGCAAATAGGGTTCCCTACCACCGATATTTGCCATGAATAAAAACTCCTCGAAGTTTCTGTACGAAGCACTCACCTACGACGACGTGCTTCTAGTACCAGGATATTCTGAAGTGCTTCCTCGTGAGACTTCAACAGCCACTTGGCTCACCAAAAAAATCCGACTGAACATCCCCTTAGTTTCCGCTGCCATGGATACGGTAACGGAGGCGGAATTGGCGATTGCTATTGCGCTAGAGGGTGGGCTTGGATTTATCCACAAAAACATGTCTATTGAAAAGCAGGCTGCTCAGGTGCGCAAAGTGAAGCGTTCACAGGCGGGCATGATTTTAGACCCCATCACCTTGAACATCAACTCTAAGGTGCGGGATGCGGAGGCCATTATGCGGGAGTTTCACATTGGCGGCATTCCAGTCGTTGATGAAAATAAGGTATTAAAGGGAATCATCACCAACCGTGACTTGCGTTTTATCAAAGACCCCAATCGTCTGATTCGAGAAATCATGACTCGGGAAAACTTGATTACAGCCAAGTCAGGAATCTCCCTGGAGCAAGCAGAAGAAGTTCTCCAGGAGTACAAAATCGAGAAGCTCCCTATCGTAGATGAGGACGGCAAATTGACAGGACTAATTACCTACAAAGATATTTTAAAGCGAAAAGACAAGCCTTTTGCATGCAAGGACGAATTTGGCCGACTTCGTGTAGGAGCTGCTGTTGGCGTCACTGCTGATATCGTGGAGCGTGTTGAAGCACTGAAAAATGCAGGAGTTGACGTGGTTTCCATTGACACGGCGCATGGCCACTCCAAAGGGGTGATGGATACCTGCCGAAAAATCAAGGCAACCTTCCCAGACTTGGAAGTAATTGTGGGCAATATTGCCACTCCTGAAGCAGCCCTAGCGCTTGCTGAGGCAGGTGCAGATGCAGTAAAAGTGGGTGTTGGTCCTGGATCGATATGCACTACCCGCATCATTGCAGGCGTGGGTGTACCTCAGCTTTCTGCGGTGTTTGAATGCGCGGAGGCCTTGAAAGGTACCGGCGTACCCGTGATTGCCGATGGAGGGATTCGTTATTCTGGGGATTTGGTGAAGGCCATTGCCGCAGGAGGTAGTTCCATCATGATTGGTTCCTTGCTTGCCGGTACGGAAGAAGCACCTGGAGAGATGATCATTTTTGAAGGCAGAAAATTCAAAAGTTACCGGGGTATGGGTTCCCTAGAGGCCATGGAATCTGGTTCCAAAGACCGTTATTTCCAAGACGCCGAAGACAATATCAAAAAATTAGTTCCAGAAGGAATTGTAGGTCGAGTTCCATTCAAAGGACTGGTCTCTGAAGTCTTGTATCAGTTGGTCGGAGGCTTGCAAGCAGGCATGGGCTATTGTGGCACCAAGACCATCGAAGATCTCCAAGTGAACGGCAAGTTTGTCAAGATCACTACAGCTGGTGTGAAGGAGTCTCACCCACACGATGTGAGTGTAACTCGCGAAGCGCCGAATTACAGTCTTAAATCATAAACTCGGGAAACCGGTCCTTGGGCCGGTTTCTTTTTGTTTCCTAGTCAGTCGAATGTTAATTTAATAGGGCGAATTGCCCCAGTCCCGTGTAAACCCAAGCTGAATCCTCCCGTGTACAAGCAGCTCATCAAGCCCTTCCTTTTTTTACAACAGCCCGAGTCGGCCCACCACTTTACCTTTGGGTTGATCAAATGGGCCTTTAATTTTCCCTTGCTCAAGTCCATCCTACAATCCCTATTCCATTTGGAGGATTCCCGGTTGGAGCGAGAGGTGTTTGGCTTAAAATTTTCAAATCCGATTGGGCTGGCAGCGGGCTTTGACAAGGATGCGAAGCTCATTGATGAGATGGCCATGTTGGGATTTGGCTTTATCGAAATTGGTACACTCACCCCAAAGGCTCAGGAGGGCAATCCCCAACCTCGACTTTTTCGCTTACCGGAAGACGAGGCCTTGATCAACCGCATGGGCTTCAACAATGGAGGCGTACTGGGAGCGATTGAACGACTGAAAAAAAGAAAATCTTCTGTTATCGTCGGTGGAAATATCGGAAAGAACAAGGTAACTCCAAATGAGGATGCGCTTTCGGACTACTTGTATTGCCTAGAAGCCTTGCATCCTTACGTGGACTACTTTGTGGTGAATGTAAGTTCCCCAAATACCCCTAATCTTCGCGATCTTCAGGAAAAAGAGCCTTTGAAAAAGCTATTGCTAGGTGTCAAGACTGCTAATGCGAAGCATCCGTTACCCAAGCCTATTTTACTGAAGATTGCCCCGGATTTGACGAATGGACAGCTTGATGACATCATTGAGATTGTGCGAGAAACGCAAATTGAAGGGGTGATCGCTACCAATACCACCTTGGATCGATCTAACTTGCGTACCAATTTCCAAAAGCTAGAAAGTATCGGGGCTGGAGGATTGAGTGGAAAGGCCCTGGAAAAAAGGAGTACCGAAGTGATTCGCTACCTGCACCAGCAGTCTGGAGGTGCTTTTCCAATTGTAGGGGTGGGGGGTGTTTTCTCCGCTAAAGACGCCATCGAGAAATTGGAAGCGGGCGCAAGTCTAGTTCAAGTATACTCGGGCATGATTTATGAGGGACCTTCCTTAATCAAAAAAATCAAGAAGGGTCTCTTGCTCAAATTCCCCAAGTAAGTTGGCATTCTTCGCACTTTTGGCTAACATTAACCTCCGTATTTTATCTGCAAATGGCATCTGAATCACCCAAGACCAATACGTTTCGAAAAAAATCTGAAAACGCGCCCAAGGCAAGTCCAGAGCCTAAAAAACCTTCCTTTTCCTTTGGGAAAATCGAGACCAAGCAGGTAGGGATTACCTTCGGGATTATTTTGATTTCGATCAGTATTTTTTTGTTGATTGCCTTTGCCTCTTATTTAATGAATGGCCCTCAAGATCAGAGTTTGGTCATGAATAATCCGGACCAGGCTATTCGAGATGCAGCTAAGGAGTCTAAAAACTGGTTGGGCTATCTAGGTGCTCAAGCCGCTCATTGGATGATTTTTCGCTGGTTTGGGATTGCAGCCTTTTTGTTTCCACCATTTTTGTTTCTTCTAGGCTTCCGCTGGACCTTCAAACTCTCTCTATATTCTCTGACACGCTATGCGCTTTTAGCGCTATTCTTTACCGCTTGGATTGGATTGGTGACAGGCTATGCGGGCATGTTGGTGGATGGCTATTCGAATTGGAGTTTTCTTTCCGGTGGTTTGGGCTACGAATTGGCTAGACTTTCCTACGACTTTTTAGGGATGGGGACTTGGCTCCTGATTGGAGGTACTCTGTTTATTTTTATCATTCTATTTTTTGGAATTCAGCAACTCAATTGGTTTGCACCGAAACCAAAACCTTCGGAGGATTTCGGTCTTGAAGAAGGATATGATTCCAAAATTCCTTCCCCTTTTGGCACAAACGGATCGGAAGAAGAAGAGATTGAAGATGATGGGTCAGAATGGGAAGTAAAATCAGACGATCCCAATCTTCCAATGGCTGGGGATAAAGTTGAATTTAGTTTGGCCGAAGAGCCTGAAGTACCTACTACTTCTCCATTTGTAGTAGCAGATGACTTGGAAGAGGACCTCTTTGATGTTCCACAAGTAAATTTACTGGAGGATGAAAGCGACCCCGTTCTCCTGAGGGATGGAAATTTCACGGTTCAAAAAGGCCCTGAAGAAGAAAAAACTGCTGAGGAGGTAGAAAATTTGGATCCCTACGACCCTACTTTAGAACTACCTAAATACAAGTATCCCACGATAGACTTACTCAATGAATACGATGTAAAGAAGGTCACTGTATCCCGTCAGGAACTCGAAGAAAACAAGGACAAGATCGTGACGACCTTGGAAAATTTCCAGATTGGAATCCAAGGAATTCAGGCGACCATCGGCCCCACAGTAACATTATATGAAATTGTACCCAATCCAGGGGTAAAGATCTCCAAGATCAAAAACCTGGAAGATGACATCGCCTTGAGTTTGGCGGCACTTGGTATTCGTATCATTGCCCCGATTCCGGGTAAAGGAACCATTGGAATTGAGGTGCCTAACAAGAATCGAGAACTAGTTCCTGCTCGTGCGGTGCTGGGAACCGAAAAATTTATGAAGTCCGATAAGGACTTGCCGATTGCCTTGGGTAAAACCATTTCCAACGAAGTCTTTGTCGCTGATTTGGCCAAAATGCCACACTTGTTGATGGCTGGCGCGACGGGTCAAGGAAAGTCGGTAGGGCTCAATATGATTTTGGCTTCCTTAATCTACAAGAAGCACCCTTCTCAACTGAAGTTTGTTTTGGTCGATCCAAAAAAGGTAGAATTGACCCTTTTCAATAAAATTGAGCGGCATTTCCTTGCCAAGCTCCCTGGAGCGGAGGAGGCGATTATCACAGACACTAAGAAGGTAATCCACACACTCAATTCCTTGTGTATTGAGATGGACAACCGCTACACCTTGCTCAAAGAAGCAGGTTGCCGAAATTTGAAGGAATACAATGCCAAGTTTGTTGCAAGGAAGTTGAACCCACAAAATGGGCATTACTTCATGCCCTACATTGTACTGGTCATCGATGAGTTGGCGGATTTGATGATGACAGCCGGTAAGGAAATTGAAGCACCTATCGCTCGATTGGCGCAATTAGCCCGCGCCATTGGGATTCACCTAGTCGTGGCTACTCAGCGTCCTTCTGTGAATGTGATCACTGGAGTGATCAAGGCCAACTTTCCGGCTCGACTTTCTTTCCGTGTTACTTCCAAGATTGACTCCCGCACTATTTTGGATGCAGGTGGAGCAGATCAATTGATCGGCATGGGAGACATGCTCCTTTCGGTCGGTTCTGAAATGACCCGTATACAATGTGCGTTCCTAGATACCCCAGAGGTAGATGCGGTTTGTGATTGGATTGGAGAGCAAAAAGGCTATGCTTCCGCTTACCTCCTTCCAGAATATGTTGGGGAAGATGGCGAAGGTTCAGGAGCTGACATTGACTTATCTGACCGTGATCCGTTGTTTGATGAGGCAGCTCGTCTGATTGTGTTGCACCAGCAAGGAAGTACTTCTTTGATTCAGCGAAAGTTGAAGCTAGGATATAACCGAGCGGGTAGAATTGTAGATCAGCTAGAAGCAGCCGGAGTGGTAGGGCCTTTTGAGGGATCCAAGGCTAGAGAGGTTTTAATTCAAGATGAAGTAAGTTTGGAACGGTTATTGAGTAGTTTGTAAGCGATGCTTATTGATTACGGCAGACCTTTCTATGAATCTTAGAATTCTTTTTTTTGCATTTTTAGCTTCTTGCTTTCTTGCGGCTCCTTGCCAAGCTCAGAAAGACCCCAAGGCAAAAGTAGTCTTGGATGCCATGAGCCAAAAATTTCAAAGTATGAAGGGCTTTACTGCAAGCTTTGATTTTACTTTTCAAGATGAAGCAGGAACAGGTGACCGACAGAGTGGAGAAGTAGCGGTTCTTGGAGACAAATACCGCCTCAAGCTTCCTGATCAAGAAATTTATAACGATGGCAAGACAGTTTGGACCTTCATCCAAACAGGTGGATACAAAGAGGTCACCATCAACGATGCCGCTGGGATGGAAGGCGAATTGACTCCTTCCAACATTTATACCCTGTACCAATCTGGATTTAACTACAAGCTTTTGGCAGACAAAACCTACCAAGGGAAACCCATTTCCACAGTGGAATTGACTGCGGTAAAATCCAATGCCCCTTTCAAGCAAGTTCGCTTGCTCATTGAAAAAGCGACTCAGCAACTATTGGGATGGGAAATGCTCGATGGGCAAGGTGGTGTATTTACCTATTCCTTCAAAAACTTGAAAGCCGCACCCAGCCTTCCCTTGAGTTCCTTCACTTTTGATCTTAAAAAATACCCTGGAATTGAAGTGATTGATTTAAGATAGATTAATGAACTCTACTAAAAAAGGCTTTCTCTCGGGAAAGCTTTTTTAGTTTGTGTTACCCTCAATCTTTTGAATCAACTCTTGGCTCACTTCTTTGACAGTAGGTAGAATTGGATCTAATAATTCAAGTACTTCTGGGGTAAGGGGCTCGATGAAGGCCAAATACTCACTATCAGTTTGCCATTTTTTGAGTGATTCCAGTTCCAGTTTTCCCAAAACCCAAACCAGCAAACTGATAAAAAATCCGGTTCGGACAATCCCTAACACTGCTCCGCCGAGGCTGTCTAGACCACCTAGAAGGACCAGTCCAAGCATTTTTTTTAATGCCCGGCCCGCGATGTTGATTAGAAAAAGGGTGCCAAAAAAAATGAGCAAAAAAGCAATTATTGGAAGTGCTAAGGCCTCTTGGTCGGTTTCTGAAGCCAACCAATTGCCTACAAATTCCATGAAGTAAATACCCAGGACAATGGCTAGTACAAAGCCAAAGATGCCAACTATACTCATCAAGAGGCCTTTCTTATAACCTTCATACGCTCCTAAAGCTAGGAGAAGAAGGATGACCACATCAATCGGCTCCAACTTACTTGGACAAAAGGGCTTTTACCTGATCGGCGATGGCTTTACCATCTGCTTTCCCTGCAAGTTCCTTGCTCGCCAGCCCCATCACTTTTCCCATATCTTTTGGACCAGATGCACCACAGGTATCGATGATGGTTTGGATTGCTTGGATCAGTTCTGCCTCTGATAAGGCCTTGGGTAAAAATTCCTGAATGACGGCCAGCTCCGCCAATTCCACTTCTAAGAGGTCAGCACGGCTTTGTTTATCGTAAATCTCAGCGGAATCCTTGC
>Ga0315905_10007325_pt1 | contig 11191 bp, 13 predicted proteins | sample LakEriMetagenome_5_FD_203522 | JGI IMG/M metagenome (GOLD analysis project Ga0315905, IMG submission 203522) | Freshwater fungal communities from buoy surface, Lake Erie, Ohio, United States - Buoy 4 MA121 | ecosystem: Environmental > Aquatic > Freshwater > Lake | place: USA: Lake Erie, Ohio... | reverse complement strand
AGAGGCAGAACATCAGCTTCCCAAGCTGAGAACGCGGGTTCGATTCCCGTCACCCGCTCTAACCCTCTCCCAGCACAACTAGCAGGGAGAATGAAATGGAACAGACGTTCCGCCAGACAGCAGATTCCCGCAGCAACTGGGATCTTGTTCGTGACTATTTGGACTGGTGCGCTGACGTTCGCCACCGATCACGAACAACAGTCAAGACCTATGCCGACTGCCTCGGTGCCTGGCTGACCCACATCGGGAATTCAGACATCCGCACGATCAGTAGAGCGGAAATGGAGTCGTTCGTCACGAGGGTTCGAGTTCGACGCGGCCATGGCCAGATCGGCAAACCCGCGACGCAGCGTAAAGACGTAGCGGCGTTACGGGCGTTCTACAAATGGCTTGAAGAGGAGGCCGAAGTCCGCTTGTCGCCTGCACGCGCGCTCCACGGACCCGTCGTGCACAACGTGAATCCAAAGCCGATCCCCGACAACGACTGGGCCGAACTGTGGAATTCGGAAATGAGTCCACAATTGCGAGCAGCACTCGGACTTGGGTATTTCTGTGGACTTAGGCGACAGGAGATCTTCTCCCTCAAATCAGCACAAATAACCGTCTCCAAAATCAGTGACATGGCTCGGAAAGGCGGCGGCAAACACACACTCCCATGGCGGGAGATGTACGAGATTCTTGTCGAATGGAATCCTGCTCTCGATCACCAAGGACGATTCCCTGAGGTTCTCAGAGTCGCCTCTAGGGCATCTCAGGGGCTACTGCTTGCACCATGGCCTACCGATCCTCAAACACTCAATAAGCGATTGCTGAAGTTGTGTCAGTCAATCAATTCAAAGGCGTACACACCGCATCAGTTACGCCACAGCGCTGCCACGAACTTGCTACGAGCAGGGGTTCCCTTGCACATGGTGTCGGCGCTCCTGAACCACAGCAGCCCGACGATCACAATGCGCTATGTGCGGGCTACTGGCGATGAACTCGCCGAGTGGAGACGGCAGCGAGGGATCTGACGGTACGCGAATTAGGTTGCCTGACGCCTCAAGCCAAAACACCGAGCGGAATAGTTCAAATTCACGAATCTCGATGGACGGGTACTCCAATGATCGCCGCTTGTTAACTAACTTGAAGCAAGGCGAAGAACGCAATGGGAGCGGACCATGGATGATCTTGTAAAAGATTCTGATTCTTTCCTAGATGACGAAAATGAAGCAGCGCCAGACGTAAACCGCATTCGCAAAAAATCACCGCAACGGCAGTTGCATGCGGTCTAGTTATTGCTTTTCTAGTTGCAGCGATCGCTGGTGTTGCTGTCACATCATCGAGTTCAATTCATCGACTTGAAACCAAAGTTCAAGAGCTATCTCAACAACTTGATGCGAAAGATGGGAATACAAAGTTGACTCTCTCACAAGTTAATTCGAAAGTGACCAGTCTCAACGGAAAGATTTCTGAATTAGAAGCAAAGAACAAGCGCTTGAGCGACAACATCGATTCAATCGAAGCATGTGTGAATCGATACATGGATGTCGTAGGAAAAGCTGGCGGCGGGTATTACAGATACAACTACTGCTTCACTTTCTGAAAAATCTCCCTAACTCTGCTCAATGGGTTTCGATAGCGGTTAGAAACCCCAACTCGTTCGACAGGACTGCTGGCTATTCTGAAAATTTTGAAGTGCAATTGCTGCATATGCTCTCCACGTCTCTCTGATAGCAGGAGTTACCCAACCCTCTGCCTCCGCTTGGGCGTTTGACGCTGTGGTTCTTCGAACATAGTCATCGTGAATTGCCTGCATGTTCGCCATGCATTCATTAAATAACGCAAGGCGATCGGCCTGGTACCGCGCCTCTTTCTGTGCAGCAATTTCCGCCGCGCTTGGACCACTTGCAACAGTGGTTGTTGGATTTTGGCGAGCAGTAGTTGTAGGTGATTCAACTGGGATCGACACTGCAGGTGCAACTGTCGTGGACGTCGCAGTCACTGCGAGGGTTGATGAAGTCGACGATGGTCCGTCTAACGCTGGATCTTGGGAAACACCTGAACCTCCTACACATGCAACCACCACAAATGCACAAAGTCCCATAGCTGCGACGCGAAATAACCTGGAAACACCCTGCATCTTTTTCCGCCTTTGTAATTCGAATTACTGCTCTTACAAGAATTCAGTACTTGCCCGTAAAAGGGGCACCCGCACCGTCAATGGTCACGTATTGCTGATCCGACAGATTAATTATTGATCGATCCGCACCCCCCCGCCATCCCCCCCCAAGGGGCTGGTTCGGGAGAGGCAGCTCAGTATAAAAATTTGCCTCACAACGAATCGCCAAAAAGGCCCTAATGAGAACAGAACCAACGTTGATGATGCGTAGAATGAATTTATGAAGACAAAAGCGGCGGTCTTGTTGGCAGTTATCTTGAGCTTGGGGCTTATGTCATGCGGTAGCAGCGATTCGGCCACCGTCACAACGACTTCTGGTGCATCAGGTGAAACTCCCGCTTCTGCGAGTTCATCTGAACGCACCAAGATCTGCAAAGACACAATCACTGCGATGAACGCCGACCCCGATGGGGGTGGAAAAGCGGCCGTGGATCGAATGAAGTCATTTCTGCAAAACTGCACCCGAGCAGAGTTCTTAGAGTTCGCTAACGCGATCTACGCAAAAGACCCAAAAGGTGTTTTCTCGATTTCTCCGCCGTCTGAGTATCTCAATCTGATTTGCGGCAAAGATGGGGCGAACGATAAAGCCAACCTTGCCTGCCAGTAATTGAACTCCGCAGGAGATCCCTAGATCACCAAGGTATGGACTGAGCGAAGCAACAGACAAAAGTGGTACCTGCAGCCCTCAGCTATTTAAGGGCAAGCGGGTGCAGTAGGAGCGTCACCACAAAATGCGCTCAAAACCCCGCTTAGACCACCGATCGGTTTAGGTGGGAATAGCGAGTTCATTCCCGTTCCTTGAAAGTCTGCAGCAACTAACAACCACTCGACACTTGATTTGCAAGCATTCAAGGTTGCTAGTTGATAGGGGTCTTCACTGACGTTGGGGTTTGCTACTAGGGCGTTCGCGTACGTCTGGAAAGACGATCTGCATGCGCTTGCAACTGTTGTCTTGCTGCTGCTGTTGGAGGATCCTCCACAGCCGACCGCCACGACCATGAATCCCAGTAATCCAACAAGTGCCGCAAGTTTTTTCGCCATGACCGAACTATAGGGCGCACTGCCGTCTCACCGCGGTGAAATTTACGGATCAGTCAAACCCGAATCGTCGGCATCATCAAAGGTGCTTGATCGGATAGAGGTCCTAGTGAGAAGTACCCCATCCAAAGTTCGTGGCTTGTTCCGAGACTTGATTAAGGCGTAGCAGCCCACGAACAGAACCAACGTTCTGTTCCCCAGACCTTCTCCCAGCACGTGAGAATTCGCTCCTGCCAATAGCGCTCGATTATACGATCCTCGTATGGCGAAGAAATTGGCGGCTCTGGGAATACTTGCAATTGCGGTTCTTGCGATCTTGAGCACCTACGCAAGTGCACATCCTGGCAATACAGGATCAGACGGCACACACGTGTGCAGAACTAATTGTCCAAGTTGGGGTCTTGACTACGGCGAACGCCACTCTCACGGCGGTGGATCGCCATCACCCTCATTCTCGATTCCAACTACAACTTGGCGTAGAAGCACAACAACGCTTCGATCAAGTACCGCAACAACTTTGAAAACAAATTCAACAAGCTCTAGCGAAGATGAGCCCGACTACACAATCTGGTGGATTCTCGGCGCGGGAGCAGTTGCTCTTGGAATCTATTTCTGGGTTCAACGAGAAGAGTGACCTCTCGAACACAGAAACAGAACTCTCTCAACCTGTTGAGAATGATCTCAGGGTCCAATCGAGTCGCCAAGTGCTCGATCGACATCAACCAGCTGTCCCCGAATGCACCTGATCCAGACACAATCCTGGTTGATTCCAACTCTTCAGGAAAACGTCGTAAGCGACAACGGGCGCCTAGTGAAGAGGCGACCGCAACTAACAGTCCCCCTTGATATGAGCCGTAGCGGGACAGTTTCGACCTCTATGTAGAGATTCACCTACAGGAGGTCACATTGACAGAACAGTCCGTAGCAAGCGCAGTAAATACAGCCATCTATCCGATGCCTGTTCTTCCAGCTCATGACCAACGACGACTCATACGTGAGTCAGCTGGACTCAGCATCAATGCCCTGGCACGTGTTGTCGGAACTACTCGATTCAGCATCCGCAATTGGGAATCGGGCGTCTCCGAGCCATCAGCGCGCTTTGACCTGAGGTACCGACGCGCGTTGGCGGCCATGCAGGCCGCCTGAATCTTCCATCCATCCGATTCTGCGGCCCGACAGTTAGAGCTGTCGGACCGCCACAAGCACACAAGGACGACTCCCTTGAGCACTAGCGATCATCGGTCTGCCGTCAGGGCATACCTCTCCCTTCACGCTTCCGCTTTTGGGTCGCATCCTCGCAACCAGCGAGGATGTGACCAGCCAGTACAACAAATATGCAGCACACACCGCGAGGACTCCCACAGTCCGAGCGGTACCAGTCACGGCCCGTCGGTTATTCCGCCGACCCGTGTGCTGCACAACCAGCACACGCTCACTTCGGCAACTTTTGTGGTTGCCTCAGTTCACTGTCAACGACACCATGTCGGCCCCGTACTGGGGCCTCCGAGGCCCCCCCTCAGCTCGAGTCTGTGGCAGGAGCACAGCCTCTCGCTGATCCCCCCCAAGTCTTTAACTACATGCTCAAACTGTCCCGCATGAACGCCAGAAAGGCCCCTGAACAGGGAGTTTCTGAGGAGACACGGACTCCACTTCGGCCACTTCCAGCCCTCAATGATGAGACCTGGAGTCAGGCAGTCTCCTACGCCCACAACCGAACCAGGCCCCAAAACAGTTACCGAAAGGACCTGCTGCCCCCAAAAACACTTGAGTTGGTGAGAGACCACTTACGGTCCCAAGGCAGTTTCAGACGCAAAGAGCAGCGCCGCAGATGGGAGGTGCTCATCGAAAGAGCAACGACCAGACACCACATGGGCTTCCTTGAATTCAGAAATGGCGGAGTCGAGGCTCTTGCACAACTACTCGGCTCCAGCACTCGAAGCGTGCGACGAGACGTTTCGATCTGGTCACAAAACCAACTCGTGACGCTTGCGTTTGGACGTCCTCATCGGAGCCCTTCAGAAGCCCTCATCGGCATCCAGCTGCATCAATTCACAGAAGCAACTATGTGGATTGCGACAGCCCTGCGAGCCAGTTCAGCGGGTGAAGGTTGGGGAGCAAAGGCATGGCAATTTGAGAAAATCCTAAGGCTTGCTACCGCAAGGAATATCGGCCCTCTGCCCCTCATCACTTCCCACGGGGAGGGCGATTCTCTTATTCGTATGTTGGCTTGAGCCAAGCGAAACAAACAGTTGCCCTCAAATCGCAATCAATGCACCTTAGGGAAAATGCACGAAAGAAGTATCGGCATTTTCGGTGAAACGAGATGAAGCTAGATGAGCGATAGAAACCGAGATCGCAAACCAAACCCGATCAGATGCGCGTGGCCGCTGCGTGCCAAGACGTCCAATCCCAAATCACTATTCGCAAGCCACTCCATCGCCGTCTCGGTCAAGTCTAGACGAGTACCCAGGCTGTCCCCGATACAGAGGTGCAGCACCTGCTGCCCTCACCGCTGCACAGTTCGCGTAAGAAACCGACGGTGCGGGTGCGGGTGCTGGTGCTGGTGCAATCGTTGTGGCAGGTCGAACTGTTGTTGTCGTGACTTGGGTCGAGGTCGTTGTAGTTGAGGCAACCGTTGAAGTTGTTGTTGTGGCTCGTGTGGTGGAGGTTGTCGAGCTAACTGTAATTTCTGATTTCAGTTTCTCATTATTTGAGTCTGTTGAATTTCCACCCGTTGCAACAGAGAGAATCAGCAACAACGCCCAAACCCCACCGACTACGGCCGTGATGATCCACTTACTCTTGGTCGTCCACGCCTTGTTCATCCACACCAGAGCCAAACCAATTGGTGCGCAGCACAGAAGCGCAAGAACAACCACAGCAACATTGAAATACCAAGGGGGAACAGTGCTGCCACCAGAGGGAGGCATCGGGTTTCCACTTGGGGGTGGCGGGGCGCTCTCTTCCCCAAAACCATTTGTTGAATCCGTCATTTGAGTTCCCACCTAAATCCAATAATTCCGACCGAGCCGACAAGCTATCAGCGGACGGTGAATGCAAGCCTTTGATAGTGCGCGGGTGTAGTTCAGAGGCAGAACATCAGCTGTTCAACGGGCACCTACGTGAAATCGAGAATCGATTTCACGTCTCTCTACCGTTGACCCAAGCCCCTCCTTGCACTAGCAAGTGGGCACGACCGCTGGGAGTGCAGGACGCGGGTTCGATTCCCGTCACCCGCTCCAACCCGCTCCCAGCCCGATGAATGGCGGAGACCTAACCTCATTGACGGACAATGTTGTCCTCTGGAACAGGAGAAGAGAATGAAAAACCGTTTCATCATTGCTTCGATCGCAGTAGCAGGCATCGCCGGTCTCGCTGTCGCTGGTTGCAGTTCAGACAAGAAGGACTCTGCGTCCACCACGACTGCCGCCCCAACCACCACAGCCAAGTCCACATCATCAACGGTTGGAAACGTGCTTCCGCCAATCATCATCACGCCGCAGATGGTGAACGCCAATGAGGGCGGCACTCAGCCGGTTCCCCCCATCAAGGTCGGCGACACCGTCGTGTTCAATATGGGAACTATCGAAAAAGGCGTCACTATCGCGATCGCGCCCAACACCAACCCGTCGGTCTTCGAAGTGACATCGAAGGGAACGAACGACGGCACAGTGTCGATGAACGCTGGTGGCAAGGCCATCGCCGCTGGTACGACCCAGGTGAGCCTCGGTGCAGGCGGCGCGGGCGTCGAGAACTTCCTCGGCACCTACACCCTCGTCATTACGAAGTAACGACCACCACAGCCCTTGAATTGGTGCCGTCCTTCGGGGCGGCACCATTCGTTTTCGTGCTACAACTCTTTGACCATCACAGAGGGGGAATCCGATGATCCGACTGAGCGTGCTCTACCCAAAGACCGACGGCGCGTCGTTCGACCACGACTACTACCGCGACAGCCATGTGCCGCTGGCGCTCAAGACATGGGGCCTTTCCTCAGCAGAAATCGACAAAGGCATCGACGGCCCTTACGAAGCTGCCGTGCACTTCACCTTCGACTCGATGGAAGCCTTCGGCGCCGCTCTTGGTGCACCAGGTACCGCCGATGTGCAGGCCGATGTCGCGAACTACACGACGATCGTGCCGACCATGCAGATCAGCGAAATCGTCTGACCAAGCCTGGCATTACAGGTTTGGAATCACCTGGGTCTCGATCAGTTTGAGACTCTTCCATGCGAACTCCGGCGGAAGACCACCGACCAACGGATGCAGCATGCAAAAGGCGAATGGGCCCTTTTCGGTTAACTCCGCAACGAGTTCTTCAGGGGTGACCACCCTGTACTGACCCGTTGCGCGCAATGCATCGGAATCGTTGACGCGCACAAAACCGGTCGCCCCTTCAATGCCAGCGCTTGCAGCCCAATCGCCGTACGCATTGACTTCGTGCATTGCATACGGGGCAAGTTCGTCCCACCCTTGATCAACATTGGTCGCGACATGAATGACGGAAGTGTCGCCGCCCATGTACGGACCCGGATCGGGCTTACCCAACTTTGCGCATTCATCAACATAGAACTCCCAAATTTCGGGAATCGATGGAATGAAGCCATCAGCAATACGCGCGGCGCGGCGAGCTGCTGCTTCCACCGAACCACCCAATGAGATCGGGGGACCACCGACCTGAGCCGGCGTCGGCAACACCTGCACGGTGCGCCCGCGGAACTCGAATGGTTCACCAGTCCAGGCCTGCTTCAACGTTGCGACTGCTTCAGTTGTGCGTGCTGCTCGCTTCGAAAGCGGAACGTCGAACATCTCGAATTCAGAACTCACATACCCATTGGTGAGTGTGAGATCGAGTCGACCTCCGCTAATGAGATCGACGACGGCCACGTCCTCGGCCAAGCGGAGCGGATCGTGGAACGAACTCACCATGGCGGAAATTCCGATGCGGATGTTCGACGAGCGCGCGGCCATCGCCGCAGCCAGCGGGAGCGGTGAAGGGAGATATCCGTCGGGTGATCCGTGATGTTCGGAAAGGATCGCCATCACGAAACCCAGAGAATCGGCCCACTCGACCATGTCGACCGACGCGGCATAGCGATCAGCACGAGTTCCAGGCGCCGTCGCCGGCATACGCATGTCAAAACGGATTCCAAAAAACGCCATCTGTGCCCCCGATAAGTGTGTGATCGCGATGGTACGACCTGATCGTCGCGGCTGCGCTGCCCTCCCACCCACAGTCAGTCGGCCCCTCCTTCGAGCAAGCGGCCGAACCAAGCTCGAGCACTTCAACTTCTCAAACATCATCGAGCCTTTGACTGTCCTGATATCAGGCAGCGTCTGCCGTAGGATCGCGATTCCTCCCTTCATTTGTTCGATCCCCGCCGGTGGTAGCCATGTCGTCAACAACTCCTCCCGGCTCCAACTCCGAAAGCGCAGAGACACCCGACTCGGCGAGTTCTGGTGCCCTTGATCCACTCAGCGACCTCTTGCGCGAAGTCGAGGGAACTCCAGCAACTACCACTGGCGCGGACACCCCCGATTCGGGCCTCCCCCTTCCTCCTGCCGAACCAAAGGGCAAACGCCGAAAGAAGATTCGCAAGCCCAAGCCACGCTGGTTGAAGGTCACCGCGCTTGTTGTCGCAGTTCTTCTCGTCCTTCCAACCGTCTCGTTCGTCAACGCGATGGTCACCACACAAAACCTTTCGTTCGCTGAACGCGGTGCTGAGTGGATGCGTGACAACCACCTTGGCGGAATCCTCAATACGGTCGAAAGTTGGTGGCTTCGCAACAACAAGACGAAAGAAGGCGGCGAACCTGATCGCGCCATTGATGTGCCCGTATCTGGTGATATCGGACCCACGACCACGGTGAAGGTCGTTGCACCACACCTTCCCGCTCCGACCAATGTTCAAGTCCCCGAAGGTGTCACCCCCGTCGCCAATGAAGGTGTGTGGCAACCAGTCGGACCGCTCGTTGGCGGCGCGCAGACGATGTACACCACCCAGGTTCGTCCCGACTCGGTGCACACATCGATCCTCGATGGACTTGTTTGGATCGATCCGAAACTCGTGAGCCTCGAAGTCTTCCCCGGTTCCGAGGAACCTGGAGGAAAGTGGGCAAAGCCCCCTCAGGTTCCAATGGACCGTCGCCTTTCACTCATCGCCGCATTCAACGGCGGCTTCCGCATGGACGATGCCAAAGGCGGCTTCTACATGGACGGCGTTACGCAACGTCCGCTTCGTGATGGTGCCGCGTCGTTCGTTACCTATAAAGATGGAACGGCGACAGTTGGACAATGGGGTCGCGATGCTGTGATGACCCCCGAGGTCACTGCTGTTCGCCAAAACCTTGATCTCATTATCGACAATGGCGGTGGCCCGCCCAATCCCGGCGGCGTGCCAGCTGCAACTGCTGCGCCAGGTGCGCTGGTACCTGGACTGGTTGACAATGTCGATGGAAAATGGGGCGCAACCTTCGGCAACAAGGTCTACGCATGGCGTTCGGCTGTCGGCGTCACCGCCACCGGGGCAATTGTCTACGGCTACGGCGACGGGCTCTCGTCGCTCTCACTTGCCAACCTGATGTTGCGAGCCGGATGTGTTCGAGCAATGCAGTTGGACATCAACACCGTGTGGACCACATTTAACTTCTACAACGCCACCCGCTACTTGGATCCGACATCAGTCCAAGGAACGAAGTTGCTCCCCGAGTCATTTAAGGGCGCGAACCGGTACCTTTCACCGGATGCACGAGACTTTGTAGCCATCTTCGCCCGCACCCTCTAACCCAACGGGCGAGCGGCGGCACCCAATTCAACGTGGGCCGAAACGTGGTTCACGCAAAGACGCAGGTGCGGTTGTCCCACACAAGTACTCGATGCTCGAGGTGCAACCGAACTGCGTTGGCGAGGGTGGTGCGTTCCACATCGCGACCTTTACGCACAAGGTCTTCGACTTCGTCGCGATGACTTACAGGCGTAACGCCTTGAGCAATGATTGGGCCCGCGTCGAGTTCGGCAGTGACGTAATGCGCTGTGGCACCGATGAGCTTGACGCCGCGTTGATGAGCACGGTGATACGGCTTCGCACCGGCAAAGGCCGGGAGGAACGAATGATGGATGTTGATCATTCGTCCATTCCAACGAAGCGTGATCGCTTCAGGGAGAATCCGCATGTAGCGGGCCAGCACCACAAGATCGGGTTCGAGTTCATCGAGCACTGCGGCAAACGCACTCTCTTGCGCTGCTCGCGAATCTCCAGCGAGGCCACCATCGACCAAACGAAAAGGAACGCCATGCTGAGCGGCGAGTTCGCCAGCCGCAGGTTTGTCGGAGACGATCGCAACAACATCGATATCGAGTTCACCAAGTGAGGCTCGGGTGAGAAGATCGGCCGCGCAGTACAACTCCGCCGAACAGGCGATCACGACTCGGTCTCGCGTTCCCGGTCGATGCAATGTGTGTTGCATCGAAAAACGCTCAATGAGTTGGGCCAATCCGAGATCGAAAGCTGCCCAATCCACCGTTCCATCGATTTCAATACGCTGAAGGAAAACTTCAGAATCGCGATCAGTGTGCTGATCAGCGTTCATGATGTTTCCGCCCACATCAGCAATGAGATTGGCGACTGCAGCAACGATGCCTGGTTGGTCAGGACATTGCAGCGTGAGGATGGAATGAGTATCAGTTGTCATGAGATCTCAACTCACCAGCGATGCGATTCCCCAGATTGCAGCGATTGAGCCGACGGCAATCATCACAACGCTTCGGGCCAAAGGTGGGCGATCAAGATCGCCGCTTTCGTGTTCCTTCGGAGGGCGAACGAGAGCGAGGACGGTTCCGACCGCGAGTGCACCACCGATGGCCAACACCATCCAGGGCAAAATATCCTCACCGAGAAACATGTCATTCCTCCAACAGCCCGGGCGCTCCGAGTGCCGCAATCGTAGGTGTCGACCAGCACAAGACCGAAGTCCTTAGGAATTTTCAGTCCA
>Ga0315905_10007323_pt1 | contig 11191 bp, 8 predicted proteins | sample LakEriMetagenome_5_FD_203522 | JGI IMG/M metagenome (GOLD analysis project Ga0315905, IMG submission 203522) | Freshwater fungal communities from buoy surface, Lake Erie, Ohio, United States - Buoy 4 MA121 | ecosystem: Environmental > Aquatic > Freshwater > Lake | place: USA: Lake Erie, Ohio... | reverse complement strand
CTGACTGTGCGGGCATGGATCGCAGACGGCCTGCTCGCCCTCTTCTTCTTTGTGGTCGGCCTTGAGCTGAAGCACGAGTTCCAGCACGGTTCGCTCTCCAAGCCAGCCCGTGCCATCGTGCCGATCGCCGCCGCATTTGGCGGGATGATCGCCCCCGCGCTGCTCTACGTCGCCTTCAATGTGGCGGGAGATGGGGGCTCCCTCCGTGGCTGGGGCGTGCCGATGGCGACCGACATCGCCTTCGCACTCGCCGTCCTCTCCCTCTTCGGACGCAAGCTCCCGCTGACGCTGCGCGCCTTCCTTCTGACCCTCGCGATCGTTGATGACCTTGGGGCGATTGCGATCATTGCGATCTTCTATTCGGGTGGCGTGGAGCTCCCTGCACTGCTCGTCTCACTCGCCGCCGCCGCCGCCTTCTGGGCGGCACAGCGCGCGCGGGTGCGCACCCTTGCGATCTACGTTCCACTCGCACTGATCACCTGGTTCGCACTTCACGAGAGCGGCGTACATGCCACGATCGCGGGTGTTGTGCTCGGCTTCGCGGTGCGCGCTGATCGCGACAAGGGGGAGACGCGCTCTCCAGCAGAGCGCGCGGAACGCGCGGTGCATCCGTGGAGTGCTGGCCTCGCCGTGCCGCTCTTCGCACTCACGGCGGCGGGGATCAATCTGAGTGCAATCAACCTTGATGTGGCGCTCAGCTCGCCGATCTTCGCGGGTATCGTTGTCGGCCTTGTGGTCGGGAAGCCGGTGGGTATTTACGTGGCGGCGCGTGCTGCGGCCTACCTCGTGCGCTCTGGACCTCCGGAGGGGACCGCCTGGCGAGACGTTGCGCTGATGGGGATCGTCGCCGGGATCGGCTTCACCGTGTCACTGCTGATTGCGAGCCTCGCCTTTGAGGGGGCGCCAGATGAGACTGCCGCGGCGAAGCTCGGCGTCCTCGTTGCATCGCTCCTCGCCGCTGTCGCGGCAGGGATCACGCTCTCGCTTCGCTCCCGCCGCTACTGATCAACGCCTGAAGGAGGAGCAGCGCCTTCCGCGCTTGCCCCACGACCGAACGGTGCGGCCGGCGCGCGCCAAGTCCATCGCGCTCAATCTGTCGCAGGATCTCTCGGTAGAGGAGGGCGGCGGCGCGAATCGAGCGCCCACCGTGTTGCAGGTAGCGAATACCGCTGATCCCCTCAACGTACTCGGCCTCCGCACGTGCGATCTCTTCGCGGAGAAGCGCGCGCCGGTCGCCGTCACGCAGAGAGGTTGGGCCTTCCGAAGCATTTGAATCAAGCCCGCAGCGCTGCAGCGCGGCGCGTGCGATGTAGACCCGCCCGTTTGCAAGATCTTCGTCAATGTCGCGCAAGATGTTGGTGCGCTGCATGGCGGAGCCGAGCGCGCGCGCGGCGCGATCGGCGGCATCGCGATGCGGCTCGGCGACACCGAGCAGTGCGGCCATCATGCGGCCAACGGTGCCAGCGACCTGATAGCAGTAGCGTGATGCATCGTCATCCGATGCAATGTTCGGCGCATCAAGGTCGGCCGTCATCCCATCAAGGAAGTCGCTAACGGCATCACGGGGGAAGGAGGGGTGGCGCGCCAGTAGATCCTCAAGGATGATCAGCTCGCGATCCTGTGAGAGCGCGCTCGAGTCGGCGCCAGAACGTGCGCGTGACCATTCACGGATACGCGCGATCCGTTCAAGAGCGGCGGTACGGGTGCTTCCGCCAGCGCGTACGTCCACATCAACAAGGTCGTCAAGGGTGCGCATCACGAGATAGAGGAGTTCCACATCTCTGCGTCGATCCGCTGGCAAGAGGCGTGCGGCAAGGGAGAAGCTGCGTGCTACACGGTTGATCGTTCGTCGCGCCTCTGGGAGGAAGTCCTCCGTTGCGAGGTGTGCCTGCGTTGCGCGGGGGGACTCGTTAGGGCTGGACAAGATTCCCTGTTGGTCCAGTGGCGCGTGAGGTGTATGGCGCGCGGAAGTCCTCTCGGATCAGGTCCTGGGTGACCTGCGAGGTGAGGAGCGCCCCTGGCATCCCTGCACCTGGGTGCGTGCCACCACCTACGTAGTAGAGGCCGGCGAGCGCTCGGTCGCGGTTCGGATGACGGAAGTAGGCCGACTGCTGGAGCGACGGCTCCACCGCAAAGGCGTTTCCGTCCGGCGCCAAGAACTCATCGCGGAAGGTGAGCGGTGTCCAGCTCCGCTCCACGACGATGCTCTCTCGGAGGCCAGGGAGCCCCCAGTCTTCCAGCCAGGCGAGGGTACGGTCGCGCATGCGTGGCTCAGCCTCACGCCAGTCATCACCGGAACGAAGGTTCGGCACCGGGAGGAGGATGGCAATGGAGTCACCACCCTCAGGGGCCATGCTCGGCTCCGTGCGCGACGGCGCATGGATGTAGACCGCGTTGCTACGCGGCATGCGGCGATCCCGCGTCACGTCCTTAATGAAGCCGTGATAGTCATCGCCAACCACCAGTGTGTGGTGCAACAGCTTCTCGAACTTCCTATTTGTGCCGAGGTACATCATGTGCGCGGACATGGTGGTACGGAGTGGGCGCAGTCGCCACGGGAAGGTGTCAGGCAGGTCAGGGAGGAGGGCATCACGCGCGGTGACATCGCCGTTGTAGATCACGAGGTCTGCGTCATGCACGGTTCCATCGGCGGTGCGAACACCGGTCGCTCGCCCGTTGCGATGGATGATCTGATCAACCTTACTGTTCATCACGATGCTTCCGCCACCCTTTTTGATGATCTTGGCGAATGCCTCAATGACGCTGTAGACGCCACCCTCCGTGTACCAGATCCCATCCGCAATCTGCAGATAGGCGAGGGCAGAGTAGATGGCGGGGACGCGACTCGGATCTCCGCCAATAAAGAGCGAGTGGAATCCGAACGCCTGCTGCACATGCGGCTCTTTGAAGAACTTCCCGACCCATCCCTCGAGGAATCGGATCGCATCAAGCTTCGCCATCGTTGGGAGGAGCTTGACGAAGTCGGCAAGCTTCAAGAAGTTCTGTCGACCGGAGACCAAGATGCCCTTGCGATGGATGTCACCAGATGCGCGCAAGAAGTTTTCGAGCTGCGCTGCGTCCGCTGGTGAGAACTTTTCCATCTCGGCGCGGAGTGCCGCCTGGTCGCTCCCAAAGTCAAAGTGTCGATCTTCGCCCGTCCAGAAGATGCGGTAGCCAGGCTGAAGTTGGCGGAGCGTGACGTGATCCGCCATCTTCTCGCCCGCTGCAGCGAATACCTCTTCAAAGAGCCAGGGCATGGTGATGAGTGACGGGCCGGTGTCAAAGGTGTAGCCACCCTCACGGATGCGCGACGCGCGCCCGCCGACTTCACCGCGTGCCTCAAGGATGGTGACCTGCCAGCCGTCGGAGAGGAGGCGAATCGCGGTAGAGAGGCCACCGAAGCCGCTCCCCACAATGATCGCTCGTCGCCCCTGTGCCATGCCGCCCCCCTTGCTCCGCTCTATGCCGCTCCATCGTACGCGCCGCAGGGGGAGGGGGTCGGATTGACGAACCCCCCCTTGCGGGATGATGATCCCCGTCCGAGGAGTGGGCCCCGCCTGGGCCCCACGAAGCCCTGACCTGGAGGTGGACGTGAAGGCTGAAGAGATCCTTACTGGGGAGCTCGTGACCGAGTTTGACCCAGGGACCGCCTCAGACCGCGCCTTCCGCGAGAGCGCCGCACTCCCACCCGGCGGCGATGACGCCGCCGTCCGATCCGTTGATCGTGCCGCCGCCCTCCTCGTAGCGCTCGGCGACGCTGACGGTGCCGCATCGGTCACCGACCTCTCCCACGCCCTTGACCTGCACAAGTCAACGGTGAGCCGACTCCTCTCCACACTTGAGCGACGCGGCCTTGTTGAACAGGATCGAGAGAGCGGCCACTTCCGACTCGGTGTCGGCATCATTCGACTTGCGCAGAGCGCAGAGCGCACGTTAGACATTCGCACCATTGCGCAGTCAGAGCTTGAAGCGCTTGCGAAGGCGACGCATGAGACGGTGAGCCTTGAGGTCTTCGACGGAGTCGGGGCGGCGGTGGCGATCTGTCAGATTGATGGACCGAACCTCACGCCAATGCCAGACATCACTGGTCGCCCAGTGGCGATGCACGCGATCGCAGCAGGGAAGGTCCTCCTCGCATCACTCCCAGAGCGCACCGTGCTCTCCATTGCTCGACGTGGCCTGGTGCAGTACACGCCGCGTACGATCACCGACCCGCGTGCGCTCTTGGAAGAGTTGGCACTCGTGCGACGACGCGGCTACGCCGTGGCCACGGGCGAGTGGGACGAACGTCTCTCCGCCGCCGCCGTCCCTGTCTGTGATGCGCGCGGCACCGTGATTGCGACCGTCGTGGTGTGGGGCGCCTCCTCCCGAGTGACAGCAGTGAACCTCCCGACGCTGGTGAACGCGGCGCGCGATGCGGCGCGTGGGATCAGTCGGAAGCTCGGCTGGAGCGGCGCCGCCCAGCGACGTACGGGGATCGTCCCTGTCCTGAAAGAGGAAGATGATGACGAGCGAGAGCGTGAGGTCAGCGACGACGAGCTCCTAAGCTAAGCGGTGACGGCGCATGGCTGAAGGGTCACACGACGCAATCGAGACCTTCCAGGCGGCGGGCCTCTCCTTCCCACCTGACGCCTCCACAGCGGCCGCAGCCAACGTCAGCGCCGCCATCTACGCCGAAGCCGCCGCCGACCCTGTCGCCTTCTGGGCGAAGCAGGCGCGTGAACGACTCACCTGGCGCACCCCCTTCACCAAGACGCTGGAGTGGAACCTCCCCTTCGCGGAGTGGTTCTCTGACGGCACGCTAAACGTTGCGGAGAACTGCATCGATCGCCACGTCGCCGCGGGGCTCGGCGAGAAGGTCGCCATTCACTGGGTCGGTGAGCCGGGAGATCGTCGCACCCTCACCTACAACGACCTCCACCGCGAGGTGCAGCAGGCGGCGAATGCGCTGAAGTCGCTCGGTGTTGGCCAGGGTGATCGCGTGGCGATCTACATGCCGATGGTCCCTGAAGTGGCGATCGCGATGCTCGCCTGCGCGCGCCTCGGTGCTGCGCATAGCGTGGTCTTCTCCGGATTCCCCGCAACTGCGCTCGCCGACCGCATCAACGACGCCGAGGCGAAGGTGCTGATCACCGCTGATGGCGGCTACCGGAAGGGGAGCTTCTTCGAACTGAAGACGATCGCGGATGACGCGATGGAGAAGTCACCAACCATCACCGCATCACTCGTCTATCGCCGCCGCCAGCCAGGGACGCCAGGCGAGACGGCAATGCGGTCTGGGCGCGACCACTGGTGGCAGGATCTCGTCCCCGCACAGTTGGCCGACTGCCCCGCCGAACCGATGCCCGCCGAACAACTCCTCTTCCTGCTCTATACGAGTGGCACCACCGCAAAGCCGAAAGGGATCATGCACACGAGCGCCGGCTATCTGCTCGGCGCATCGTTCACGCATCACGCCGTCTTTGATATCAAGCCCAACGACGTCTACTGGTGCGCCGCGGATGTTGGTTGGATCACCGGTCACACGTACATCGTCTACGGCCCTCTGGCGAACGGTGCCACGCAGGTGATGTACGAAGGGACGCCAGACACGCCAGCGTGGGATCGCTGGTGGGAGATCATTGAAGATCTGAAGGTGACTATTCTCTACTGCGCGCCAACGGCGATTCGCGCCTTCATGCGTCAAGGTGAAGAGCATCCCCAGAAACACGACCTCAGCTCACTTCGCCTTCTCGGTTCGGTTGGCGAGCCGATCAACCCAGAGGCGTGGCTCTGGTACCGCAGCGTGATCGGTGGGGGACGCACCCCAGTGGTGGATACCTGGTGGCAGACGGAGACTGGATCAATTGCGATCAGTCCGCTCCCCGGTGTCACCATCGCGAAGCCAGGATCAGCAACCTTCGCCATGCCAGGGATGAGCGCAGATGTTGTGGACGGGAGTGGGGCGAGCGTCCCGCTCGACTCGGGCGGCTTCCTTACGCTGACGCAGCCGTGGCCCTCCATGTTGCGCGGCATCTGGGGCGACCCAGCTCGCTTCAAGGAAACCTACTGGAGTCGCTTCCCAGGCTCCTACTTTGCGGGCGACGGGGCCCGTCGCGACGAGGAGGGCTACTACTGGCTGCTCGGCCGTGTGGATGACGTAATGAATGTCTCCGCGCACCGCATCAGCACCATTGAGGTGGAGTCGGCGCTGGTTGACCATCACGACGTTGCCGAAGCGGCGGTCGTCGGCAAGAGTGACCCACTCACCGGCCAAGCGATCTTTGCATTTGTCATCTTGAAGAAGGGGGTCGAGGCCTCAGAGACCTTCGCCTCGGAGCTCCGCTCGCATGTGGCGAAACAGATCGGCGCGATTGCCCGACCGAAGTTCCTCCTCTTCGTCCCAGACCTCCCCAAGACGCGCTCCGGGAAGATCATGCGCCGACTCCTTCGTGACATCGCCGAAGGTCGCGCGCTTGGCGACGTCACCACCCTCGCCGACGGCAACGTGGTCGAGACGATTCGCAGCAACACGGGTGCTGCCGAGGAGTAGCGGCAGCCTTCACTTCAAGCGCCTGCGAAAGAGCACCTGCCGCCTACACTAGGAAGATGCTACGAACTGCTCACTCACTTCCCGTCTACAGCGGTGCCCCAGTTGACACACTCAATCGGCCGCTCCGCGACGTGCGTCTTTCAGTAACCGACCGCTGTAACTTCCGCTGCAGCTACTGCATGCCGGCTGAGGTGTTCGGCCCCGACTTCGCCTTCCTCCCACGCGCGGAGCTGCTCACCTTTGAAGAACTCACCCTCGTCGCGCGCGAGCTTGTTGCGCTCGGTGCGCGGACGCTGCGCATCACGGGGGGCGAGCCGCTCGTTCGCCGTGACCTTGAGCAACTTGTTGCTCTGCTACGCGCGCTGGATTCGAGTGAAGCGCTTGACGGAGAGGCGCTCGATATTGCGCTGACAACGAATGGTTCGCTTCTCGCCAAGCTCGCCGCACCGCTCCGCGCCGCGGGACTGAACCGGATCACGGTCTCGCTGGACTCGCTGACTCCCGAAACGTTTACGCGGATGTCAGGGAGTGCACTCCCCCTTGAGAGCGTCCTCGAAGGGGTCGCAGCGGCGGCGGACGCGGGCTTTACGCAGATCAAGCTGAATGCGGTGATCAGGCGCGGGGTGAACGACGCGGAGATCCCTGCGCTCGTGGAGTTCGCGCGTGCTAACGGGCACACGTTGCGGATGATCGAATACATGGATGTGGGGACCACAAATGGCTGGCGCCTTGACGAGGTGCTCCCTGCGAGTGAGATCGTGGCGCGCATCCATGCGCTCCACCCTATTGAGCTGATCGCGCCGTCGCGTCCGGGTGAGGTTGCGAATCGCTATCGCTATCTGGATGGAGGAGGGGAGATCGGCCTGATCGCTTCGGTCAGCGCACCGTTCTGCGGGGACTGCACGCGCGCGCGTGTGAGCGCCGATGGCCACCTCTACACCTGCCTCTTTGCGACGGAAGGGAGCGACCTAAAGCGATATCTCCGCCCAACGGCTGATGTGGAAGGGCTTCGCGAAGGCCTCCGTGCACGCTGGGCGGCTCGTGACGATCGCTATTCGGAGCTGCGCGATGCGGAGACGGCGAGTCGTCTGCCGAAGGTGGAGATGTTCCGCGTCGGCGGCTGATTGCAGCGCGCGCCGAGTTTTCCACAATCGCGATCTGAGCCTACGCTCCTCGTGGAGAAGTCCTCGTAACAGTCGCGTAAGTTGGTGGATAACTCCCTTCACCCGCACGTGCGTGACTGGGATGCTCTCCGTAGCCCGAAGAGGCCAGCGGTGAGACTGCCGACCGAGCAATCGGCCAGGCGGAACGGACTGCGGTGATGACGGGATCGAACTGATCGGCAACGATCAGAGCTGGTGAAGGACCACCAACGCACAGGGCTACTTGTGTAGTTGGAGCGGAGGGTCGCCAGGGAACTCGGCCATTCGGCTTGAGTGACTCGATCCGATCCCACAGCGGAGGGGAATCGGCGTGCAAGCGTCGCCCCCGACATCGGACCGGTCACTTCGGGTGCAACCTTTTCTTGGACCCTCTGGGACTACTCTGCGATCGGCAGCGCGCGCCCGTTCGCCTTCGCCGCAGCGGCACGTTCAGCCCATGCGCCGAGCACTTGGTCCTTATGCGGCCGGATTGGGCAGTGGCCATCCTTGTTGCCAGACTCGTCGCAGTAGCCGAGCGGGACGCACTTCGGCGCGAGGAAGCTGCCGAGGAAGGGGCTCACCGCAAAGACCTCGTGACGAATCAGCTGGAAGAGGCGACGAATCTCCCACTGCGCCATGGTGCAGAGGCGAAGGCCTGACATGTGAATCAGGGCACGCAGGTTCACGGTCATGATCAGATTGGTGCGCGTGGCATTCGGGAAGACGAAGCGCGCATCTTCTGCAGGGATGCCCGCCTCTACGAGATCCCCGTAGAGACCGAGCGCACCCTGCGTCGCCTCTTCGAATCGAGCGCGCACGGTCTCGTCCGCCTCCGCAACGGATCCTGGCAGCATCGTGGCCGCCTTCTTGAAGGTGACGTATCGCTGCGACTGCTGGTCAAATGCGACGCCCGCGCGGTGTCGGACGAGCTGATGACTCAGCGTGCGCGTGACGCCAGTGATCGCAAAGGTGAAGACAATGTGTTCAATGGTGCTGCCGTGCCCAGACTCAATCACGCGATTGACGAGCTCACGCTGTTTTGCTGGGTCGATCTCACCAGCAACAGCACGGCGGTAGATCTCTTCCGGTGGTAGTTCCGAGTAGCAGGTTCGGCAGGCGGTATAGATGATCGGCACATATGAGCGCTCAACGATCTCTCGATCCGGGAAGAGCATCGTGGCGCGCATGCCAAGGTCGTGACGTCCCGGATTCTTTGGGATGCCGCTCTTCTCTTTCATCTCACCCTCCCTGTTCTAGTAGTAATCCGAACAAGAGAGGAAGTAGCCGCAACTGCAGATCAGCTTGCACTTGCGGTCGAGCATCTGCGCCCCGCAGTTGGCGCAGCTGGTCATCACAAGGCCTGGGTCTTCGCTGAAATCCACGGAGGTTCCTGCACTCGCGGACGTCTGGGCACTCGACGACGAAGGGAGGGCTACCTCTCCGTGTGTTGGGTGCAGTTCGGTCGTCATGCAGCGATCCTATCGCGACGCGGGGCTGCTGGCGTCGCCTGTTGGGCGCGGCAGTGACTCCCACGGGCCTCCGAGACCGAGGCGCTGGCCGACAAGTTCGCACGCCGTTGCGGCAACGAGTTCTGCGCTGCTCCCTTCGGGGAGGATTCGCACGACGTCAAGGTCCGCCTCTCCAACGATCAGCGTCTTGCGAACATAGTCGTGAAGCGCCTGCCACTGCTCGCCAACCATGAGGAGCGGTCGTGCGTCGCTCCCTACCTGGAGAAGATTCCACGAAACCACAACCTCTGCGAGGGTGCCGAGTCCGCCATCCAGCGCAATGAGCAGATCAACCTCGGAGAACTTCCGCAGTCGCTCAAAGAGATCCATGCTGTCTAGCTTCTCGGTGACGTAGCGGTTGGCGGGGAGGCCATCCCACGAGGTGACGGTGTAGCCGATCACTTCGCCGCCCACGTCACGAGCGCCTTTGGAGACCGCCTCCATGACGCCGGCGTACCCACCCGTTGCCACGATGAACCCTTCGCCAGCGAGCGCGCGTCCTACGGCGACGGCGTACTGATAATGCTCGTCAGTCTCAGGGAGTCGAGCGGATCCGTAAACCCCGACGATTGGGACGCCAGCCCTCGCGCTGGCGTTCACTCGCAGCGCGTGCCGACGGGTGGGAGCGTGCCGTCAATCAGGAAGGCGATCGCTGCATCATCAATGCACTCGCTCTTCCCGCCAACGGCGGTGTGCCCTTCACCAACGTAGGTGAGGAGGAAGCCGCTCTTCAGTGTTGCGGCCATCTCCTGACTCCACTTGTATGGGGTTGCAGGGTCACCAGTGGTGCCCACCACCATGATCGGCGGTGCGCCAGCGCCGTCGACGATTTCGGGCATCGGATCCACATTGACGTTCGGCCAGACGCCGCAGAGGAGGCCGCTCGCCGCCTGCCCAAAGGCGAAGTCGGGCGCGCGGTCTTTGAAGCGCTCATAGATCGTGCGGTATTTGGCGATTGATGTGCTGGCCGGATTGTCGGTGCAGTTGATCGCAGGGAAGGCCTCCATGCTGTTGGAGCGGAAGCCGCTCACTGAGCGATCCGTATACGCGTCGGCGAGGAGGGCGATCAGCTCGCCATCCCCCTGGGAGAGATCATTGAGCGCCTGAACGGCGTAGTCCCAGTAGTCGCGGTTGTAGAGGGTGAGGATGATCCCAGTCCAGGCGAGCGATGAGTTCACCGTGCGCCCGTCGGCGAGCTCTACAGGGCGCTCGTCAACCTTCTCAAAGAGTGCATCCATTGACTTGCGTGTCTTCCCGTTGCCGAACGGGCAGTCGCTATCTGCGTCACACCATGCCATCACGCGGTCAAGGGCGCCTTGGATAGAGACGCCCTGCTCTCCATATTCGGAGTCGTCATCTGGTGAAGGATCAATGGCGCCGTCCAAGATCAGGTTGCCGACGGAGTCTGGATAGAGGGTGGCGAAGACGGAGCCGAGCGATGTGCCGTAGCTGTACCCGATGTAGTTGAGCTTCTCAACACCCATCGCCGCGCGGATGGACTCCATATCGCGCGCCGATGCGGTGGTGCCGATGTAGGGGAGGACATCAGCAGAGCCCGCGACACACTTGTCTGCGAGCCACTTCGCGTCTTCGAGGGCCGCATCCCAGTCCGCTTGGGTCGGGTTCTCGTTGTCGCTCCCCGGTTCGGAGATCCAGACATCCATCTCTTCGTCGGTGAGGCACTCCACAGGGAGGCTGCGCTGCACGCCGCGAGGGTCCCAGGTGACAAGATCGAAGCGGTTGCCGATCTCGGCCGGAACAATGGCGCGCCCGTTGTCCGCGAGGATGTCGATTCCTGATGAGCCTGGGCCGCCAAAGTTCAGCAGGAGTGGGCCGACGCGGTTCTCTTGATCAGCGGCGGGGAGGATCGCCAAGGCAATCTCCGCGGTTGGGCCGCTCGGGTTTGCGTAGTCAAGCGGAACCTCAATGGTTGCGCAACGAATCTCAGGGTGATTCCCAACGATCGGGTCATCGGCGCAGCTCTGCCACTCGATTGACCCGGTGATCGT
>Ga0315905_10007321_pt1 | contig 11195 bp, 8 predicted proteins | sample LakEriMetagenome_5_FD_203522 | JGI IMG/M metagenome (GOLD analysis project Ga0315905, IMG submission 203522) | Freshwater fungal communities from buoy surface, Lake Erie, Ohio, United States - Buoy 4 MA121 | ecosystem: Environmental > Aquatic > Freshwater > Lake | place: USA: Lake Erie, Ohio... | reverse complement strand
CAGCTCGCCCGACACGCCGGGCATGCCCGCGCCGAGCATGAAGACCGCGTGGGACTTCCTTCCCGCGGGCTGGTCGACGGTCGAGATCCCCGCGCCGTCGGGCGCCGCGTGCGCCAACTGCTGCGGCGAGTCGCTCGCGAGCGTCGAGTTCGCCAGCGCGCGCGGCGAATGGCGCCGCGTCCTCTACCCGAAGTCGTTCACGCCGATCACGCAGCTCGAGAGCGCGCGCCTCGGCATCGTCACGCCCGAGATGACGCGCGTCGCCGAGCGCGAGCCGCACCTCACCGCGCTCGAGGTCCGCGACGAGATCGCCGCGGGCCGCATGGTCATTCCCGCGAACCGCACGCACCTCGGCTACAGGCTCGATCCGATGGCGATCGGCCGCGCGTCGAAGACGAAGATCAACGCGAACATGGGCGCCTCGCCCGTCTCGTCGGGCACCGACGAAGAGGTCGAGAAGCTCAAGTGGGCCGAGAAGTGGGGCGCCGACACGGTCATGGACCTCTCGACCGGCGGCAACCTCGACGAATGCCGCGACGCGCTCTGCCGGAACTCCACCGTCCCGATCGGCACCGTGCCCATCTACTCGATGATCATCGGCCGCAAGATCGAGGACCTCGACGAGGAGATGGTGCTCGCGACGCTCGAGCACCAGGCGCGGCAGGGCGTCGACTACTTCACGATCCACGCGGGCGTCCTCAAGGAGCACCTGCCGTTCATCAAGAAGCGCCTGATCGGCATCGTGTCGCGCGGCGGGTCGCTCCTCGCGAAGTGGATGCTCGTCCACAACCGCCAGAACCTCATGTACACCGCGTGGGAGCGGATCTGCGAGGTCATGCGCCGCCACGATGTGACCTTCTCGATCGGCGACGGCCTGCGCCCCGGCGGCCTCGCCGACGCGACCGACCGCGCGCAGCTCGCGGAGCTCGAGACGATCGGCGAGCTCACCGAGCGCGCGTGGCGGATGGGCGTCCAGGTGATGGTCGAGGGCCCGGGCCATGTGCCGTTCGACCAGATCGAGTTCAACATGAAGCTCCAGCGCCGGCTCTGCCACGGCGCGCCGTTTTATGTGCTCGGGCCGCTCGTGACCGACATCTTCCCGGGCTACGACCACATCACGAGCTGCATCGGCGCGACCGCCGCGGGCTACCACGGCGCGAGCATGCTCTGCTATGTCACGCCCAAGGAGCACCTCGGCCTCCCGAAGAAGGACGATGTGAAGCAGGGCTGCATCGCCTACAAGATCGCCGCGCACGCGGCCGATGTCGCGCTCGGCATCCCCGCCTCGCGCGACCGCGACGACGAGCTCACGAAGGCCCGCGCGGCGCTGAACTGGGAGAAGCACTTCGAGCTCAGCTTTGACCCCGACACCGCGCGCGCCTACCACGACGAGGACCTCGATGTCGACACCGACTTCTGCGCGATGTGCGGCCACGACTGGTGCAGCGTGCGCATCTCGAAGGAGATCCAGGAGTTCGCCTCGGGCAAGGACGAGGAGTACCAGCGCGGCAAGCCCGTCCGCAGCGCAGCGCTGACGCCCGAGCAGCAGGAGATCCTCGCGAAGCGCGGCGTCCTCTCGCCCGACGAGATCCACAAGCTCGCCTCGAAGACGAAGAAGGCCGTCGGCGCCGAATCCGGCGAGAAGGCCTCGTGCCACTCGGACTATGTCGACCCCGAGACCGCGCAGTCGGTCCAGGCAGAAAAGACCGGCGCAAGGCTCGTCCAGGTGAACCTCGCGCCGGCGTTCAACATTCCGACGGACGACCGGGTGGTGTAACGCCACGCCCCGCGCCCTCCCCGCGCTCACCGTTCCTGCACCCCGTCTTGGCCGCGTCTGAATGGGCGCGCGCGATCCTTCTGCCGTCCAACGCCGCCATGGAGGGTGGCCAGGAGGTCTGACGCATGAAGGCGCGGTACCGGACAATCTTCGTCAGCGACTGTCATCTCGGCTCGAACGGCGCGCAGGCGGAGCAGCTCGCGCGGTTCCTGAAGCATGTCGAGTGCGACGCGATCTATCTCGTCGGCGACATCATCGACATGTGGCGCCTCCGGCAGCGCTGGTACTGGCCGGACTCGCACAACACGGTGCTGCGGCGGCTCCTGAAGATGTCGCATCGCGGCACGCGGATCACCTATGTGCCCGGCAACCACGACGAGGCCGCGCGGCAGTTCTGCGGGCTTGTCTTCGGTGGGATCCGCATCGCGATGGACGCGGTGCACGAGACGGCCGACGGCCGGCGGCTGCTGGTCACGCACGGCGACAAGTTCGACCTCGTCGTGCAGAACTCGCGGCTCCTCTCGATCGCGGGCGCGGTCGGCTACGAGATGCTCCTCAAGGTGAACCGCTCGTACAACGGCGCGCGGAAGCTGCTCGGGCTGCCGTACTTCTCGCTCTCGCAGGCGATCAAGGCCCGCGTGAAGAGCGCGTGCTCGTTCATCTCGAACTTCGAGCAGGCGCTCGTCGCCGAGGCGCGGCGCGGCGGCTTCGACGGCGTCGTCTGCGGGCACATCCACAAGGCCGAGATGCGCGAGGTCGAGGGCGTCGAGTACCTCAACTGCGGCGACTGGGTCGAGTCGTGCACGCTGCTTGTCGAGCACGAGGACGGACGCATCGAGCTGATCGACGGGCTTGCGGCGCTCGCCGCGCGCGACGCCGCGAAGGCGATCCGCGAGGGTGGCGACGACGACTCGCGCGAGCGCCCGAGCGCCGACGGCGACGACGCCGACAGCGACGAGGCCGATCCGTGGCTCGAGGCCGGGATCGCCTTCACCGCGTCGAGCGTGTTCATCGGGGCCGCGAAGTGAGGATCCTGCTCGCGACCGACGCCTGGTCGCCGCAGGTGAACGGCGTCGTGCGCACCTGGCAGCAGACGATCCGCGAGCTCGAGGCGCTCGGCCACTCGGTCGAGGTCGTGCATCCCGCGCTCGGACGCACCGTCGCCGCACCGCGCTACAACGAGATCCGCCTGTCGCTCGCGCCGTGGCGGATCGTCGGCGCGGCGTTCGACCGCGGCTTCGACGCCGTCCACATCGCGACCGAGGGCCCGATCGGCTTCGAGGCGCGCCGCCGCTGCGAGCGCGCGGGCATCCCGTACACGACGAGCTACCACACGCAGTTTCCCGAGTACATGAAGCGCTACTTCGCGCTGCCGCCGGGCATCACCTGGCGCTTCATGCGCTGGTTCCACGGCGGCGCGCGCGCCACGCTCGCGCCGACCGAGCAGGTGACGCGGCAGTTGCGCGAGCACGGCATCGCGCGCGCCGTGACCTGGTGCCGCGGCGTCGATACGCAGCTCTTCCGCCCGATGCAGTCGTCGCTCTTCGCCGACCTTCCGCGGCCGATCCACCTCTACGCCGGCCGCGTGGCGCGCGAGAAGAACATCGACGCCTTCATCGAGGCGCCGCTCCCGGGCTCGAAGGTCGTCGTCGGCGACGGACCCGAGCGTGCGCGGCTCGAGCGCGCGCATCCCGAGGTGCGCTTCGCGGGCTACCGCTTCGGCGACGAACTCGCGGAGCACTACGCGGCCGCCGATGTCTTCGTCTTCCCGAGCCGCACGGACACCTTCGGCGTGGTGATGCTCGAGGCGAACGCCTGCGGCGTGCCGATCGCGGCGTATCCCGTGACGGGGCCGATCGATGTGGTGCGCGAAGGGGTCAACGGGGCGCTCGACGAGGATCTCGTGGTCGCAAGTGCACGAGCGCTGCAAGTGCCGCGCGAATCGTGCCTTGCGCACGCGCGTGCGAACGGCTGGCGGCGCGTCGCCGAGGTCCTGCTTGCGCATCTCGCGCCGGTCGGCGCGGTCGCCGCTTCACACACTCTGAAGCAATCGCGAGCAGAAGGTTGCTGAGACCCACACACTCCGAAGTCATCTTGACGCCGTCGCACAGGCGTTTGTGCGGCGCGTGTGCGCTTCCCCCGCACACGGGTGGATGGCCTCGGCGCGTGCCGCGGCCCTCCGTCGAGCAAGTCCCTTCCCTCGGTTCCCATTCTGGAGTCCCAATGAAGCAGTTCCTCGCCGTCGGCGTCGTCGCCGCAGCCGTGGCCGCGTCCGCGCAGGCCAACATCCGCATCACCGAAGTCATGAGCTCGAGCATCTCGTCGTCGCCGACGCCGGACTGGATCGAGGTCACGAACTACGGTTCGTCGGCCGTGAGCCTCGCCAACTGGCGCATGGACGACGGTTCGTTCAACTTCGCGGCGTCGGCGCTCCTCAACGGCGTCGCGTCGATCGGCGCGGGCGAGACCGTGATCTTCATCGAGAGCGCCGCCGGCGCCGCGATCCCGACCTTCCTGACGCACTGGGCGCTCAGCGGCATCCAGGTCGGCTACTACTCGGGCTCGGGCCTCGGCTTCAGCTCGGGTGGCGACGGCGCGTGCCTCTTCGATTCGACCGGCGCGATCCTCAGCCAGGTCTCGTTCGGCGCCGCGACCAACGGCTCGACCTTCTACTACGGTTGGGACGCGGCCGGCGTGATCGATCCGTCGAACAACGGCCTCGTGAGCGTGGTCGGCACGATCGGCTCGCAGGTCACGACCCTCGGCCCCGGCGGCGACACGGGCTCGCTCGGCACCACGCTCGGCGTGATCCCGGCTCCGGGCGCGATCGCGCTCCTCGGCCTCGCGGGCCTCGCCGGCCGCCGTCGCCGCTGAGACGCGCGGGCGGCTCCACTCGAGCCCTTCGCCTTCGATCGTTCTTCGAATCCGTCGGCCGCGCCACACGCGCGGCCGACGGTGTTTTTGCCGCATGACGCCGCGCCCGCCCGGATGCACGGACGGATCGCGCGGGCTTCTGCGATAGTCCGTCCATGCGCGCGGTCCGCACATGGTCCCGCAGGTGGTTCGGACGGCCGTGGCCCTACCTCCTGTCCGGCGTGCTGTGCACGCTGTTCATGGCGTGGGCGATGCCGCTGCTCCTTGCGATGCGCGGGCTCGGGCCGTCCAGCTGGTCGGAGCGGCCGCAGCTTCTTGTCGCGAACCATCCGATGCGCTCGTCGCGCGGCGCGTGGCTCGAGGTTCGACGCGCGATCTTCAGCGACTGGTGCGTCGTCGAGAGCGTCGGGACCGCGCAAGGCCGGAAGTGGCCCGACGGGACGCTCTTCGACGCGGACGCCGGGCTCCACAGGGCGCCGCTCGGCTGCGTCGTCGCGCCGCGCGAGGCCGAGCGCGACCGCTACGGCCGTATCGACACGGGCCTCTCGGGCTGGCCGTTCCGCGCATTCGCAAGCGAGGCGTGGTACCGCGCCACGCCGCCGGACGGCTACGAGCCGATGCCCGAGCTGCGCTGGAACTGGCACATCGGCGCGATCGACGGGCAGCTCGTCCTGGTCGCGCTGCGTCCGCTGCCGCTGGGACTCGCGGCGGACATCCTCTTCTGGACCTGCGCGAGCTGGGTGGTCGTCGCCGCGCCGCGCGCGATCCGCCGCCGCCGTCGCGAGCACCGCGGGCGCTGCGGTTCCTGCGGCCACCAGCTGGATGCAGCCGCTCCGACCGCACCAGGCGCCGTCTGCCCCGAATGCGGCGCGCCGACGCCGCACGATCCGCTCGGCTTCGCGAGCACGCCCGAGATGCTCTTCCAGAACGCCTATGTCTGGTTCGTCTTCGTGTCGAGCCTCGACATCATGCTGACTTGGAAGATCCTCGACCGCGGCGGCATGGAGGTGAACCCGGTCGCGGCCCTCGTGATCGACCATTGGGGCATGCACGGCGCAATCGCGTTCAAGTTCGCGCTGATGATGTTCGTGATCGTGACCTGCGAGATCTCGGGAAGGATCCGGCCGCGCACGGGCCGCGCGCTGTCGATCGCGGCGGTCGTCGTCAGCGCGGCGCCGGTCGCGTGGTCGCTCTTCCTGCTGGCACTGCACGAATTCGCTCCGTAGCGCTTGCCTCGCGCGGCGCGTCCGAAAGCGGTCCGTGCCCGGCGCCGGCGGCGACGCGCTCGAGTCCTGCGACCACCGCGTCGGCCGCGTAGAGCCGCGAGCGCGAGAGGGCGCGCGCCCGCATCGCCGCGAGCTGCGCCGGGTCGTCGAGCAGCCGCGCGATGCGCCACGCCATCGTCTCGGGAGAGTTCAGCCGGATCGCGACGCCCCACTCGAGCAGGTGGTCGCTGTTGCGCTCCTCTTGCCCCGGCACCGGGTTCACGACCGCCATCGGCAACCCGCACGCGAGCGCCTCGCTCGAGGTGAGCCCGCCGGGCTTCCCGATCGAGAGGTCCGCGATGCGCATGAGTTCGTGCATGCGGTCCGTGAAGCCGAGCACCGTGCAGCGCATGCGCGCGTCCGGGTGCGCGGCGACGATCGCCTCGGCCCGGCGGCGCACGGCGTCGTTCAGGCCGCAGACGAGCGCGATTCCGCCGTCGATCGGGAGCCGCAGCAGCGACTCGAGCGTCGAGTCGAGGAGCGACACGCCCACGCCTCCGCCCGAGACAAGAAGCACGGGTCCGCCCGTCGGCAGCCCGTGCCGCGCGCGCAGCTCGGCCGCGGGCGCGACCGGCGCCGCGAACGCGCCCGCGATCGGGATGCCGGTCACCTCGATCGCCTCGCGCGGCACGCCCTTCCCGACCAGGATCTCGCGCGTCTCGTCGAGCGCCACGAACCAGCGGTCGGCGTTCGGGCAGACGGCCCACATCGCGTGCGCGTCGAGGTCCGTGACGACGACACCGAAGGTCCCGCGCCATTCGCCGCGGCCGACCATCTGCGAGACGACCTCGGCTGCGAGGAAGTGCGTGCACAGAATCGTCTCGGGCCGCTCGGCCGCGATCAAGGCGCGCAGCCGCGCGAGCGCCGCGCGCTGCAGCACGCGCCGTCCGCCGCCGCCGCGCGTCGTGTCGCTTGTCCGGTAGAGCCAGCCCACGAGCCCCGGCGCGCGCTCGATGAGCCCGATGTAGGCGTCCTTGTAGAGCTTCCGGAACGGAAGCCACGCGTGCGCGAGGCAGTCGACGACGCGCGCCTCGTCGGCCGCGTGGCTGCGCAGGAGCGCCTCGCGCACGGCCTCGGCCGCGCGCGTGTGCCCCGAGCCGATCGAGCCGGTCAGGCAGAGCGCGCGTCCAAGCGGAGCCGAACGCGCGCGGGAAGTCTCGATGCTTCCGTGCATCGGCGGCACGATCCTGCGTGTGCGTCGGCGCGCGGTTTGCCCGCGGTCAAGATCGCATGAAGCAATTCGCGCCGCGCGGCGTGCGCGGACGCGTGTTCGAGGGCTCGCCGATGCCGCGAGACGGGCGTCTCACCGCGCCATCGCGCGCTCGATCTCGGCCACGGTCTTCGGGATCGCGGCGGTCAGGTTCACGCCGCCGGCCTTCTTCGTGACCAGGATGTCGTCCTCGATCCGGACGCCGAACTTCTCGTCGGGGAGATAGATGCCCGGCTCGATCGTGATGACCGCGTTCTCGGGGATCGGTCCCTCGGGCGTGATGTCGTGGACCTCGATGCCGAGGTGGTGGCCGCAGCCGTGGAAGAACGCGTCGCCGAAGCCGGCCTTCGTGATCACATCGCGCGCGGCCTGGTCGATGGCGGCGAAGGTCGTGCCCGCCTTCGTCGCCGCGATCGCCGCGAGCTGCGCCTCGAGCACGATCTCGTAGATCTCGCGCTGGCGCTTCGTGAACTTGCCGCCGACCGGGAAGGTGCGCGTCACATCGCACGCGTAGCCGAGGTAGTCGGCGCCCGAGTCGAGCAGGATGACATCGCCGTCGTGGAGCGGCTCGCGGTTGCCGTGGTAGTGGAGCACGGTCGCGTTGAAGGCGCCGCCCGCGATCGTGTGGTACGCGGCCTTGCGCGCGCCGTTCGAGCGGTAGCCGTGCTCGGCGAGCTCCTGCACATCGAACTCGGTGATGCCGGGCTTCAGGCCCGAAAGGACGGCCTCATAGCCCTTCGCGGTGATGTCGGCGGCGCGCTGCATGAGCGCGACCTCGGCGGGCGACTTCGCGGCGCGCATCCGCGCGAGAAGCTGCGTGTGGTCTGCGAACGACGAGCCCGGGATGCGCTCGGCGCTCTTGCGCAGGACCTCGAGGTCGGGCGAGACGGGCGCGGTGTGCGCCGCGAACGGATGGAGCAGCGCGAAGCGCTTCGCGCGCTTCGTCGCCTCGAGCAGGAAGCGCGCGAACGCCGTCGTGCGCATGATCGTGCCGACGCCGTACTTCGCCTTCAGCTTCGACGAGATCTCCTCGCGGAATCCGTCCCACTTCTCGAGCTCGGGGTTGAGCGGCTTCAGGAAGAGGATCGCGCGGCGCGCCTCGACCGGATTCATCGGATCAAGCAGCAGGATCCCGCCCGGCTCGTCGACGACGCCCGTGAGGTACTGGAAGTGCGGATGCGCGCGGAACTCGCCGTGGATCGACGCGTCCATGTCGCCTGCGAAGACGAGTCCGACCGCGTCCTGCAGCGTGCGCAGGACATGGGAGCGGCGTGCGGCGTACTCGGCGAGTTCGATGCCGTGGAGCGAGGGTGCGTCGCCGACCGGTTGCGCCGCCTTCGGCGAGCGCGGCTGCGAGGACTGCCGAGACGACTTCTGCGAAGACTTCTTCGTGGTGGCCATGGGGCGCGCAGTGTAGAGCCGCGCCCCGCGTGGCTCACTGCACCTCGGGCCGAATCACGCCCGGCAGCAGGATGCCCGCCATGAACCGGAACGCGGGGCGGGTGCCCGGCTCGAAGGTGTTGTGGTTCGGCGGCAGGCTCTCGTCGGGCTGCGCGGCTTCCTGGAACTGCTTGTAGATGATGTTCGGCGCGTCGAACGAGCCGTCGCAGTACGAGATGTGGATGCGGCCCGGATCCCAGAACGCGGGGAGGTCCCACCACAGGCCGGTCGGACCCGCCGGCGGCGCGACGGGAATGACCCATCCGCGGCGGTTCCACCCGAGCGCGCTGTCCTCGGTGATCGCGTAGAGCGTGCGCGAGGGCTGCAGGATCTGCGAGTACTTGAGCGTCTGGTAGCGGGTGTCGCGCACGCCGTCGGGCATGCTGGCGTCGCTGGTGTCGGGCCAGGTCCAGAGGTCCTCGGCGCGCTTGCACGAGACATGCCCAGCGCCGACGAAGCCGCTGAGCGAGTACGACCGCACGCGCCCGCTCGGATCCTGCGGCGAGACATACGCCGACGGATTCTCGCCGAGGTAGGTCCACAGCGTGCCCTTCGCAAGGTGCGTCTCGACGGTCTCGGTGACCGTGCCGCCCGGCGTGTTCACCCACGAGGGGAGCGCGAGCGGGAACTGCTCGCCCGTGCCGCAGGGGTTGAAGCCGACCGGCGGCTGCGGGTCGGTCATGCTCGACACGTTGTAGCCCGCGTTGTCGTTCGAGTAGCTGATGTTCGCAAGCGTGATCTGGCGCAGGTTCGACAGGCACTGCGTCGCGCGCGCGGTGTTCTGCACGGTCCCGAGGCCGACGAGGATCAGCGCCGCGACGACGGCGATGATCGTGATCACGACGAGCAGCTCGACGAGGGTGAAGCCGCGAGCGACGCGGCTGGGTTGGGTCGTTTGCATGCGGCGATCCAGGATTCGGTGCACGGGAAGACCAGCGGTCAGGCAGGTGGCGGGGTTCGAAAAACGCGCCAAGGTACGAGTGTACTACGCGCCGCCGCGCGAACGGATCCGTGGTGCGCAAAGTGCGTTGCGGGCGGCGATTGGACAGGTCGGCCTCGCGGGTCGAGGCGCCTCGGCCGCGCGCGCACTTGCACCACGCGACCGCTGCGCCATAACTTCCCCGCATGGACGATCCGAACGCCGGAAATCGCGGGATCGGGGCGCCGGACGCACGCGGGCCCACCCTGGCGCACGACGCGGACCGCGCGGTGCTCTTCGTCGTCGTCGTGGCGGCGCTCGGCTACTTCGTCGACATCTTCGACCTCCTGCTCTTCGCGCTGGTCCGGAAGTCGTCGCTCGCCGAGGTCATGGCGGCGGACCTCGCGGGAAAGTCGGTCGAGGAGGCGGACAAGCTCCTCGCGGCCAACGGCGTCTGGCTCGACAACATCCTGCAGACCACCGGACTTCTCGTCGGCGGGCTCGTCTGGGGCATCGTCGCCGACCGCCGTGGCCGGCTGAGCGTGCTGTTCGGGTCGATCCTCGCGTACTCGCTCGCGAACCTTCTGAACGCCGCGGTCACCGACATCGATCCAGCCGGGCCGTTCGGGTTCATGCACTCGATCGGACTCGGGCGCGCGCTCGACCAGTACGCCGTGCTGCGTTTCGTCGCAGGCTTCGGGCTCGCGGGAGAGCTCGGCGCCGGCATCACGCTCGTCACCGAGCTCGTGAGCCGCGAGCGCCGCGGGCTTGCGACCACCTGTGTCGCCGCGGTCGGGATCCTCGGCGCGGTCGCCGGATACTTCACGACGCAGTTCGTCTCGTGGCGCATGGCGTTCGTGATCGGCGGCGTGCTCGGCCTCGCACTCCTCGCCCTTCGCATCGGCGTCGTCGAGAGCGGGCTCTTCCTGCGGGCCGAGCACGCCCATGTGCGCGGCCGAGGCGCATTCTGGAAGCTGGTCTGGCCGTGGGAGCGGCTGAAGCGGTACGCCTCGACGGTGCTCATCGCGGTGCCGATCTGGTTCGTGGTCGGCACGCTGATCAAGTACTGCGACCGGATCATGCCGAGCCTCGGGCTCGATGGCGACGCGAAGCCGTCGCCCGCGAAGGCGATCATGTGGTGCTATGTCGGCCTCGCGGCGGGGGACCTCTCGAGCGGCCTCGTCAGCCAGTGGGCGCGTTCACGCCGCCGCGCGATCGTGATCTTCCACCTCCTGACGGCGCTGGCGATCGTGATGTACTTCACGGTCGCGCCGATGTCGCTCGGCGCGTTCTATGCGGTCGCCGCGTTCCTCGGCTTCGCGAGCGGCTACTGGGCTGTCTTCGCGACGATCGCGGCCGAGCAGTTCGGCACGAACCTGCGCGCCACCGCGGCGACGACGGCACCGAACATCGTCCGGTGGTCGGCTGCATGGACGGGCGGACTCTGGCTCGCGCTGACCGCATCGCTGACGCCGTGGCAGAGCGCCGCGGTGGTCGCTGCCTGCGTCCTGCCGATCGCGTTCGTCGCCACCTTCGGGTTGCGCGAGAGCTACGGCACCGACCTCGACTTCCAGGAGGAGTGACGCCGGGCGCGCCGCACCGACGAGCTCATGCGCGGTCGATTTCTCTCAACCTTGAGAAGAAGTCCGACGCACTTTTGCAACGCAGAAGTGCAGCACATTTGTCGCAAGGTTGAGAAGAGAGAAGTGC